>Ga0102953_1001886_pt1 | contig 13008 bp, 12 predicted proteins | sample SalPon2A_C_D2_MG_FD_78509 | JGI IMG/M metagenome (GOLD analysis project Ga0102953, IMG submission 78509) | Soil microbial communities from South San Francisco under conditions of wetland restoration - Salt Pond MetaG R2A_C_D2_MG | ecosystem: Environmental > Terrestrial > Soil > Wetlands | place... | reverse complement strand
CTGCGCATGCCCAAGAGCTACCTGCGCGACGAGCCCGGCGCCATGCGCGCCGAGCAGCACGGTTTCGATCCCTACGAGCAAACTGCGGGGAGAATCGCCGCGTTCTCGAGCAACGGGCATCCCGCGGACAAGATCGAGCTCCTGGTGCTGGGGGGAACTTGGTCCAGTTACCCGCGCGACTATCAGGAGTACTTCATCCAGCGCTGCCTGGACGCCATGAACGAACGTGGCGAAGCGGCGGATTCGAGATCGTCAGGGACCGCCTCAGAAGCGAGCGGCAGCCTGGAAGAGGCGCAGCGTCGCAACGAGAACGCGGCTTGCCGCAACGTGGGCCTGGTTCTGGAGACTCGGCCCGACCACCTGAGCCTGGAGGAGCTTCGTCATCTACGCCGCCTGGGCGCGACCAAGATTCAAATGGGCGCGCAATCGCTGGACAATCGAATCCTGCAGCTCAATCAGCGCGGGCACAGCGTAGAGGATACGCGCGTGGCCATGACGAGATTGCGCGCGGCCGGATTCAAGCTGGTGCTTCACTGGATGCCCAATCTCTACGGAGCCACGCCGTCCAGTGACCTGGAAGATTTCCAGAAGCTGTTCAGCGATCCGGCCCTCAGGCCCGACGAGCTCAAGATCTATCCCACGACGCTGCTGCAAAATGCCGCTCTCTACGAGGTGTGGTTGCAGGGCAAGTACCAACCTTACGATGATGACACCCTCATCGAGCTCGTCATCGCGTGCAAGGAACTCGTGCCCCGTTACTGCCGCATTAACCGCATCTACCGCGACATCCCCTCGACCAATGTCGTGGCCGGCTGCAAGATCACGAACCTGCGGCAGAAGTTGGCGACGATCATGAAACACTCGCAGCGTCGCTGCCAGTGCCTCCGCTGCCGTGAAGTGAGAGACAGGGTCATACAGACCGAGAATCTCTCCCTCAACGAGCTGCGCTATCGCTGCCGCGAGAGCGAGGAGATTTTCCTCTCCTTCGACGATTCCACGGACCACTGTGCCGGATATCTGCGACTGTCCCTTCCCGACCATCCAGGGCGGGCCGGTGGAGCCAGCCTCGGCCTGGACGAACTGGAAGCTTGTGCTCTCGTCCGCGAGGTGCACGTCTACGGTCCCGCCCTTGCCATCGGGCGCGAGCTCGACGATTCCTTTGCCGCAGCCAGCCAACATCGCGGACTGGGACGCAGCCTTCTGGCGCGGGCGGAAGAACTCGCCCTCGGGCATGGCTACTCCCGGATGGCCATCATCGCGTCGGTGGGAACCAGAGAGTACTACCGCAGTCACGGATACCGGCTGCGGGGAACCTACATGCTCAAGAGCCTGCGGGCTGATTCTCTAAACCACTGACTCAGAAGTACCCGATCGAATGCAGGCGCTGCTCGGTCTTGGGATCGAGGTGGTCCACCGGTTCCACACGCTCCGTGCCGGTGGCGATCCACAGCCCGATCTGCTTGCGCAAAGGCTCGATCTCCGGGGGCACCTCGCTCGCGGCCACGAGATCGTGCTTTTCGTGGGGATCTTCCATCAGATCATAGAGCTGGTAACTGCTCTCGTAGACGCGGTAGATCCACTTGTAGTTGCCGGAGCGGAGCCCGTATTCGGGCACGATGCTGTGGGTGTTACGCAGGAAGATCTTTCTCTTCTCGAAGTTCTTGGTAGAGCCCGCGATGAGAGGCAGAAGGCTGTCTCCCTTCAGTCCGTCGGGAGGAGTGATCTGGAAGAGATCGAGATAGGTGGGCAAGAGGTCCACCAGTGAGACCGGCTGCTTCACGTGCTCGCCCGCGAACTCCGGCGCCCCGGGAATGTGCATGATGAAGGGAATTCGCATGAACTCTTCGTAGATGTGCCGGCCGTGCGCGTAAACTCCGTGCTCCCAGAAGGCCTCTCCGTGGTCCGCGATCACGAGGAACACGGTGTTGTCCCAACGTCCGCTCTTCTTCAGAGCGTCGATGACTTCCCCCACTTTCGAATCGACATAGGCCAGATTGCCGTCATAGAGCGCGCGAATCATCTCCTGGCGGTGCTGGCTGGGAGGATTGAGACGGTATCGCAAGAGCTTGCGCGCGCTCGCGTCGACGCTGTCCGCCGCCACCGGATCGAACTTGCGCGCAAATTCGTCGGGCGGCGTATAGGGAGTGTGCGGCTCGAGAAAATGCAGATAGGCGAAGACCTGCTGATCCCCCCACGACTTCATGTCGTTCTCGAAGGCCTCGACGGTACGTTGGGCGAAGTGCTCGGTCGAATCGGGCACCGCTTCGTTGTCGTAAATCTCGTAGAATTTCGTGAAGCCGCGATCAAAACCGAAATCGGGCCCGAACCAGGGGTTTCCGGAAATTCCGATCCGGTGGCTGAACTTGGGAGCCAGAAGCTCCGCCATGAGATTGGTGTTCTTGCCCACCTTGAACGGGGCATCGACGATGCCCTTCAAGCCCTGCTTTTCGGCGAGGAAGGGATAGCTCGAGGGGAGCATCGCGTACACGGAGTGTCCCGTCGAAGCCGCCTCGGTGTAGGCGGTATCGAAGACCAGACTCTTCGCGGCCAGCGCGTCGATGTTGGGCGTGGTGTTCCGATCGTAACCCGCGAATCCGAAGTGGCTGTAGCCCCCCGCATCGAGCAGCACCATGATCAGGTTCTTGCCGCGCACCGCATCGCGGAGACGGTGCATTTTGGCCTCTTGGGGGTTGCGAAGCAGGCTGCAGGAGCTGAGGAAGACCGTGGTGGTGAGAAGAACCAGGAGTCCGCGAAAGCCCATTTTGGGAAGCCGGAGCGAACGGACCGCGGAATTGGCGGATACTCGCCGGAGAGGGATCATCGCGAATCTCCTGAAATGGACAGTAATGGAGAGCCTTGCTCGATCATGATATTCAGCCCCGCGCTCAGCGGCAAGCCGCGCAAAGCCTCTGTCAAGAGGAGTGCTTCGCTCCAGCGCAAGGGTTTGCGGAGTCGAACCTCTATCAAAAGTAACCGATCGCGTGCAGTCTCTGCTCGGTCTTTGGGTCCAGTTTGTCGACCGGCTGGATCCGATGAGTCCCGGTGGCAATCCACAGCCCGATCTGCTTGCGCAGAGGCTCGATTTCGGGCGGCACCTTACCCTCCGCCACCAGATCGTGCTGTTCGAGGGGATCCTCCTCGAGATCGTACAGCTGATAGCTGCTCTCACGCACGCGGTAGATCCACTTGTAGCGGCCCGCGCGCACGCCGAACTCGGGCACTGTCCGGTGGGTATTGCGCATGAAGATCTTGCGCGTCTTGAAGTTCTCGGCATCGCCCACCATGAGGGGGAGCAGAGTGTCGCCCTTCAAGCTGTCCGGAGGAGTGATTTCGAAGAGGTCCATGAAGGTGGGCAAGAGATCGATCAGGGAAACCGGCTGCTTGATGTGGCGGCCCATGAACTCTGGATCGCCCGGAATGTGTACGATGAAGGGGATGCGCACGAACTCCTCGTAGATGTGGTGGCCGTGCTCATAAACTCCATGCTGCCAGAACGCCTCGCCGTGGTCCGCGATCACCAGAAACACGGTGTCGTCCCAGTGCCCGCTCTCCTGCAGAGCATCGATCACTTCCCCGACTTTCGAATCCACATAGGCAAGATTGCCGTCGTAGAGGGCGCGGATCATCTTCTGCCGGCGCTGGCTCGGAGGATCGAAACGATAGCGTAAGAGGCTCTGAGAGCTGGCGTCGATGCTATCCGCCGCGACCGGATCGAACTTGCGCGTGAATGCCGTGGGGGGTTCGTACGGGGAATGCGGTTCCAGAAAATGGAGGTACGCGAAGACTGGCTCGCTCCCCCACGAACTCAATTCTCTCTTGAAGGCATCGACGGTACGAGCGGCCAGATGTTCCGTCGAATCGGGCACCGCTTCGTTGTCGTAGATCTCGTGGAACTGAGTGAAGCCACGATCGAAACCGAACTCGGGTCCGATCCAGGCGTTCGAAGAAAACGCAACTCGCCGGGGGAACTTCGGCGCCAAAAGCGCCGGCATCAACTGGGTGTGCTCGTCGATCTTGAAGGGAGCGTCTCGAATCCCCTTCAGTCCCTGCCGCTCGGCGAGAAAGGGGTAGCTGGAAGTGAACATCGCGTAGACCGAGGGGCCCGTCGAGGACGCCTCGGTATAGGCGGTGTCGAAGACCAGGCTCTTCTCGGCCAGGGCGTCGACATTGGGAGTAGTGTCGCGATCATAGCCGGCGTAGCCGAAGTGGCCGTAGGCGGCGGCATCGAGGAGCACGAGCACGAGATTCTTGCCTTGCACCTCATCGCGCAAATTCTTCATGGCCGCGTCTTCGCGATTGCTCCCGAGGCCGCAGGAGACGAGAGTGAGGGGAGCGACCAGCAGGAGCAACAAACCCACGCCGCGCGTGGCAAGGCAATGGCGCGACCTTGCCAGGGACTTGGCGGGTTCGAGCCGAGGAACCTTCATCTCTGATCTCCGAGGATTCCGGTGGGAATGCCGTCTGGCTGCCTGTCCATGATATCCAGCCCTCCGCGGCTCGGCAAGGCAACCAGCTCGCGGGGCACGGGGGGCTATTAGCGAGATTGTGAGAGCTGCTGCGCCCGCTCATGCGCTGCCAGAATCGCCTCCGTGAGTGTCCGCTCGAAATCGCCCTCCTTCAGTCTTTCGAACGCGGCCTCGGTGGTGCCTCCCTTCGAGCTGACGGCAGCGACGAGCTCTTCCAAACTCTCAGACGACTGGTTGAGCAGGTGAAATGAGCCCTGCATGGTCTGCTTGACCAGCATGGCCGACACCGATTCGTCCAAGCCCATTCTCATGCCAGCCCGGATCATGATCCTGATGATGTGGAAGAAGTACGCCGGGCCGCTCCCGCTCAGGGCGGTCACCGCGTCGAGTTGGCTCTCTTCGCCCAAGAGGATGGTCCGGCCGGTCGTGGACAAAAGACTGTCGATGACGCTGATGCGGTGCAGATTGACGATCTCGGTCGCGATGAAGGCGGTCACTCCCATGCCGAGTTGAGTCGGCGTATTGGGCATGGCCCGGACAATCGCATCGTGCTGCAGTTTCTCTTGAAGGGTGGCGATGGTGATTCCGGCCATCACCGAGAGCAAAACGTGGTCCGGGCGGAGTACTTTTCTCAGCGGGGGAGCGATACTGGAGAAGTCCTGCGGCTTCACCGCAAGCACGAGCACGCCGTAGTCCGCGATACTCTCGTCGATTCCCGGAACGGCTCTTCCCAGCTCGAGTGCGGTCAACTTCTTCGCATGCTCTTCGTTCTTGGCGACGAGAAGAAGGTTCTCCTTGGTCACCAGATTGAAACGCAGAAACGAGCGGGCATAGCTCAAGCCCATGTTGCCGCAACCGATGATGGCGATTCGGAACATCCTTGCGGTCCTTCCGGGAGGGGGTTCGTGTTGATATACTGTTCTAGAGTACAAAAAATCGGAGCCGGGTGAGGAAAGTTCTTTCCCCCGTTCATCCGCTCGGGAGTGAAGGAGGTCGCGGTATGGGACTCGAGACTCTCGTGTTGCTCGTTCTGGCTGTGGTCCCGTCAGCCGTCATTCCATCCCCGATCACCAGCCCGAGCAGCTTGGCGGTTGATCAATGCCTCTATGGACTCGGGGACAAGGCCACCTACGTGGAGGGCTGTTTCGATCCCTGCGAGTGTCCGATCATGGCGCGGACCGGACTGGAAGGTTCCTTCCTCCTCACGCCGGCGGGTACAGATGGCCAGTTCGTGAACTACGAGTTGAGCCAGCTGAGCTGGCTGGTCATGTGGCAGGGCGAGGTGTTCCATCGCGTCGAAGGGACTGGAGTTTTCAGGCTTGACGAGAGCGGCAAGCGGCAGCAGCTTCTTTTGAACCTCAGCTTCGACGGCGACGCTCCGCTCGCTTTCGATAGCGGCGTGGTCCCCCTCGACGCTGAGTTTCCCCAGCTGGACGTGACGGTCTCCATGAACGGTATGTACTGTTACGATCGCGTGTTTCATCTCATCGCGGCGCCGAACGGAAAGATCGGGGTGGCCAGCGAGTCGGCGTGGGGCGCGCTGAAGGCCCGCTACCTGGAGCACTAGATTGAACGAGCCCCTGCGGATTTGCCTTCTCACGACCCAAGATCTCGACGCCGATCCCTTTCCCGCCGATGATTGGCCCTGCGATCCACGCCCCTACCTCCCCGAGGCACACTGGACCGTCGCCACCCTGAAGAAGAAGAGCTGCGTGGAGCAGGTGTCCCGGCTCGTGCGCGAGGGCTTCGATCTCTTCTTCAATCTCTGCGATGGCGCGGCCGACCAGGACATCCCCGGAATCGAAGTGGTCAGGGTGCTCGAGGATGCCGGGGTGCCCTTCACCGGAGCCAGCTCGGAATTCTACGAGCCCTCGCGGGAGGACATGAAGGAGGCCTGCCGCCGCGAGGGAATCCCCACTCCCTCATACGTGGTCGCCAGAAATGAAGAAGACGTCGAACGCGCGGCCAACACCCTCTCCTTTCCCCTCTTCGTCAAGCACCACTCCAGCTACGCCAGCGTCGACCTCAGCCGGGCTTCGCGCGTGCAGACTCGGGCCGGACTGCTCCGGCAGGCGCGGAAAATCATGTCACGTCACGGGGCGGCGCTCATCGAGGAGTACGTCGACGGAGTCGAATGCACGGTGCTGGTGGCGGAGAACCCGGAGTATCCGCAAAGCCCCACCACCTACACGCCCATGCAGTATCGCTTTCCCCAGGGCGAGAGCTTCAAGCACGAGAAGATGAAGTGGGTCGACTACGACAGGCTGTCTTCGTTCCCGGTGAGTGACCCGCTGCTCGAAGCCCGGCTACGCGATCTCTCCGCGCGCTTTTTCCTGGCCCTTCAGGGGGCCAGCTTCGGCCGCTGCGACCTGCGCGTCGACGCTGAGGGGACTCCCTACATGCTGGAGATCAACCCCAATTGCGGAATCTTCTATCCGGCCACCGATCCCGGAAGCGCCGATCTCTGTCTCTTTCAGGATCCGGCGGGGCATGAGGGCTTCACGCGCCAGCTGGTGCGCGCCGCGTTCGCTCGCCGCGAGGCGAAGCTGCAAGCCCCGAACACTTCGGCCGTGCGCTAGAACTCGATCCGCAATCCCACCGGCAGATGATCGCTCAGGTACCGCAAGTATTCGCTGCTACCGCCGTAGAGCGCCTTGTTCGGCTGGATCGTCTCTACTTCGCTGGAACTCTTGGCGAAGGCGCCGAAGAGTTCGTCGGTGATCAAAATGTGATCCAGATGCCCGCCTCCCTTGAGGCTATACGAGGGTACGCTGATCGCGCCGGTCGCGATGGCCATGTCGGCGAACTCGAAATGTATGGGGTCACTGAGGAAGGCCTCGAAGACGTTGTTCTGCACCGCATCGTCCAGATAGTCGTTCATGTCGCCCACCACGATCACGCGCTCGTTGGGCAGGTTGCCGTTGATGTAAGCGGCCAGCAGTTCACAGGCCTGTTGCCGGCGGTTCTCCTCGTCCCAGTCGTCGGAACTGTCGAGGGTGCCATCCCCGCAACACTTCAGGTGGTTGTCGATGATCACCAGCGGCGTACCCTGGAAATCGCAGCGCATCAGCAGGGGACTGCGCGGGAAAATCCTACTCTCTGAGGTGAAAAGCTCTTCGAAGCTCACGTTGCTCACGCTGGAGGTCTTGTAGATGAAGGCCAGTTTCATGTATCTGGAGGAGCCGGGAGCCAGGTGACCGGTATAGCCATCCAACTCGTCCAGCACAGCCTGGAAGGCCGTCGGGTCTTCGATCTCCTGCAGTGCCGCCACGTCGGGGTCGAGCGCGCTCAGGGCCTTGGCCAGGTAGTGGGGAGTCTGGGACTCCTTGGGGAAGGTCTGCATGTTCCAGGTGACGAGGTCGAAGCTGGTATCGTCGCCAAAAGTCAGTCCGGGAAAAAGCTCGTTTCCGCCGGAGGGCGGCGCCGCGGGAGTGATGGCCTCCTTCCCGCTGCAACCAACGAGGGCCAGAATCAGCGCCAGCGCGCCCCAAATCAGGACAGATCTGCGAATCGAGTACATCTCAGTCCAACTCCAAAAAAGTGGTCGGCTCAATTTGGTTCTAATTATAGTCAAAGCCAAGCAGAAAGGGGAGAGCCGTGGCTGCCATCGAGGTCGTGCAAGCCGACATCACCACCCTGAAGGTGGACGCGATCGTCAATGCGGCCAATTCGAGCCTGCTCGGCGGTGGCGGCGTCGATGGCGCCATTCACCGGGCCGCGGGCCCGCAATTGCGGGAGGAATGCCGGAGTCTGGACGGTTGCCCCACCGGCGAGGCGCGCCTGACACGGGGCTATGAGCTGCCCGCCAAATGGGTGATCCACACCGTGGGGCCGGTCTACCACGGCGGCAGCGCCGGCGAGGCGGAGCTGCTCGCACGCTGCTACCGGGAGAGCTTGCGCCTGGCGCGAGAGGCCGGGGCAAAGACGGTGGCCTTCCCTATGATCAGCTGCGGAGTCTACGGCTACCCCGCCGATCGCGCCTCGCGCATTGCGGCCGCAACCGTCCGCCGTGACCTCCAGGAGCATGAGCTTCCTGAACGCGTCCTGCTCGTGGCCTTCAGCGAAGCCGATCTGCGGGTGCTTCGAGCCGCCCTGGATCCGAACTGAGTCTCTCCTTCCTCAGCCGATCCTTCCGATTCTTCAACCACGCCGTCCACTCGGGCAGACCCTCGCCGGTACGGGCCGAAACCATCAGGAGCGGAGCTGAGGTGTTGACCCGCTTCAGATCCTCCAGGACGGAATCGAGCGAGAAATCCAGAACCTCCAGAAGATCGATCTTGTTCAGCAGAATGACATCCGCCGTCTGAAACAGCGTCGGGTACTTGGCGACCTTGTCGTCCCCTTCGGGAACGCTCAGGACGATGCAGCGCGCGTGTTCTCCCAGGTCGTGGCTGGCTGGACAGACCATGTTTCCCACGTTCTCGATGAAGAGGTAGTCGACCTCGTCCAGTTCCATGGCGTCGAGTCCGTCTGCCACCTCGCTCGCCGAAAGGTGACACCCCCTGCCAGTGTTGATCTGGACGGTTTCGCGCGCCACGCCCTGCAAGCGCTCCGCGTCGCGCGTGGTCTGCAGGTCGCCCACCAGCACCGCGCAGGGGCTCTCGAGCGATGGGATCGTCTTTTGAAGGAGCGTGGTCTTTCCCGAGCCGGGCGCGCTCATCAGGTTCAGACCCAGGATCCCCCGCTTTGAAAGGCGCTCCCGGTTGGCGGCGGCGACCGCATCGTTGGCCTTCAGAACGCTCTGCACCACTTTCACGAGTGTCATCTCAATTCTCCCTCTCTCCTTCTAGAGACACCAGAATCATCTCGTGTCCCGCGACCAGCTCGGCTTCGGCTCGGCCGCAATTCGGACAGCGATATTCGTCGAGCGCGGCCGGATATTCGCTCGCGCAGGATCGGCAATGGGCGCGGATGGGCACTTCTTTGGTGCTCAGCCGCGCGTCTGCTGCAAGTGTGTCCCGGCTGGCCGCGCGAAACGCGGTCTGGAGCGCTTCGGGGATAACCAGAAGTTGCAGACCGAGATCGACGTGCACCTCCGTGATCCGGCTCAGAGAGTGCAGGCGAGCCTGCTCGAGAACTTGATCGAGCAGGGAGATGGCGAAGGCTGCTTCGTGCATGGTTTGCCTCGTACTCCTCTCTGGCCTCAGCAGATCCTGGGCAGCGCTTCTCCGTGAGGGCGCGTGACGATACGGCGTCCCTGGATGCTCGTGATCAACTCTACCAGCGGAGGCTGGGCCTCGATAACTTCGCCGATGATCGCCGCCTCACGCCCCAAAGGCTGAGCCCGCATCAGGCCGAGAGCTTGCTCCGCCGCTTCCGCACTGCACACGGCCACCACCTTGCCCTCGTTGGCCACCCCCAAAGGATCGAGCCCCAAGAGTTCGGCGGCGTGACGGGTGTTGCCGCGCAGCGGGATTTTCTCCTCGTGGACTTCGACGCCCAGCTTGCTGCCCTCCGCGATGTCGACCAGGACCCCGGCCAGTCCGCCTCGAGTGGGGTCGCGCAGAAAACGAAGCTGCGGGCCCAGCGAGTAGAGCGCGGAGCACAGCCGGTTCAGAGGAGCGACGTCGCTGCGCAATCGCGTGGAGAGTTCGAGCCCCTCCCGGGCGGCCATGATCGCCAGGCCGTGATCCGCGATGGCGCCGCTGAGGAGGATGCGGTCCCCCGCTTGAATCGAGTTCAGATCGAGACGGAGCCTTGGATCAACGATCCCCACCCCCGAGGTGGAGATGAACAGGCCGTCTCCCCGCTGACGTTGAATGACCTTGGTATCGCCCGTGGCCACGAACACGCCGGCCCTCTCGGCCGACTTCGCGATCGATTCCATCACGCGGTCGAGAGTGGCCAGAGGCAATCCTTCCTCCAGAATGAGAGTCTGGGTGAGGGCTACCGGCCGCGCGCCCATCACGCTCAGGTCGTTCACCGTCCCACACACCGAGAGGCTCCCGATGTCGCCCCCGTTGAAGAACAGCGGTTGCACCACCGATGCGTCCGTGCTCAAGCACACGCGCCCCGCGGGCAGATCGATCAGTGCCCCATCGGCGAAAGGATCCAGCGCCGGGTTGGAGAGCCAGGGGGCAATCCGCTCCCGCAGGAGCTGGTTCATGAGCCCCCCCCCGCCTCCATGGGCCAGCTGGACGAGTTCTTCCTTCACTGTGCCCTTCTTTCGGATCGGGCTGGGTCCGCCGGCGCGGGCATAGCCAGAGCGGGACCCTCCCTCACGGTGCGGGCTGAAGCCTCGCGCACCGCGGCGCCGGCGTACTTGAACCAGGCGGCGCAGCTGCCCTCCGAGGAAACCATGCAGGGGCCCACCGGCGCCAAGGGGGTACAGGCCACACGAAAGAGCGGGCAAGCATCCGGCGTGATCTTGCCGCAGATCACATCTCCGCAGCGGCATCCCGGCGGATGCGAATCCGCTTCGAGCGAGAGTCCGTAGCGGCGCGCGGCATCGTAGTCGGCGTACGCGTCGCGCAGGCGAAGACCGGAGTCCGGTAGGACCCCCAGGGCGCGCCAGGTGGTATCGCTCGGCTCGAAGACCCGGTCGATGAGTTCGAGCGCGAGACAGTTACCTTCGGGTCGAACCGCGACGGTATAACAATTCTCCACCGCGGAGTGACGGCTGAGCGCCATCGCGACCAATCTTTCGATCGCCCGCAGCATGCTCTCCGCCTCGAAACCGGCCACCACGCAGGCCTTGCCGTAGACGCTGGTGATGGCCTCATAGACGCGAGTTCCGATGACCACGCTGACGTGGCCCGGGCAGAGGAAACCGTCCAGGGGTATGCTCTCGTCCTGAAGCAGAGCGTGCATGGCGGGAAGTACTCTCTTGTGTCCCACCAGGAGAGAGAAGTTCTTCAACTTGGCCGCGCGCGCCTCCAGCACTGCCAGCGCCGATGCGGGAGTCGTGGTTTCGAATCCCAGCGCGAGGAACACCACCTCCTGCTCGGGATGCTCCTTCGCATAGCGGACCGCCGATCGTGCCGAATACACCACCTCCACGCGCGCTCCCATCGCGCGCGCTTCCGCCAGCGAAAGGCTCGTGCCGGGCACCCGCATCATGTCTCCGTAGCTGAGTACGCTAACGCCCTCTCTCAGAGCCAATTCACAGGCCGCATCGAGGTATCCCACCGGAGTGACGCACACCGGGCAGCCAGGTCCCGAGACCATGCGCAGTGAAGCGGGCAAGAGAGATTTCACACCGCTGCGGAACAGAGAGACCGTATGGGTGCCACAGATCTCCATGAAGCTCAGCGCGGGCTGACCCTGCATGGCGGCTTCGATGGACGCGGCGATCTGTGGAGGCGATCTCATCGCGCTTCCCTCTCGTCGTCTGCCTCGAGTTCCCGGCCCTCGAGCACTCCGGCCTCCTTCAGGTAGCTCCAGGTCTTCGATGCCTCCTCCGCGTCGAGTTCCTCCAGAGCCATCCCGGCATGAACCAAAACCCACGAACCCACTCTCGCTTGCGGAACCAGCACCAGAGAGACCCGCGTCTTCGTGCCCAGAAAGTCCACGAGACCCTCGGGCCCCAAAGCGCCAGCCAGATTTTCATCGATGGAAACCACTCGGCCCGGTACTGCCAAGCACATGAGAACCTCCTAAGCCTGTGCCGCGGCCACGAGAGCCTGCCCGAAGGAGAGAGCCCCATCACCCGATGGAAGCTCCCGGTGCCGGTAGACCTCCAAACCCGAGGCACTGAGTGCATCAGCGAGTTCGTGCAACAAGATGCGATTGACGAAGCACCCCCCCGTGAGAACGACCTTCCGGATCCCGCTTTGGCGCGCGCAGTTTCGCGCCGCCTCGGTAAAAAGCTCGCACACTCCGCGGTGAAATCCCCGCGCGCATGCCGACAACTCTGCTCCCTCTTCCCGCGCGCGCAAGAGATCCACAACGAGAGCGACCCCGTTCATCTGCCACAAACCACTCTCGTTTCGCGCTACCCTCGCTTTCAGTTTGGGTCCGCTCTTAGCCCTTCGCGCACACGCCTCGAGAGTGGCAGCCGCCTCTCCCTCGTAGCGATTGTGCTCGCACGCTCCCAACAGATAAGCCGCTGCATCGAAGAGCCTTCCCAGGCTCGAACAGAGCGAGTTTGCGTTCGCATTCTGCATCTGGTGGGTGGCCGTCCGCGCGCGCAGAGATTCCGGCCGGTCGATCCAGCGGGGAAGGGCTTCAACCCAGTCGTTCGAAAAGGCCTGAAAGAGTAACGCGGCGCCACTTCGCCAGGGTTGAAGCGCCGCCGCGTCGCCGCCAAAGAGAGGCAGCGGAGTCAGCTGGGCCAGGCGCTCGAAACTTTCGTAGCGCGCCAGAAGGATCTCTCCCCCCCAGATCGTGCCATCCGTCCCGTAGCCGGTGCCATCACAGGTGATGGCCAGCACTGGCCCACTGAGATGATTCTCTGCCATACACGCGACCGCGTGCGCGTGATGGTGTTGCACCTCCACCAAGTCCGCACCCAAAGAGCGTGCAAACTTCGAACTGTGATACAGAGGATGTAAATCGCATGCGTAACGCTGCGGTTCGACCCGCAAGAGTTCTCGCAAGCGCT
>Ga0102953_1001885_pt1 | contig 13012 bp, 13 predicted proteins | sample SalPon2A_C_D2_MG_FD_78509 | JGI IMG/M metagenome (GOLD analysis project Ga0102953, IMG submission 78509) | Soil microbial communities from South San Francisco under conditions of wetland restoration - Salt Pond MetaG R2A_C_D2_MG | ecosystem: Environmental > Terrestrial > Soil > Wetlands | place... | reverse complement strand
GGAATGCTGGACACGGCGCGGATGACGCAATCGTAGGCGCTGTACTCGTTCGGGGGGAGGCTGCCGACGCGCTCGATCTCCTTATGCCGTAACTTGACGTCGAGCTGACTGATGATTTTGGCCGTCGTTCTCTCGAGCGATTTATTGTTATCGGGATCGATATCGAAATCCTGGTTCCAGCTGATGGTCGACCTGGCATCGTCGATAATATCGATCAATTCGATCGAAAGCCGGCCGCCATGGCTGCTGTATTCGATATAGCCGTCGACAACGTAGCGTACGTCGATGTCGCGCGATATTTTTTGATAGCCCCCGGTCCTGCTCGCCTCGCCGGGGTTGACGTAACGCGACGCCACCGACAGCCAGCTGAAACGGGACAGCCCCTTGCGCACATCGCGCGCCAGCTTGAAGCCCAGTCCCGTATCGCGCTCGGGGCTGTCGATTTCGCTGAACGGAAAAACGGCCACCGACAAGCCATAGGATCGGGGCGAAGTGTTGACTTCGGGCTGGCTTACCTGGGTTTGGGACTGGCTGCCGGGTTCGGTGGTGCGAATGCGCTCGTACAGGTCTTTCAAATCCTGCGATGGCGGCGCGTCGATTTCCTTTTTCAGCAGATCGCAACACAGCCGGTATTGCCGGATGGCCTTGGCCTTGCCGCCGTCTTCGTTGAAGTAGCATTTCATTAGCGCCATGTGCGCGGTTTCCGAGCAGATGTCCGATTCCAGCAGCTTGTAGGCGATGTGCCTGGTTTCCTGCCCATTGGACCTTGGATCGAACTCGGCCAGCAAGTCTTTCAAAATACCCTGATAAATGTCGTTGTAATGCAGCCGGCGCGCATAAACCCAGTCTTCGAAGGCCGGATCGTGAATATTCAGACCTTTTAGAAACTCGCCCTCGCAGTGGTCGGCGAAACGGATCTTCTCCGCGATACTGTCACTCGCGGCGACGCCGACAATTTCATCGACGTCGACAATGATCGCATTCAACGCAATGGAAATCTCGTGACGATTGGTAATCAGTTCGACATTGGAAAAACTTTCGAGCTGCTCGCGCAGTTCGCTCAGGCATTGGCGTAAACTGGCCTTGGCCTGATGGGTGGATCGCTGACTCCAGAGCAGGGCTTCTGCGGCACCCCGATTGATACGCTTTTCGGGATCTAACAGAACGCTGGCGAGAAGGGCGGCATTCTTTTTGCCGCGGATGGCGACATCCTCGTCATTGGTCGTGTGCAGACGAAAATCGCCCAGCAATGAGACCTTGTCGATTGTGCTTTTTTCCATTTCCTGCCCGCTTGCAGCAATCCCGGTATACGAGGCTTGTTTGTTCATCGTGACCGACCGCCTACCGGCGCTTGCTGGTCCCGATGAGCGGCCCTGCGGCGTCGAAACGCCGCCCGCGAAGTGCTCGCAACGCTTGTCGGATGTGCCATGTAAATACCATAACTGGCATATCGAGTAAATATAGACGATTCCCCGGGGTTGCGAGGAAAACGTTTTATTTGCGATTCATTTACGCTGCGCGGGCCGTTTTAATGACGCTACAGGGCTACCATGGGCGCATTCCGATGATATCGGCGGGTGAAATACGTGGAATTTTTTAGCAGCCGTTCGGGTTTCGAATTGGGGTTTCTCGTGGACTTTGACGAGAAGCGTCATGGGGAAGTTCGTTTCGATCTTCTCGATCTCATGTAGCCATCATAGTCGCTATTCACCATCAACTCAGGAGACATCTGAACATGACAAGCGTCACTAGAAAAGCAAGCAATTTCGCTATCAAGTTAAAAGCCGATTCCGGCGTGGTCGATCGTAAAAACGTATGCCTGGGCGGAGCCAAGAAGCCGCTCAAGGTAAAACTGAATCCGTCCAAAAGCACCGCCGACAACAAGCAGGTGAGCCTGGGCGGAGCCAAAAGGCCGCTCAAGGTAAAACTGAATCCGTCCAAAAGCACTGCCGACAGCAAGCAGGTAAGAATCGGCGGAGCCAAGAAGCCGCTCAAGGTAAAGCTGGACCCCGGCAAAAGCACGGCAGACAACAAACAGGTGCGCCTGGGCGGGGCCAAAAAGCCGCTCAAGGTAAAATTGGATCCGTCCAAAAGCACGGCAGACAACAAGCAGGTGCGCCTGGGCGGAGCCAAAAAGCCGCTCAAGGTAAAACTGGATCCGTCCAAAAGCACTGCCGACAACAAGCAGGTGCGCCTGGGCGGAGCCAAAAAGCCGCTCAAGGTAAAGCTGAATCCGTCCAAAAGCACTGCCGACAGCAAGCAGGTAAAAATCGGCGGAGCCAAGGCTCCTTTGAAGAAGTAAGGCCCGGGGGAAAACGAGCGATGGTCAAATTTTTTCGTATCTTGCCAGGTAGCAGTTTTCCCCAACGTGCCGACAATTCAGCGGGCGGCACGCTGCCGGTCAGGGCGTATCGATACTGCGAAGCCGTACGTACCGCATCTGCATTTGGCTGGTATGTTTTTCCGCCCGCTGACTTTAATCTCGCCTGGGATGGTGTCGAGACGATCTGGAAGTTCGGATATGAAGAAGAATGGACGGTTCTGGATAGCGTCCAGTACCCCGATTACATGCGAACTTTCAACCGTCTGTGTCCCCCCGATCTGGCCGATGCAGTGCCGCCGTTGTTGAGCGCGGGCGCCGAACCGGGAATGGTGCAAATCTGGAGCGGTTTGTTTTGCAGAACCGATCCCGGGTGGAGTGTGCTCGTTCGCGCCCCGGCCAATCTGCCCAGGAGCAATAATTACGAACACTACGAAGGCATTATCGAAACCGATAAATGGTTCGGCCCCTTGTTCGTCAACATCCGCTTATCGAAAACGGATATACCGATCACTTTCGACATGGGCTACCCGTTGATGCAGATCCAGCCGCTTCAGCAATCGACCTATAGCGAAAAGGTGTTCGATTCGGTCGATATAGCCGATGGTATCGAAGATTTTACGCCCTCTGACTGGGAGAACTATCGTCAAACCATCACCAAACCGGGGCTGGGGTTCGAGCGGGAAAAAGGCTTTTACGCCAAGATGATTCGCCGCCAGAAAAGCAGTGCGTAAATACTACCCTAACCGACCGAGCGGAATCGACGCGCCGTGTTACAGGTACTGAACAAGGGCAGCTTGCTTTACCTGCTGGCGGTGGTGATGCTGGCGGTCATGGATGCCTCGGCCAAGTGGCTGAGTGACGATTACAGCGTTTTTCAAATTGCGCTGATCCGTTCTTTTTTCTCGTTCCTGCCCATTCTGGGCCTGGCGATGTGGAACCAGAAAAGACAGGTCAGTTTTCTGATCTCCCGCGGCCGTGTACTGTCCCATATCGGGCGCGGCTGCCTGTTCGCGATCACCTTCGGATCGTTCGTCTGGAGCCTGAAATGGCTGCCGCTGGCGGAAGCCACGGGAATTTCACTAATCGCCCCGATTTTCATGGTTTTACTGGGCGGAATATTGCTCAAGGAGAGTCTCGGGTTGCAAAAATGGCTGGCGATCGCAATCGGTCTTGCCGGCGTATTGCTGATCTTTCAGCCGGGCGCGGGCGGTCCGCTGTTTGCGAAGTTGTTGGCGCTGCTGTCGGCATTGAGCTTCGCCCTGGTTGCCATCTGGACGAGAAAATTATCGTCTCACGACCCGTCCGAGACCATCGCCTTCTGGACCAATACCACGTTGATGGCGATCGGCGGGGCCGGCGTGCTGTTTTTCTCTAGCTGGTTCACGCCCGGCGCCAATGACTTGCTGGTGTTTCTGATCATGGGATTGGCTGGCGGAATCGCGAACCTGCTTTTCGTCGTCGCGCTGCGCCTGTCCGAAGTCTCCCTGGTGGCTGCGCTGGAATACACCATTTTCATCTGGGCGGTACTGTTGGGGGTGGTTTTCTTTGCCGAAATACCGGGCATCAACGTCTGGATCGGGGTCGCGATCATCGCGCTCAGCGGTATCTATACGACGACGAGAAAATCGGCGTCAGTGATCGATTCGCCATAAATCGACGACTTGATAGAACAATTCGGGGGACACAATACTCAACTACCGGAATTCTATTCGGGTAATTGAGTAAAGTGTCCCCCTAATTATGTTTGTGGAGTTCGCGGTAGACGAAGGTGGCGGTGGTGAGAATGATGACGGCGCCGATGAGGATGCCGAGGAACAGGGAGTAATCCAGGTAATAGCCGTCGCGGACGGGGTCGTAGGTGGTGCAGAAGAGTTTGACCTTTTGCACGAGGCCCGCGAAAAAGCTCTGTTTCGGCGCCGGGCGGCCGAGCACGAGTTCGATCAGCGGGTCGATGAGCAGCGGGGTTTCGAAGACCTGGCCGTAGACCTGGCGGTAGACCTTGCCGTCGGCGTCGATGACGCTGGCCTGGATCAGGTGATCGAAGCCGTTCGACGACGAGTAGAACTGGAAACCGAGATCGCGCGACAGCGCGGCGACGGTTTTGGCGTCGCCGCTGAGCAGGTGCCAGCCCTTGCCGGCGACGCCCTGCTGCGCGGCGAAGTAGCGCATCGCCGCCGGGTCGTCGACCGCGGTGTCGAAGCCGATCAACGCGATGTCGAAGGTGTCGTCGCCGAGCGTGGCGCGGGCCTTGTCGACCACCGAGGCGAGGTGGCGCGTGGTCATCGGGCAGATGTGGTAGCAGCTGGTGTAGATCATCGATACCACGAGCGGCTTGCCGCGCAGGTCTTCGAAGCTTACCGCGCGTCCGGTGGTCGCGTCGACGAAGCGGTGATTGCCGACGCGCGTGCCGATCGCGGCCTGGCTCGTGGATAGTGCTGCGTCGTAGTCGAAGGCCGGTGCGGTTGCGTCGTCATGCGCCGAGGCGGCGGGGGCGGATAACAGCAGTGCCAGCATGGCAGGGAGAAGGCTGCTGAATATGCGCATTCGTCTCCAGGCTGGTATCGGCCCGGGAGCCATCTTTGCGAGATCCCGATGCGTCGGACCGCCGCTTTCGCGAGGATGACGTCCAAGCTCGTCGTGCCGGCCTCCGAGCCGGCATCCATTCCAATACTGACGCAGGTATCGGCCCGGGCGGAGCCCGGGGGAACACCGCGGCTCTTTGGAATGGATTGCGCGGTCCGACGTATCGGCTCGGGGGCCGCAATGACGAGGCTTTAGGATTACGCGGTCCGACGTATCGGCTCGGGGGCCGCAATGACGGGGCTGACGTGGCGCGGGGTGACGGTAAGTTGGAGTCATTCCCGCGGAAGCGGAGCGCCGCCCGGCCGACCGCGGCCCGGCGGGAATCTTATAACGCGCCGTTGGTACAAGATCCCGATTCGTCGGATCGCCGCTTTCGCGGGGATGACGGGTAGGAAGAAGATTGCCGGGCATTGGCAATGACCCGCAAGCTAGCCGAGCAGCAGCACGTCGAGCACCGCGCCGGCGAGCAGCAGGACGAGCTGCAGCAGCGAGGCGAGGAAGCTCCTGATCGCCACGCGCGGCGACGGGTCCTGGATCATGCGGACGTTGCGGTACAGGAAGTAACCACCGCCGGAGACGGCGCCCGCGAGGTAAATCCAGCCCAGGCCGAAGAAGAACGGCATGATCGAGATCGCCACCAGCGCCAGCGTGTTGGCAAGCACGATCTCGGCCGCGCGGCGCTTGCCGACAATCACCGGCAGCATCGGCACCGCGGCTTTTTCGTAATCGGCGTACTTTGCGATAGCGAGGCTCCAGAAGTGCGACGGTGTCCACAGGAACAGCGCCAGCGCGAGCAGGATCGGGATCGGGCCCGGCACCGGGTCGACCGCGGCCGCACCGGCGAGCACGGCGAAGCTGCCCGCGGCGCCGCCGATGACGATATTGCTCCACGAGCGGCGCTTGAGCCAGACGGTGTAGACCACGGCGTAGAAGAATGCGCCGAGAAAAATGTGCAGCGCCGTGGCCGCGTTGAGCAGCCAGGCGGCGGCGCCGACGCCGGACACGAGCAGCCCGGCGATCGCGATCAGCCACAGCGGGCCCTTGTGGAAATACCCGGTCACGAACGGCCGCCGGCAGGTGCGCGGCATGCGCCGATCGAGATCGACCTCGTAGTAATGATTGAAGGCGCCCGCGGCGCCCGAGGCGATCAGTACAGCGAGGAACAGCACCAGTGCATCGGCGACGCCCGGCCGCGGCCCGGGGGTCGCCAGCATCGCCACCAGCGCGGTCAGCGCCATGATCACGCCGATGCGCAGCTTGAGCAGATCGACGAGTTCGCGCCAGAGACGCGACGAGCCGCGGCCGGCGGCGGGAGCCGCGCGGCCGGGCGTGGCGGGAATCAGCTCAGCGGCCATACCGAAGCCAGGTAATCCCAGTTGATGAAGTAATAGACGACGAACGAGATCAACAGCGCCATCGCCAGCGCAAAGGTCCCGGGCGCCTCGAATCCCGCCGAGCCGTGCTCCTCGACCGTGAGCCTGGGCGCCATCTGCAGGCGTTCCGGCTGCTCGATGTTATACGACGCGGGCGCGAGTGAAAAACCGAAGGACTGCAGAAATCCGGCCGATTCATCGAGACGCTTGCCGAACAGCAGCGAGCCCACGGTCACCAGCAGGAACATGGCCCCGCCGAGCACGGCGAGCACGCCGCCGACGCCAGCCACCGCCATCATCGTGTAGGCCGTGCCCGGATACTCGAAGTTGAGCAGTGCGCCGGTGAAGTCCATGTCCCAGTGACGCCGCGCGACGCCGAGCGTGCCGGCGCCGAGCATGAACAGGATCATCAGCGTCATCCCGGACGCGAACACGTACGGCTGCCACTTCGCCACCCGGGGCAGGAACACCTGGCGGCGGAACAGCACCGGGATCAGCAGGTAGGTCAGCGCCATGAAGGCGAGCGTGGTGCCGACCGCGACCGTGGCGTGGAAATGCGCCGGCACGTAGATCGTGTTGTGAATGATCAGGTTGATCTGCTCGGTGCCCATGACCACGCCGGTGATGCCGCCGATAAAGCCGAAGATCACCAGTGAAAAGAAGAATCCCGAGAATACCGGGTTGCCCCAGGGCGCCTTGCGCAGCCATTCGAACATCCCTTTGGTGAGCCCCTTGCGCCGCTGCGCGACTTCCATCGAACCGGGCACGGTGAGGCCGTGGATCATGCTCGCCAGCACCGCGAGGTACATCGCGTAGCTGGTGTTGAAGATCTTCCACTCGGAACTGATGCCCGGGTCGACGAGGATGTGATGTGCGCTCGCCAGCTGCAGGAACAGGATGTAGAGCAGGAAGGCCATGCGGCTGACCTTTTCCGACATCGGCCGCGCGCCGAACAGCACCCCGACCAGCAGGTACCAGACCGAGACATGCGCGGCGACGTTGATCTGCTGCGACGAATGCCCCATGCCCCACCAGATGACGCGGTACATCTCGGCGTCGATATGGTTGATGTAGCCGATCGACCACAGGAAGGTGGGGATCAATATGATCGCGCCGGAGGCGATCGTGAAGATCGCGATGATGCAGGCGGTCAGCGCGCCGAAGGTGACCAGCGGGATCGAGCCCTCGTAGGTGCGGTCGTCGCGCGCGATCACCAGCGTGCCCAGGAACACGAAGCAGGCGATCAGCGCGCCGACGGCGAACAGGATCAGGCCGAGGTAAAAGTGCGGCGCGGCCTGCATCGGCGCGTAAGAGGTCATCATCACGCTCGAGTTGCCCTGCAGCACGGCGACGTTGTTGGTGATCCAGCCGATGATCATCAGCGCGAAGCCCAGCCAGGCCCAGCGCGGCGCGGCGAGCCGCGTGCGCAGCAGCGTCGACGAGGCGAAATAGAGAATCGCGACCTCGAAGAAGATGATCCAGAAGATCAGCGCGTTGAGGCCGTGGCCGGTCAGTGCCTGGTAGAAAAGATTGGCCGGCAGCAGGTGGACTTCCTGCCAGCGCGTGAGTATCACGCCGAGGCCGAGAACGCCGGCGACCAGCAGCGCGACCGCGCCGGCCACCGCGTTGGCCTTCATCAGGCTTTCGGCGGACTTGTCGAAGTAGAATCCCGAATCCGGGCAAACCCTGAACTGCGCCATGTCAATTCTCCTTCACGTAGATTTTGCCGAGCATCAGGTGATGACCGATGCCGCAGTACTCGTTACAGACCACGGTGAATTCTCCGGATTGGTCCGGGGTCACCGTGAGCACCATTTCGTAACCGGGCACGACCTGCATGTTGATGTTGACCGGCTGCAGAGAAAAGCCGTGCTGCCAGTCCATCGACGACAGGTGAAGGCGGTAGGACTGGTTCTTTTTCAGTTCGAGGATCGGGTACCACTGCCACAGCCTCGCGAGCATGTAGACATCGCTGCCGGCCGGCGGCCCGACCACCGGGAGTCCGGACTCGGTGCGGACCTGGTGCTCGGCAACCATCGCGTCGACCTTTTTCTGGTACTGCTGCGGCGTCGTCTGGTAAGCCTCGTTGGAGAGGTTCTGTTTTCCGTAAATGTGCCAGTAAGGCATCATCACGAACATGATCAGGCACCAGACCAGCGCGATGCCGATCCAGACGATTTCCTGCTTGCCGACCGGCGAACTCCACCAGTTGCGTTCCGCGGGGGGTAGAAATGTGCTCATTCGATTACCTCCGGGGAATCAGGGCGCGACCGGGATCGTCGCGATTTCCATGACACCCCACAGGATGTAGAACACGGTGGGCATGACGATGCCGAGAAACAGCAACAGGAACGGATTATCGAGTACGCGCTGGAAAAACGGCACGCGTTCGGGTTTCGGAATGTTTTCTTGATCGGACATGGCAAACCTCGCATTGTTGTAGGTCGGACCTCATGCGTTCACCATCTGCAGCCCCTTTACTTGCACCTGCCAGGTAAGCCCGGCCGCGAATGGTGACAGTTTCGGCAGTTGGCAGAGTAAATAACCGGCGTCGAAAAGCCCTTGATAAAAGTCAAATCGATTTTCGGCCCCGGGAGTCCCTTGATAATGATCAATTTACCCGCGCCGGGGGCGTGCTAGCTTGGCGCCGTCACGCTGACCAGGAACACCGTTTTCCATGACATCGATCGAATGGCGCAACGAATATCGCACCGGCATCGACGGGGTCGATTACGAGCACGAAGAATTGATTCGCCAGATCAACGCGCTGCTGGAACTGATCGCGAGCCGCGCCGACCGGGAGCGGGTCATCGACGGTCTCGGCGATATTTACGGCGGTATCGCCGCGCACTTCGCGCTCGAGGAGCAGACCATGCAGCGCCGCGGATACGACGCCTACCTCGAGCACAAGACCGATCACGAACGGCTGCTCGACGATATCCGCGAACTCGCCGATGACTACGAGGCCGCGGCGGAAATCGACGAGCACGAGTTCGGCGAGCGCCTGGCCGACTGGTTTCAGCACCACTTCCAGACCCACGACGCGCGCCTGCACCGTCTCGTCGGTGCCGACGTACATCAACCCGAGAGCAGCTCGGCGATGCGGAGAATGATACGCGATGCGAAACGCAAGTTACTCGACAGGTAGCCGTAAGCGGTGTCTCGCAAGCGGGGATGACGCAACCGGAGCCATTCCGGCACCCACGAGTCATTCCCGCGAAAGCGGCGGTCCGACACATCGGAAGCTTTCACTCACTCGTCATTGCGGCCCCCGAGCCGCAATCCATCTTGCGGACCCGCGGAGTCCAGCCGGGCTCCGCCCGGGCCGATATCTGTATCAGCATCTAAATGGATGCCGCGGTCCGACGTATCGGCTCGAGGGCCGGCATGACGATAATACGAGTCATTCCAACGCCAGCCGCCCGCGGCCCGGCGGGAATCTTGTACCGCGTCGCCATTACAAGATCCCCGCTTGCGCGGGGATGACTCGGGGAAAGCGGGGGATGACTCGGGCGAACCGCGAGGATGACTCGGGGAAAACGGGGATGACTTTATTCGCGGCGCGTGCCCTGTTGCTGCTTTGCGTGCTGCTGCTGTTGGCGCTGCTGCCGGGGACCGTGTACGCGGCGACCGGCGCGCAGGGCGAAAACCTCGGCGGCCACTACACGCCCGACATCGTCGGCGCGAGCCCTTCGCAAACCGGCGGCAACGAGATTTTCGTCAAGTTTTACCCGGATCGCTGGCTGGCGCTGATGTTCGTGCCCTACCCCTATGCCGAGCGCGTCGACGCGGGCCTGATCACGCAAGTCTTCGAACGCGCCAGGCAGCAAACCGACAGCGCCGCCTACATCAAGGACAGCTTCGGCCTGCTGGAGGAAAAGGCGACCGTGCAGATCGAACGCTACGGTTACTATCAGGATCGCATCGCCTTCGAATGCGGCGCGCTGTCGCCCTGCACGATACGCATCGGCGACGGTTTCCTGGAGCTTTCCAAGCCCGGCGTGGTCACCGAGCACGTCGTGCTCTACCGCCATGTCGGCGACGAGTAATTCCGCGTTGCCGCGCCGTCGCGAAATTAGGCATGTCTGACAGGCATCCCCTGCCCGTCGGCACCCTGTTGCTCGCAGCCATGCTGGTGCTGGCGATGCTGCTGACCTGGCTGCTGGTGAAACCGCCCTCGCCGCCCGCGGAACTCAAGGGCGTGCTGCGCAGCGAATTCCGGCCGCTAGTGCCGTTTCATTTGCAAAGCCGCGGCCACGGCCCGATCGGCCTCGACGACCTGCGCGGCAAGTGGACCTTCGTCTTCTTCGGCTACCGCTCCTGCCCCGACCTGTGCCCGAACACCTTGCACGAACTGGCCGCGTTCCGGCGCCTGCTCGACGATTCGGGCGCCGCCGACGCCGCGCAAGTGCAAGTGCTGTTCGTGTCGGTTGACCCGGCGCGCGACAGCGAGGAGGCGCTGGCCGAGTACGTCGCATACTTCGACCCGCGCTTCATCGGCGCGACCGCGGGACGGGCCGCGATCGAACGCTTCGCGAAGCAGTTCGGCGCCGGCTTCGCCTACGAGGCTGAGACCGTGCCCGGGCAATACGCGGTGTCGCATAGCGGCGCCGTGTTCCTGGTCGATCCGCACGCGCGCGTGGTGGCGGCCTTTTCCGAGCCCCACTACGCGGCGACACTGCTGAGGCAATTCCGCGGCATTGCCGACTACTATGCGTCGAGCGGTTGAATGATCGCCGGATGTTCGCTATCGGGGATCGCGCTTGCCGCCCTTTTTCCATTGCCTGACCGCCCACAGCAGGAAAGCCGCCAACAGCGCGAGATTGATCACGATACCGATCGCGAAAAATATCGTCGACGGCCCCGGGGATTGGGTCGGGATTTCGACCGCGACCTGCGGATTCGGATCGGCGGCGGTTTCGTTCATCGGTTTCGCTGACGGCGGCTCTGCATGCTGAATAATCAGTTTACGCTACCGGCGCCCGATAGTAACGCCCGGCGCCTGGTGATCGGCTGGCTGCACCTCGGGCTCGCGGCACTCGTCATCGGCGGTCTTTTCACCGTGCTCATCGTGCTCGCGCGCACGCCGTTCTTCCAGGAAATCATCCCCTGGGTCGATTTCTTTCGCACCGCGCTGGTAGTACACGTCAACCTGACGGTGCTGGTCTGGTTCCTGGCCTTCGCCGGCGTGCTGTGGAGTTACACCGACTCGGCGCGTTGCCGCGCTTGCGGCTGGGCCGCGCTGGCGCTTTGCGCGATCGGCATGCTGGTGATCGTGGTATCCCCTTTCACGGGCGAAAGCCACCCGCTGATGAACAATTACGTGCCGGTGCTGCAAAACCCGGTATTCTTCGCCGGCCTGATCCTGTTCGGCTGCGGCTTCCTGTTGCAGGTGATACGCGCCTGTCTGACGGCCTTCGACAGCGACAACCGGAGCAGCGGTGAAACCGCGCTGCGCTTCGGCCTTTTCGTCGCCGTGGTCGCGTCGCTGTTCGCGATTGCCGCGGTGATCCTTTCCTGGTTCGGTATCGACGCCGGATTCGAGGGACACGCTTTCTACGATCGCCTGTTCTGGGGCGGCGGCCACATCATCCAGTTCAGCCACACCCAGCTGATGCTGGTAGCCTGGCTATGGCTGGCCACGGCGAGCGGCGCGCGATTGCGCGTCTCGCCGCGCGCGGCGCTGTTCCTGTTCATCCTCGGCCTGCAGCCGGTACTGGCGGCGCCGATCGTCTACATCGTTTTCGACGTCAGCTCGGGCGATCACCTGTTCTGGTTCATCCAGCTGATGAAATACGGCGGCGCGATCGCCGCGGTGCCGATCGGGCTCGCGGTCGCGCTGGCCATACTGGAGCGCTGGCGCCCTGCCCCGGGTTACGAGGTCGAGCGCAATGCGCTGCTGTTTTCGATCCTGCTGTTCGGCGCCGGCGGAATCATCGGCTTCATGATCAGCGGCAGTACGGTTACCGTGCCGGCGCATTATCACGGCTCCATCGTCGGCATCACGCTGGCGTTCATGGGGACGACTTATCACTTGCTGCCACAGCTCGGCTTCGAAAAGGTCGGCGGCCGCCTGGCGCGCTGGCAGCCGGGAATCTACGGCAGCGGGCAATTGATGCATATCGCCGGGCTGGCCTGGTCCGGCGGCTACAACGTGGCGCGCAAGTCGACCGAGGTCGAGCGTGGCATCGAGCAGGTCATGGGCCTCGGCTTGATGGGCCTCGGCGGCGCCATCTCGATCGCCGGCGGCTTCCTGTTCCTGGTGCTGGTCTATCTCGCGATGCGCCGCGGCCGCCGCCAGCCCGCCGAATCCCGCTCCCTGTAGTCCTTCCCTCGCGAGAGGCGGGCCGACGCATCGGAATCTCGTACCGCGCCGCCATTGCAAGATCCCCGCCGGGCGGCGCTCGGCTTTCGCGGGGACGACGGGGGTGGGCGCGGGGACGACTTCAAAGCCCGTCATGCCGGCCTCCGAGCCGATACGTCGGACCGCGGCATCCATTCAAAGGCCTTGGTGTTATCGGTCCGGGCAAAGCCCAGGGAGGCACCGCGGCTCAGCGAAATGGATTGCGGGTCGAGCCCGCAATGACGAGGCTGTTGTAGCGTGGGGTGACGATAAGAGTGTCGCCGTTGCATGATCCCCGCCGGGTGGCGCCCCGCTTTCGCGGGGATGGCGGGGGTGGGCGCGGGGATGCCCCCGGTCATGGTTGACATTTATCAAGTACAAAAAACGGGG
>Ga0102953_1001884_pt1 | contig 13022 bp, 12 predicted proteins | sample SalPon2A_C_D2_MG_FD_78509 | JGI IMG/M metagenome (GOLD analysis project Ga0102953, IMG submission 78509) | Soil microbial communities from South San Francisco under conditions of wetland restoration - Salt Pond MetaG R2A_C_D2_MG | ecosystem: Environmental > Terrestrial > Soil > Wetlands | place... | reverse complement strand
TCGTTGGCCGCGGTGGGGTCGTGCAACTCCACCTCGGTCCAGACTTCCTCCACCTTCTCACCGTCGTCCTCCTCGTAGGACACGATGCGCTTCTTCTGCTTCACCTTCTTGATCAGGTGGAGGTTCTTCCGGGCCTCCGGATCCGCGAGGTTGACGTAGGCGCTCCCGTCCGCCTCGATCCGCAGGAAGGGCGCCATGGAAGCCCGGGCCCATTCCGCAAAACGGGCCGTCACCTCGGCGGCCGTCACGTTCAGGCTTTGCAGCCTGTCGCGGATGGCGGCCTGCACGTGTGGGACGTCGATGTTGTGGGTGTTGGCGACAAAGGCGGCCAGCAGCGCCTTGTCGGCGAGAATGTTGACGCGCCGCATCAGGCCGTGCGAGGCGCTGCCAAGCAACTTGACTGCGCTGGCCGAGAATATGTCCGGCCCGCGGTATCCGGCCGCGCGCATGCGAAACATTAGGTAGGACTCAATGACACTCTTCGACAGCGGCAGCATGACGAAGTGATGCACGATGCGGTCCTTGAGCTGCCGCATATTGGGCTGGTCCAGCTTTTCGTTCAGCTCGGGCTGGCCGAACAGCACCAGTTGCAGCAGTTTGTGGTCGCCGACCTGCATGTTGTAAAGCAGGCGCAGTTCCTCCAGTGTGTCCAGCGGCATGGCGTGCGCTTCGTCCACCAGGATCACCACGCGCTTGCCTTCCTGCACTTTCTGTTCGAGCAGGGCTTGCAAGGTTTGCAGGATGACGTTGACACGCTGCCCTTCCAGGTCGAGGCCAAGACCATCGGCGATGGCATACAGCATTTCTTCGCGCGACAGGCTGGGGTTGGCCAGGTATACCGGCTCAACATGCTCCGGCAGGCGTTCCAGCAACATGCGACACAGCATGGTCTTGCCGCTGCCGACTTCGCCGGTGATCTTGATGATGCCTTCGCTGGAGGTGATCGCGTAAATCAGCGCTTCGAGTATTTCACCGCGGTTGGAACCGGAAAAGAAGAAGTCGGTGATGGGGGTGATCTTGAACGGGGGTTCGTCCAGGCCGAAGTGTTCAAGGTACATTGTCTAGTGCTCCCCCTCGGCGTTCTTCCGGGCGCGATGTTTCTGCAGGGATTCCATGCGGCTGTACAGTGTGGTGCGGTTGATGCCGAGCAGCTTGGCTGCTTCGCTGATGTTGTTCTGTGCGATCTCCAGTGCTGCATCGATGTACAGGCGCTCCTGGTTCATCAGCACGTCGTCAAGGCTGAAGCCGGGTTGCTGTAATGCCTGGCGTGCCTGTTTCTGCGGGTCGACATCGGCGCTGTCCATGCCGGGTGAAAGTGACAGGTCCAGCTCGGCCTCCAGTTGTGTGCTGTTGACGGTCTGGCCCGGATATTTGGTGGCGAGGCGGATGACGATGTTGCGCAATTCGCGCGTGTTGCCGGGGAACGGGTATTGTTCCCATATATTCAGCGCGGCAGAGTCCAGTTCGAATGGTGCGCTTTTCGCCTGTTCGGCGTAAAAGCTGCGGAAATGGTTGAGTAGCAGGAACTTGTCTGCGCCCAGTTCGCGCAACGGCGGAACCTGAACGGTGAATACGCTGAGACGGTGATACAGGTCGTTGCGGAAACTGCCGGCGCGAACTTCCTGGCGCATGTTGCGATTGGTGGCGGCGATGATGCGGGCGCGGCTTTTGCGTGTTGCCGTTTCGCCGACACGCTGGTATTCGCCGTTCTCCAGTACGCGCAGCAGCTTGGATTGCAGTTCCAGCGGCAGTTCGCCGATTTCGTCGAGAAACAGGGTGCCGTCCCCGACATCCTCGAAATAGCCGGTGGTCGTGCCGAGCGCTCCGGTGAAGGCGCCTTTGGTATAGCCGAACAGCGAGGCTTCGAGCAGGTTGGGTGAAACGGCCGCGCAGTTGAAGATCAGGTAGGGGGAGCTGCTGTTGGCGCTGAGCGCTTGCAGCGCCGATGCGACCAGTTCCTTGCCGCTTCCCGATTCGCCCTCGATCAGTACCGGGAAGGGGGTTTGGGCGTACATCACGATCTGGTTGCGCATCGAATGGATGGGATCGCTCTGGCCGATGATGCCGAGCAAAGAATCCTGGTTGACGAGGTCGTGCACCTGTTCGTTGTCGCGAATGGCCAGAACGTCGTGCAGCTGTTGTCTGATCGATTCCGGTTTGCAGGGTTTGGGAATGAAGTCCAGTGCGCCGAGTGCGCGGGCATGGCGCGCATTGGATTCCTCGTCCTGGCCGGACAGGGCCAGAATCTTGATCTGGGGCGAGTGTGCGAGCAATTCGGCGATCAGGTGGAATCCTTCTTCCGGGCGATGCGGAAACGGCGGCAAGCCGAGATCGACCAGCGCCAGTTGCGGGCGCGTGGGCATGTCGCGCAGCAGGGTTACGGCCTGGGCGCGGTTTTCCGCCGCATAGATGTCGAATTCGCCGGAAAGCGAGAGGGTCAGCGAATCACGGATGAGCGGATCGTCATCTACGATGAGCAGGCTGGGGGAAGCTGTTCCGTTCCGGAGGTTTGCGTTCGCCGTGTCCATTCGATGTGGTGCCAGATGTGTTTAGTTGTTCAGGATAGCCTGCATTTGCCGTTAGCTCAATATGCCAAAAGTACTAATTGCTGCGGGTTGTGACTTGCTGGGGGGTGGTTTAGAATGGCGCCCCGGTAAATCAAGGTACTTTAAATACGTGTCATCGCAAGCGCTGGTCGAACTCCGCGACGTCAATTTTGCCTATGACAGCCGCCCCGTCCTGAAGGGTATTAACATGACTTTCCCCAAGGGCAGGCTGATTGCCATCATGGGGCTGAGCGGCTGCGGCAAGACTACAATATTGCGGCATATCAGCGGGGTGCTCAAGCCGACGCGGGGCCAGGTAAAAATCGATGGCCAGATCATACATGAGCTGGACCGGGAAGGGTTGTACGCAATGCGCCGCAAGATGGGTATGTTGTTCCAGTTCGGCGCGCTGTTTACCGACATGACGGTATATGACAACGTGGCGTTCCAGATGCGCGAGCATACCGATCTGCCGGAAAACATCATCCACGATCTGGTGATGATGAAGCTGCATGCGGTGGGATTGTTCGGTACGCAGGATCTGATGCCGACCGAACTGTCGGGTGGTATGGCGCGCCGCGTGGCGCTGGCGCGCACCATCGCGCTGGATCCGATGCTGATCTTGTACGATGAGCCGTTTGCCGGGCTGGATCCGATTTCGCTGACGGTGGTCGGACAGCTGATTCGCCGTTTGAACAATGCGCTGGGCGCAACCTCGATCATCGTGACCCATGATGTGCAGGAGTCGCTCAAGATCGTCGACTATGTATATTTCGTTTCCGACGGTGCGATCATTGCGGAAGGAACGGCTGAAGATATCAAGGCGTCCGGCGAGGCTTTCGTGCGCCAGTTCGTCCACGGTGAAATGGATGGGCCGATTCCATTCCATTATCCGGATGGGGATTACAGACAAGATTTGAACGTGCGGGTTTAATAACAATGCCAGTACTGAAAAACATAAAAGCGATCGGGCATCGCAGTGTGGACGCGGTATGGCGTCTGGGGTATGCCACGCGCTTTTTCCTGATGACGCTGGTCTATTCCGGAGCCAGCTTCCGTCGCTTCAGTTTGACGGTGCGCGAGATGTTCTTTACCGGCGTGATGTCGCTGATCATCATTCTGGTGGCCGGTACTTTCGTCGGCATGGTGCTGGGCCTGCAGGGCTATGAAACGCTCAAGCGCTACGGCTCCGAGTCGGCGCTGGGCTCGCTGGTGGCGTTGAGCCTGGTGCGCGAACTGGGACCGGTGCTGGCCGCCTTGCTGTTTGCCAGCCGTGCCGGTTCGGCGATGACCGCCGAGATCGGCCTGATGAAGGCGACCGAGCAGATCGATGCGATGGAGATCATGGCGGTGAACCCGATTGCGCGCGTGGTGGCGCCGCGTTTCTGGGCGGGAGTGATTTCCATGCCGCTACTGGCTGCGCTGTTTTCCGCGCTGGGCGTGTTTGGCGGCTATGTGGTCGGCGTGGTGCTGATCGGGGTGGACGAGGGCTCGTTCTGGTCGCAGATGCAGGCAGCCGTGGATTTCCAGCATGACATCATGAATGGCGTGCTCAAGAGCGTTGTGTTCGGTGTGGCGGTGACCGCCATTTCCCTGTTTGAAGGTTACGACGCGCCGCCAACCGCGGAGGGCGTGTCCGGCGCGACCACGCGCACCGTGGTGGAGTCGTCGCTCGCCATTTTGATCCTGGATTTTATTCTGACCGCATTCATGTTTCGAGGGAGTTGATTATGGAACGGACCACACTGGATCTGTGGGTTGGCGCATTTGTGGTGGCGGGTATTGCTGCGCTGGTGATCCTGGCGATGAAGGTAGGGAACTTGAGTACCTATAATGTATCTGATACCTATCAGCTTGACGCCTATTTCACCAATGTGGGCGGCCTCAAACCCAAGGCCTCGATCAAGAGTGCGGGGGTGCTGGTGGGACGGGTCACGGGAATTTCCCTGGATACCAACCGCTACGAGGCCAAGGTGACGATGAGCATCGATCAGCGTTACCAATTCCCGAAAGATACATTTGCCAGCATCCTGACTTCGGGTCTGCTGGGCGAGCAGTACATCGGGCTGTCGCCCGGTGGCGACGACAAGATGCTGAAGAATGGCGACGAACTGAAGCACACGCAATCTGCCATGGTGTTGGAAAACATGATCGGCAGGTTTCTGTACGACAAGGCTGCTGCGGGCAGTAATTCCAAGTGATAATTTTCAAGTGCAATTGACGGGGCAATCATGAAAAAAATAACTGTTCTGGTGTTTGGTTTGCTGCTGTCCGCTGCGGCGATGGCGGCTAATGCAGACATGCCCGATCCGGACGTACTGATCAAGAACACCGTTAAGGAAGTGCTGGAGATCGTCAAGCAGGACAAGGACATCCAGGCAGGCGACCAGCAGAAAATACTGGCGCTGGTGGATGCCAAGGTGCTGCCGCATTTCGACTTCGAGCGCATGACGCGGCTGGCGGTCGGCCGGGGCTGGCGCCGTGCCACGCCCGAGCAGCGCAAGGAATTGGTGGCCCAGTTCCGTACCATGCTGGTACGCACCTACACCAGTGCGTTTACCCGCTATCGCAACCAGAATGTCGAGGTCAAGCCGTTTACCATGCCGGCCGGTGCCGACGAGGTCACTATCAGGACGCTGATCGTCAAGCCGGGCGCGCAGCCCGTTGCCGTCGATTACGAGATGGAAAAGACCGGCGACGGCTGGAAAGCGTTCGATTTGACGGTGGAGGGCGCCAGCCTGGTCACGACCTATCGCGGCACGTTCAACGAACAGATCCAGCAGTACGGGATCGATGGCCTGATCAAGACGCTGGCCGAAAAAAACCAGGCGCTTTCCGGCAATGTCTCGGCCAATGCGGAGTCCGACGAGTGATCGTTCGCGATGGCGACAAGCTGGTGTTGTCCGGCCCGTTGACGCTGGATACCGTCAAGGCGATTTACGGACAGGGCTTGCAGGCGGCTGACGATGGTTCGCTCGAGGTCGATATGTCCAAGGTCGAGGCCGTCGATTCTTCGGCGGTCAGCCTGATGCTGAACTGGCTGCGCGAAGCGCAGCGCAACAGCGTAAACCTGTATTTCTCGCACGTTCCGGAAAACCTTCTGTCCCTGGCGCACCTGTATGGTGTGGAGGAACTGCTGCCGCTGGGCGCCGACGTCTCAGTCCAGCCCTGACGGCAATGTCTGCAGCCGTTGACGTCCGCCGGGTATGCAAGCGCTATGGCGGCTTGCAGGCGCTGGATAATGTGGACCTGCGCATCGAGGCGGGCGAGTTTTTCGGCCTGCTCGGCCCCAACGGCGCGGGCAAGACCACCCTGATCAATCTGCTGTCCGGTCTGGCGCGGCCGGATGCCGGACAACTTTCCATCCTGGGGCACGACGTCACCACGCAATACCGCGACAGCCGCCGCCTGCTCGGCGTGGTGCCGCAGGAACTGGTGTTCGATCCTTTCTTTACCGTGCGCGAGATCCTGCGCCTGCAAGCCGGCTATTTCGGCCTGCACCATAACGATGACTGGATAGACGAACTGCTGCATCACCTCGATCTGGCCGACAAGGCCGACACCAATATGCGCAAGCTGTCCGGCGGCATGAAGCGGCGCGTGCTGGTGGCGCAGGCGCTGGTGCACAGACCGCCGGTGATCGTGCTGGACGAACCGACCGCCGGCGTCGACGTGGAATTGCGCCAGACCATGTGGCAGTTCATCCGTCGCCTGAATGCCGAGGGCCATACCGTGCTGTTGACCACCCACTACCTGGAAGAGGCCGAAGCTTTGTGCGGGCGCATTGCCATGCTGAAGCAGGGCAGGGTGGTGGCGCTCGACAGTACGCGAAATCTGCTGAGCAGTGCGGCAGGCTGCCGCCTGCACTTACATCTCGACGGTTCCTTGCCTGCTGCACTGGCGGACCGCCAGGTCGAACAGCAGGGCGACTATTATGTACTGGCGCTGTCTGCCTACGGAGAACTGGAAGCGGTGCTGGCGCAATTGCGCGAGGCGGGAGTCGCCGTGCGCGAACTCAAGCTGGAGCAACCCGATCTGGAACAGGTGTTTCTGCGCGTGGTGGGCAAGTCATGAGAACCGGTTTTCTCGTGTACTGCTCCGCATATTCTGACCCATTCAGCGAGTCGCTGGCGGGTCAGATGCAAGGCGTGCGTGCGCAGGAATGGCCATCCCATTTCAAGCATGCACAACACAGCAGATGGCCCGCCAGCGGCTCGCCCGCAGGGAGCCTCCCACAAGCGCCATGCCCGCGTTGCGGCGCTTGCCAAGGGAACGACCCTTGCCTGCGCACCGCGCCTTGGCCTGACACTTGTGGGAGGCTCTGAATGGGTCCGAATATACGGAGCAGTACACTAACCCTGTTCTTCAAGGAAATCTTGCGCGTGAAAAAGGTCGCGTTCCAGACCCTGCTGGCGCCAATCCTGACCACGCTGTTGTACCTGCTGATTTTTTCGCATGTGCTGGAGAAGCACATCCAGGTGTATCCCGGCGTGGGTTACACCGCTTTCCTGATTCCCGGGCTGGTGATGATGTCGGTGCTGCAGAATGCTTTTGCCAACAGTTCTTCCAGCCTGATCCAGTCCAAGATCACCGGCAACCTGGTGTTCGTGTTGCTGGCGCCGATCAGTTACTGGGAATTCTTTGCAGCCTATGTGTCGGCTGCGGTGGTGCGCGGGCTGGTGGTCGGCGCCGGCGTGTACCTGGCCGCGCTGTGGTTCGCGCCGCCGGTCATCCATCACCTGCTGTGGGTGGCTGCATTCGCGCTGCTGGGCAGCGCATTGCTGGGTTCGCTGGGCATAGTGGCAGGCATCTGGGCCGAGAAATTCGACCAGCTTGCCGGTTTCCAGAACTTCATTATCATGCCGCTGACCTTTCTTTCCGGCGTGTTCTATTCCATTCATTCGCTGCCGCCGTTCTGGCAGGGCCTGTCGCGTTTCAACCCGTTTTTTTATATGATAGACGGCTTCCGCTACGGTTTTTTCGGCGCCTCCGATGTGTCTCCATGGATCAGCCTGGGGATTGTGGCGGTGTTTTTCGCCGTGATGGCGGGGTTCACGCTGGCGTTGCTGAAAGCCGGTTACAAATTGCGTTTGTGAGAAAGAATTATGGTTACGCCTGAAAGTATCAAACAAGGTATCGCGCAGGGCATGCAAACCACGCATCTTGAAGTGGCGGGCGACGGCCAGCATTTCGAAGCGCTGATCGTCAGTGATGAATTTACCGGCAAAAGCCGGGTGCAGCGCCATCAGCGTGTCTACCAGACGCTGGGTGACCGTATGCGCGAGGAAATCCATGCGCTGTCCATGAAAACGCTTACTCCTCAGGAGTGGCAGGAGCAACAATAGGCCATGCAGAAGCTCGCGATTCAGGGGGGCGTGCCACTGCACGGTGAAGTGCGCATTTCCGGCGCCAAGAACGCGGCGCTGCCGATCATGTGTGCCAGCCTGCTGACGGCCGACAGTCTGAGCCTGCGCAACGTGCCTGACCTGCACGACGTCGCTACCATGCGCAAACTGCTGGAGCAAATGGGCGTAACAGCCAAGGTCGATTCCGGTATGACGGACCTGTGCGGCGCGTCAGTGAACAAGCTGGAGGCGCCCTACGACATGGTGAAAACCATGCGCGCCGCGGTGCTGGTGCTGGGGCCGCTGGTTGCCCGTTTCGGCGAGGCATTCGTGTCGCTGCCCGGCGGCTGCGCCATCGGCTCGCGCCCGGTCGACCTGCACATCAAGGGCCTGCAGGCGATGGGTGCGGAAATCCATATCGAGCACGGCTACATCCATGCGAAAGCGAAACGGCTGAAAGGCGCGCGCATCTTCTTCGACCTTGTCAGCGTTACCGGAACCGAAAACCTGATGATGGCGGCCGCACTGGCCGACGGCGTGACCGTGCTGGAAAACGCCGCGCGCGAACCCGAAGTGATCGATCTGGCCAACTGCCTGCGCGCGATGGGTGCGCAGATCGAAGGCGACGGCACGGACACCATCACCGTCACCGGCGTGGAAAAACTGCACGGCGCCGAACATCGCATCATGCCCGACCGTATCGAAAGCGGCACCTTCCTCGTTGCAGTCGCGGCGAGCGGCGGCAGCGTCACGCTGCGCGAGACGCACGCCGACATTCTGGAAACGGTGCTGGAAAAACTCACCGAGGCCGGCGCGCAGATCAAGGTGGATGGCGACTCAATCCATATCGAAATGAATGGCCGCCCGAAGGCAGTCAACGTGCGCACCGCGCCGCATCCCGCATTCCCCACCGATATGCAGGCGCAATTCATGGCGCTGAACGCGGTGGCCGAAGGCAGCGCGATGGTGGTGGAAACCATCTTCGAGAACCGCTTCATGCACGTGCAGGAGTTGATTCGCCTGGGTGCGCAGATCGACGTCGAAGGCAACACCTGCATGGTGCGCGGCGTGGAGCAACTGGAAGGTGCTACGGTGATGGCGACCGATTTGCGGGCTTCGGCGTCCTTGGTGATTGCCGGGCTGGTGGCGCAGGGGGAGACGGTGATCGACCGGATTTATCATCTGGATCGCGGGTATGAGCATATTGAGGCCAAGCTGGGGCAGCTTGGGGCGAATATTCGCAGGTTGAAGTAATCCATCCTCTGTTCGTGCTGAGCGTAGACGGCGTAGCCGCCGAAGTCGAAGCATGAACGTCAACATCAAGACCGCCGGTGGTTGACCGGCAGCAAGTTACCTTTCTTGTCTTGGCAAGAAAGGTAACCCAAAGAAGCCGCCCCTGCCGGAGCGCCCTTCGGGTTCCTTCGGTCGGTCAATAAAATTGGGCGGCTGCGCAACTCGCCCTAACATGGCACACGAAACGTGCCATGTCGCGGAGCTCGAACAGTGCTCGCCTTCATCCCATTTTTATCGCCCGCCCTCAGCGCTCCAGAAGGGGAATGAAAAGCAAAAGTGTTGTGTGCGCTTCGCGCACGATCTATTCTTATTGGCAGCATGGCCGTTGGCCATGCTGCATTGCAAGACCAGCCCCCAGCTGCGTTCAATATCTTTTGGAGTATAAATGTGGTTCTTTTTTTTCAAAATTTAGAAAAAAGAAAAAGACAAGCAAGTATTGCAATTCTTGTGGTAATGGTCGTGGTTGCGGTTTTATACGTCATTAGTAAAAAACCAAATCCTGAAATTGGGCACTGGACAACTTCACCCTTAGCATATCAGGAAACCTTAGATATTTATGATGATGGAATAGCCTCTTATAACGGATATAGATGCACTTGGAAGGAACTGAGCAAATATACCCTGAGACTTCAATGTTCCATTGGAGAAAACAAAATGATTTATGAGTTCAATAATGGGGTTTTGCATAGAGGCGGGGATTCGCCTCTTGGAGAAACAAGTACCTTTACTAAGACCCCATAAACATAGTGATGCGTAGCCATTTCTATCGCTATGACTTATATGAATAAGATGGATGCAGGAAAAGCGTGGGTGATACTGGAAGAGTACTTTCACAGTAGTGATCGGCGACTCGTGTCTATCGTGAGCCCGAGAAAGACGATTGAGTACGTATGTGACTTAATGGAACAGATGTATGTGGCTAAGTTTGCTTCGCTTGACGAGAGGATAACCTACAAGAAGGACAGAAAGAGGTCCGCATTCCGAATGGAGAATTATCAACAACGTGGCCCCACTCTTCTTTGGTGTGGACAAGAACCAACCTTCCATGCGTACCGATGTCATAGACTTCAAGTGAAAGGAAACACTCTGTTCTTTTGGTATTATGGGACGTTTCAAAATTCAAACGAACGCCGTAACGAATTTGAGGGTTCGGTCGATGTCACCTAAAAACGCTTGAGGTCGATGGTTTCCTCTTCCTCTTTGCAGACATCTGGGGGCTGGTCTAGCAATGCAGCGTGGCCAACGGCCATGCTGCCGATAAAATAAATTGTGCGCGAAGCGCACACAGCATCTTTATGTATTTCACTCCCCTGCGCGCCGCCGAGTAGCGCAGGCTGCTCAGGAGATTTCGGCGAGGACTGTTCGAGCTCCGCGGCGAGATGCGGGGTGTGCGTCTCGCTAGGGCGAGTTCCGCAGCCGCCTGAGCAGTTGAGCAACGCAGGGAACCCACGTAGTGGGCGGCAATCCTGGGGCACCTTCTTTGGGTTACTTTTCTTGGCAAGACAAGAAAAGTAACTTGCTGCCGGTCAACCACCGGCGGTTTTGCTTTTGATTTTGGCCTCCCTTCGACTTCAGCGGCTTTGCCGCCTACGCTCAGGACGAACGGGGTGGAGTTTATCCTGAGCTTGCCGAAGGACTCAGCACGAGCGGAATATTAAGTCCAATTTCATCCTCCACCCCATTTAACGCTAAAATACGCCCCTTTACCCAAACAGCCGAACCCGAACAATGATCACCATCGCCTTATCCAAGGGCCGCATCTTCGAGGAAACCATGCCGCTGCTACAGGCGGCGGGCATTACCGCGCTGGAAGACCCGGAGTCTTCGCGCAAGCTAATCCTGCCGACCAGTCGCGACGACGTGCGGCTGATTATCGTGCGTGCTTCTGACGTGCCGACCTATGTGCAATACGGCGCAGCCGATCTCGGCGTGGCCGGCAAGGACGTGCTTAACGAACATGGCGGTACCGGGCTGTATCAGCCGCTGGATCTGAATATTGCGAAGTGCCGCATGATGGTCGCGGTGCCCAACGAATTCGACTACGAGTCCGCGGTGCAGCAGGGCGCGCGCCTGCGCGTGGCGACCAAGTACGTACAGACTGCGCGCGAGCACTTCGCGGCCAAGGGCGTGCATGTCGATCTGATCAAGCTGTACGGTTCGATGGAGCTGGCGCCGCTGGTGGGGCTGTCCGATGCGATCGTCGATCTGGTCAGCAGCGGCGGCACCTTGAAGGCGAACAATCTGAAGGCGGTGGAGGAGATCGCACCGATTTCCTCGCGGCTGGTGGTGAACCAGGCGTCGCTGAAACTCAAGCGCGCCACGCTGCAACCGATGATCGAGGCATTTGCGCAGGCGGTAAAGAAATGAACATCAGGAAACTGGATTCGAAACAGGCGGACTTTGCGGCGCAACTGGATGTGCTGCTGGCGTTCGAGGAAACCGCCGACGAAAAACTCGAGGCCACGGTCGCTGCCATCCTGGCTGACGTGAAGCGGCGAGGCGATGAGGCGGTGCTGGAATACACACGCAAGTTCGACCGCCTGAGCGTAGCCGATGCGGCGGCGCTGGAATTGCCGCAGTCCGAATTGCGTGCGGCATTCGATGGTTTGCCGGCAGCGCAGCGTAGCGCGCTGGAACAGGCGGCACAACGTGTAACCGCCTATCACGAGAAGCAGCGCACGGAGTCGTGGAGTTACACCGAAGCCGACGGCACCTTGCTTGGCCAGCAAGTGACGCCGCTGGACCGCGTCGGGCTGTACGTGCCGGGCGGCAAAGCGGCTTATCCCTCGTCGGTGCTGATGAACGCGCTACCGGCGAAAGTTGCAGGTGTTGCCGAACTGATCATGGTGGTGCCGACACCGGATGGCGTGAAGAATCAGCTGGTGCTGGCGGCGGCACATCTGTCCGGCGTGGATCGGGTGTTCACCGTCGGCGGCGCACAGGCGGTGGCGGCGCTGGCCTATGGCACGGTGACGATCCCGAAGGTGGACAAGATTGTCGGTCCCGGCAACGCCTATGTGGCCTCGGCCAAGCGCCGCGTATTCGGCGTGTGCGGCATCGACATGATTGCCGGACCTTCCGAAATCCTGGTGATCTGCGATGGCAAAACCAGCCCGGACTGGATTGCGATGGATCTGTTTTCACAGGCCGAGCACGACGAACTGGCGCAGGCTATTTTGATCACGCCGGATGCGGCGTTTGTCGATGCCGTGGCGGCCAGCGCCAACAAGCTGCTGGAACAGATGCCGCGCAAGGAAATCATTCGCACCGCGCTGGAAAATCGCGGTGCGCTGATTACGGTGGCCGACATGGATGAAGCCTGTGCGATTGCCAACCGCATCGCGCCCGAACACCTGGAGCTGTCGGTGGACGAGCCGCAGGCCTGGCTGCCGAAGCTGAAGCACGCCGGGGCGATTTTCATGGGGCGCTATACCTCGGAGTCGCTCGGCGATTACTGCGCCGGCCCCAACCATGTGCTGCCGACTTCCGGTACCGCGCGTTTTTCCTCTCCGCTCGGGGTGTACGACTTCCAGAAACGCAGCAGCCTGATCCAGGTTTCGGCCGAGGGTGCCCGCACGCTGGGGGCGATCGCTTCCGAGCTGGCTTTCGGCGAAGGCCTGCAAGCGCACGCGCAGTCGGCGCTGTACCGCAAGGGGTGATTGGCCCGCTTTTTGCTGTAAATCTTTAAGATTCCCTTTGACAGATTGCTGCGTAATGTGGATAATCGCGGGCTCTTTTTGGAGGGGTTCCCGAGCGGTCAAAGGGATCAGACTGTAAATCTGACGGCTCTGCCTTCGAAGGTTCGAATCCTTCCCCCTCCACCAGAATGACGAGATTT
>Ga0102953_1001881_pt1 | contig 13030 bp, 9 predicted proteins | sample SalPon2A_C_D2_MG_FD_78509 | JGI IMG/M metagenome (GOLD analysis project Ga0102953, IMG submission 78509) | Soil microbial communities from South San Francisco under conditions of wetland restoration - Salt Pond MetaG R2A_C_D2_MG | ecosystem: Environmental > Terrestrial > Soil > Wetlands | place... | reverse complement strand
TATAATCATTGACGTTAATAACAGGGGAACTGCAAATTATAGCAGCCATTTTATGAAACAGGTTTATAAACATCTGGGAAAATGGGAAAGTAATGATTTTGTTGAAACTGCAAAATATCTTTCAACACTTCCATATGTAGATAAAGACAATATGGCAATAATGGGAACCAGTTACGGTGGATACAGCACAACGTATACTATGTTAAATCACCCGGGTGTTTTCAAAGTTGGAATAGCAAATTCTCCTGTTACAGACTGGAGATTATACGATAATATTTACACTGAACGATATATGGGATTACTCAATGAAAATGAAGACGGATATATTCAAAGTGCTTCAACCACGAATGCCAAAAATCTTGAAGGACATTTGTTATTAATTCATTCTGACCTTGATGACAATGTTCACATTGCAAACACAATGCAACTACTAACTGCATTAACTAATGCGGGAAAAGATTTTGATCTTCGCATATTCCCTCCGGGAGCTCATGGCGCAGCTTATAATATGCAGAGCTACTTCCTGCTAACTCAGATATATTATAATTATCTCGATCGCTGGCTGAAAGGGGGGCATAATCAAATTAGTATAAACAAATAGTAAAATTTGGAGTATTTTTAAAATAAAAAAAGCGTATAGACAAAAGGCTATACGCTTTTTTATAAACGCTAATTAACTATCCAAGATAGGCTTTTAGATTTTTGCTCTTTACATTATGTTTCAATCTGCGCAAAGCTTTTTCCTTAATCTGCCTTACTCTTTCACGTGTCAAATCAAATTTCTCTCCAATCTCTTCAAGAGTAGCTGACCTTTCGCCATCAATTCCAAAATATAATCTTAGAACTTTAGCTTCCTTTTCACTTAAAGTTGAAAGTGCATTTTCTACTTCTTTCTTTAATGATTCTCTCATTAAAGTTGTATCAGGGGATGGCTGGTCATCATTCGGTAAAACATCCATCAGGCTGTTTTTATCATCGTCTCCGGAAAATGGAGCATCCATTGAAACGTGGCGTCCTGAAATCTGCATTGCATAAGCCACATCTTCCTGAGTCATATCAAGAATTCCTGCTAGCTCAGTTGTAGTGGGCTTTCTTTCAAATTCCTGTTCCAGGTCACGGTATGCTTTGCTGATTTTACTAAGCGAACCAACACGATTTAAAGGAAGACGAACAATTCTCGACTGATCTGCAATTGCCTGCATAATTGACTGACGAACCCACCAAACTGCATATGAAATAAATTTGAATCCACGGGTTTCATCAAATCTCTGTGCTGCTTTTATTAAGCCGAGGTTACCTTCATTTATAAGATCTCCCAATGAAAGCCCCTGGTTTTGAAATTGCTTTGCAACACTAACTACGAATCTCAAATTCGCTTTTGTTAAAGCATCAAGCGCTCTTTTATCGCCCTGGCGGATTTTAATTGCTAATTCAATTTCCTGATCCGGTGTAAGAAGGTCAACCTTTCCAATTTCCTGCAAGTACTGATCTAACGATTTACTCTCACGATTTGTAAATTGCTTTGTTATTTTCAATTTAACAACTCCTCATTGATTTAATTTCATAATAATAAACAACCAAACGGGATTTAAGTTCCAATTCCCCTGTAACAAATTTCATAAATAAAAAGACAATAAATATACAAAAATAATTTCTCTTTATGAAACATAATTCATGTAAAATAGACAAATCGGTAATGTGATGTAAGTCATAATATTATGCCCTTTTTGCCTATTTTAAGACAAAATGAAGCATTTACCTTGTTCCGGAAGGTCCCCTCAGAATTCTAAGTGGCAGCGTTATTAACGATTCCAGTAGTCTGAACACTGCTGAAACGGTTATGCCCAACAAACGGAAGGGTAGCAGGAATAACCACACAAATGGATATGCAATTATTGCAAGTAAAGCAATAGGCCAACAGAAAAACAACAGGATCAGCCACAATATAAATGTTGTCATTTTACTTCCCCGAAAAACTTAAAGATTAAAAAATCAAGGCTTAATTACACTGATTTTATACATAAATCTAGAAATATTTAGATTATTTCAAAGTAAAAAATGACAGTGATGAAGAAAGATTTGATGAGCGGTAGAAAAAATAAGCAAGGCTTATCCAATTAGGCTAACAGATAAGCCATACTTTTTTCAATTATGCAGTATTTGGAGCAAGAAATTTATTGTATAGATACATAAGCAATGTTGCCAACATTCCTATTCCAATTAAGGAATACCAAACTAAGTTCATATTGCCGGTTTCCTTAGCAGTTTCATAAAGCCAGCCTCCGATCGGATCACCAACAAATCTTGCAATAGCAATTGGTAAAAATGCGTAACCCTGGTAAAGTCCTTGTTGTCCAGCAGGGGCAATTTCTGAAATATATTCATAATATCTAGGAGCTTGTGTCATTTCGCCAATAGAAAATGCAATTACTCCGGCAGCTATTGTCGGGATGCTTGGGTGAATTGCAATAATTACCCAAACTAAACTTGAGACAAAAAAGCCGGTCAGAATAGCCTTTTCAGTAGTTAAACTTTTTGTAAATCTGTTTATGGGTATTTGGAAAAGAATTATTGCACCGGCACCACCCCATGATTGTATAATTTCGTAGGGCGCATTTTTGCTGATGAAATCAGTAATGTAATATGGAATCACTATAAATTCCTGCCAGAAGATTATCCAGTATAAAGAATAAATCAAAAGAAAAATCATAAATTTGTAGTTGCCTAAAACCACAAATAAATTCTTAATCTTTTTCCCCATTGACTCAACAGGTTCGGTAACTTCATTTTTTATATTTTTATAAAAAAGTAGGTTAACAATCAGCATTGCGAAACATGAAATTGCAGATATCATATAAACAAACTCATATCCAATACTGTCTCTAACAAGATATGCTACTGTAGGTCCGATCATTGCACCCACATTAACAAGCCAGTAATAAATTGCAAAACCAAGTGATTTCGTTTCAGGTTTGGAACCAAGAGCCACCGTACCCAGCACTGATGGCTTAATAAAACTTCCTCCGAGAGCAGTAAAAATCAGAAAAATCATAATCAGCCAGTATTGGTCCAATCCAGAGTAGACTCCGGAGAAAGCGTCCATTCCAACTGATCCGATTAAAAAATAGCCCAGCGCCAAAACGGTAAAACAAACATTGAATGCTTTTCTGAATCCCCATTTATCAGCCAATGTTCCACCAAGAATAGGGAGCAGATAAATAAGTCCACCAAAAATACCAGACAGGGATCCAGCTTCAGCTTCAGAAAATCCAAGCCTGTTTCGCATATAAACCATAAAAACTATTTGCTGCCCGTAATAAGCCAGGCGTTCAAATAGTTCCATAATATTAGCTACCCAGAAAGAGCGATGAAACCCCTCTTTTACCTCACGAAGTTTTGCTGCTATTTCCAATATTTCACCCTTTTTATTAGTTAAAATGAATAGGTAACATAATATAATAATTAAATTAGTTTCAGGACTAAAAAATTCTGTAGAAATATAATCCCAAAGTGTAGTAACCGTTTATACTAATAATTACGTTTTATATGGGGGCCGATATTTATAATATTACAAATTTCAAACGCTTTTTAATAAAATTCTTGAAACTAAAAAATATTAAACAAATGAAAATCCCACTTCTTTTAACAATATCCAGTCATTATCAAAATGCAGGTTGATTTTAATTTATTTTAATACATATTTTATAGTAAAGATATTTAGAATTTTAGATTAACATTTCCTTTCGGGAAGTAAAAATGCTCATTCAAAAGCCAGGCAGAATCATTCTCATCATATTAATTCTTTTAGCATTACAAGGTTGTTCATCAATTGTCTATAAAGCTGCATACCCAACTTTAAATGATGGGAAATATGATAGTGAATTTCCTTATAAAGGAAGTTCCAAGGAATTGGAAGATGTCGGTAGATCTGTTACATTAATTAATTCTATTGCTTTTTATAAAGCTTATATCTTTAATGACGGCACAAATGTTAAACGATCTGATATAAGTGAAGAATTTCTTGAAAATAAATCGAACAGTACTTCATATTTTAATAAAATTAACTCTGGAACAGCAACAACCGTTTATTCTCAGGGAGGCACAATTGCACTTCTAACCTGTGCACACGTAGTGAACTTTCCTGATACTATTCTAACTTTTTTTAGCGATGAAAGTGGAAAATTTACTAAATACCTTGAAAGTGTTTCAATCAGAGAACGGCAGGTCACATTTGTTCCTGAACTTTCATCAGGTGGACAAGTGGAAATACTAGCATTGGACAGGGAGCGTGATCTTGCCATAATTGGTAATAATTTCCCAGGATTGAATAGCATAAAACGCACGGTATTTCCATTTCCGAAAGGTAAGGCCAAGGATTTGGAATGGGGTAGTTTTGTTTACGTTTTTGGATATCCTATGAATTATAAGATGGTTTCAAAAGCAATTGTTAGTAATCCGAATTATGATGAAAAAGGAGGTTTCATTATTGATGCTGTTGTAAATAAGGGATTCAGCGGTGGTGTTGTACTGGCAATACGTGATGGGATTCCAAATTTTGAACTGGTTGGTATAATCAGGGCAATACCTGAAGAAAATGAATATTTGCTTGAGCCTGAAAAATTAAAAAATAATATTTATTATAGTCCAGTTGTTCCTTACAAGGGTAATATATATGCTGTTCAACAGGAGCAACTGAAATACGGTATTGCCAAAGTTATACCTATTGAAGAAATAATGGAATTTATTAATAATAAGGAATACGAATTGAAAAAATTGGGTTATAGAATTAAAGATAATTTTTAATTACCCGACCTATGCACTTCTAGAACCTTCCAATATTTTTTATTTTTGATATTAAATATCAAACTATTAAACCGTGAAAAAACTATTAAATATTAAAAACGAAAAAGATTGGGAAGATGTTAAAGATTTAACTTTAAATAATTACAAAGTAGTGATATTTAAATACAGTCCTATTTGCTATACCAGCACAGTAGTTGAAAAGGATTTTGATTCCTGGTATTCTAAAGTTTCAGAAAGTGCAAATCTTTGTGTTGCCAAAGTAAATGTAATCTCAGAAAGAGAAATATCACAACTAATATCAAAAGAATTAAATGTATTGCATCAATCACCGCAGGCAATCTGGTTGGCTGGAACAAAAGAAGCTAAATGGGATGCAAGTCACTACGAAATTTCAGATTCCAAACTTGATGAATTACTGGCGGAATAAATTTGAGAAGAGTCAGTCAACATTTTTAAGGAGATTTATATTCCTGATTTCCCCTGCAACAACAAGAATATCATTTTCACTAAACACATAATTTGATCCGGGGAGAGCTTTAATCTTTTCAGATTTTTTTTCCTTTGTTTTTATCGAAAGGACCTCAACTCCATATTTAACCCTGATGTTTAATTCCCTGATAGATTTATTAATAAAGGATCTTGGAATTTTTATTTCGGAAATTGAATAGCCCTCCATAAAATGAACCTGTGGCTGCCCTTCCTTCATAACTATGCTGCTTGCAAGATTAGATGTTATCTCTCTGGTTTCAATAGCTTTTTGGTAAGCATCCTGAATATCTTTTCTCCATAGCATTCCAATTACTCTGCGTGAATCCTTTGATTCTACTACTGGTAGACCTTCGTTGTCATTTATAGTTAAAATATCCAGTGCCGTTTTGCAATTATCATCCAGGGCTATTTTTTGAAATTCCATATTAGCAATGTCACCTGCAATTAATAGATTCTGCAAGGAATCTTTATCATATAAATATTCTTTAAGGTCATTTAAAGATATCATTCCAGTAATATTGTATTGTTCGTCAGTAACAGGGAAATCTGGGCCTCTGCCTTTTAGCATTTTGTTGATTACCTGGGTGAAGTTATCTGTTACATTTATTGTGGAAAAATCTTTCGTATAAACATCTTTAACAAATACAGATTCCATTACGTTTGTTTCTGTTCCTTCTTTTATGCTGATATTTCTTAAAAGTAGTTTTAATGTATATATAGATTCACGTGATAACCTTGATGAAATTATCATACTGATAATACATGTTATCATTAATGGTAGAATGATCCTGTAATCATTAGTTAACTCAAATACGATAATTATAGCTGTAATAGGTGCTCTTGTTGTTCCGGCAACAAGTCCTCCCATTGCTACAAGCGCATAAGCATTGGGAGTAGCTGTTATCAACGGGAAAGACTGATGAACGAAAGACCCGAAAAAATAGCCTACCATTGCACCCATAAAGAGGGAGGGAGCAAAAATTCCACCGGATCCGCCTGAACCAAGAGTAATACCAGTTGCAAAAATCTTTGCAAAAATTAATATAAAAGCAAGGTACCAGAGCATATCTCCTTTTAAAGCAAGGTTTATAGTTTCGTAACCAACGCCCATAATTTCAGGATAAAGAAGAGCAACTCCACCCAGTATCAATCCACCAACAGCGGGTTTTAAATATTCCGGGATATGAAATTTGTTATCAAAAACATCTTCAGAATAATAAAGCGATTTAATAAACGCATACGAAACCAGTCCGCTTATGCCACCAAGGATAAAATAGAATATTAACTCATAAGGCGAAGCAAGTTGATATTTTGGAACAAGGAAAGCAACAAAATTTCCTTCGAAGGTGTGCGAAATAACTGTTGCCATAACCGAAGATATTACGATAGGGGAGAACTGAGCAACTGCAAAATCCATAAGTATTATTTCAACCGCAAACAAAGCTCCTGCAATTGGTGCATTAAAGGCTGCTGCAATTCCTGCTGCTGCACCGCAGCCTACAAGTGTTTTAAGCCTCTTTGACGGCACTCTGAAGAACTGTCCGACAGTAGAGCCCAAACTTGAACCGATCTGTACAATTGGGCCTTCCCTTCCAACTGAGCCGCCTGTTCCAATTGTAATAGCAGATGCAACGGCTTTAATAAAAGCAACACGTGGACGAATATTTCCGCCCTTCATTAAAATTGCCTGCATAACTTCGGGTACTCCATGTCCCTTTGCTTCCGGGGCAAAGAAATAGATAATTGGCCCGACAATTAGCCCACCCAAAACCGGAATTATCAATATCCAGAACCAGGGCGTTGCAATAATGTTTTCGAGAATATTACCCGTTCCCTGGAAAGAAATATCTGAAATAGTTTTAATCAGCCACCTGATTCCAATTGCGCCAAATCCTGCCAAAATACCAATGATTATTGCAAGAATAATCATAAAGGTATGTTCGGTCATTTTTGCTCTATCGAAGAAATTTGTGGTTTTTCTGGAGAGAAAAATGTATGCTTTATTGAAGAAGTTTTCTTTCAAGTGGAATTAGTTACTGAATTTATTTGAAGTAATTTGTGATAATGAAATAAACAAGATTTATAATAGTAAAAATTTAAAACTATTCAAACAGTAAAGCAATTGAATTGTCTCTAAATTCTGCAGCAATCATTCCGGATACTTATTCAAAACGAAATCCGGAATGATACCACAGTAATTATAATATCAGGATTTAACCTGGCTTTTCTTCTTTTTGGAATAAATAATGGAGATAATTAGCATTACAAAACCAAGCGCCAGGAATGAGACTATTTTATAAATCGGATCCTCGTTTGTAATTCCAATAATAAAAACATAACCTACAGTCAGACCAAGAGTAAATAGAGCCATCCACCTGTATTTTTTGCTTTTTAAAACCACACTTAATACATAATAGATAATTGCAACTATTATCCATGAGACGCTTATAAAACCTGAAGGCATTGCATGATAAAGTGCATAAGGAATAATTACAAGTGCTGTTAATAAATAGGCATTACGCATTTGTTCAGTTTTTAATTCCAGCCTGTCTTTTTTCCAGTTCAATATTCTTGCGCTTAAGAGAGCAGCTATTCCAAAACTTAAACTAATGCCGCTTACTTTTCCTTCCATAACCAGGTATGCAATAAATATCAAAATATAAATTATAAAGTTTGCGAGGATTATAAATTTGGACCTAAACCAAATTGCAGTTGAAATTACAATAATACTCTGCCAGCAAAGTAGATTGAAATATGCCGGTGCTTTAACCTGGTAAATTATAGCTACTGTTAAAGCAAAATAACCAAGCATCGCATAAATGAATGTTGAATACCTGCTTTTTTCCTTAACCCAAAATACTGTAGCAAAAATCAGAAAAGTTACTGAAGCCAGCAAATGATAAATAGCAGCTGATTCATATTTTGACATTAGTGAAACGAATAAAAATAAACCATAACATCCTGCAGCATTCATAAAAGAGCTATATATAACAGGTGTGTCTTCAATTGAATTGTCTTTTCGCAGCCGAATTCCAATTGTGAATATTATAGAATAAATAATTAAAAACAGAAGATTTACTACCGGATCAGAATTCATCTTAAGTTCGTTACCTAATACAGGATTATTTATAAACCAGACAAGATGTGTGAAGTATGTTAAAAATATTCCGACGAATAAGAATGGATACCATTTTGATTTAATTAAAAAACTAACTGATAAAAGAGACATAATTATTATGAGGCAAAAAATCGCATAGGGATTTTCGCTCACAATAGCTGTTGCATAACCAAAGAATATACTTAATAGAATGAGATAATTTGATTCTCTCTTTACTGCTGCTAAAAGTGATGCTGAAACAGCAATCATCAGTAAAATTGTTTCAATTAATGTTGATGTAATTAATGCTTCGTTACCAAAGAATTTTAACCTTAGCGTTGTAAAGAAGAAGAGAAATAAGGCACCACCGAGGAGATAACCTGAAAGGTGAGAAATTGATTCCCTCCAGTGGTTAGATAGGAAAAATATTAATATTGAAAGTAGATAGCCAAATACTATATCTGCTGTAACTGGAATATTTGAGAAAGGGAAGGAGATTAAAAAAGCGATTCCGATGAAGAAGATTATAATTCCAAGTTTAGCAAACCAGAATTGCCCGATTTGTAATTCCAGCCGGTCTTCTTTCTCTTCATTACTTAATTCTTCAATTACAGTAACGGGCTGGCTTTCTTTTTCTTCAGCATCAATCTTTTCTGATTTAGAAATTCCAAGATGATTCTCAATTTCACCAACTCGATTGTCTAAATCCCTTAATAAATTGAGAACTTCCTCGTTACTGGGATTGTTTGATAGTGAACTCATATTGACCCCTGATTTTAAGTGAATAATATCAATTATATTTTGATATTAAATTTATAGTAACAGGTAATAGAGTATTTACTACAATATGTTAATCTAATTTTTATGAATTATTTTGTCTCTTCTCCAATCTTTTAATAAACAAGTATAAACCAATAGCTAGCAGAATTGTAACCAACAGAGCAACGCCCAGTCCTTTTCTTCTAAAGTAATAATCATCAATTGCAGCCTTGGCATCATTCTTTACAGCTTCAGTAACTTTTAAACCTTTGCCAACAACTACGTCATCAAATTTTTTCTCATTAAAGGCATGAACTGCTGTTTTTGCTTCTAATATTGCCTGGTTAGCATCTCTTAATTTGAACTTTTCGTCTTCTACTTCCATTCCTTTTTGCTCAGCTTCATCGATTAATTCTTTGGCATATTTTTCTGAACTTTCCAGGCTGTCAATTAAGGATTTCATATTTTTAGCAACTTTATAACCTTCACTATTTTTTTCAGGCGTATGGCATTTTGAACAGACAGCATCTTTAGAAACGCCGAGTAATTTATCAGTTGCAGTAATAATTAAGTGATTACTATGGCAGGTTTCACATTCCGGGTAGTTTGCTTTATCAAATGCATCTTTGTGAGGACTTGAAGCAAACAGTTCCGCATTCAGTGCGTGGCAGGTACCGCAGACTTTTGAAATTGATGAAATTCCCGGAGGCGTAGCTGCATGATTTCCGTGACAGCTATTACAAGCAGGTGCTCCTGTATCCTTCTTTTGTAGAAGTGCAATACCATGTACACTTTGAGAATAGTTTTCATATTGATTTGTCGGAATATTATATTTTTTCATGTATTCTTTATTGCTGTGACAGTTTGAACAGGTTTCAGGAATATTTACAGCATAAACGCTGGAATTAAGATTTGTTGTTTCAAGAATTCCATGACTGCCATGGCAACTTGCACATTGCGCAGGTTTGGGATCGCCTTTTGCATTTAAGATTCCATGTACACTTGTTCTGTATTTTTCATATTGATCAATAGGTAATTTTGGATTATAGTTTCTCATAAATACTGCATTACTATGACATTTTGCACAGGTTTTGGGAACATTTAGAGGATAAACAGGTGATCGCCTGTCAGTTACTTTTACAATGCCGTGTGCACCGTGGCAATTAATACATTGAATAATCCTGTCCTTACCATTAGTAGAGAGTTTTCCATGCACACTTGTTTTTAACAGCTCAAATTGATCAGTAGGAATATTTGCACCGAATGATTTCATTTTATCAGCTGAAGCATGACATTTTGCACAAGTTTCGGAAATATCATTTCCTTTAGGTACACCTTTAAAACCTGCAGTCTTGTTCATTGCGGCTTCCATATCGTCGGATTTGCTATTACCACCATGGCAGTCGCTACAGGAAAGTCCCGCTTTGAAGTGAACATCGTTACTAAACTGTGAGGCTTGCTCTCCTCCTATCGCTGAATGGCAATTGAAACATTCATCTTTTGTTTGAGCAGAAAGGTTGGTTAAATATCCCGTTAAAAATATTAAGATTAATGTTATAATATATTTTTTCATGATGTCCACCCCAAAATTGTTAGGATAATGATGAACATAACGGCGAATATCCCCAAATAATTAATGAGTTTATTATGTTCACCTCTTGAACTTTTCCTATCCCAGAATGGAACCAGGAGCCATAAAAGCCCTGCAATTCCGAATAAAAGAATTCCGACAACTTCACCATCAACAAAAAGAATATGTGCCGGCAGGTATTTCAAACTCTGGAACATAAAAAGGAAATACCATTCAGGTTTTATGCCTGCAGGTGCCGAAGAAAAAGGATCTGCTTTATGCCCTAATTCAGCAGGGAAGTAAACTGCGAGTATTGCCAGAAGATTAAGAACAATTAACCAGAGCAGTAAATCGCGCAGCATAAAATTCGGAAAGAAAGGCATTTTCTTTCTTTCTTTCTTCTCTTCTTTATTATAATGAAGAGGTTCACTGATTCCCTGTCTTTGAATTAGAATAAGATGAATGCCAAGCAGGACTGTAAATATTCCCGGAAACAATGCAACGTGAAAACCAAATAACCTTGATAAGGTCGCACCTGTAACATCGGAACCTCCGCGTATAAATTCTCTTAAAGGTTCACCTATTATTGGAACTACACCGAAAATATCAGATCCAACTCTTGTGGCAAAAAATGACAATTCATTCCAGGGAAGGAGATAGCCACTGAATCCAAAACCAAGTGCCATAAAAAACATAAGTACGCCAGACAGCCAGGTTAATTCTCTTGGATATCTATATGCTTTTTCAAAATAGACACTAAACATATGAATGAATATAGAAAGTATAAATAAATTTGCAGCCCATCCGTGTATAGATCTGATAAGCCAGCCGAACTGAACTTTTGACATTATAAACTTTACACTTTCGAATGCCAGGTCGGAGCTTCCCTTATAATAAAATAAGAGTAATATTCCTGTAATTACCTGGATAATAAAAAAGAACAATGAAACTCCACCGAAGTAGTACCAGATGGAATGACGATGCACCGGGACATATTTTTTCCCCATATATTCTACTAATACTTTGATTTGCAGGCGATCGTCAATCCATTTATAAATATTTTGTATTGAATTTTTCATAATATTTTATGCATTTTTTGATATGTAAATTTCTTTTCCTTTTTGGAACACACTATATTCAGTAAGAGGACGAGGCGGCGGACCGGAAATATTCCGTCCGTTCAGGTCATATTTTCCGTTGTGGCACGCACACCAGATTATCCCCTGGTCACTTTTAAACTGAACTGTGCAGGCAAGATGAGTACAGGTTGCAGAAAATGCACGAAATGTTTTGTCTTTAAGTCGTACCAATAAAACAGGCTTACTGCCAAATTTTATTATTTTACCTGAATCAGGAGCAAAATCATCAATTTTTCCTGCCATAACACTGGATACTTCAACCTCGTTTTGCTTTGGCGGCTTCAGGTAAGAAAATAATGGATAGAAGATAGAGGCGGCAAAACCCACAAGGCCCGTTGTGAGCACATATTTGAGAAAGTCTCTTCTATTGGAAGTTTTGGATTTGGACTCACTACTATTCGAATTTTCCATGTCAAATGACCCCGATTTGTTAGAAAATATAATAGTACTTAGATAAACAAGAATTAATTTTCTTAATTATCTAAAAATGAACGTATATGAATATATTTATACATGATCTCAGAAAGAGAACAAAAATTATTTAAGATTAAGGGAGCAGAAAAAACCACTCCCTTCCGGTTTAATTTTTAAAGATTGTCGTTCTTTTTTGCAGAGTGACAATCGACACAGCTTTCATCTTTTAAGGAACTTCCAAGATCAACAGGATGCTGAAATTCCAAACCTTTGAGGGAAACAAGATTTTTTCCTTCATCGGTATTTTGTTCTATAATGGTGTGACATATATTGCAATTGTTTGAGATCATTTTTCCATCATCAGAAAAATGTTTTCCATCGTGGCATCGGAAACAACCCGGAGCATAGGTATGTCCAATATTGTTAGGGAATGATTTCCAGCTGACATTCATGTAAGGGAAATAGTTATTTGAATAAATGTCCTGGATATATTTTATACTTTCAGAAATTGATGATATTTTTATTTTTGCAAGTTTTGGATAATTATTACTATAAAAATTTTCAATACTTAACTTAATACTGTCGAGAGCAACAGGTTTAGTTGTGTATTTCCTGTCAAGAGCATCAACAGCAACACTTTTAATGTATGGTAATTCGGGGTCTATTCTTTTAAGAGACATATATAGATTTACCATTTTGTCGGGTGGATTATAAATGTGAGAAGGTCTGTTATGGCAATCAATACAATCCATTTTTCTC
>Ga0102953_1001880_pt1 | contig 13033 bp, 10 predicted proteins | sample SalPon2A_C_D2_MG_FD_78509 | JGI IMG/M metagenome (GOLD analysis project Ga0102953, IMG submission 78509) | Soil microbial communities from South San Francisco under conditions of wetland restoration - Salt Pond MetaG R2A_C_D2_MG | ecosystem: Environmental > Terrestrial > Soil > Wetlands | place... | reverse complement strand
TAAATAATGCAGCCATACCCAATCCTTCTAACAACTTGGGAATCAATGAAGAACAATTTGAGAAGTTGATGCGGGTTAATGTCGAAGCGCCTTTCTTCATTACAAAGCAGGCAGCGGAGCAGATGAATGACGGCGGACGGATCATCAATATATCCTCGAAGGCATCAAAGACACCTCACCCGCAGTCCGGAGTATATGCCATGACCAAAGCTGCATTGGATACATTTACTGTCCAGATGGCTTCCAAACTGGGGCCACGAAAAATCACGGTTAATGCGATAGCGCCCGGACCGATTCTCACGGATATGAACAGGGAACAGTTCGCCAATGAAGAAATACGCAAGCGGGTGGAAAGCTGGGCGGCTATGAAAGGAATCGGCGATCCGGATGATATTGCCGGTACGGTGGCTTTTCTTGTCTCACCTGATGCCGGATGGATTACGGGCCAGTGGATTGAGATAAGCGGAGGGCTGGGGATATAAGTCAATTAGTAATTAGCAATGAAAAATGAACAATTTTTCCTGTTGCGGAAAAGCAGACGGAGAATGTAACATGAAGATTCTAATATTTTTGGAGGCAGCCCTATTTATTGTTGCTGCCCTCGTTCATTCCGGGAAAATGGTCTCTGGCTTTAAACATAATAAAGCACGAATTGCAGAAGGTGTGATTGCCATCGTCCTTCTATCCGGGTTCGTGCTGGGGTTCGTATCTCCGGCATGGTTAAATGCAGCCGGATTGACTGTGCAGGCGTTTGCCCTCTTGGGTACGCTGGTTGGACTCTTTACGATGTTAATTGGTGTTGGCCCCCGATCCGTGCCTGATTACGTATTTCATATCATGATCATCATCTTGCTGGGGTTCGGGTTGATCATCACCGGAAAACCAGATCCTGCAACCTTGAATGCGGAGGGGATTATATTACAGAAAAGCCTTTTGTATTTGCACTCAGCACTGCGATATTTATTGATCGTCCTTCTGGCGTGGTCTTTGTACACCGCTGTTCTTGGTCTGACCAAACGAAAAGAATATACCACTTGCGTTAGTCGGATACACCTTTCAACCAGAATCTTACTCAATGTACAGATGATAATCGGTTTGATTCTCTATTTCGCGATTGGATATTTTCATCTTTTAGATAAGCTGGGAAATATTTCCGGTAAGGCGAGATTTTTTACCATTGTGCACATCACCGGGATGATCATTGGGATTTCGCTAGTCAATGTCGGTTATCATCTTGCTGCCAAATCCGAATCGGACGAGCGAAAGTATCAACGTATTACCGTTTTTTACGGCATTGGATTTCTGGTCATCTTTATGATGATCCCATGGCCCTTTTTTCATTCCTGGGCGGCATGGTTTTGATCCCCTTTGTGGGTTGCCACTTCAATTGACGATGTGTTCCTGCGTAACCCAGTCCTGGGTTTGCAGGAAGGAAGTCAGGTTTTTCAGACCAGGATGCAGATCCCGTAGTTTTGCGATATCGGCCTGGTATCCTTTTTCTTCGAACCAACGGTACATGGTTGTCATCTCTTTACCTGCCTGATCCTGCCATTTATCCCATGGCACCTGAACGAACGCAACGTTTTGATTAAGGGCATGACTAAACGTTTCGGCAGTTTCCGTCATAGTCAGTTCATCCCCAGCAATTTCAATGGCCCGGCTTATCCATTTGTCGGGGTTTGTAAATGCGATGGTGGCAAAGGCTCCGATATCATCCACTGCAATCTGCTGAAGCTTAGTCTCCGGGCTCAGGGGGGAAAGTAATTGTCCGCCTGAAATAGCATCCTTAAACATGGTCCAGTTGTTCATAAAAAAAACGGGACGAAGTATCGTAGCGGGCAAACCGATAGACCGGATATGTTTTTCTATCTCGCCTTTGCTGTCGAAATGCGGGATACCCGTGTTTCTTTCGGCGCCGCCAACAGATGTATAGACAAAATGTTTTACACCGGCGTCCCTGGCTGCATCAGCAAATGCCTTGCCTTGTTTGATTTCGCCTTTGATTCCTGCACTATGCGCATTTTGGACGCTGAAAGTGCCATATACGCCATCGAGTGCGCGATCCAGGCTGTCGCGATCTAAAAAATCGCCCTTAAAAACTTCCAGACCACATTCGGCCAGGTCGCGTGCGGCCGTCTGATCAGGATTTCGTGTGAGGACACGTACTTTAAAGCCTTTATCAAGCAGGTGTTTTAGCACCGCGCCACCTTGTTGACCGGTTGCTCCGCTAACCAGAATAGTATGTTGATTGGGTTGTGTAATCATGTCGCCGTCATATTTTTACATCCAAAATTAAAAAAGAACCAGACAGGTATTAGTTGACACGTATTATACCTATCCGGTATCCTAAACAAATGACGGACATGATTAGTTTGATTTAAGTCAGTCGCCGTTATCGTTATTTACATTCTGATGATAGCTTTCTGGCGGCCCCAGGTAACTCTTCCTGACACCGCCGCAGTTGACCACGATCTTTTCGAGTACCACGTCCGGATCAACCATCCATATCTTCAGTGTGTGATAGCCAGGTTCTTTTAACGTCAATGTGGTATTGCTGTAGTGGGCATTGTCCATCACCGTTTTTGCCCAGTCGAAGTTTCCATTTCCTGCATTATACTTCTTCGGCACGATAGTCACGATCTTAGGCGCCTGGTTATCGAAGGAAATTGCATAGCGCACGCCCCGGTCGGGATTGAAATTCATAGTCGCGCCAAATATGCCGTTTACATCGACTTTACCCGAGTGAAACAGGTACATTTTGTATTCAAGACAGGGGGCATCCTTTCCAGGCACCGCACTCGGGGCATTCAAAGGAGCTACGGTCCTCATTCCTGAAAGTGTCCTGCCATAGTCCTGTATTCTGATCCATTTGTTGTTTCCGCTGCTGGTTCGTGTCGTATAGTGTGCAGCAGCCATGGAAACGAAACCTTCACCTTCTACATAACCATTTACGTCATTTCGTTTAGGGTATGCGGGGTTATTTACCGGGGCATAGACCGTTACGGAATTCCGTGTCCCTTTTTGTGTGATCTTAATAGGTACCCTTTGATTTCCCTCAGGTGCTTTCTTCCAATCCACACTAACGTAGATTCGTTGCTGCCTCTTCACTGTTCCCTTTTCCGAAGAAACTTTCACGTAGGGCTCACCTGAACGCACTGAGTAGTCGAATGGCTTTTTCCCACGATTGAAAATGTCAATATGATAATTCTGCCTATTGTATGGATCGAACAGCGGAAGTACAGCCTCGGATGACGAAGATGGCCATGCTTCGCTTGAGCCCTGGATGGCTACTCCCATTAGGGCAGAATCAGGAATTGACAGATCATCGACCAAACGGATTGCGTTCAGATTGTTCTCCCTCGGCTGATTCCAGCTTTTATAACCGATGAACGGCTGATCCATAAAGCCGTTCCACTCGCCGTTCTCAAACGAATGGTTGAAATAGCCCATCATGCTGGTGTCCGCTCTGAATAATGATCTGGTTTTAGCGGCCATTTCATTCGTTGTCGCACGTCGCTGTTTCGCGTAAAGTTCATTACGCGCCGCGGCATAGTACATATCGTTTAGCAGGTAGCTTGCCCTGGTCGGGAAAAGCACGAGTTGGTAAAAGGCAGGCTGCTTGCCGGCAGGGAGTTTCTTGTAGATTCGTTCGGCCTTTTCGGTGATCGCCTTGAAATCCGCAACGACATTCTCCGCCTCGTTATAATTAACGACACTATATGTGGAAGGGCTAAGCAGTTCCGGCTTCCTTCGTCCGTTGTACTTGCTGTATTTGAGCAGTATATCGGCGATTTGTCTGTCGTACTTTGGACCGAACTGTTGCCGCGCCCACAGCCGGGCATATTCGGTTATGTTCTTGTTCGTCCATCTGTGGGTATTCCAGGCAAGATCCATGAAATATGAAATCGGGAAGGCGTACCCTTTCAAATGGCCGACGTTGACGATCCAGATACGGTTCGCGCCATACTTGCCTGCGAGTGACATTTGGTCCCATATCTTTGGGAGAGGATTGGTATTGATCCATTGATAGCTTCGCGGACCACCGTGGTAATCGAAGTGATAATAAATTCCGGCCCCACCACTGCGCAGTCTTTCATCTGCGGTGGGAAGGCGACGCAGGTTTCCCCAGTTATCGTCGGTCCAGAGAACAGTAACGTAGGACGGTACGCGGAAACCTGCGTTATAGTAGTTCAACACCTCCTTGTATGGGCACCACAACTGGGGAATCTTTGACAGATCCGGGTTCATTACATTTCCCAGGATATGTTCCTGTACCCTTACGATCTTACCGAGGAGTGTTGTGTCTTGGGTAAGAGTGCCGCCCGGAATCATTGGTGAGTCATTCTCTCCGCGAAGTCCGATTGTCACGATCTGCCGGTAATTTTTGTTCCGTTCAATACCTCGCTTCCAGAAGTTTGTCAGTGTATCCGGGTATTTTGCAAAGTTCCATGAGCCGAGCGTCCTCCTGTATCGTCTGTCCCACTCTTTCTGAGCCCGCATCATCGGTTCCTGGTGGGAGGTTCCCATGTAAATTCCGTACTTGTTTGCCATAACCGGATTCAGTGAGTCATCCTCATTGAACGCATTGTTCCACATCGCCGGCCAGAGGTAGTTCGCTTTCAGGCGAAGCAGCAATTCGAATACGTGCTCATAAAATTGGTGCCCGTAGTTAGCGACACCTTTCGGTATCGGAGGGTTCTTGCTCGGTGGAACGTCACCATACTTGTTGTGTACCCAGTTGGTGAGGTCAGGCCACTCATCGTTCAGGAAAATACCGCGATATTTCACAGAAGGAGGGCCAACTTCAAATGTTCCCGTTTTTACGTAAAGAGTGTTGTGATGCTGCAGCGGAACATTGTCCCACCAGTGCCATGGCGAAACTCCGATTTTTTCCGACACATCGTAGATACCATAGACCGTTCCTAGCATATCACTTCCAGTTACCACCAGCGCGCGATCAATTCCGGGCAACGGATGGTTTACAACCGCGATAATAAACGACTCCCATTTGCCTCTGATCCCATCAACGTCAATTTTTCCTTCTTTAATGAGACGATCGATTACCGGACTCTTTCCAATGGTACCAATCAGAACAACATTTCTTGTTTTGGGGACAGCATCCTGTGCAAGCTCAGGCCTGGCGTGGGTTACGTTATCGATATCTGACTGAAGATCCTTTACAGCTCTGATGACGCCCCAATAATCATGGTTGCTTACATACAGAGGGCTGGACTTGCCTCTGGCAGAAAGGGCATAACATCCATTACACGCCTGCGTCGAAACATACGATGTGCTATCAACAACTACGGCACTAGCTGTGCTGACCATTGAGCCTACAGAAAATGATAACAAAAAAAGGATCACAGTCTTCTGGGAAAAGCGCTTCCTTTTAGCAGTATAAAAGTTAGTAAGAGAAAACCTGTAGCTTTGCCGATTGGATTTGGCTATTTGTTCGAGAAGAATTTTCATCAGGATTAGCAATATCTATTTGACAGGTAAAAACGCGGTCGTATAGAAAAGAAGGTAACAATTTGAAGTCAGTAAAGGGGTAACTTTTTGCATTGTCTGACACGACAATGAGATATTCACTCAGGTTAAATTGATCAAACAAATAACGGATAGTTATCAGATGCCGGCAAATAGTGATCCCTATTATAACTGGGATTTGCCTGAATGGTCGCGATTGGTTGTACGCCAGGCGCCTAATCCTGGCGGGTGCTGACAACAACTGTAAGATCTTCGTCTTTTTTCTTTTTCTCGTTAAAGGAGACTTTCTTGACATCAACCACTTGCATCAGAAGGGTACCGCCGACGATGAAAAAGGCGGATATAATCTCCATGAGCGATGGGTTTCTTCCGGCACTCAACCAGGCGATGATCATGGCAGCAATGGGAACAAGATTGCCATAAATTACAATCCGTGTGGGTCCCAGTGCTCTCAGGGCTCTGACTTTGATCCACTGACCGACCCCAACACCTATGGCCCCACCGGCGAGGATTGCGATCCAGGTCCAGGCGTCGAGTGACAGCCAGTGCTGTTTGATGAGGGATGGTGAGGCGATGAGCAGATACAGCGAACCGCCAATCAGAGTGCGTATGGCAACCATGGAAATGGCCCCATACTTACGCGCCAAGGGCTTAATGAGATGCAGTTCGATGACGGTCATAGACAAGGCGGTAAAAAGAAAAAGATCACCAAGCCAGTATCCTTTTTCGAGTCGAATGCCATCATAGGTGAGTATCACGGTGCCGAGGCCGGCTAACAGTACACCTAAGTAACCATAGCGTCCCATTTTCTCCGTGCTGAAGATATGGCCGAACCCAGTGCTGATCGCTGGTCCAAGAGCAAGCCAAAGCGAGGCGCGTGCACCGTTTGTTAATCCAAGCCCTTCGATCCCAAGCCATGGGGCAAGCGTGGCACCGAGTATGGACACAAGCAACAAGCGCTTCCAGTCCTTTCCATCAATATGTGGAAAAAAACGGAATGACTCGCCCGTGGATCTAGCGTCGTAATAGCTTTGCATGTATAAAAGAGCCAGCATGGCCATGCCGCCGATCGCAAACCTGGAAACACTGAACGAGATGGGAGCGAGCTGCTTCAAAGCTCCTTCGGCAAGAATAAAGTTGGCGCCCCAAATGAACGTAAACAATAGCAGGATACCATGATGCGGGAGGGCATCATCACGGATTGCAGTGGTATAGCTTTTTTGGGGTTTGATATTTTACAAAGCTTAATAGTTCATAAGAGCCTGCCGGTCACACTAATGGTTTGATCTACTGTTTAACGGGCGATACGTGGATATCTTACCCATTAGGCACCGGAGAGGTCGGTTTTTCTCATGAGTGTATAGATATCAAGATGTCAGGAAGGCCGTAAATACCTATTAAGAGTGCAGTTGTTTAAGGTATTTGATGATCTTTTACAAAAAACGGCTGTTGTAAGGATTGTGCTTGTCGGACCCGTGATGGTTATAAAATTATTTCGAAAGCCGGATAGGATCAGCGATTATGGAATATCAACGGCACGAGGGGGGCGATTGATCAAGGATATTCCTGTTGCTTCAATCCAGTGGGAAGTAAGTATGTCAGATTACTAATTTCCTGAGTATTCCAATACCAATAGCGTGATATCATCAGACTGCTGCGCTTTATTTATAAATTTTAAAACATCTACGATTACGCCTCGCAACAGCTTTTTATGGGCATGCTCATAGTGCTTTGCCAGGTACTTTTCAAGACGCTCCTCTTCATACATTTCGCCGGCCTCATTCATAGCTTCAGGTACCCCATCAGTGTAGAGCAGTATTTTATCACCGGGTTCCATCTGAATCTGTTTAGTCTCATATTCAATGCCGTCGATTTTCCCAAGCAGGAGGCCATTCGTGTTTTCCACTTGTTTTATCACCCCATCATGTGTAATAATGTAAGGTAAATTGTGTCCGCCATTGCAATAATTGATCATCCCGGTTTTCGTATTGAGAATTCCGTAAAACACAGTAACAAAGGTAGTGATGTGGCTTTCCGGAATGAGCATGGTGTTCACGGTTTTAAGGCACTCCGCAGGATCATGAATCTGTGAGGCTATTGCTTTCAACATAGTCCTCGAAACAGCCATGTAAATCGATGCGGGAACACCCTTTCCGGAAACATCTCCAATTACAAATCCCACATTCTCGTCGTCCAGCAGGAAAAAATCGTATAAGTCACCACCCACTTCTTTGGCGGTATGCATTTCAGCATAGATGTCAAATTCCTTTCGGTCGGGGAAAGGAGGGAAGTCCTGCGGGAGTATCTTCTGTTGTATATTTGCAGCAACATCCATATCCCATTTCACTTCGTTCAATAGTTGTTTTTCCTTTTGCGACTGCATGATATATCCGATCTCCTTGAGGCCTTTTTCCATAGTGACTTCAAGATCCTTAAAATCTATGGGTTTGGTGACAAAATCGAAGGCGCCGCGGTTCATGGCTGTTCGGATATTCTCCATATCACCGTAAGCCGAAACGATAATTGTTTTCAGAGCAGGATTATCCAGTTTTTGTGACTCAGCCAAAAAAGTTAAGCCGTCCATTTTGGGCATGTTGATATCGGATAGTATCAGGCTGATGTCACCATAATTTTCCAACATGGCGAGAGCCTCTTCACCATTTTCGGCAAAGCAAAATTCGTAAATTTCCTGTTGAATTTGCTTTCTGAAACGTTGCAGAATCAGCATTTGGAGATCCGGTTCATCATCCACGACCAATATTTTTTGTTGATTCATCATCCGTTGATTCGATTTTTGTTAGTTTTTACTATCCAGGATCTGATACATTTCTTCTTTAAGGGAATCAAAATTAATGGGCTTAGTGAAAAATTCCTTTGCACCTGAATTCATAGCACGTTCGTAGTTTTCGTTATCTCCATATGCTGAAATCATGCTGACCTTTATATTTGGAAACTGGGATTTTACTTCTTTCAGGAGTTCAAATCCCGTCATGCCCGGCATATTGATATCAGAGAATATGTAAACAACTTCAGGTGGTTGTTTGCTGTGAAGTATCTTTAAGGCTTCATCTCCTGAGAATGCAAACTCCAGTTCCAACAGGCCCTTTCGGACTTCTTTTCGGAATTTTTGCCGGAATAACATTTCAACGTCTCGTTCATCGTCAACTACCAGAAATTTCATATGTCATATCTTATTTAAGTGAATAACGAACTTTGTGAATCCATTTTCCTCCGATTCAACTTGCAAGGTGCCTCCATGCGCTTTGACAATATCATTTGTAATTGAAAGCCCAAGCCCGGTTCCTTCCTTGCCTTTTTTTGTAGTGAAGAAGGGTTGCAATACTTTGTTTTTTATCTCAGCCGGAATTCCGGTTCCATTATCTTCTATTTCAATGGATAAGTGTTTGTCCGATCGTTTCGACCGGATCGTTAGCTTTGGCTTGTACTCCTTCCCGTCATTCAAAGAGGGTTGATCCTTTCGGGTGGTGAGCTTGTCTCGCATGGCATCAAAGGCATTATTGCAAAGATTTAGTACAACCCGGCTGAACTCTTCAATGAATAGCGGGACTTTTCCAGCATTTTCATCCAAATCCAATTCTATGTCCACATTGATTGGATTTTTATTTGCCCGCATGCCGTGGAAAGCAAGGTTAGTATATTCTTTTAGCAGCTGATTGATCTCTACAAGCTCCATGTCTCCGCTGCCACCCCTGCTATGTTGAAGCATAGACCGAACAATGCCATCGGCCCGGGTACCGTGCTCAAATATTTTTTTGAGATTGGCTTCGATATCCTGGAGAATATCCAGTGCCTCGGAAATTTTGGGCTCTGTGCCTGACAATTCCTCTCTTACCTCGTCAATGAGTTCTATGCTCAGATCTGAAAAATTATTTACAAAATTCAGCGGGTTTTTAATTTCGTGAGCAATACCAGCAGTGAGTTGCCCAAGAGAGGCCAGTTTTTCCTGCTGAACCAGTTGTTTCTGTGCCGAACGTAAATCATTTGATGCTTTCTGCAATTTTTTTTGAGACTCGGCATTTCGCATCGCGATACCAATGCTACTTGCAAGAGTATTCAGAAATCCAACATCCGACTCACTAAAGGCATGTTCATGGTCCAGGTTTTGAAGGTGAACGTATCCCCAAACCGTATCACCAGTGATAAGGGGGATAAAAAGCACGGATTTAGGAAGCTTGGCACCAGAATCGGCCTTTGGTGTTTCGCCCGTAATGTTTTTTAAAACACCCGTCACATTTTCTTCAATATTGATCAGTTTTTGTGTACTAATAATCTGTTGGCTCACTTTATCCAAAGGTCGTGGTTCCGGGTACAAACGGTTCCCGTTTTCAAAGATATACTGAAAATGCTCTGCCTTATTCTCGTAATCGAAAGTGCAAATCATAGTAACCTGGGCATCAAACAGTTCACGGATACGATCACCAACCAGCTCATAAATGCCCTGCATATCCATTTTGGCTGCGAGCGCTTGCTGCACAGAGGTGAATGCAGTCAGTCGTGCTTCCTGACTTTTGACAATTTGCCTTAGGTCCGATTCCTGAAGGTTATCTGTGAGCATGTTCTTATTTCCTGGTCAATCAAATATGTAACAACCTACACTATTTTCGGTTGTTAACAAACCATAGCTAAGTAATAGCTTACGTAGGTTTTACCCGCTAACTAACGTCTTTATTATCATACTAAAGAATCGAAAATTTTACGGGGTTTATTAATTAAAAAAGTTTAATAAAATTGGTCTTATGGGTATATTCAGGCAATTCATCAAAGATATAAATCATTTAATTATGAAATCGATTACCCTGGCAACTGAATTATAAACTCGGTTCCTTCGCGTGCAGAGAATTGACAGTTAGTTTTCCTCCCGTGTGCTTTTACAATATCAAAGATTGTCTGAATCACGGATGGACACGGATTTATGGATTTCACGGATTTTTCTGTTGGGTCTTTGGCATGAGTTCGGGATAACGAAATCCTACGACCAAAACCCTTTTTTTGCCCGTCATTCCTGTCCCGAAATTCGGGAGAATCTCCGTTGTGACGCATCCCGGCATTCTGAAAAACACAAAATTTACGGTTTGACATACCTGGGTTTTGCAGCTTTTGCATTATGCCGTGGCTCAAACCTGCCTGGCTATTCCATGAAAAGCGTATCAATAGGTACCACAATAGCCGCCAGACAGATTCCCGATCGGAGTCGGGAATGACGGGTGGGGGTAGTGAGAGTGTGGTGCCGGATGAACTGCTTTCATTGTTTTTTTCCATTGTTCTTACATTCTTATATCGAACTCATGTTAAGTTATAAACCCGGACTATTGCATCCGGACGGCTACCGTTTTCGGTCAACAGTCCTTCGTCGTCCGTGTAATCCTGTAATCCCATAAATCCGCGATTCAGACAATTGGCAACTGAACGGTAAACTCTGTTCCTTGCCCATCCTTACTTTCCACAGTTAGTTTCCCGCCATGCGTTTTCACAATATCATAGCTCATGCTCAAACCCAGGCCGGTTCCCTGTCCGGTTGGTTTGGTGGTGAAGAAAGGCTGGAAGATTTTCTTTTTATCTTCTTCGGGTATACCGGAGCCGTTGTCTTTCACCCGGATTTCGACCCCTGAAGGGGACATAATGGAACGGGTGCTTACCATAACGGAGGGTTTGTACCCATTCCCATTTTGTTTTGCCTTTTCCGAAACGGCGTAAAACGCATTATTGATCAGGTTCAGTAAAACCCGGCCTATATCTTGTGGTACGACATTTACTTTAGGTAAGTTGCTGTCAGCATCCAGTTTAAAATCGGCGGTGAATGATTTGTCCCTGGCCCGGAGGCCGTGGTAGGAGAGGCGCAGGTATTCATCGGCTAACGCATTTAGATCGGTCGGTTCTTTTTGCCCGCTGCTGCCCCGGCTGTGTTGAAGCATGCCCTTGACTATGGCATCTGCACGTTTTCCGTGGTGATGTATTTTTTCTTCATTTACTTTTATGTCACTCAGAATTTCATCCTCTATTTTGATATCGCGATCTTTTTTATCCCTTTCTTCCTGTAATTCATCAATCAGCTCTCGATTCACTTCCGAAAAATTGTTTACGAAGTTGAGGGGATTCTGAATTTCATGGGCAATACCTGCGGTGAGTTCTCCAAGCGAGGCCATTTTCTCGGACTGGATCAATTGGGCCTGCGTGGATTTCAGATCATCAAGTGTATTTTTAAGAGTCTGATTAGCTTTTTTACTTTTTTTATAGTTCCTGTAAAGGATGAGCGAGATTAACAGCAAAAAAGCCAGCCCGGTTAACAGTAAATATAACCTCAACCTGTTTTGATAAGCAGCTTTTGCCGCTTCAATTTCTTGCTGACGTTCTTTTTCGCGGGTAGTTATGGTTTGTATCGCTCTTAAATTCGCTTCGCTAAACAAACTGTCCCGGTAAGCATCTGCTATTTTCAGATAGTGGAGCGATTCTTTGGTGTTCAAGGGCTCATATAATCCCGACAACAATTTCGCTGCAGCAAGGGTAGATGACTTTTGACCAAAATTTTGTGATACTTCAAGTCCTTTATGAGCATAATAAAGGGCAGAATCCGGTTGGTCCATGGTTTTAAATAGACCTGAAATCCTGATGTATGCCCACGTTAAAGCCCGCAGCTGTTTACCCTCAATTGCATTGTGTTCACTTATTTTGTAATAACGTAAGGCTTCGTTATTCCTCCCGGATTTCAGGGCGATATCTCCGAGATTCTGGTAGACAGCCGGCTCATTATAGTTCAGCTTTTCAAAATTTTTCACAGCCTTATTTTCATAATATAAAGCTGAATCCAGTTGATTGGACAACAAATATGATTCCCCCATGTACATATACCCATAGGGAAGTCCGGGATCACTGGGTCCGGCCAGTTCTAACGAAATTAATTGGTACATATAGTTTATGGCCTTCGGATAATCTTTCAGGGTTATGTACATTTTGGCCATATTGGTCAATGCAGCTCCGGTTAACACATATACAGTAGTTGTAAAAACAGACCCTCCCATTAATTCTTTAGACCGTTCTAAATGATTCTCCTGTGCAAGCTGAATGGCTTTAAATCCTAATTCCAGCGTTTTCGGATAGTCTCCCTGCTGCTGAGTCGGACCGGTCAAAAAGGAAAGTGCCAGTATTTGCCCGGGTATATAATCTATCTTCCGGGCAAGTTTCAAAGCCTGCTGTCCGTAAAACATAGAGGAATCATTATTACCAAAACGGTATGCATTACAGAGGCCAATTTGAGCATTAATCTTAGTGGTATCATTTTTCGTGGTGGCAATCATACTTTTCAGGCTGTCAACCACTTCCTTTGTCTGGGCATAACAGGACCCGGTAAGTAGTAAAATCAGAATGGTAAGATTCAGTATTTTGACTTTCATATCAGCTATGCCGGTAAGTGAATGATAAATGTGCTTCCAGCACCTTTTTTAGTTTCTAACTTTAACTCGATCTCGTGAGCCTCCACGATATCAAAGATTGTCTGAATCACGGATGGACACGGATTTAGGGATTTCAC
>Ga0102953_1001879_pt1 | contig 13037 bp, 11 predicted proteins | sample SalPon2A_C_D2_MG_FD_78509 | JGI IMG/M metagenome (GOLD analysis project Ga0102953, IMG submission 78509) | Soil microbial communities from South San Francisco under conditions of wetland restoration - Salt Pond MetaG R2A_C_D2_MG | ecosystem: Environmental > Terrestrial > Soil > Wetlands | place... | reverse complement strand
TCCTGGATGATCGCTTTCTGGTCGCGGAACTCCTCAATGGTACCGACGAGAGGAATCATAATTTCGGGTACAATGTTGAAACCATTCTTTTTGATTTCAACTGCAGCTTCGATAATAGCACGCGCCTGCATCTCGGTAATTTCAGGATAGGTTACACCAAGACGACATCCGCGGTGACCAAGCATCGGGTTGAATTCGCGAAGTTTCTCAACCGTACTTGTGACTTCACCATCCGGCAGGCCAAGACGGCGGGCCATTTCGTGAATTTCATGTTTCGTGTTGGGAAGGAATTCGTGCAATGGCGGATCGAGCAGGCGGATCGTCACAGGCAGTCCTTCCATCGCCTTAAAGATTCCCAGGAAGTCGCCTTGTTGCATCGGGAGCAGCTTGTCGAGTGCAACACGACGTTCCTTTTCATCACGCGCCATGATCATTTCACGAACGATCTCGATACGGCCTTCTTTAAAGAACATGTGTTCGGTACGGCAGAGACCGATACCTTCGGCACCGAATTCACGTGCCTGCCTGGCATCTTCGGGATTGTCAGCGTTGGCACGCACATTCAGACGACGACCATCGTCAACCCATTCCATGAATTTCCGGAAGTGACCACTGATTTCCGGTTTCGTCAGATCCTGCTTTCCAAGAATGACTTCACCAGTAGAACCGTTGATAGAGATCCAGTCTCCTTCCTTAACATCGATATCGCCATTGGTGAACTTCTTCTTTTCATAGTTCACAATGATGTCACCGCATCCGGCAACGCAGGGTTTACCCCAGCCACGTGCAACAACAGCAGCGTGCGAGGTCATGCCACCGCGTGAGGTTACGATACCCTGAGCGGCGGACATCCCTCCAACATCTTCAGGACTGGTTTCGATACGAACGAGGATAACTTGTTCGCCGTTATCGGCAGCTTCTTCTGCATCTTCGGAGCTGAATACCACTTTACCAACAGCAGCACCCGGAGAAGCCGGAAGACCTTTTGCCATTACCTGTTTTTCATAAGACTTGGTATCCTTGAACTGCGGGTGAAGTAATTGGTCGAGATGTCCCGGTTCAACAAGATTTTTGACAGCGTCAGCTTCGGAAACGAGGCCTTCTTTTACCATATCAACAGCAATACGCAGAGCAGCCGGACCGGTGCGTTTTCCATTTCGGGTCTGGAGCATATACAGTTCATCTTCCTGTATGGTAAACTCGATGTCCTGCATATTTTTGTAGTGTTGCTCCAGGGTCTCGGTAACCTCGACAAGCTCCTCGTATACATGGGACATCACTTTTTTCAGTTCGTTGATGTCACGGGGGGTACGGATACCCGCTACGACATCTTCACCCTGAGCGTTGATCAGGAACTCACCGTATAATTTACGTTCACCGGTTGCCGGGTTTCGCGTAAAGCATACACCGGTACCACTATTGTCACCCATGTTACCGAATACCATCGCCATCACATTAACGGCAGTACCTAGAAGTCCGGTTATCTTGTTGATCTGCCGATACTTGATAGCGCGATCACTGTTCCATGATCCGAACACGGCGTTGATAGCGAAGGTCAGCTGTTCCCATGGATTGCTTGGGAACATGTAACCAGTGTGCTTGCGGTAGATCGCTTTGTATCGATCGACGAGCACTTTAAGATCTTCTGTCGTTAACTCAATATCATTTTCGACTTTTTTCTCTTTCTTGAGTTTATCAATGGCTTGCTCGAAATAGTCGTGAGAGACGCCCATAACGACATCACCAAACATATCGATAAAGCGCCGGTAGCTGTCGTAAGCAAAACGTTCGTTGCCCGTTTTCTTTGCAAGTCCTTCAACGACTTCATCATTCAACCCAAGGTTGAGGACCGTGTCCATCATGCCTGGCATGGAAATCGCCGCGCCGGAGCGTACGGAAACCAAAAGAGGGTTTTCCGGATTGCCAAATTCGAGCCCGATTTCTTTCTCGGTATGCTTGATACCTTCTCTTACCTGGTCTTTTAAACCTTCAGGCCACTCGCCTTTAAGTTCGTTGTAGATTTTACAAGTTTCAGTGCTGATTGTAAAACCCGGGGGTACAGGCAGTCCAATCGATGACATTTCAGCCAGGTTGGCTCCTTTGCCACCCAGCAAACTCTTCATCCCCTTATTCCCATCGGAGTGATTTTTGCTAAAGGTATAGACAAATTTATTACTGTTATGCTTCATAACTATTCCTTATCTGTGATTATTAACCTATTATCGAAGGGCTTTCATAAGTTATTGAAATACCGATATTTATGCGACGTTGCGCGGTAATACTATTCTATTCAATAAGAAGAATAGATAGTTGTGTATTGTCGTACTATCCTGTCTTTGTCGCATCATCGACAAAACTTGCGCAATCATCACTGGTTATGTTTGTAATTCAACGATGAACGAAACAAGGTCGTTCTCGACCCCTAAGGTAAGAATTATGACTTTTCCCGTTAAGACTTTTTCGGGGAAATCGAGGAACTTTTTTTTAAAATTATCCCTCATCCCATCAAAATTTATTCAAACTTATTCAAATGCTTTGTAAAAACATGGATATCAGAGCATTATTTGTAAAATGGCACCGGATCGGTTGATGAAATCGAGGATTTGTTCAGAAGAGTGACTCTCTCTGTCATCTTTTCTTGCTGTAGTGATACTTTGGGCTGATCTGTTGCCTGCTGAGATCTTCAAGCAATTCAGTTTTTTTCGTGTTCGGGATTGGTGCACTTATTGGCGTGGCGGCAGTTGAAATAGTTTGCCAGTGCCAGGAGAACAGCCCCGCTTAACATGATTCCCATCTTAACATAATGGGGAGCGGAGGCATGGCCGGTAAAGATGGCACTAAGGCTGACAGCGTCACTTGCATGGGGTACCAGAAATTCACCGGAATAGATGAGGGCGAGCCCCAAAATGAATGCGGCAAGCAGATTATAATTCTTGTGTCTCTTCCAAAATGGGAAAAAGCCCAGTGAACCTACCGGTATCAACAGAAGCAAGAGGATAATCTGAACGGTTTCACTGAAGAAGTTCGATAAAAATGGAAGCATCAGTATTACAAATGGATGAACAATAAAATGTAACACACACCAATGTAGTGAGTATATTGGTGACGCGTGTTGATATAACGACTGTACTGCGGGTTTCACTCATGATGTTGCTGTTCTTCCGGTTTTTGCACAATCCGGGCAGATACCATGCAACCGAATTTCCCTGTTCGTGATCTGAAAGCCGTTTTTATCCGACATGTTAGTATTGATCGATACTTTTGTCCTTGGAAGGCAAAAAATCCTGTGACACAGATTACACTCAAAATGAGCATGCTCAATGGAGATACTGTCGGCTTTCTTGCCTCTCAGGCAGAGAGCGAACCGCGTCTGCCGGTCAACGGTGGCAACACGATGAATGATCTTTTTCTGCTCAAAGGTATGCAGTATCCGGTACAGGGTAACCCTGTCGATCGTACCAACCGAATCAGAGATCTCCTGGTGCGAAAGAGCCGATCTCGCACTGCCAAGAGTCTGTAACACCCTAATTCGCGTGTCCGTCACCCGCAAGCCTTTCGTGGATAATAGTTCGTAGAATACTTCGTCAGACATAAGTACACAATGGAATTGCAACAATGTTGCATTTTCTACGATTAAACGCAACATTGTTGCGAATAGTATGTCGCAGCAATACGTATCGCGACCTGTAGGGGGGAGATTCCTGTGTCTCACCCCTACACACAACGAACATCAATCCCCGTGTCTTCTTTATACAATGCACACACCAAGGATTCCAGTGACACAACCATAAAAAAAGCTTGGCCCTCTTGGGTATCAAATTTGTTAGCTGTTACCGTTTTAGCCACATATGAACGCAGATAAACTCAGATTTAACCCGTTTGGGTCCGCGTATCCCGCGCTAATTACTTTATGGATTAACCGGTAACTTCAGTAGCTCTCCCCATACGTATGAATATCGAGAACGGTAAAACCGATCTGACTTATGCGTAGGGTTTAAGCAACCGCGGCAGTTCTTCGTTGAAATTAGGAGTGGGTTGCGGTTTGAATGGCCTTCCGGTAACCGTGCTGAACAGTTCAGCATACCGTTCATAGACCTGCCAGCGAAACTCGTCGCTCATATCCGGAAGCTTTTGGCCTTCCAGCCCCTGGAATCCCTGGCTCATCAGCCATTCCCGGATGAATTCTTTGGAGAGCTGCATCTGTCGTTCACCGCGTTCAAATCGCCCCTGGTATCCTTCTGCATAAAAATAACGAGACGAATCGGGGGTATGAACTTCATCGATCAGAATCAGACGATCATTGTAAATGCCAAACTCATATTTGGTATCAACAAGAATGAGTCCGCGATTATGGGCGATTTCCTGTCCGCGCTTGAACAGGAGAAAAGCTTTTTCACGAATCTCTTCCCAGCGTTTGGCTTCAACAAGGTTCCGGTTTAATATTTCCCGTTCGGAAATATCCTCATCATGACCTTCAGTAGCTTTGGTAGCAGGGGTGAGTATCGGGCGGTTAAACTGCTGGTTCTCCTTCAATCCCTCCGGAAGATGTACCCCACATAGTTCTCTTTTACCATCTTTATACTCCCGCCAGGCATGTCCCACCAGGTAACCTCTCACAACAACCTCAACCGGTATGGGCTTACACGCTCTGGCAATCGTAACATTGGGATGCGGCACATCCAGAATGTGTGTTTCCACCAGATCGGACACCTTCTCGAAAAAGAATGCCGCCAGAGTATTAAGTATTTGTCCCTTGTAGGGAATCGGTTGTCTGAGGATGTGATCGAACGCCGAGATACGGTCGGTGGCTACAATCGCCAGGCGGTTGCCCGACAGGTTGTAGACATCGCGCACCTTGCCATGGTATGGGTCCGGCAGATAGGTTACCGACGTTTGTGTAATGCAATTTGTCAGTGCCGACTGCTTCTGCTTATCGCTGGTGTTCACTTGTTTTTCTGCGTTGATTTACGAATTACCAGTTCCGGCTCCACTGTAACCTGCCAGAGATCCTCCGGTTTTTCGAAGAGGCGTGCTTCCAGCCGCTGAATAGCCTTGCCCCCCATATCAAGCATCTTCTGATCGATGGTTGTCAGGTTCAGGTACCGGGCAGACTTGATGTTATCGTAGCCTATCAGGGCCACATCGTTCGGAACACTCAGGTTTAATTCTTCGAGAGCATGCATGGCCCCCAGAGCTTGTGAGTCGTTGGAACAGAAAATAGCTTCAGGCATTGAACCGCGGTTGTGAAGGATGTGGATCGCTTCATAACCAGCCTCTTCACTAAATCCTCCGTGTTTTCGGGTAATACCGGCAGTGACATATTCTTCTTTGAGCGGATGATTCAACTTTTCGAGTGTCTCCTCGAACCCTTGTTCACGTTTCTGATATTTTTCTGAACGATCAAGCGCCTGGACCATCCCGATACGGGTGAAGCCCTGTTTTAAGAGGTGTTCCGCGGCCAGCTGACCCCCACGGTAGTTATCCCACCAATAGTAGTCAAAATCAGGATGTTTCACATCAACAAGGACTACGGGAACCTCCTGGGCGATGAGACGGCGGTGGATTTCTTCATCAATATCGATAGAGAAAATAATTAGTGCATCGGGTGTACCACGGTCCAGGAATTTTTTGAGATTTTTCGTGGAGTCGCGTGATCCGGTATTATATATGAGCAGATCCAGATCGGTATGGAAAATTTCATCCTTAACCCCTTTTAATACCTCGTTAAAGAAAGGTGAAGTGAAGGTCGGAACCGCCATGGCTACCATGTTAGGTTCCTTGCTGGCCAGTTTACGGGCATTGGCCTGAGGATAAAACTCCAGCTCCTCAATAGCTGCTTTAACTTTTCGTTTTGTCTCATCAGAAACATACGGTGACTCATTAAGCACCCGGGATACCGTGGAAATAGCAACCCCTGCCTTCTGTGCAACATCGTAAATAGTGACTTTTTTAGCCATTGAACTGAAAGATTTACATGAACATTGTCCAGTGGTAATTCATGATACCCACTATAACAACGATTTTTGTAGTTTGAATGTAGTGTAAGATAAATGCACAACACGTAAAAATAAATGAAAATCGAGATTATCTTTGATTCCTTTTATTTTTCTAAGTAAATGCCATTCAACGGATAAAGAATTAAATAAATAGCGTCTCTGTTTAAGATGTAAGAAAAAGATTTTTTTTATTGAGAGATACATGGATGTGATCTCTCAAATTTGACTCATGGCAGCGCTTTTTTATTAAATGAGGATGGGTTATGGATATCATAGAGAAAAGCTGGAGAAGTCCTGGTCTCAAGAAAGAGATGACGATCAGAGTATTTGGGGAGGGTGGAACGCCTGTGTTGGTTTTCCCCAATCGAAACGGAACGCGCGGAAGCTGGGAGAAATTTGGAATGATAGAGGCGATATCATTCCAGCTGGAAAATGGTCATAATCAATTGTACTGTGTGGATACAGTAGACCAGGAGTCTTTTTTTAATCCCAATATCCAACCAAAACGACGTATCGGGCTTTATGCCCGATATGAAACCTATATAATCAATGAGGTAATACCATTTATTGTAAAAAATTCGGGAGATGATTTTATCATCGTTGCCGGAGTGGAACTGGGTGGCTTGTATAGTATGAATATGGCTTTGAAATACCCGAATGAATTCGGTAAGATCATTACGATGGGTGCTATATTAGATTTGGACGTCGTCTTACATGCAGACGATCAGGATTTATTGTACTACCACAATCCTATAGCCTATATGCCGAACCTTACTGATGTCCGGTATCTCGATGCTATTCGTATGCTTGATATCAGAATAGCGGTAAACGCAAATGATCCTGTGTTCGATCAAAACCTGAGATTTAGCGAGATCTTGAACCGGAAGGCTGTTCCTCATGTATTCGATGTATGGGACGAAGCCGCGGTCTATGACTGGACGGGTTACACGGATATGATTGTGAAACATATTGTCTGAGGGACGGTTACGAACGGACTCTGAACTTCTCATGTTCTCCGCACGACAACGGAAAATTAAAATTGGAAAATGATATAGGTATGGATTTAAGTAAAGCAAAAGTCTTAATTACAGGTGGAAGTTCGGGCATTGGAAAAGAAACGGCACGCCAACTGATAATAAAAGGAGCAAAAGTTGTAATCTGTGCCCGCCAGGAGGCGCGTTTGCAGAGTGCTGCAAAGGAAATCGGAGCCATTCCCATTCGTGCTGATGTCAAAAATGAAGATGAGGTAAGGGCCCTGGTTTCGCAGGTGGAACATGAAATGAACGGCTATAATGTGCTGATAAATAACGCCGCTTATGGTTATTTTTCGCCATTGACGGAAGTGGACCTTGAAAGCCTGAATGATATGATTGCAACCAATATTATTGGAACAATACTTGTAGCCAGAGAATCGGCTAAGATATTCAAAAATCAGAAGTATGGTAATATCATAAACATCGGATCGACAGCCGGGAAGAAAGGGTTTGCCGGTGGAACACCCTATGCCGCATCCAAATTCGCAATCAACGGACTAACCGAATGCTGGCGTTCCGAGCTTAGATCGTACAACATCCGTGTTATGCAGGTTAATCCCAGCGAGGTCGTCACAAATTTTGCAGCGAATGCCGGTCATGGTCAGGATGATAATCCAAGCAAACTGCGCCCCGAAGATATTGCTCGTGTGATATCAGATTTACTTGAAATGAATGATCGTGGATTTGTGACAGACGCCACAATTTGGGCCACGAATCCCAAATAAAGCATTTTTATCGGTTACTAACTTGTTGAACAATGAAAAAAAACATTTCTAAGATCCTGATCGCTAATCGGGGAGAGATTGCGATTCGGGTGATAAGGACATGTCGTGATCTTGGCATTCCAACAGTAGCTGTCTATTCGAATGCTGATGTTGCGTCGCCCCATGTCCGGCTTGCCGGTGAATCGGTGTATCTGGGTAAATCCGCTTCCAGCGAGAGTTATCTCAATATGGATAAGATCATTGCTGCTGCTCACAAGACTCATGCTGATGCCATTCATCCGGGCTATGGATTCCTGAGCGAAAATGCCGTCTTTAGCAAGAGATGTGCCGATGAAGGCCTCATCTTCATAGGCCCTTCGGCTGAGTCTATTTCCAAAATGGGCGACAAGACCAAGGCGCGCGAGATGATGAAGAAAGCCGGCGTTCCGCTCTCTCCAGGTACGACTGAAGCGGTGCGAAGTATCGAAGAGGCAGAGAAAGTGGCCGACGAGATCGGATACCCCGTTCTGATTAAAGCAGCAGCAGGCGGCGGCGGCAAGGGAATGCGCATCATAGAAAACAAGGAGGCATTCAAATCCGGCATCCGGGCGGCCCAGTCGGAAGCACGCAATGCTTTCGGAGATGACCGTGTCTTCGTGGAAAAGTTTCTGCAGGAACCACATCATGTCGAGTTTCAGATAATCGCTGACCAGCATGGTAAGGTCCTGCATCTGTTTGACCGGGAATGTTCTATTCAACGGCGTTACCAGAAAGTGGTGGAGGAGGCTCCTTGCGCTTTTATCACGCCCGAGATGCGTGAAAAGATGTCACTGGCTGCCTGTGAAGCGGCGCGCTCATGTAATTATGTTGGAGCTGGAACGGTGGAGTTCTTGGTGGACAAGCATCGTAATTTCTATTTCATGGAGATGAATACCCGGTTGCAGGTTGAACATCCGGTCACTGAACTGATTACAGGTGTTGACCTGGTCGAGTTGCAGATCCGGGTTGCTGAAGGCCTGCCGCTTCCGCTGGAGCAGGAAGATATATCGATTCATGGCCATGCTATCGAGAGCCGAATATGTGCCGAAGACCCCTACGAACAGTTTCTGCCCAGCAGCGGACTGCTTCAGAGACACCGTATCCCTGCCGGTCCTGGTGTACGCGTCGATGCCGGCTACGAAGAAGGGCAGCAGGTGACCATCAACTATGACCCCCTGATGAGTAAGGTGTGTACGCACGGCCGCGACAGGCGGGAGGCCATTCAACGAATGAAACGTGCGTTGCGGGAGTATGAGATATCAGGATTGCAGACTACCATCCCATTCTGCTACTATGTGATGAATCACCCCGCTTTTGTAAATGCGGAATATGACACCTTTTTTGTCAAGGAGAAATTCAGGCCCGGTGATATGCAGCTATTGGATGATTTGAAGACTGGCGATCAGGCTGCAGCCGTCGCTTCGGCGTTGCTTTACCAGCTGAAATCCGGTGAACTGTCGAATCATAAGCAGCATGATGGTACTGTGGCCGCCACCACCGGAGAGACGGAATGGTGGCGAAAAAGGAAATAACCCCTTGGCAGACAGGGTTAATAAAAGGCGTTATTCCAAACGAAAAATGTTCTTATCGCAAGACCATCGAACGAGTTTGATCGTTTTATTACCCGTACGATGAGCTTATATTAGTACAACAGACTCGTCGTATTAGTTAAGGAGATTATCTTAGATAAGAGACAGCGTTAAGGAAAATGCGGACGTTATTCAGTATTTGGATATGGTTTTTCTACGGCCTGAATTTTTTTGTGATGATGTGGGTCGTTGGCCTGGCATGGCTTGTATCCTTTCCATTTGACCGGATTCGTCAGTTCACAAATTATTTCATGTTCTTTTTCGGCAAGTTCATGATAACGGTCAATCCGTTTTGGAAGACAGAATTGATAGGAAATATCCCACAAAAGTTTACGGAACCTGTTATTATCGTCAGTAATCATCAGAGTTTTCTGGATATGCCATTTGAGGCTTTGCTGCCGTGGACCGTCAAGTGGATTGCCAAAAAGAGCCTGTTCAGAGTTCCATTTATGGGATGGATTATGGCGTTGAGCGGTCACCTGAGCATTGACCGCAATAAGAAACTTTCGGCACGTTCCCTCGATCAACAAATAGAACCGATGCTGGAAAATAACGTCCCTGTACACATTTATGCAGAAGGGACACGATCGAAAGATGGAGAGCTTCAGTCATTTAAAAGTGGTGCTTTTATAACAGCCAAGAAGAAAAACTGCATGATTTTACCCATGGTTCTTGATGGTACAAAGGATATACTGCCGTCCGGGGATTGGCGTTTTAACCTGAGAGGCAATCTTAAACTTTCAGTGCTCGACCCGGTATATCCGGACGACTTCCCCAGTATCAAGGCACTTCGGAATCATGTCTGGTCGATGATGAATGATGAACTGAATCGGCTGCGAATGGCAGAAAGTGAGCATCAGACGGTTTGATCGTCATTTTATCTGATCACTTCAATCGGAATCAGTATGGACAAACCGGGGGACACACAACGATATCCTGTAGGTTATCACAACCTTGTTCTGGTGTGTGTGGCTATCGTTCAGGTGATGCTGATTTTGCTGTTTAAATTCTGGCCCGCCTCTCATTCCGAACCCGGTTTCCAGATCTCCCAGGTGAGTGAGCAGCCCGTAACCATGAATCTTGTGGAAGTAACCCATCAGGGTGGTTCCTCAACGCCACCGAATCCCGTTGTACCGGTTGAGGTTCCCAGCGATAAAATAATTTCTGATCCATTGACTCACCTTCAGACTGAGAATCTGATCAGGGGTGACACGCTGGGTATTGGCGAGATGCCCGGGTCCGGTAGCGGTACAGGAGCCGGACAAGGTTCAGGTAACGCAATTGTCAGCAACCCGGATATGCCGCCGACCATAGTCAAAATCGTGGAACCCGCCATACCAAACCAGGCCAGGGATGCCAAAGTCAAAGCCGAAGTATTTGTTAATTTTTTGGTTGGCAAGAATGGCATGCCCGAGGATGTTTCCATCGCGAAGATCCGGGTTTATGATAAAGACCAGAATAAATGGATGGTTGTTCCAACGATTGGATACGGAATCATTGATGCTACTCTTGAGGCTGCTGCACAGTGGCGTTTCAGACCGGCTAAAAATGGGGGGAAAATAGTCAGGGCGTACACACAACATATTTTTACTTTCGGAGTGTGAATCGATTACTTGAAGTACTTTAGGCACTTATTTCCGGTGATGGTTGAGTAGAGACAGGAATTCTGTTATATTTGCCTGCCTTTTGGAAAGGCCCATTTTCAACTTTCCAAATAACAAACAAATTCCAAGTCGAAAATGCCAAAATCTAACCATTAAGCGTATATACGGTTTAGAACATTGGATCTTAGAAAATTTGGATTTATTTGAGATTTGTTTTTTGTGTTTTGTTATTTGAATTCATGTATCTGATATGCCAGGGGATGTATCCTGGTATGGAGAGGTGCCGGAGCGGTCGAACGGGCTCGCCTGGAAAGCGAGTGTACCCCAAAAGGGTACCGGGGGTTCGAATCCCCCCCTCTCCGCCATCGCCCGCCGAAGACCCGAAAAGGGTACGATTTCAAAATCCTTTCTTCTTGCATAACGACGGTTTTATTAAGAAATAGCCAATTATGGAACGATAATGGAATGACCACGGCTATCCACTTATTATCTTTAATAAAAAAACATTATGAGTGGATACGATGCTGTCATTGTCGGTGCGGGACCCAACGGACTGGCAGCTGCCATTACACTGGCCCGTGAAGGCAGGAAAGTGGTAATTTTCGAAGAAGCGGACAGGGCCGGAGGCGGGCTTCGCTCTTGTGAATCGACTCTTCCGGGTTTTGTCCATGATATCTGTTCTGCTGTACATCCCCTGGCATATGCCTCTCCTTTTTTCAGAACGCTTCCACTGAGTAAATATGGTTTGGAATGGGTGCAGCCGGATATCCCGATGGCTCATCCCCTGAGCAACGGGAATGCAGTGTCGCTATATCGTTCGATTAAAGAGACAAGTGCGCAGGTCGGACAGGATAAGCAGGCCTATGAGAAAATTTTAAAGCCGTTGGCTGATCAATGGAAGGCGTTATTGGATAATGTACTGGGGCCCTTGCGAGTACCATTAAACCCATTGTTGATGACGCGATTCGGGTGGTTCGGGTTACAGTCGGCGGCAAGTTTCGTTAAAAAATACTTCACGGATGAACCGGCAAGGGCATTGCTCTGTGGCCTGGCCGCACATTCGATGATGGATCTTAACTTTAAGGGTTCGGCAGCATTTGGATTGATCCTGGGATTACTTGGTCATACGGCCGGGTGGCCATTTCCAAGAGGGGGGGCAGAAAAGCTGGCAGAGGCGCTTATCGCGTATCTGAAGTCCATGCAGGTTGAGATCGTGACGGATCATCCCATCCGTGCGATGAATCAGATGCCACCGGGCAGGGCCGTTTTTTTTGATATAACCCCCCGTCAGCTTCTTGAACTCACAGGAACAAACTTACCGGAATCATATAGGGCCAAACTGCGTAATTTCAGATATGGTATGGGGGTTTGTAAGGTGGACTGGGCGCTTAGCGAGCCGATTCCATTTACGAATGAAAACTGCAGGAGAGCCGGAACCCTTCATATTGGCGGATTTCACGAGGACATCATACAATCCGAAAAGGATGTCTGGAAGAACGTAGATCCAGACCGGCCATTTGTGATTCTTGCACAACACACGGTTGCTGATCCATCGCGGGCACCAGAGGGTAAACACACCGGTTGGGCCTATTGCCATGTGCCGCCCGGATCAGACAGCAACCGCAAGGAAGCCATTGAAAGCCAGATAGAACGATTTGCGCCGGGATTTAAAGATACCATCCTGGGTAGCAACGTGACGACGGCTAAAGGGTATTCAGAGTACAATCCGAATTATATCGGTGGAGATATCAACGGGGGTGTGCAGAATATCAAACAGCTTTTTTTGCGCCCCGTGGCAAAATGGGATCCGTATCAAACCGGTAATCCCGGGTTGTACCTGTGTTCATCGAGTACCCCGCCGGGTGGTGGAGTCCACGGAATGTGCGGTTACAATGCCGCGCAATCATTTCTGAGGAAATTCAAGTGATGCAGACGTTAGATAACGTGGGTTCGAGATAAGAATCGATGGCAAAAAGAATAGAACACGGACAACACCGATGACCCGGATTATTGCGGACAAAAATGTAAACCAGCTCCGGAGAGGAGTTGAGTTGGAGTGGGGTATAACGGG
>Ga0102953_1001878_pt1 | contig 13046 bp, 11 predicted proteins | sample SalPon2A_C_D2_MG_FD_78509 | JGI IMG/M metagenome (GOLD analysis project Ga0102953, IMG submission 78509) | Soil microbial communities from South San Francisco under conditions of wetland restoration - Salt Pond MetaG R2A_C_D2_MG | ecosystem: Environmental > Terrestrial > Soil > Wetlands | place... | reverse complement strand
GTATTGCAAGCAATAAGCGGAATGTGCCGAGACTCGTACGTCCATCCGCTTAAGATACCGCCTTCGGTCTCATTCATCCACGGCTAAAGCCGTGGTCTTCTGTCTTCGACCGAATAAAAAAGGCGGCACCGCCGCCTCTATTTCAACGTTGAACACCCACCACGACAGCACATGGCAACCGGGGGCAAAGCAGGTTGTCTGTTACGGACCGGCGGGAGAAGGATCACGATTGATCGTTTCGAGAATATCCTCGAACTTGGTCAGCTTTTCGCCGCAGCAGGACATATCCTGTTTTGCGGCATCGTCATGAGAATAGCGCGTATCGCAGCTCTTACAGACAAACGCCGACTTTTCCTGTTGTTCCAGTGAAGCTTCATCCATTTGCGTCGTCATAACGACCTCCTTGACCGGGTTGCGGACGGTTGACCCTCCCGAGTTGGTCATTTGATACAATTCACTCTTCCCACTCCTTTGCCCCAATACTAGTTTACCATAAGCACCGCTCAGCCGACCGAATTGCCGGAGCGGCGCAATATTTCATCCAGGGCATCGCCCAGGCGCTGCAGGTGGCGACGCTCCTCCCCAGCCAGCACTTCGAAAACCCGCCGGCTGTTTTCATCGGCAACAACCCGCTGCAGGTAGAGATAGTGATCGTAGGCGTTGGACTCGACCGCCAAGGCCAGCTCACAGACGGCAGCCAGGTCGGCACCTTTTGCCATCTCCAGCGCCTCAGCGACTCGAAACCCGCCTTCCATCAGGTCAGTCCCAATCTCCTCCGGCAGGACCCCGGCGGGGAAGTCTGATGCTGGCATGAGTTTGGTCAGTCCTTCGTAAACGGCCAGCAGGGTCTGCTTGTGCCCCTCCTCCTCGCTCGCCAGCCCGGTGAACAGCTGACGTCCAACTTCGTCCTTCAGCCCTCTGCCGAGCTGCTGGTAAAACTCGCGGGCCCCTTCTTCCAGCAGCCAGGCCAGAGCGACGTGCTGTTCCGGCGATTGCACCGTCGCAAAGACCTCTAGGCTGGTGACCGGTGCCCCGTGGGCCCTTAACCCCTGCCAGGCCCGGAACCCCCCCGGCAGGTGTCTGACCTGCTGAAAACCGTGATGCAGCAGGATTTTGGCTGCCGCCCGGCTGCGGACTCCGTCAGCACAATAGACGATGATCTCGTCCTGCGGATCGAGCTCATCGAGCCGGTCAGCAAGACCGCCAACCGGGATCAGGATTGCACCCGGGATATGCCCGGCTTGGTATTCTAACGGCTGCCGAACATCCAAAAGAACCAGCCCGAGACGCAACCCGTTCCGTTCAAGCTGCCGGCGGAGTTCATCGACAGCGACTTTGGAAACCGAATAGATGTATTCCAGCATGTTCTACTCCTGATCGTCAGAACAGACTCTTTTCCGGCAATATGGGTCGGCCGGTCTATTGACCGCAGTGATTACACCAGCGGCCAGTCAGTTTCATAACCGGGCGGATAGAAGTCGTCCCTGCTCCGATTAAAATAACCGAACTGCAGACGCGGGATGCGCTGCTTGAGCAGATCGAGCAGGCGCTTCATGCCGAACCCTTCCGGCTCCAACTGCAGGGCGCCCCAGTACATGACCGGATCGATACTCAGGTTGCGCATCTGGATCAGATCGACGCCGGCCGACTCCACCAGCTCGGCCAAAGCTTCGCATTCATCTGGCTGATCGGTCACTCCCGGGAACACCAGGTAATTGAGCATGGTGAACAACCCGGCCCGTTTGGCTCGATGGATCGACTCGATCACATCTTCAAAAACGTAACCACGCGGCCGATAGTAGGCGTTGTAGCGCTCCTTGAGCACCGAATTGAGCGACACGCGGATCGACTCGACCCCGGCTTCCGCCAACCGGTCGATGGCATCCGGCAGCGAGGCGTTCGAATTGAAATTGATCGTGCCGCGGCTGGTCTGGCGACGCATCTCGCGCACCGCCGCACAGATCGTCTTTGTCTGCAGGATCGGATCCCCCTCGCACCCCTGGCCGAACGAGACGATGGCGTTCTCCGCCGACTCCAGGTGCGGCACGGCAACTTCGCAGAGTTCCTGGACGCTCGGCACAAAGGCCAGCCGCTCCTGGCTCGACGGGCAGCACTCCGACTCCTGCAGCGAGATGCAGCCGAGACAGCGCGAATTGCAGCTCGGCGAAGTCGGCAAGGGCGCTTCCCAACGAGCAAAGAACAGGTTCTTGGCGGCAAAACAGTGATAATCGAGCGCACAGCGGGAGAGCTGCTCGTAGAGCCGGTTGTCGGGATACCGCTTGAGACGCTTGCGAACCAGCGGATCGAGTTGACGATCGTCGAAGTGCTCCGGCTGCCATTGCCGGTTACGGTCGACCTTGACCGCCGCGGCGTAAAACCGCTCCTCCTCGACACACCAGCCGACCGCCGTATAGGACCAGAGCGGCAGGGTCAACTGCTTGCCCGCGTAGTCGGCCGCCGGCAGCAGGGTGCGGGTATAACCGGGAGTCAGAAACGCCGAGACAGCCTGAATCGCCCCACAGCCCCAGGATGCTGGCAGCTGGTCGCGCGTCACCAGTCGGCCGGATTTACGATCGAATCCCTGCGGTGCGGTGCCGGGAACGGTAAACAGGCGGCTGCCATCCGGTAGCGGGATCAGTTCGTCCGGCTCCGGAACCCGTGGGGCACGCCCGTCCAGACCTGCCAGCAGCAGGTCCGGGTGTTCAAAGACTTCGCCGGTGGAGTCGGCCACGACGGCCAGGATGGTTTTACTTCGGCTCATAGATATTCCTTCTGCGATCGTGAATCAGGCGGAGCATAACATAACCGCACAGGCCCCCTCAATCAGACTTTGCGGTGTGCTCGACAATCCGGTATGCTTGCCTCCATGCGCACCCTGCTGACCACCCTGCACAGCAAGTATATCCACCCGAGCCTGGCCCTGCCCTCGCTGGCCGCCTTCTGCCGGGAGGGATGTGGCGAGCTGCTGATCCGCGAGTTCACGATACACGAGCCGAAGGAAAACATCCTCGCCCTGTTACTGCAGGAGGATCCGGATGTCATCGCCTTTTCGGTCTACCTCTGGAACCGTCGTGAGACCTTTGAACTGATCGACCTGCTCCATGCCGCCAAACCTGATATCCACCTGGTGATCGGCGGACCGGAGGTGTCATTCGAGCCTCCGGAGCTCCTCGCCAGGCATCCCGGGCTGGACGTGATCATCCGTGGCGAGGGGGAACTGCCGCTGCGGGAACTGCTGCAGGAATTGCTGGCTGGCGCTGCTCCGACGTCCATCCCCCGAACCCTGCGCCGGCTTGACGGAGCTGCTGTCGAAGGGCCCGGCGGACCGGTACTCGACGACCTCGATCTGATCCCCTCGCCGTTCGAGGCCGGCCTGGTCGACGTCTTGCGCGGTTTCGTCTATCTCGAAACCAGCCGCGGCTGCCCCTACCGCTGCGCCTTTTGCATGAGCGCCCTCGACGACCGGGTCCGTTCCTTCAGTATGCCCAGGATTGAAAGCGACCTGTGCTGGCTGATGCGGCACGAGGTGCCGAAGATCAAGCTGGTCGACCGGACCTTCAACTACCACCCGGAGCGCGCCCGGGAAATCTTCCGTTATATCCTCCGTCACAACCGAAAAAGTCATTTTCATTTCGAAATAGGCGCCCACCTGCTCGACCGGGAAACCCTGGCCTTGCTGGGCGAGGTTCCGCCGGGGATGTTCCAGTTTGAAATCGGCGTCCAGTCGACTCTCGACACGACCCTGGAGACGATAGGGCGCCAGGTCGATCGCCAGCGGCTTGAAGAGAACCTCGCCGACTTGCAGAGCCTGACCCGCATCGACCTGCACCTCGACCTGATCGCCGGGCTGCCCGGGGAGAGTCTTGGCGACTTCCTCGGCTCGATCGACCGGGTGATGGCCGGTAATCCGGAACATCTGCAGATCGAACCGGTCAAGCTGCTGCCGGGGTCACCCCTGCGTGCGCAGGCAGCGGAGCTGGGCATTGTTTTTGATCCCAATCCTCCCTATACGGTGCTGAAAACCCCACGTCTCAGCTTGACCGATCTGCAGCTATTGAATAATCTCAGCCGGATTCTCGACCAGAGCTGGAACCATGGCCGGCTCAAGCGCATGTTGCGGCAGCTCGGCAAGATCGAATCCGGCTTCGCCGCCGGGCTGAAGAAACTCACCGCATGGTGGCAGGGGCAAGGGCTGTTCCGCCACCCCCTGTCTCTGGAAGGGATTTTTCTGGCCAGCTGGGAGTTTATCGACCAGAGCTATGCCGGAGCTGACCGCGAGACTCTCCGCCTGGCGATCGGCCGGGATTATGCCCTGTGCAACCGGGTCCTGCCGGGCAAGCACCCGCCGTTTTTCGACACCGAGCTGACAGCCGAGGAACGACAGCTCGTCAATGCGCGGATCAGAAAGGAACGGGATGATTGCCGTGGCCAGGGGATCAAGCTCCAGCACTTCGCCGCGGTGTTTGAAGCCCGCCAGGCAGCCGACCAGCGTGATTTGCTGCTGTTCATCTATCGGACCCGTAACGGCCAGGGGATGCGGGTTTCGGAACTTAACCTAAGCTCCGAAAGCAGCCGATCCGCCTAATGCAGCCCGTTGCTAGCCATCCCGTCGTTAGGTAAAAGATCTGTAAAATCTTTTCGCCCCCCTCCTGCCGACCCGGCACATCTGATAGTTTTAAACAAGCCGACACAGCAACTGCCACCGATGTCATCGGGAAGATCCCATGCAAGACGCTCTGCCGCAACACAAAACCAGCTTCGGCGAAGAACTGGCCAACAGCATCACCCACGGCATCGGCGCCGTGCTGGCGATGACCGCATTCATCTTTATGCTGACCCGCGCTACCAGTCAGGGCGACATTTGGCTGATTGTCGCCTGCGGGATCTTCGGCGCCTCCTTGGTCCTCTCCTATCTCGCCTCGACCCTCTACCATGCCCTGCCGCAGCCGGGAGCCAAGAACCTGTTCCGGCTTTTCGACCACGCGGCGATCTTCCTGCTGATCGCCGGCAGCTATACGCCCTTCACCCTGGTGACCCTGCGCGGTCCCTGGGGCTGGTCGCTGTTCAGCATCATCTGGGGCCTGACGATCAGCGGAATACTCTGCGAAGTGTTCGTCGCCGGGCGGCTGGCCCAGTTCCGGGTTGCGGTTTACATCATCATGGGCTGGACCATCGTCATCGCGACCCGACCGATGCTGCAACTGGTCGCCACAGACGGTCTGCTACTGCTGTTGTGGGGAGGAATCGCCTATACGGCGGGGACGGTCTTCTACGTCTGGCGGCGGCTGCCTTACAACCACGCCATCTGGCACCTTTTCGTACTGGCCGGCAGCGCCCTGCACGTCCTGGCTATTCTTAAATACGTGATTCCGACAGCGCTGGAAGGCTAAGCAGGAAACGAAAAGATTCGCCTCTCTATTCCGCTATCTGCCAGGTGATTGAAACCCCGGCCCGTATCTGCAGGTCGTCCGGAGCGACAATCGGCGGAGCCAGTTCGGCGGCCATACTCCTGACCATGGGCTGACTGGCCATCCGCACCAGCGGCGCCTGACCGGCCGGATCGAGCTGCAGCTCGAGGATGCGGACCAGCTTGACCTTGGCCGCATCCGCCAACGCCATGGCATCAGACCGGGCATGCTCGGTGGCGCTCTGGATCGCCGCCTCGCGGTGCTTGTCAGAATTGGCGAGTCCGAACATCAGCTGACCGATCTCGTTGGCCCCGGCCCGGCTAGCGGCTTCGATCCATTGACCGGCCAAGCCAAGTTTGGTGCTCTTGATCTGCAAACTGTTCTGCACCCTGTAACCGACGATCTCCGGTCGCCAGTCCGGCTCAACATTACGCGGCCGGGTCGACCAGCTCGGCTGCAGGTCGAAGCGCCCGGTGCTGTATTCTCCCTTTTCCAGCCCTGCCTCAACCAACGCCTGTTCAACCTGACGCAACGCCTGACTGTTCTGCTGCAAGGCCTGCTCGGCGGTCTTGCCGCTGCTGCTGACGCCGATCGACAGCCGGAGCTCGTCGGCCGGCACCTCGATCACGGCCTCGCCCCGGACCTGCAGTTTGGGGACCCCTTCAAAATCCTCGTCGGCAAAGGCTGGTGTCGCGACGAAAAGAACGACTAAAACAATAACAAGAAACATACTGCGCATGGTTTTCCTCCGCGATAAAGAGTCCCTCAAAGCATATCAATTCCACACCGATAAACAAAAAACGCGCCGATGATGGCGCGTGATTTTATAACGTAAAGTGCCAGAGGGGAGCAAAAGTCCCTAGATGCAAGGCGCCTGTAGTGCTTGAAGTGAAGCGTAGCGCTAGCTACGACACAACGTCAAGCGCGAAGGCAACGCAGTAGTTGGGGGGGGTTGCTCCGCCCCTTGCTATAGGCGGATGATGAGTCCTGTCAAGTGCCGCGGGTTCAACTCCTCCGGCCGTAGGAGGCAAAACTCTTCGTCCCAAACCCCCAAACACCAGTCGGCGAAGCCGCTACCACCCACTTCGAGATTCTCAAGCCACTCGCGGGTCTGTTCGCGCAGTTGCGGATTGAGCGTACCATCCAGGGTGACCCGCCGGTGCAACTCGGGCACCTCGGACATGGCCAGCGGGGTCGGGCTGAACTCACGGCCGAAAATCTGGTTCGCCAGTGCAGTCAGGAACAGGTCGCAGACGGTCAGATCTTCGAGCTGATTCGGCTCGCAGCCGGTCAAATCGAACTGTTCGGGGTCCGGCAACAGCTGCGGGAAATGCCGGTCGATGAGCCGGACCTGCAGTTCGAGACGCTCAAGCAGGTTCGAAACCAGTTCCACCTCCTTGAGCGAGCTGAAGTGGCGGGTCGCCGCCCGATTCCCACCTTCCAGCGGCAGATAGAACTCCGGACGGGCCAGATGCAAAGCATCAACCGCCGGACGCAGGGGGGCATCGAGATAGCGCCCAACCGACGCGGCGGAAAGCTTCGCGGCGCGGCGGCCCAACTGCAGGGTGATGCTGAATCCGAGCCGGAAAAGATGCTCGAAATAGACCGAATGGAACAACTCCTCGGCCTGCTCGATGTCATGCCCGGCGAGAAACTCTAGAGCGAGGTTGAGGGTGCCGTAGAGTATCTCGAGTGCCGCAGCGACCTGCTCTCGGTCACCCGGATCGACCTGGTCGGCGATCATCAGCTTGTTCAGCAGGTAGGTCAGCTCCCAGGCGCGGTCCTGGCTCAGTCCCCTGGAGAGGATCTCCGCCAACAGCGGCCTGGGCGAGATCTCGGCCAGCAGGTAGGCGGGCGGCCGGACCGAGCGTGGCGCGTAAACGGTACCCTCGCGGAGATGGTCGCCTACCCGGAAGTTCTGAGGATCGAGCCAGCTGTAGAGACTCCTGGCCTGGTGCGGCGCCGAAAATCCGAAGTCTTCGAGACGACCGCTACGCCAGCGGTAGATCTCTTCTTCGAGTTGCGTCGGCAACTCCTGGCGGATTGATTCCACCAGCTGCCGGAACAGCTCATAGTCGTTTTTCAGCAGCACATTCAGGAGTCGGCCGATCGGCTTGGCCGCCTCTCCTTCGCTAAACTCGATGGCATAGCCGCCGCTGCGATTCATCGCTTCGGCGCGGGCGTCGTCATCCTCGAGGTCCTCCGGTCCGGACAGCACCTCGACCCACTGCTGGAGCACCGCCGCCAGCAGCTCGATCTCCATCCCGGCCAGGGTTTCGACAATCTGTTCATCCTCTCCATCGAGTAACAGGGCCAGCCAGCGCAGGGCCGCTTCCCGGTCGAACTGATCCGCTTTCCAGCAATCCAGGTCGATGATCGCTGTCACCTGCTCGGCGCTGGCCATGGCAATCAGCTCCGGCACATCCTCGGCTCCCAGCTCCCGGGCCAGCAGGTAGACCTCCTGGGCCGGCAGCTGCTGCAACAGCTGGCGCGCATCGGCTGATTCAATCAGCAGGTCGTACTTGCGGCGCCCGCTGACCGTCTGCAAAACCTCGAGCTGTTCGACCTGGCTGAGCAGCTTGAATTCACGGCTGTTGATGGTGCCGGCCTGGCGATGCAGCGTCAGGTGCCCGACTTTCTTTTCGCGGGGGAGATTGATTCTGATCATACGGCTTCGTTGCTCCTCGAATTGCGCAATGGGGGGACAATGTAAAGCAGCGGCGCGCAATGGTCAAGCCGGACTTCACGGTTCGCCGCAGCGATAGCTGTCTCAACCAGGGGATTGGTTGTTGGCCAGACTCGGTTATAATGAACGGAAACCCTTCCGGAGACCTGTAACCATTGAAAAACCTTACGATCACTTTGTTCCTCCTGACCTGCCTAACCACCCCGGTGCTGGCGCTCGATTTGCGCCAGCTGATCCGCGAGACCGAGGACCAGCACATGGGACGTTCGTCGCTGGCCGAGATGACGATGGCAGTCAGCACCGAACACTGGCAGCGCACCACCCGCATGGAGGCCTGGTCGCTGGGGCGCGATTACTTCCTGGTACGCATCCTCGAACCGGCCAAGGAGAAGGGGGTGGCAACCCTGAAGATCGACAAGGAGGTCTGGAACTACCTGCCGAAGGTCGACCGCACCATCAAGGTGCCGCCGTCAATGATGGGCGGCTCGTGGATGGGGAGTCACATCACCAACAACGACCTGGTCAAGGCCGCGCACACCGACGAGGACTACGACTTCACCCTGCTCGCCGAAGACGAGGCCAGCTGGACCATCGAGGCCCTGCCCAAACCGGACGCCGCGGTGATCTGGGGCAAGATCGTCTACCAGATCGAAAAACAGCACCGGGTGCCGATCGAGGTCGGCTATTATGATGAAGAGATGGTCGAGGTCCGCAAGCTCGTTTTCGACCGGGTCGTGCCGCTCGACAATCGCTTCGTGCCGTTGCGCATGACCGTCCTGCCGCTCGACAAACCGGACGAAAAAACCATCCTCGACTATAAACACCTCGAATTCAACGTTCCGCTCGAGAAAAGCTTCTTTTCCCTGCGCAACCTCAAGGCCCGTTGACCATGCTGCTGCGACTCGCCCTGCGCAACCTCGGCCGTAACCGCCGGCGCTCGCTGCTGACCCTCTCGGCGATGGTGGTCTCCTCGGCGCTGCTGATCCTCGCCCTCGGGGTCTTCTCCGGAATGCTGCAGGACATGCTCAGCTCGACCACCGAGCAGTACCACGGCCACCTGGTCATCTCCCGCGACGGCTACCAGGAGGACCGCGACATGTTCGCCAACTTCCCGGCCGACGCGGTTTCCCGGGCGCAACTGCAGGAGATCCCCGGCGTGCTCGCCAGCTCGCCGCGGCTGCGCTCGTTCGGCCTGGTCTCGCACCGCCAGAGCAGCTATCCGACCGAACTGCTCGGGGTCGATCCGCAGTTGGAAAGCCAGGTCACCACCCTCCAGCAGCACCTCGTCGCCGGCAGCTACCTGCCGCAAGAACCCGGATCGGCGGCCCTGATCGGGGCCGGGCTGGCGAAAAAACTCGCTGTGGGCCCGGGTGATGAACTGGTCTATCTCACCCAGGCCGCCGACGGCTCGATCGGCAACGACCTGCTGCGGATCAGCGGCGTCTTCGCTACTGGCGACAGCGGACACGACAACAGCCTGCTGCTGGTCGGCCTCCCCTGGCTGCAACAGGTCACCGCCCTGCCCGACACCCTGCACGAAGTGGCGATCCGGATTGCCGAGCCGCTCCAGGCCGAGGCCCTGCGTGACCGACTGCAACCGCAGCTGGCCAAGGGTCTGCGGGTCTACGACTGGGGCGAACTGCTGCCGGAGATGCGCGAGGCGATCGCCTCGTTCGATGTCAGCCGCCTGATCGTGGTGCTGATCCTCTACTTCGCCACCGCGCTCGGCATCCTCAACACCTTTTTCATGGCGGTCATGGAACGGACCCGCGAGTTCGGCATCCTCATGGCGCTCGGCATGCGCCCCTGGACGATCCGGCTGCTGGTGCTGCTCGAGTGCCTGCTGCTCGGCCTGCTGGCCCTGGTCTGCGGCGTGACCCTCGGCGTGTTGCTGACCTGGTACATGCAGGTGCAAGGCATCGACCTTTCGGCCTGGATCACCCCGGTCACCTATGCCGGCGGCACCATCCTGCCGCGCCTGCACGCGGAGTTCGAGACCTACAACCTGGTGGTCCCGGCGGCCCTGCTGCTGGTCATCTGCCTCGCCGCCGGCTTCCTGCCCGCCAACCGGGCAGCCAAGCTGCAGCCGGTGGAAGCGTTGCGGGAGGATTGATTGAAGCAAGACTGAAGAAGCCGAAGATGCGTCGCACGCGACGAAAACCAAAGGCAAAGATAACCAACTTAATGGAGTTTAGAGTAACCAAACGGCTTGATGTGACGTTGCACCGTTGCGGCGTCGCGTGAGGAAGATGCTAAGTATTTAAGCTTTAATCCCCAAAAGGTTGAAACCATGGACCTCTGGCACTTGGCCTGGAAAAGCCTCTGGCGCAACAAGCGCCGCACCCTGATCACCCTCGCCGCAATTGGCCTGTCGATGGCGCTGGTCCAGGCGTTCCATAACCTTTCCAGCGGGGTCTATGCCCGGATGGTCGACTCCGGGGTGCGTGCCGGCAGTGGCCACTTGGCGCTCTACCAGGGAGATTTTGCCAGTTCCCGCGACGAAAAGCTCTCCTTCGCCCTGGACCAACTGCAGCAGCAGGTCGCCGCGATCCCCGGAATCGCGGCGGCTCTGCCGCGTGTCTATCTGCCGGGGTTGGCCCAGTCGAGCCGCGAGAGCCGCGGCATCTTGCTGACCGGCGTCGATCCCATCGCCGAACAACCGATCAACCCGTTTCTCAAGAATCTCCCCGCAGATCAGCGGCTGCGCGGCCTCAACAGCCGCGACGCCGTCCTCGGCAGCCGGCTACTGAAGGAGTTGAAACTCAAGCCGGGCCAGAAGCTGGTCATCACCCTGCAGAGCCGCTCGGGAGAACTGGCCAGCGAACTGTTCCGCATCCGCGGCGTGGTCACTACCGGGCTCAAGGAAATCGACAGCTCGCTGATCATGGTCGGGCGCCAGCGGGCGGCGACGCTGGCCGGCATGGATGGCGAAATCCACGAGCTGGCGGTGGTGCTGAAGGACGCGCGCAACGAACGCCAGGTGCTGGCACCGCTGCGGAAGCTGATCGAGGATCGGCCGGGCATTCAGCTGCTGAGCTGGGATCAGGCGATGCCGAACCTCGCCAACGCGATCAAGCTCGACTATGCCAGCCAGAAGTTCATCTTTTTCATCATCCTGCTGATCGTCACCATCGGTGTGGTCAACACCCTGCTGATGTCGGTGATGGAGCGGATGCGCGAGTTCGGGGTGATCCTCGCCATCGGCGCGACCCCCGGCCGGCTGCGGCGGATGATCCTCGCCGAGGCGCTGCTGCTCGGCAGCTGCGCGCTGCTTATCGGCTGCCTGATCGGCTCGCTCGGCACCTGGTACCTGGTTGAAGTCGGTATCGACCTGCGCCAGTTCATATCAGAAAATCTGGAGTTCGGCGGGGTGGTTTTCGAACCGGTGCTGCGGGCCCGCTGGGACCTGCCCTACATGGCCCAGATCGCCGGTTACGTGCTGCTGCTCTCGCTGTTCGCCGCCCTCTACCCGGCGGTCAAGGCCGGACGGATCACCCCGGTCGAGGCGATGCGGCATCATTGAAGCAGTGGGCAGTAAAGTCTTTGCTTTGCCCCGTCAAGCGACAACGCCGGGGGCGGATGGATGAACGACGAACCAGCCGGGCAAACTGTCTGAGCGAAGCGAGTTTTTGCCCGGCCGGAGTTCACCTGTCCGTCACCGGGAACCTGCTTCAGCAGGCGCGCTAGCCTGGGGCCGTCCTTGATTACTTCCATTATTGGACGAGCAATAAAGGAACCCGGCAGCCGGCCGGGAGCGGCGAGCTTTTGAAGTTGTCAGTTGTCAGTTGTCAGTTGTCAGTTGTCAGACAAATGATAAACAGTAACTTTCTGATTCAATAGTACGCAAAGCATAAGGATCATCATGGCACTCATCGAACTCTCCGACGTCTCCCGCCTCTACGGCAGCGGCGCACAAACCATCGCGGCGGTCGACCATTTCACCGCGCAGATCGACAGCGGCGAATTCACCGTCTTCGCCGGGCCCTCCGGCAGCGGCAAAACTACCCTGCTCAACCTGATCGGTTGTCTCGATCGACCGACCAGCGGCTCACTCATGGTCGACGGTCGTAGCGTTGCCGCAACCCCGGCAGCCGAGCTGGCCGACTTCCGCTTGCACCGGATCGGTTTCATCTTCCAGTCCTACAACCTGATCCCGGTGCTCAGTGCCGAAGAAAACGCCGAATTCACCCTGATGCTGCAGGGAGTGGCGAAACCCCGGCGTCGCGAACGGGTCCGCAGCCTGTTCGCCGAACTCGGGCTGGCCGGGCTGGAACAGCGCCGCCCGGACGATCTCTCCGGCGGTCAACAACAACGGGTCGCCATCGCCCGGGCAATCGCCCCGGAACCGGCCGTGGTGCTGGCCGACGAGCCGACCGCCAACCTCGACTCAGTCGCCAGCAACGACCTGTTGCAACTGATGCGGCAGCTCAACGCAGAAAAAGGCATCACCTTCATCTTTTCCTCGCATGATCCCCGCGTGATCGACCTGGCCCGCCGGGTTATCACCCTTGAAGATGGCCGCCTGGTCGCGGATGAAAAGCGATGAAATTCCTGGCGCTGCTCCTGCCGCTGGCATGGCTGGTCAGCGGCTCAGCGCTGCTGCATGCAGCCGAGCTGACCGGTTCGCTGAAGACCCTCGACCTCTACCGGAGCGCCTCGCCTGTTGCCGGGTTCGACTCCGGAGCTTTCTCCAGCAACCGGCTGCGCCTCGACCTTGAACAGACGCTCGACCGGCACACCTTCAACGCGGCACTCGACTACCGCTGGCTGCTGACCGATCCGGCCGGCCGGCCGCCGCTGCCGATCGCCAACCTGAACCGGCGCGTCGACTTGGAAAAGAGCTGGGGACGCGGCGACAACTCGGCTCAACAGCTGCAGATCGACCGCCTGCAGCTGCACCTGGTCGGCACTGACCTCGAATGGGATCTCGGCCGCCAACCGATCGGCTTCGG
>Ga0102953_1001877_pt1 | contig 13049 bp, 9 predicted proteins | sample SalPon2A_C_D2_MG_FD_78509 | JGI IMG/M metagenome (GOLD analysis project Ga0102953, IMG submission 78509) | Soil microbial communities from South San Francisco under conditions of wetland restoration - Salt Pond MetaG R2A_C_D2_MG | ecosystem: Environmental > Terrestrial > Soil > Wetlands | place... | reverse complement strand
TTCCAGATGAAATTGAGCTGGCATTCCGACTCGGCCAATTTCCGGATTCCCGTCACCTTTGATAAAGCCACGCCATCTGTGCAACAGCTAAAGGTTCAGGTTCATTATATGACCTGTAACGATCATGAGTGCCTGCCTCCTACACACAAAGAGTTGATCGCAGATGTTACCGTGGGAAAGGGCAGCAAAAATGCTGAGCTTTTGCCTTCGGAAACGAACGCCGGAGCCGGTCCTGTCATAACTCAAGGCTCACAACCCACTGCGACAACTACAGACGCCCGTATACAGGGCGATTTAAATAGTTACACCGGCAAAGGAATTTTCTCATTTTTGTGGATAGCGATAACAGCGGGACTTGCGGCACTGTTGACCCCATGTGTGTTCCCGATGATTCCGCTTACTGTGTCCTACTTTTCTAAACAGTCGAACGGAGACCGAAAACAGGCAGTCAGCAGCGCGTTGTTATTCGGACTATCCATCATTCTTACATTCACCTTAATCGGATCGGTCCTGGCAGTAATTCTGGGCGCCTCGGGTGCCTCCAGATTTGCTTCGAATCCGTGGGTCAACCTGTCACTTGGACTCATATTCGTTTTGTTTGCAATCAGCCTGCTGGGCTTATTTGAGCTGCGCCTGCCTTACCAGTTAACCAACTATCTGAACCGGCAAAGCAACGAGAAGAAGGGGCTGCTCGGAATCTTGTTCATGGGCCTGACAATCAGTGCCGTTTCATTCTCCTGCACGGCGCCATTTGTCGGAGCCATCCTGGCCGCAACAACGCTGGGTAGATGGTTCTATCCGGTGATTGGGATGATCGCTTTTTCTGCGGCATTTTCGATCCCGTTCATCTTGTTTGCCATGTTCCCGGGCTGGCTGGAATCACTGCCGCACAGCGGCGACTGGATGAATTCGGTTAAAGTGATCCTGGGCTTTATAGAGCTGGCCGCCGCTTTTAAATTTCTCTCTAATGCCGATCTGGTATGGAACTGGAATATCGTGACTCGTCCCTTGACCATCTCCGCATGGATTGTGATATCCGGACTGGCGGGTTTTTATCTTCTGGGGAAATTGCGACTGTCGCATGAGTCGAAGAAAGAGCATATATCGACTGTGCGTCTTCTGCTTGCCATTCCCTTTCTGGCATTTAGTCTCTACCTGGTTCCGGGACTGCTGGGTGCGTCATTGGGCATCTGGGATGCCTGGCTGCCCCCGAAGAAAGCGACCGATGTGAGTGTTGTTGCAACCATTGCACAGAATTCACACGGCAGCACGGCCGACAATCCGGATGGAGACTGGGCATCGAATCTGGATACCGCCAGAAAAGCGGCGGCTGAAAAAAGGGAGCCTGTTTTTATTGATTTCACCGGTTATACATGTACGAACTGCAGGGCGATGGAATCCAACGTCTTTTCGCTTAATCAGGTGAAACAACGATTCCAAAAGTTCCGTCTTGTGCGATTATACACTGACGACGGCACCGACGGCCCCAAAAATCAGTTGTATCAGTTTAACCTGACAGGGACGGTGGCTTTGCCGACCTATGCAATCATCGACCCCCAGAACGGACATCTGATCAATATGATTTCCGGTTATACGGAACCGAAGGCTTTTATAAAGTTTCTGGACCGCGGGTTGAAACTATTTTCAGAAAATAATCAGGAGGGATAGCAAATATAACTTTGAGTACTTAGCGCCCGGATTGGATTGAGAGCCATTCGGTAACCACCCGATGGTTATTATTTTGTGGCCGCGGATGACTATCGATTGGCCGTTGAATGTCAATATTATCATGAACCCGCTTCCAACTCTAAGTACTCCTAAGTACTTTAGGCACTTTAAGTACTCAAGCTTTGTATCGTGAACGCGCGTCATGTGGCTGTCGGCCTTTTTGTAGCTATTTGTATCCCTGTCGTTGCGGCAGCGCAGTCGTCTGTCCCCGTGCGAAGAGAGTTTCGGCATGCGCAACCTGATACAACTTATTTTCTGGATTACTGGGTGACAGGACCCGTAACCGTTCTGCTGCATTCTGATACGCTTTCGGGTAAGTACTGGCAGTTTCATCCCAAAGAAGGAACCCTTTCTTTCATCGACTCATCCGGTATCCATTTTCCTCTCGATACGGTGGTAGTGAAATACCGTGTTTTTCCGTTTGGAGTGAGATCCATTTTTTACAGGCACAAACTTGTTCCGCCAGACAGCGCACAACTCCATCAGTTTCAGTCTGATACGTCTCGCGGATCCATCAGTGTGTCGCAGAGTGTTTTTACTGAGGAAAACCTGTTCGGGAATGCCCGAATACAGAAGAGCGGGAGTTTTACAAGAGGAATCACGATTGGCACAAATCAGGATGCATCTCTTGAGAGCGGACTGCAACTGAATTTAAACGGTCAGCTTACCGACAACTTGTCGCTTATCGCGGCATTGACAGATCGTAACACGCCCATTCAGCCGGAGGGTACAACTCAGAATCTGAAACAGTTCGACCGCGTCTATATTCGCTTACAAAGTCCGCATGCGCACGTGCAGCTTGGCGATATCGATGTAACGTTCAATAACAGTTCGTTTGCGAGACTCGACAGGCGGCTTCAGGGTGCGGAGGGAGGGGGAAACTATAAAGGGGGTAGTTTCAGCGTTTTTGCAACAGCTGAGCGGGGTACCTACCGTGAGCAAAAGTTTCTGGGGCGTGATGGTGACCAGGGCCCATACAGGCTGACAGGCGCTAACGGTGAACCATTTATCATCATACTTGCAGGTACCGAAAAGGTGTATGTGGATGGCATGTTGATGCACCGCGGTGAACAAAACGACTATACGATTGATTACAGCCTGGGAGAAATTCAATTCACAAACAGGAGAATCATTACCTCAAAGTCGCGGATTACCGTCGATTTTCAATATCTCAATCAGCAGTATAGCCGTTCCGTGCTGGGCGGGGAAATAAGCGATCACCATTTTCTGAAGGGTAAACTGGAAATTGCTGCCGGCGTTATTCGTGAGGCGGATAGTGATAATCCCAATAGTCAGTTATCCCTATCGCCATCCGATATTGCAGCCTTGCGAAAATCGGGAAACCAGCCGGCGCAGGTCAGTGGTGTTGATTCGGTTGGGGGGGGGATTGACCCTAATAATGTGAAATATACCCGGCTGGATACTCTCATCGATGGTCAGCAATTCACCTATTACAAAAACATACCGGGTGGACCTCAAAATATATATTCGATCCGGTTTAGTTCGGTTCCGTCAGGCAGTGGATCATATCAGAGAGTCGGCCAGGCACAGAACGGGATTGTTTATGAGTGGGTTGGTCAGGGACAGGGCGACTATGACACCTTGCGTACGATCACTCCGCCCACGGCTCATACAATGGTCACCCTGCGATCGAACTACAGGTTAACGAAGCATATCAGGCTGTCGGGAGAATGGGCCGGAAGCCAGTTTGACCAAAACCGGTTTTCTACGATCGGGAATCAGAATAATTTTGATAACGCATACAAAGTTGGGATACAGACGGATAGCATTACGACAGGTATCGGTCTGATTCATTTCAATGCGGATCAGTGGTATAATGGAAAACGATTCGTCTATTTTGACCGGACCAAACCTGTGGAGTTTGATCGAAAATGGAATATTGTCAGCGACCGGCAGACACAGGAGAGAGCCACGGAGTCGAACCTGACCTGGATGCCGGGAAAGCAAACATCCCTGCAGTTTGGGGCCGGCTGGATCAATCGGCTTGATTTTAATGGCGCACGGCAGGAGGTGAACATATCCAGTAAGGAGAAAGGATTGCCCTCACTGGATTATCACCTGGAGCATATTGTCAGCACGGACTCCCTGTTGCACCAGCATGGCGACTGGTTCCGGCAGCAGGGAAGCTTGAATTATGGGATCAAAACCGGCATAGGTACCATTGCCCCGTTGTTTGACTGGGAGCATGAGTCACGTCTTCAGCGGGTTACAGGAACGGATTCTCTTGCTTCAACAGCACTTCGATTTTATAAGCTGGGACCCGGTATCCAGTATTCTTTGGGTAGTAAATTCCAATTGAGATACCAATACAGCTACCGGCGCGATGAGTTACCTTCCGGGAAATCCTTGCACAAAGAATCGGATGCTTATATCCAGGAAATTGGTCTGGACTGGCAGCCCGGGAATGCTTTTCAGACCAGTAATGAGATTTCTTTCCGTCGAAGGAATGTCACCCCTCTGTTTCAACAGCAGAATCAGGAAACCAATTCACGGGGGGTATATGTACGATCGCTGACGAATTACAGACCGTGGGACAGAGCCATTGACGGTCGGTTTTATTATGAAGTTACCACCCAGCAGAAGGCGTTGCTGCAGGAAACGTATGTGAATGTTGGCCCGCAACTGGGACAGTACGTGTGGAAGGATCTGAATGGGGACGGTATTCAGCAGATAGATGAATTTTTCCCTGAACAATTGCCCAATGAAGGCACCTATGCGCTTCAGTACGTGCCAACCGATCGTCTTTTCCCGGTTATCTCTTTGCAGACGCGCTTAAGTCATCGTATAGAGCCGGAACGCTGGTTATCTAAGCACGGAGATCCAAATTCATTGTTACATAAGGTACTCTCGAATATTTCCATCAATTCCCGATTCGATATTCTGGAAACAAGCAGGACCAATCATCTTTCTGATATCTATCTGATGAGATTATCGAAATTCGGCAATGATACAACAACGATAAATGAGCAAATAAGCTGGCGCCAGGAACTCGACATTTTTCCGGACAGCCCGAATTATACCATTCAACTGTCGATTGATCAGAACCGCCATCAGGACCGTCAGACCATCGGACTCGACAAACAGTTCGAGCGCAATATAAGAGCGTACGGCCGCTATCGCTTTAAAGGCGGAATAACCATAGAAAATGAATTCCTGGTGATACGCAATCGCCGTAACAGTGAAAATTTGTACAGTCGAAATTATGATATCAAGGGGTTTGAGTTACGTCCATCATTTACCTTTCCTTTTTCGGAGACGGATAATACAACTTTATCTACGGCATTGATTAGAAAACAAGATTTGTTTCCATCCAGCCCTGTGCGTCTGACGGGAATAAATATTGCCGTTGAGAACAGGGCGTATTGGTTGACAAAATGGCAGTTATTTACCAGACTTGAGTTTAGGTCCTATAATTTGAAGGGAGAATCAGAAAGTCTGGGATTATTTGAACTAACCGATGGCGCGGGTGCCGGAAAATCATTACTTTGGCAAGTGCAGGCGAATTTTGCCATCAACAGTCTTTTAAGGGCTGAACTCGAATATGATGGCCGTACAGATAGGAGCGGGTCGCCTGTTCAAACTTTAAGGTTCACAATGCGAGCCGTGTTTTGAGTGAAGCTATAATAATGTTAACTATTATAGCTTGTAACCGCTTCTTGGTGTGAAAATGGTAGAATGGTAGCCCTTTTGTGTAAACATTTTACGAGAAGTTACATTTTTGAGCTTTGACATTTAAATCAAAATAATCTATCATTTTCAAACTTTAATAAAGGTTGTAATCAAATAACGAACAATCGGAGTAAATCTATGACCTTGTCGTTTGTTGTTGTATTCCTGCTGCAAGCCGGTGGAGCAAATAGCGGAATCTTTAACGTCCTTGTAAAGGAATTCAATGATGGTGGTGATTTCATGTGGCCAGTGTTGGCATGTCTGGTATTCGGACTAGCTATCTTCCTGGAACGTGTAATTTCACTTAACCGTGCTGATATCAATACCCGTCAATTTATCTCGGACGTAAAAGAAACCCTCGAAACCGGTGGAATTCAGGAAGCAGAAGAGCTCTGTTCCCGTACCCGCGGACCAGTTGCCTCAGTATTTCAGGCTGGCCTTATGCGAGCTGATGAAGGAATCGAAGCTGCTGAAAAAGCTATCTCTTCATACGGTTCCATTGAGATGAGTTTTCTGGAACGTGGTTTGGTATGGTTAGCACTATTCATTTCACTGGCACCTCTGTTCGGATTCCTTGGAACAGTTGTCGGGATGGTTCAGGCATTTGATGCTATCCAAAAAGCTGGTGACATTTCCCCAAGCTTGGTTGCCGGTGGTATCAAGGTGGCTCTTTTAACGACAGTTGGTGGTCTTATCGGTGCTATTATTCTTCAGGTTGGCTATAACTACTGCGTGTCAAAAATTGACCGTCTTGTAGTTGATATGGAAGAAAGTTCAATCGTTCTTGTTGATTCCATTGCCAATTTGAAAGCAGGCAAACCGGTCAACGGTTGATCATCGATATGAATTGATCTTAATGGGGACCGGCAGTTAAACCGGATCCCCAACACTAAGTCTACCACTTGTTATTAAAAAGCACTTATTATGGTACCTATTTCAATTGGAGTCACTATAGCCTTAATAGCTATCGGTATTGTGGTTGTAATTGCATTCGGGGTCAAAAGTATCATCAACGGAAAAGTTGAGCTATCGAAAGTCATATATATGGCGATCCCATTTGTAATATTTCTTGTCAGCCTTGCCATTGCTGATGACGCTATACGTGCTGGTATTATTACAATGTTAATGATGTTGGCGCTCATGCTCATATTCATTGTAGTATCCGGCTTCCGGAATCTTTTCAATTTTTGATAAACTGACGAGAACCTATGCTTCTAAAGAAAAGACAACGCGAAGAAGGGGAAATCCCGGCTTCATCACTAGCTGATATCGCGTTCTTGCTGCTGATCTTCTTTCTGGTCACCACTACGATTGATGTGGATACCGGGATTGGTCTTGTCCTCCCACCCATGCCACAGAAAAATCAACAGCCGCCTCCGATTAAAGAGCGGAATATGTTGAAGATTCTTGTTCGTCATGATGGAAGTGTGCTGATTAATGATAAACCAACCAATATCCCTGATATCAAGCAGACGGTGATGGATTTTGTAGATAACCATGGTAAGGACCCGAATCTATCGGAATCGCCGGATAAAGCAGTCGTATCCATTAAAAGCGATCGACAGACCCCGTATGATATCTTTGTTCATGTGATGGATGGGGTGAAAGGAGCCTATAATCAACTCCGTGATAATCTGAGCAGGCAAGAGTACGGTGTTCCGTTCGAGGCCTTACCCAATGATGGGAAAAGACAGGAATCTATAAAAAAAGCATATCCGGAGAAGATATCTGAGGCTGAGCCGGATAAAGGTAATAGCAATAGCTAAAGAACAATAAATCTATGGCTGAATTTAAGAAAAAATCACGGGCGAAGATCGAGATACCGATGGCTTCCATGCCGGATATCATCTTCATCCTGCTTATCTTCTTTATGGTTACAACGGTTATGCGAACGACCACTCTGAAAGTGCAGGTTCGTTTTGCTCATGCTAAAAACATAGAAAAGATCGAGCAGAAACGTCTCGTAAGTTACATTTTTATTGGACCTGAGAAATCCGGCAAAAACCAAGGCCAAACAGCTGTTCAGATTGACGATGCACTTATCGATAACATGGATGTTATCCCGCGTCTCATGTATGACAAGCTGATGGCTCAACCGAAGTTAATCGTATCATTGCGTGTTGACAAGACTTCTGAAATGGGTGTTGTTTATGATGTGCAACAAAAGCTGCGCAAAGCAGGTACCCTGCGCATCAACTACTCGGCCAAACCACGGATGTAGTTCATTTTCAACTCCCAATTTCTACCATTACTTTTAAAAGGCAATCCCGGATACCGGGACTGCCTTTTTTGTTGTTAATCCGAATAATTAATGCCAGAAAATTCATTTACACCCATTGAATCAATCGGTCGGGATTCTCTGATCAACGAACTGAAACAGCTATCAGGATATCATCATCCGGATCTTATCAGGGGTATCGGCGACGATGCCGCTGTTATCGATGGCGGAGGACCCTTTGCCATCGTCCTTACGGGTGAGAGCTTCGTCGAAAGCGTTGATTTTGATCTCACCTATACGCCGCTCCGGCATCTCGGCTTCAAAATAGTATCTGCCGTGATCAGTGACGTACTGGCAATGAATGCCATGCCAGCACTATTGCTCGTTCATGTTGCCATTCCAAACAGAGTCTCGAAAGAGATGATTATGGAATTATATGATGGCATAAATCACGCATCCAAAGATTACAAGATTCAAGTAGCCGGAGGAGACATCACAGCCAGCCGGGGATCGGCAATGATCCAGATCACGGCTTACGGCAGGGTTAAAAAAGAGCGCGTCGTTTATAGGTCAGGTGCCAATATTGATGATGCGATCTGTGTCTCCGGGGAACTTGGCGGGGCTCTTGCGGGGCTTAAAATATTACTACGGGAAAAGAAGAAATGGGTTGATTCCGGTGAAGATACGTTTCATCCGGATTTAAGTGCCTATGAGAATGTGGTGAGGAGGCAGTTACTGCCAGTGGCACGGCGTGATCTTATAGAGACTTTGGAAGCTGAAAAGATTATTCCTACGTCGATGACAGATTTGAGCCAGGGGATCTCTCATGATCTGGGTGCTTTGCTGAAATCGTCGAAACTTGGTGGGCGCCTTTACGAGGCGACTCTGCCGGTGAGCTTGCATTCCAGAAAAGTGGCGGATGAACTCGGTGAGGATATATATCGTTACGCTCTATACGGCGGCGAAGATTATGAGCTTCTTTTTACTCTGCCGGAGGAGGATGTTAACCGGTTAATGAACAAGTCAGTCGATGTTACCATCATAGGGAAAGTTGTTCCAGAAGAAGAGGGTTGCGTGGTTCAGACTTTTTCGGGTAACGAATATACATTGAATCCGTTAATTGCACCTGATGAGGACTGACATAAAAAACCAATTCACGCGCTTAATTCGTATATTCCGGTTTTCTCTTGTTTCTGAATGGCTAAACCAATAATAAACTGAGCGAAGCGTTTATAAAACAAAGATTATTTCAACATCAATAATTTACCTGTGAAGCCAACTTGGTGAGGGAAATGAAAGCACCTCGGAGGCAGGAAAATCGATTTCTTACATTAAAACGACAACTTAATGCCTGTAAATAATTCAAAGCCGAATCTTAGAAATAACATGAAGGGGAACAAGGGTCCGCGTTTTCCAATATGGATCTATGTCGTTCTTCTTCTGATACTGTTGGCTATACAGTTCTATTTCATATCTCCGGGAAACCCCAATCGCATAGAATACAGCCAGTTTCTCAATGATGTGAAGAAAGGCTATGTTGAACATGTAGTCATTAAGAACAGCCAGTATATAGAGGGTACTTTTACGAAAGAAGCCGTCCAGAAAGGTGAGGTTAAGGTACCTAAAAGCGACAATACCATCTGGCAGATGGATAACAGCTCGTCTAACAGGAATTTCACCACGACGATGATCAAGGGAGATGACATCCGTCCGATCCTTGATAAGCACAATGTGTCCTACGATGCCAAAGTAGAAGATAATTGGTTCGGAGGTCTGATGACCTGGATCTTGCCCATCATACTGATCGTTGCTTTCTGGATATTCATATTTAAGCGAATGAACCCGGGGCAGCAGGTGCTTAATATCGGCAAGAACCGGGCAATGCTCTACGACAAACAAACCGAGAGCAAGGTCACATTTAAGGATGTGGCAGGATTGGAAGAGGCCAAGGAAGAGGTTGAAGAAGTTGTAGAGTTCCTCAAAAATCCAAAGAAATTTACGCGACTGGGTGGTGCGATTCCCAAGGGGGTTATTCTTGTCGGACCTCCGGGGACCGGTAAAACACTGTTGGCCAAAGCTACTGCCGGAGAAGCGGATGTGCCGTTCTTTAGTCTCAGTGGTTCGGACTTTGTGGAAATGTTCGTCGGTGTCGGTGCCGCGCGTGTCAGGGACCTGTTCAAACAAGCCAAGGAAAAAGCACCTTGTATCATCTTTATCGATGAAATTGACGCCATCGGCCGCAGCCGTGGCCGTGGGCAGATGATGGGTTCGAATGATGAGCGCGAGAACACGCTGAACCAGTTGCTTGCTGAGATGGACGGTTTTAACACTGAGAAAGGTGTTATTATCATGGCAGCGACTAACCGGCCGGATGTATTGGACTCGGCTCTTATGCGCCCGGGTCGTTTCGACCGTCAAATCCTGATTGATAAACCGGATCTGAATGGTCGTATTGAGGTGCTCGAAGTACACACAAAGAAACTTAAACTGTCCAATGATGTCGATCTAAGACTGCTGGCTTCTCAGACCCCTGGTTTTGCCGGTGCAGAACTGGCGAATCTTGCAAACGAAGCTGCCCTGCTTGCCGCCCGGCGCAATAAAGATAAAGTACAGATGATCGACTTCCAGGATGCAATAGAACGCGTCATTGCCGGACTGGAGAAGAAAAATAAGCTTATCAGTGCCGACGAGCGAAAGATTGTGGCCTACCACGAGTCGGGACATGCCATCGTCAGTTGGTTCCTCGAACATACTGACCCGGTGCTTAAGGTTAGTATCGTGCCGCGCGGATTAGCGGCGCTTGGGTACACACTTCAGACACCACTTGAGGATCGTTTCCTTATGACCCGTGAGGAACTGAATGACAAAATTGCAGCGCTGCTGGGTGGCCGGGTTGCCGAAGAGATCATTTTTGGAAAGATCTCGACGGGAGCTCAAAACGATCTGGAACGGGTGACGTCGATGGCTTTCTCTATGGTAGCCGTCTATGGTATGAGTGAAGAGCTTGGCTATGTATCTTATCAGGATTCGAAGAACCCGGAAGGAAGTTTCGGTTTTAACAAGCGGTATTCAGAACGAACGGCGCAAAGGATTGATGATGCAGTACGTACTATCATCGACAACAGTCATAAACGTACGCGTGACATGCTGATCAAGCACCGCGAAAATCTGGAAAAAATGGCTCAAACGCTGCTTGAAAAGGAAGTTCTTGGGGCCCACGATCTGCTCGAGCTTCTTGGCGAGCGTCCGCATGGTAACTATCCAATCAGCCTTGAAGATGCGCGTGAACTTAGCAATCTCAAGAATGGCACTTCTCAAAAAGATGGAAAACAAGTTGAAGAGGAAGAGCCGCAAGATGAAGAGGTATTGAATCAGCAAAATCCGGACGGGGAAAATCAGGTAGATTCATCAGCCAAAACCTCCAAAAAGAAGGGTCTGATATCTAAACCTGAAGCAAATAAAGAGGAGAAGAATGATACCGAAGAACAAGACGATACCGATTCTGTCCGTTCCACCCGAGAAGAATAAAACGGAGTCAAGATCTTAACATTCCGTTAAATTTATAGTCATGTAAGTTTAACATTCAAGTAACATTTACAATAAGAAGGCGTGGTAGTTTCTGAGTAAATCAGTAATGGAACCATGCCTTTTTTTTGTGGGTAATTACTGCTGCTCGAAATTATTAGAAGGCTTTGCAAAACCGTTCTATTATTAAATAAAGAGAAAATCAAATCAACGCTGGCACTTCGGCACTGACATAACCGGGAAAACAAAGACTATATCTGCAGGCATTACATCGGATATAAATCAATGGTTTATAGGATAACGCTTCTCAAATGCTTTCGTTGATAAAACGAAAGAAAGAAGGCTAAAAGGGCTCTGCTTGATTGCGGAGCCTTTTTGTTATATTACATATCTGTATAATTAGCAGAAAATTACTACGTTTTATCATAAACGATGGATTAGCCTGGGTGATCAATTTGTTTTCTCAATATTGAATTATGTGTTTCCTGTGATAATAATTTTGTTACAGTAAAATGCTGGGAACCGTAACAAATTTACCGTTGTTGTTACTAAACATTCGAGTAAAGGATTGGGACATCAAATTAGTGGTAAAACTGAGTAATGAGATATAAGACCAAGGCGTTTTATCTGTCAGGTTGAATCGGCGGCAGTTGATCTCGTATTAGGTATACATAACGGGTGTTTGATCATTGCTCAATGCCTAATCCAACAAAACTCATTTTTGATAATTTTGTACCGCAGATATACATACCGATAAGTGAATGGCGGGGTAAGAACGTATGTTTAAAAACCGTCAGCTAACTATGCATCATTCAGAAAGTACAAAATCAAATGTTGCGAATTTGAAAACCCTGAGTTTTATTATATAACTGTAAGGAACTCAAAGAAATACTTATGATTACGGAAACTGGAATTAAACGCTATTACGATCCAACATTTACGGTGACGCCGGAGTACAGGCAATCACTGCCGGATGTTCAAAACGGCCCCTCGAGCTTGATCGAGGGATCAAATGTGCCTATTCAGCAGGTTGGAATATCCGGGTTTAAATTGCCACTGACCTATCAGACGGGATCAGGTGACAAGATAACGCTCGAAACATCTGTTGATGCCTATGTAAGCCTGGATGCCGGGAAAAAGGGGATCAACATGAGCAGGCTGCTTCGTACCTTTTATGAGTTCAAGGATGAGGTGTTTTCTGTTGATGTGTTGCCTTATGTACTTAAACGGTATAGGGATGAACTGGAGAGCCAGAACAGTTACATCCAGATGAGTTTTAACTATCCCATGATACAAGATAGTCTTCGTTCGGATTTACAAGGATATCAGTATTACAGTGTATCCCTTGAAGCGCAGATGGATCAAAAAGGCAACGTTCGCCAGTTTATTCATCTTGGTTTTGAATATAGCAGTGCGTGTCCCTGTTCGTTCGAATTGGCTGAACACGCCCGCGAGACAAGGGGAGTGGCGGCTATACCGCATAGCCAGCGCAGCGAAGCATCAATAACGGTTGAGTTGAATGACGAGCTTAGTATCGAATCTCTCGTTGAATCGGCCCGGGAAGCCTTAAAGACCGAGACCCAGGTGATGGTAAAACGTGAAGATGAACAGGCGTTTGCCGAGATGAACGGTGCCTATCAGAAATTTGTGGAAGATGCTGCGCGGTTGCTATATGAACAACTCAATAAGAACAAAGCCATCCGTGACTTCGTGGTCCGGTGTGTCCACATGGAGAGCCTCCATAGCCACGACGCTGTCAGCCGCATCTGCAAGGGGATGCCCGGCGGGCTGCGATGAATAATTATTTACATTATCTACCCTGACAGGGGTTCAGACCCCGTCAGGGTAGATGTGCTAAGTCTACTCTTTTATTTAAAAGCTTTTTTTA
>Ga0102953_1001875_pt1 | contig 13055 bp, 11 predicted proteins | sample SalPon2A_C_D2_MG_FD_78509 | JGI IMG/M metagenome (GOLD analysis project Ga0102953, IMG submission 78509) | Soil microbial communities from South San Francisco under conditions of wetland restoration - Salt Pond MetaG R2A_C_D2_MG | ecosystem: Environmental > Terrestrial > Soil > Wetlands | place... | reverse complement strand
TGCAAAATCCAATTTGGCTGAAGCTGCCAAAACACCATAATTACCATTAACTTTTGTTTCAATATCTTTTACATTTAATACAAGCCCAATTCCAATACCATATCGTTTAGTAGCAATAACATTTCCTTTAGGGTCTTTTAAGGCTGTCCTTCTGTTTGAAAGCAATAAAGCCAAATATCTGGTTTGAAACTTTTTAAATTTTGAGTTGGCGTTTACAAAACCTCCAATATTTAACTGATTACTACTTTCAATATTGGAAATTGTCTGTTCTACTTTAAATGTGACTAACTGTGAGTCATTATCAACTATGCCATTTTGGATTTCTTCTTCAATGATTTTTATTTCATTATTGTCAGTATTTTCTACAGCTGAGAAATCACCAACTAAAGAACCACTTGATATATTTTTCATTGGAATTAAGGTTTAATTTTAAAGTATAATTTATGAAATTAGGTCATAAAATCCTAATATAACTTCTTAAATTTCACAGCAATACTTGAAATAATCTTTTATAATTAATAATATTCATTTATAGCAATTCTCTGATCAGAATTAGGCTTAAATATTCGTATGATAACTGTCTTCTCTACTCCACTTGTTAAAGCACCCCGAAATTTAGGAGTGCAATTCGTACTTTTTCTCTTTTTATTTTTTTTGTACCGATTACCGGCGCCAGCGAGGAAGCATTGGGCATGCGATGAATTCTCGGTGTGGAAAATAAAAGATACATACATCTCTATTCGTTGTTAATCCACGAAAAATTAAATAAATATTTAAAAGCGAAGGTAAATTAATTGAGTGCCGGATTTTCCGGGAAGTGTTCCCAAATGGTATAACGATTTCCGGCTTTTTTTACAAAATCGACCCACGAAGCCTGGTTCAGTTCACGCATTACGGTTTCTTCGTCCACATCGGTAACCAGCCACGAGTCTTCCTTTAATTCGCGTTCCAGTTGCCCCGAGTCCCAACCCGAGTAGCCCAGGAAAAAACGAATATCGGACGAACGTAAAACGCCCAGTTTTATCAGTCGCTTTAGTTCTTCGAAATCGCCTCCCCAGTATAAATTATCCAGCACCTGGATGCTGCCCGGCAACTGTTCGCCCAATTTATGAATAAAATACACCGAATCGGTAGAAACCGGTCCGCCCAGATAAACTTTTGCATCGAATTCAGGAAAATCGGAAAAAATATCGTGAATCGGAAAATCAACCCTTTTATTCAAAATAAAACCTACGGCACCTTTTTCACTATGCGCCACCAATAGCACCACCGAACGGTTAAAATAATTCCCCGACAAAAAAGGCTCAGCAATTAAAATACGCCCCTTTTTAGGTGCAACGTTGTTTGTCTTTATTTTGAATATGTCGAGATTGTTTTTCATAACCACGGACAATATAAGAAAATTTCACTATCCTTCAAATAGTTGCAAATTTCTTAATATTATTTAACGGAAATTAGTAAAACAGGTTCATTTTTTCTTTACCACGATAAAAACATCTTCATCGGGTTTCGACATCTGGTATTGTTCGCGGGCAAATTTTTCGAGCTCTTCTTTCCCGGCATTTAAATCTTCCAGTTTTTGCTTGTCAGATGCAATCCGGCCTTTGTAGTATTCTTTTTGCTGAACGAGTTCGTGCAGTTGTTTTTTATTTTTCTGATGGGAAACGATGCTGTATTCATCGAAAAAAATAATCCATGTCAGAAAAATTACCGTAGCAATGAAATACTTGTTGGTAATGAGTTTTACGATTCCGGATTTATTTTTATTTGTTTCCATATCACAAAAATACTCCGTAAAAGTAGAATTAAAAAAGGGTTAAAAAAAGGGAGCTAATGAAAATGAACTCCCTTTTTATAAACAATCGAAAGTTCACTTATTCTTCGTCGGGTTGAAAATTCGGATAGGTATATTGCTGAGGTATTACGAAAGTTTCTTTAACGGTTCGAATGGCGGTCCAGCGCAGGAAATTAAAAATGGAACCTGCTTTGTCGTCAGTACCCGAGCCACGTGCCCCGCCAAAGGGCTGCTGGCCTACAACTGCACCCGTTGGTTTATCATTAATGTAAAAATTACCCGCTGCATTTACCAACCGTTTGGTAATTTTTTCGATGTTGTAACGGTCTTGCGAGAATACAGCCCCGGTTAAACCATAAATGGAAGTTTTGTCCAGAATATCGAGTGTTTCGTCGAGCTTTTCGTCGTCGTAAACATAAACGGTTAATACTGGCCCGAACAATTCTTCCTGCATGGTAATGTAATCGGGTTTTAAAGCCTGAATTACAGTTGGCTCAATAAAATAACCTACCGACTTATCGCAGTTTCCGCCAAAAATTACCTCGGCATCTTTATCCTCGCGAGCCCGGTCGATAAAACCTTTCAGTTTGTCGAAAGAAGCTTCATCGATAACGGCGTTTACAAAATTGGTGAAATCTTCTGGCGGTCCCATTTTAACGTTTGCCAGTTCGTTTCCGAAACGCTCTTTCACTTCGGGCCAGATACTTTCGGGAATATACACCCGCGATGCAGCGGAACATTTTTGCCCCTGGTATTCGAAAGCGCCGCGCAACATGGCTACAACCAGTCCCTGAATATTGGTGGTATTGTCGGCAAAAATAAAATCTTTACCACCGGTTTCGCCCACAATTCGCGGATAGGTTTTGTATTTGAAAATGTTATCGCCAATGGTTTTCCAGATTCTCTGGAATACCCCTGTTGATCCTGTAAAATGTATTCCGGCAAAATCGGGATGCGTTAATACCACATTGGCAACCACCGGCCCCGAAGCATAAACCAGGTTAATAACGCCTTCGGGCAAGCCGGCTTCCCTGAATATTTCCATAATTATACCGGCTGAATAAACCGCTGTTTTCGACGGTTTCCAAACCACTACATTTCCCATTAATGCCGGGGCAGCAGGAAGATTACCTGCAATGGAAGTGAAATTGAAAGGCGTTAATGCGAAAACGAAACCTTCGAGCGGTCGGAATTCATTGTAGTTCCATATCCCTTTAGCAGATTCAGGTTGAATTTTATAAATGTCGGTCATAACTTGAACGCCAAACCGGAAAAAATCGGCGAGTTCGCAGGCAGCATCAATTTCGGCCTGGAACGCATTTTTCGATTGCCCGAGCATGGTAGCGGCATTCATTTTTGCCCGGTAAGGTCCGGTAAGCAAATCAGCTGCTTTCAGAAAAACAGAAGCCCGGTGCTGCCACGAAAGGTTGGCCCATTTTTCTTTGGCTTCCAGTGCCGCGTCGATGGCCATTTCAACATGGCTTGAATCACCTTGGTTGTAGTAACCCAACGTATGGCTGATTTCGTGCGGCGGAAACATCCGGATTTTGCGGTCGGTAAATACATCTTTCCCTCCTATAACCATGGGAAGCTCAACTTCTTTCGATCGTAATTCGGCGAGCATGGCTTTTAATTCTACTCTTTCCGATGTTCCCGGTGCATAACTTAAAACCGGTTCATTTTCAGCTACCGGCACATTAAAAATTCCTTTTGGCATGACTTTATCTTTTAAATTACTCTTTTCTTTATTACAAAACTAAAGAATCAATGCCGCCAAAATAATAACAAAAATCAGGGAGTAAGTTTTTTATTTACTTTTAACAACCTAATAATCAGCACTATATTTTGCAGCCCTTGAAAAACAAAACATAAGTCATATTTTTGAATTCAAAAATTCATGGAATATTTTTATTTTGAAAATCAATTTGAATAAAGCGAAATTGTAACTTTACAGTTAAATTTACATTATTGACTAAATCCTGGTATCATATAATTTCAGAAAGGTTGTGGCCAAACATTCCAACCAACAATAAAATCCGTTTGCTCAAATTACTGGCCGTTTTGCTGGTATTATTTTTCATTGCCATATCTAATCTTATTATTCATCTGGTCGCAAGCGAAGGCACCAATTGCTTTGTATGCGATTTGGGAATCATTATTACCATTGTACTTGCCGGAGTGTGTCTTTTAAACGGAAAACTGGATTGCGTTTTATACCTTACATTTGCCATTCCTTTATTTATATATGCCTATTATATTTCCGATTTTAGTGAGCATCTTCCGCTAATCGAAACGGTGTATAACAGCATCTGGTGGCTTTTTGCCGGATTACTTTTTCTTTTTTTAGTAGCTGAGTCTGAATCAATTACGTTTATTTACTTTTTACTTTCGTTGTTTACCTTAGGATTTCAGTTGTTAAAAGCCAATCGGTTGTTCGACTCTTTTTCGTATTACGAACCTTTTACAACTCACCCAATATTCGTATTTTCTGCTTTATACGCTGCTATGTATTTTATTCGAAACAGGTATAAATCGATGCATGAACATACATCGCAACAGTTAATCGCTACCCGGCAAAGCATTACCAAGGTTATTCAGGATTCAGTTTTTTCAGTGGCGCAAATCAGAGCAGAGCGTGACGAAGACGGCAATGTGGTTAATTTATGGATTGATAAGGTAAACAATGCTTTTGAGGCATCATTCAAAATCAACCTTCACGAAGTACAAAATCAGGAGGCCGGATACATTTTCAATTTACTGTTCCGCCATAATTTCGATGTGAATAAAACTGTACTTTTCGACCAGAAAAAAACAAGGGAATTTCAAGCAAAAAAACTGGAAAAATGGTTTAAAGTTCATGTACTAAAACCAGAGTACAATAAATTCTACCTTATTTTTGAAGACATTACAGCAATGAAAAAAAAGATTGCAGAACTGGAATCCAACAAAAAAAGGTACAAAGTATTGCTGGAAGCCATTCCCGATATCTTTTTTATTATTGACAAAGACGGGACCTATGAAGATTTTGTTATCAAAGAGAGCGATTTATTGAAAATTGAAGATACCAATATTATTGGCAGCAATATTTACAGCGTTGGATTTCCCGATAATATGGCCGACAAAATTTATAGTTGTATTCAGAGCAGCCTGAAAAACAACTCCATAGAAACCATTGAATATTCATTAAATACCCAAAACGGAACTTTCCTGTTTGAAATGAGGCTGGCCAAATTAAACGCCCACTCGGTAATTTCAATAGCACGTGATATAACAAAACGAAAAACGGCCGAGTTCAACCTGGAGAAAGCACTGATAAAAGCAGAAGAATCGGATCGCTTAAAATCGGCATTCCTGGCCAACCTGTCGCACGAAATCAGAACTCCGCTGAACATTATTACCAATTTTACCCGCATGCTGGCCGAACCCGAGGTTGAATACGAAGAAAGAATGGAACTCTCGGATGCTATCACACAAAACGGGCAGCAATTGCTTAACATGATAGACAATACCATTCACCTTTCAAAAATTGAAACTGAATCAGTGGAAGTTAATATGGATTTCTGCAAGATAAACTCAGTTGTCCGTGACATTTATAACCGCTACCTACCCATTATTCCTGACACGAAAGATATCCGATTAAAAATGAACCTGGATGTACCGAATCCGGTGTTCGGATTTATTACCGACCAACGGTTGCTGAAAGAAACATTGATAATCCTGGTTGACAACGCCATAAAATATACCCAAAAAGGCGAGGTAACGGTTGGTTATGAAATGATTAAAAACGAAGAGGTTCGATTTATTGTTTCCGACACCGGCATTGGAATACCGGAAGATGAAATAGAAAATATATTTAGTCGTTTTTACCGGGTCCGCAACCTAATTAACGACTCAACCTCAGGTTCAGGCCTCGGGTTACCCATTGCACTGCACTACGTAAAATTGCTGGGCGGTGAACTCAATCTGGAAACTAAATCCGGACACGGGACAAAATTCACCTTCATACTTCCTTTTAAAGAAGGAAAAGGTTTTCTGAAGATAGTGAGCTGAAGTTCCTGGCAGATTCCATTTTTCTTTACTTAAACTTTAAAGACAGAATCCATAATTCTTTATTTCAAATTCCTGTTGGCGATTGAATTCAGTTGCCGGTAACCCACCAACCTGTAATATCGGCTCGATAAATCTTTGTAATAAACAAAAATCTGGTAGTCGTTTTCTGTTTCCCAAAAACTGCCTTCTAAATTTTTGGCATCGGCCACTTTAGAACCTTGCGGAACATACACATATTCGTAATTGTAATAACCTTGTTTCAGTAACAGTGTAAGTTCGTAGGCGCTGGTATTAAAATTCCAGGTCATTTCGTTGCTTTTATTGGCATTCCAGTTGGTTAGCGCCCCAAAAACATTCACCGAACCACCCAGTAGAATCGATTCGAGTGGCAGAGTAAAATGAACAAAATCATAGTCGCAGTCCACATTGTAATCCTCTACCCTTTCCTGACTTTCAACCACATATTTCCCGTTCATTTCACGGTACGAAAAATACTTTTTATTTGAACGCACCTCGTCGGTCGTCAGTGTTTTATGATAGTACGGCCTGTGAAATTCGGTTGACAACACATTCTCACCATTCAACTGATTTGAACGAATATCGAAATACCTGAATTCATTTCCACCTTCAAAAACATTCTCGCGATTATAATCATAAATCAACAGGTTATTTCGTACAAACAGCGGTTTTAAATCGCGAATAGCATTATCCCACCGATTGTTCTGCATGAGTACCACTTTTACTTCTTCCTGTGGATTTTGAATGGCCAGATTTTCATGATTAATAGTAAAATCAACTTCCTGGTTTTCGCCTTTGTACGCATCGAGTGTAGCCCTCCGAACCGTTCCTGCAATGTCTACCAAAGGTTCCACCACGTAAAATCGCTTCGTTAACACTTTCTTTTCCTTGTCGTTATCTTCAAACACCACCAGTGCATAATTCCCTGAAAGTTTAAACTGAACATTATCGTTTGGCAGTGTAATCCGGTAATTTATATAGTTGAACGTGGTGTTAAATGAGCGTTTGTAGTCATCCACCGGATTGTCGGTAAATCCCTCCAGGTACTCTGTTTGCGGAATGTAACTTTCGTTCCAGTCTGCATCGCAGTGTACTATCGTATAGTAATAATTTTTCACTTCACCGGAAAGATCGTCAAATGTTAATACCAGTCTGACATCCTTACCCAGTTCAATCACCGGATTCGAAAGATCAAAACCTTCGCGATACATCAAGACCGTTTTAATATTTTCGTTGTAAACTGCATTTTCGTAATAAAAATTTTCATCTTGTCCCTTGGAGGTAAGTGCTATTAAAAGTGTTAGAATTAATATTTGTGCTTTATTTTTCATATGTTACCTTTTTGATTGTAAAAAATTGACGTAGATTAGATTCAATCCGATGTTCTTTTTCGCATTGAAGATAGAATTTTTAACAACCCGAGACTTTTTAATTTAACCAATCACTATTTTCCAAATTGTATTTGAATTCAAATAATAACGTTTTACATTCAAAAATCTTACAAAGTCAATTCAATCTTTTTCAAACGCTTTCAATCCTTTCAATCCTTTCAATTTTCAAAAGTGTTAAATTAATCTGAATTTATCATTTTTTTGAAAATATAAATCCCGTAAAGTCAATACGCTGGAAGTGATTTAAATCAACCAACATATTGACTTGATTATATATTTTGAACCTTATAACTTTCAGTAATAAAGATTGTGTAAAGACAATTTATTATTATTTTTGCCCACTTATATTTAATACTATTCTTCATTCAAAATGTCAGAAGTAATTAAGTTAAGGAAAGGGCTGAACATAAAGCTTAAAGGAAGTGCCGAAAGAGTGCTGGAAAAATTACCAACTCCGGCCACAGTAGCACTTAAACCCACCGATTTTCCAGGACTTACTCCAAAATTAAGTGTAAAAATTGACCAGGAAGTAAAAGCCGGCGATGCACTGTTTTACGACAAGTATCACCCGGAAATTATTTTCACTGCACCGGTTGGAGGAAAAGTGGTTTCAATAAATCGGGGTGAACGTCGTAAAATTCTCGAAGTAGTGGTTGAAACCGATAAAGGCGCTGGTTCGGTAACGTTTCCCAAAGTCGATCCTTCTAATTTGTCGGCCGACGAGATAAAAACTCAACTTTTAAAAAGCGGCTCGTGGCCATTTGTTAAAAGACGTCCGTATGGTGTTATTGCATCTCCGGATGAAAAACCTAAATCGATTTTTATTTCGACATTTGACACTGCACCACTTGCCCCCGACTATAATTTTATTGCTGAAGGGCAAATGAACTCGTTTCAAACCGGGATAAACGCACTTGCCAAATTGACCGACGGAAAAGTATACCTTGGTGTAAATACCAATTCCGCATTTGCTTCGGTTAAGCAAGTGGAAATAAAATCGTTTTCAGGGCCACACCCAGCCGGAAATGTTGGAATACAAATTCACAACACTACACCTATTAACAAAGGCGATGTAGTTTGGACCGTAAATCCACAGGATGTAATACTAATTGGCCGTTTATTCGAAACCGGAAAAGTTGATTTTACTAAAATAATGGCGCTAACCGGTTCAGAAGTTGAAAATCCGAAATATTACCAGACGGTTCTGGGGGCACCAATTTCATCAATTGTCGATGGAAAACTGAAAAAGGTAAATTATAAACAGCGTATCATCAGCGGTAATGTTTTAACAGGAATAAGGGTAAAAACACAACAGTATTTTTGCTTTTATGATTCGCATATCTCGGTTATTCCCGAAGGTGACGAATACGAATTCCTGGGGTGGGCAACGCTTGGTTCAAAAAAATTCAGTGCTTCCAAAACATTTCTTACCAGTTTATTCCCTAAAAAAGAATATGTATTAAATGCCAACATGCATGGCGGAGATCGTGCTTTTGTTCTTTCGGGACAGTATGAAAAACTGGTACCCATGGATATTTTGCCGGTTCACCTCTTAAAAGCCGTCATTGTTAATGATATTGACAAAATGGAACAACTGGGAATTTACGAGGTTATTGAAGAAGATTTTGCGCTTTGTGAATATGCCTGTACATCGAAAATCAAAGTGCAGGATATTCTGCGTACCGGAATCAACACAATGATAAAAGAATTGGGATAATATTTTACTGAAAAAATAAATCAGTTTAAGACAATGAAATTCATTAAAAACTTTTTTGAAAGAACGGAGCCACTTGTGCAGAAGGGAGCAAAATACCACTGGCTTCAATCTGTTCACGACGGGTTCTTTACTTTTTTATATGTGTCGAAGAAGACCTCAAAAACAGGTACACACATACACGATTTCATCGATTTAAAGCGTACCATGTCGGTGGTTGTGATTGCACTCATTCCGGCCCTTTTATTTGGAATGTATAATGTAGGATATCAACATTTTAAAGCAATTGGAGAGTTTGCATCCTACGGATTTTTCCAGGTATTTGCTTACGGATTCATCAAGGTTCTGCCAATTGTTATTGTTTCGTATGTTGTGGGTTTGGGTATCGAATTTGTTTTTGCGCAGCTCCGGGGCCACGAAATTAATGAAGGCTTCCTGGTTTCCGGGATGTTAATTCCACTGGTAATGCCCGTCCAAACTCCTTTATGGATGATTGCTGTTGCCACTGCTTTTGCCGTTATTTTCGGTAAAGAAGTTTTTGGTGGAACCGGAATGAATATTTGGAACCCTGCGTTACTGGCAAGAGCTTTCCTGTTTTTTGCCTACCCGGCTGAAATGTCAGGAATTAAGGTTTGGGTGTCGTTAAGCCATGCCGACAAAGTAATTGATGGTTTTACCGGTGCAACACCAATGGCCGACGCCGCAGCGGGAAACATTCATTTTAGTGTTGCCGATGCTTTCTTTGGATTTATTCCGGGTTCAATTGGTGAAACTTCGACATTGGCTATTTTAATAGGTGCCATTATTTTAATTGCTACCGGAATTGGAAGCTGGAAAATTATGGTTTCAACCTTTGCCGGTGGAGCAATTATGGGAATTATACTGAATATTTTTGCGGTAAACCCATACATGCATCTTCCATTCTGGCAACACCTGATTCTCGGCGGATTCGCTTTTGGAGCTGTATTTATGGCTACTGACCCTGTTTCGGGTGCACAAACAAATAAAGGGAAATGGATTTACGGATTCCTGATAGGTATCCTTGCCATTTTAATCAGGGTAGTCAACCCGGCATACCCCGAAGGAATGATGCTTGCCATTTTACTGATGAATACCTTTGCTCCGTTAATCGACCATTATGTCGTACAAAGTCATATTAAACGAAGACTAAAAAGGGCTAGAATCGCCGGTTAAAAAATTACAGATCATGAACAGAAACGGTAATACATATACAGTTTTATATGCAGCAATTATGGTAATCCTGGTTGCAGCTATTCTGGCTACTGCTTCAATGGCATTAAAGCCCTTACAGAATAGGAATAAAGAAATAGAAAAGGAACAAAACATTTTGACTTCAGCAAACATTCCCAGTACTACTGCAAATTCAGCACAGTTATTTAAAGAAAATATTACAAAGGAATATGTGGTGAATTCAAAAGGTGAAACGGTTGAAGGTGTTGACGCCTTCAATGTCGACCTGAAAAAGGAACATACCAAACCTGTAGATCAAAGGAATTTGCCTGTGTTTGAATGTCAATCAAAAGACGGGTTGAAATATATCTTTCCGGTGAGGGGAACCGGACTTTGGGGACCAATTTGGGGATTTGTTTCGTTAGACGATGATATGAATACTATCTACGGAGCAATATTCGATGATGAAGGTGAAACTCCAGGATTGGGTGCGGAAATAGCCACTCGTAAGTTTCAGGTGCAATTTAAAGGAAAGAAACTTTTTGATGATTCAGGAAAATTGGTGTCCATTACAGTTACCAAAGCAGGGCAGACTGCTCCTGAAGAACATAAAGTGGATGGCATTTCCGGAGGTACTATTACCAGTAAAGGATTACAGAAAATGCTTTTGGATGACTTTACAAGCTATGAAAAATTCTTAATCGAGAAAAAAAATAAGTGATGAGCGACCCATTATTTTCAAAGAAAAACTTAAAACTGCTTACAGATCCGCTGAATAACAGCAACCCGATAACAGTTCAGGTACTGGGAATCTGTTCGGCACTGGCAGTTACAGCACAACTTAAACCTGCAGTGGTAATGGCCATCTCGGTAACCGTTGTTTTGGCTTTTGCAAATGTAATTATATCGCTGTTGCGTAATACTATTCCCAACCGAATCAGGATTATTGTCCAACTTGTAGTAATTGCTGCACTGGTTATCCTGGTCGACCAGATACTTAAAGCTTATGTTTACGATGTAAGTAAGCAACTTTCAGTATTCGTGGGATTAATTATTACCAACTGTATTTTAATGGGACGTTTGGAGGCGTTTGCTTTAGGAAACCGTCCGTGGCAATCTTTCCTGGATGGAATTGGTAACGGTTCAGTGTATGCTGCCATTTTAATTATCGTAGCTTTTTTCCGCGAATTACTGGGTTCCGGCACTCTTTTCGGGTTCCGTATTATTCCGTTAAGCTGGTACATTAACAACGGTGGATTCTATTCCAACAACGGGATGATGATATTACCGCCGATGGCTCTAATTACCGTTGGAATTATTATTTGGGTACAGCGCAGCCGTAACCAAAAACTTATTGAAGATTAATTAGGCAAAAACAAAAATATTATGGAACATCTATTCAATATATTTATCAAATCGATTTTTATCGAGAACATGGTATTTGCCTATTTCCTGGGCATGTGTTCATTCCTCGCTGTATCCAAATCAGTAAAAACAGCAGCCGGCCTTGGAATAGCAGTAACATTTGTACTGGCCATTACAGTCCCTGTAGATTATTTACTTGAAACCTACGTGCTGAGAGATGGCGCACTGAAATGGCTCGATCCCTCATTTGCTTCGGTAGATTTAAGCTTTCTTTCCTTCATCATGTTTATTGCAGTAATTGCTTCGATGGTGCAACTTGTGGAAATGATAGTTGAAAAATTTGCTCCGGTTTTATATAACCAACTTGGTATTTTCCTGCCGTTAATTGCAGTTAACTGCGCTATTTTAGGTGGTTCGTTGTTTATGCAGCAAAAAGCTTTTGTTAACATTGGCGAAGCATCGGTATACGGACTTGGTTCAGGTGTTGGCTGGTTTTTGGCAATTATCGGAATTGCTGCCATCAGGGAAAAAATTCAGTATTCCAATGTTCCTGCTCCACTGCGTGGATTAGGAATAACATTTATAGTTACCGGCTTAATGGGTATGGCGTTTATGGGATTCATGGGGATTAAATTATAAAAACAAAAATCAAGACTAATGATATTGTTATCAACACAAACCACCGTAGTACTTACCAGTGTAGTGGTATTTCTCGGTGTAATTATTTTATTGGTTGCCATTTTACTATTTGCCAAGAAAAAATTAACACCCTCAGGAACGGTAAAAATAGATATTAACGATGGATATCTGGATTTGGAAACTGAACCTGGCGGTACACTTTTGAGTACACTTGGAAACAATAAAGTGTTGCTTCCTTCAGCATGCGGAGGTGGTGGTACTTGTGGAATGTGCCGCTGCCAGGTAATCGAAGGGGGAGGTTCAATCCTGCCTACAGAAACCGGTTTCTTTACCCGTAAAGAACAAAATGAAAATTGGAGGCTTGGCTGTCAGGTAAAGGTTAAAGAAAATATGAAAATTCACATGCACCAGGAGATACTAGGCGTAAAAAAATGGGAATGTGAAGTGATTTCAAACAAAAACGTTGCAACTTTCATAAAAGAATTTGTGGTAAAACTACCTGAAGGCGAAAACCTGAATTTCAAATCGGGTGGTTACATTCAAATAGACGTGCCAAAAATCGATGTTGATTTTAAAGACATGGAGGTGGATGAAAAATTCCGTCCTGAATGGGAAAAATTTGGTATGTTCGACCTGAAAATGAAAAATCCGGAACCTACTTTCCGTGCTTATTCAATGGCGAACCACCCTGCCGAAGGAAACATTGTTATGCTGAATATTCGTATTGCAACTCCGCCCTGGGATCGCGCAAACAATGCCTTCAAAAAGGTAAATCCGGGAATTTGTTCTTCTTATATTTTCTCGCTTAAACCTGGCGACAAAGTGAATGTTTCCGGTCCTTATGGTGAATTCTTCCTGAAGGACAACGATAACGAAATGATGTTTATTGGAG
>Ga0102953_1001874_pt1 | contig 13057 bp, 12 predicted proteins | sample SalPon2A_C_D2_MG_FD_78509 | JGI IMG/M metagenome (GOLD analysis project Ga0102953, IMG submission 78509) | Soil microbial communities from South San Francisco under conditions of wetland restoration - Salt Pond MetaG R2A_C_D2_MG | ecosystem: Environmental > Terrestrial > Soil > Wetlands | place... | reverse complement strand
GCTGATCCTCGACGAGGCCACCGAGGGTCTGGCGCCGCTGATCCGCCAGGAAATCTGGCGCCGGCTCGAGCAGTTGAAGCAGTCCGGGCTCACCATCCTGCTGATCGACAAGAATATCGACGAGCTGGCGCATATCGCCGACCGCCACTACATCATCGAAAAGGGCAGGGTGGTCTGGGAAGGGGATTCGGATGCATTGACCGGGGATGCCGAGTTGAAGTCGCGCTACCTCGGTATCTGACCCACGGCGATCATGCTTCGAGTGGCCATCGAAAACCCGGCATATCTTTCCCGCAACCGGTCCGGGTAGCGTCATGGTCGAACTCGGACAGGTGGAAATCATCGGTGCGGGCCCCGCGGGCCTGTACACCGCGATCCTGATCAAGTCTGCCATGCCGCGGGCCCGGGTACGGGTCAGTGAGCAAAACCCGGCCGATGCGACTTTCGGTTTCGGCGTGGTGTTTTCCGATACCGCGCTCGATTTCCTGCGTGCCGACGATCCCGAGACCCATGCCCTGATTACGCCGCAAATGGAGCGCTGGCGGAACATGACCCTGTCGCACGCGGGCCAGCGCGTGGTCCTCGACGGGATCGGTTTTTCGGCCATCGGCCGGCTCGAGTTGCTGCAGATCCTGCAGCGCCGCGCCGCCGCGGCCGACGTCGAGCTTCGTTTCGACCGGCGCATCGACAGCCTCGAGGAACTCGAAGCCGGGGCCGACCTCGTGGTCGGCGCCGACGGTTTGAATTCGCTGCTGAGGCAAAGCGACCAGCCCGCGTTTAGGCCTTCGCTCGATTATTTCGATAATCACTTCGCCTGGTTCGGCACCCCGCGAGACTTCGAAACCCTGACGCAAACTTTTATCCGCACGGATCTGGGCGCGCTCAACGCGCATCATTACCGCTATGCGCCGGGCATGAGTACCTTCATCGTCGAATGCGACGCCGAGTCCTTCGCCGCGCAGGGCTTTGCGTCGATGGACGAGACCGAATCCGCCGAAGTTTGCAGTGGACTATTTGCGGATACGCTGGAAGGCGCGCCGCTGGTGGCCAACAAGTCGCAGTGGCGGCAATTCCCGCGTCTGTGGTGCGACAACTGGGTTTGCGGCAAGCGGGTACTCCTCGGAGATGCCGCGCACACCGCACACTTCTCGATCGGCTCGGGTACGCGGCTGGCGCTCGAGGACGCGATCGCGCTTTCAACTGCGCTGCGGCACAACGAACGCCTCGACGACGCGCTCGAGGATTATCAGTGCCGACGGCAACCCGTTGCCCGCAAGATCGTCGACGCCGCCAATACCTCGGCGCGCTGGTACGACGATTTCGCCGGCCGCATGGAACTGCCGGCGATGGAGTTTGCTTTCAGCTACCTGACCCGGTCGGGGCGTGTCGACATGGCGCGCCTGCGTGAGCTGTCGCCCGGGTTCATGCGCCGCTACCAGGAATATCTCGACGGCGGGCCGAACCGGCGTTGATCGTCGGCGGGTTATTCCAGCCAGCTGGTCACGCGGCGAAACAATTCGCTTTGCGGGTCGCCCAGCCGGACTAGCAGATCGAAATGGTCGACTTCGGGTTCGACGTATTTCTCCACTAGGCACTCGTTGCGCGACCAGGCCTCGAGCAGCAGGCCGGCCTGGCTGAAGAACCCGGGCGTCTCGCCGCCGCCGATCACGACCAGCAGCGGCGCGTCGACGGCTGGCTCCAGGTTTACCGGGCTCAGCTCGCTGACCTCCGCGGCGCTCAGGCCGAGCGCGTCGGCGATGGTCGTCGGCAACAACGGATCGAGTCGGTAGAGGCCGGACAGCGGAATCCCGGTTCTGACCAGGTCCGTCGGCAAGTCGTCGCCGAGTTCCGGCCAGCGGGTCGCCAACGCCATCGCGGTCAGGTGACCGCCCGCGGAATGCCCCGATAGATTGATGCGCTCGGGATTGACGCCGAGATCGCCGGCATTGCGCCACAGCCAGGCCAGCGCCGAGCGGATGCTCGCGACCAGTCGCGTCATCGAGACCTGCGGGCAGAGCGGATAGCCGACGACCGCGACGTCGATACCGGCGGCGTTGAAGGGCTCTGCCAGGTAGCTGTACATAGACTTGTCGCCACGCTGCCAGTAGCCGCCGTGGATATAGACGTACAGCGGCGCATCGAGCTCGCCGCAGCGAAACAGGTCTAGCCGTTCGCGCTCGCCGTCGCCGTAGCGGCAGTCGAGCGCGGCGTCGGCCTCGCGCCGAAAGGCTTCGCTGCGCGCGGCCAGCCGCTGTAGTAGCTCGGGTGCGTCCGGACGCCGGGCCATGTTGTTGTAGTTGTATTCGAGTTCCGGGTCGATGTCGATTTGTCGCTTCATCCGCCAATACTAAGCTATCGGCTGGCGCTAAAGTAGTCCCGCGCTGGCGACGCATCCGGTAAATCTTGATCTCGATGAAACATTGGCTGCCTGGACTCGCCGCCCATGAATCGGATTTCGTGGCGGAACAGGACGATGCAGAGGATAATTTCAACCGACAGCCATGCCGCGGGGTATCGGTTCCGCTTCGCACGATCGCAGCTCTCCCTCACGGCTTTGATGGCCCCATCGCCCCCGGTGAGCACTGTTTCGGGCACCCCCGCCTGATCACGGACATCGAAGGTTCCGGGTCGAAAGACCCCCTCGTCTCGATTGTTACCCTGCCACGGCAGAGTTTTTTGTCCCGCGAAATACCCCGGCAGTTCAAATAATCGCGTGCCGGACCCTGGCCGAAACCCATTCGCTGACGATTACCGTGGCCAGGATGACGAGCAGGATCAGCGACACCTGGGTCCAGGCGAGCGTCGATATCGATGCGTCGAGTTGCAGCCCGATACCGCCGGCACCGACCAGGCCGAGCACGGTCGATTCGCGGATGTTGATGTCCCAGCGAAATACGCTGATCCCGGCGAAGGCAGGCAGGATTTGCGGCACGATACCGAACGAGAGCTGCTGGCTGCGCGCCGCGCCGGTGGCGATGATTGCCTCGACCTGGTTCTGATCGATCTCCTCGATCGCCTCGTAGAGCAGCTTGGCGCAAAAGCCGATCGAGCGCAGGCCGATCGCGATCACTCCGGCCAGCACGCCCGGGCCGATCAGGGTCACCAGCATCAGCGCCCAGATCAGCGAATTGATCGAGCGTGAAGAAACGATGATGAACAGCGCCACCGGGCGCACCAGAGTCCGGCTCGGCGTAGTGTTGCGCGCCGCGCAAAAGGCTACCGGCACGGCGATGACGATGGCGATCATGGTGCCCAGGGTAGCGATATTGATCGTGTCCCAGACCGGCCCCCAGAGTTGCTCCATGTAGGACCATTTCGGCGGCACCATGCGTTCCGCCATATCGGCTGCCTGGACCGGCGCGTCCATCACGAAGAACCAGATGGTTTTCTCGGAAATCAGGCGCCAGCAATAGACAAAGATTGCGACCCCGAGCAGCCAGCCGAACCAGACCGCGAGTTGCGCTCTGGTCGAACGGCGCTGCCAGATCTTTGTCCCTGCCTTGTGGACTACCGGCACTATTGCACCCACTCGCGGATATACCCGGAGGTATATTCCAGCACCATGACGATGCCGATGATAATCAACAAAATCGCGGCGGCCGAATCGAATTCGTAGCGATCGAAGGAAGTCAGCAACGTCGCGCCGATTCCGCCGCCGCCGACGATGCCGACTACCGCCGATTCGCGAAAATTGATATCCAGGCGGTAAATGCCGAGCCCGATCATGCGCGGCATGACCTGCGGCTGCACCGAGTAGTTCAGCCATTGCAGCCAGCCCGCGCCGACCGACTTGATCGCTTCTGCCTGTACCGGGTCCATCGATTCGATGTCTTCGGCGAGCAGCTTGCCGTAGAAACCGATGGTGCCGACGCTGAGTGCGAGAAAGCCGGCGAACGGGCCGAAACCGAACAGTTTGACGAAAAATATCGCCAGGATGATTTCCGGAAAAGTCCGTGACACCGCGAGTACGCCGCGGCATAACAGGTACACGGGCCGCCAGGACAGATTGCGCGCCGCGCCGAGGCCGACCGGCACCGACAGGATGATGCCGACTACGGTCGAGGTGATCGTCATCCACATACTTTCCAGGATTCCGTCGCGAATCGATTCCCAGCGCGAGGTGAAGTCCGGCGGAAAGAAAGACGCGATGAAGCGCTGGCCGCGCACCGCGCCTTCGGAGACGCGACCCCAGTCGACTTCCATGGTGCCGAAAGCGAACGCGAGATAAATCGCCGTGCCGACCCAGAGGCCCCAGCGTAGTGTGGGGTTGGTTATGAAAGGCGGGCGCTTCCAGCGACGAATGGCGGGTGTATTACTCAAGACGGCGGATTCATCCGGCTAACCTGCAACGCCGCAGCCGCCTCGAGCACGTCTTCTTCGTCTTCGACATCTTTGCTTGCCTCTATCGTGGCTTCCCAGTCCTCCTCGCCATAGATTTGCGTCAGCACGTCGGGATTCAGCTTTTCGGGCGGACCGTCGTAGACGATGCTGCCGAGCTGCAGACCGACGATACGGCGGGAAAACATTTGCGCCAGCAGCACGTCGTGGATATTGATGATTGCCGCCAGCTGGCGTTCGTTGCAGAGTTCGCATATCAGGCGCATGATCTGCCGCGAGGTCTTCGGATCGAGGCTCGCGGTCGGCTCGTCGACCAGCAGCAGATCGGGGTTCTGAATCAACGCGCGGCAAATACCGACGCGCTGGCGCTGACCGCCGGATAATTCGTCGGCGCGCTTGTCGACCATGTGATCGAGCCCGACCCGTTCGAGCAGATTGAAGGCCTCGTCGATATCCGCTTGCGGAAACTTGCGGAAGTAACTGCGCCAGAAGCCGATGTAGCCGAGCCGTCCGGAGAGTACGTTCTCCATCACGCTCAGCCGCTCGACCAGTGCGTATTCCTGAAAAATCATGCCCATGCGCGTGCGCGCCCGGCGCAGCTCCCGCGAGCCGAGATGGGTCAGTTCGAGTTCGCCCAGGAAGATTTTACCCGAGGTCGGCTGGACCAGGCGATTGACGCAACGGATCAAGGTGCTTTTGCCGGCGCCGGAAGGACCGATCAGTGCCATGACCTGGCCTTTCGGTACTTCTAGATCGACACCCTTGAGCGCGAGATCACCGGTCTGGTAGCGTTTTTCGAGATTCTCGATGCGCAGCATGGTCTGCTTCCGTTGAGTCGTTTGGTGAATCGTCGGCAAATCGCCGATTCAACCGGGGCGGGCGCGGACGCGCCCGGCCCCGGTCATGCCGATTCGGCGACTATTTACAGTCGTAGGTAACGCCGTTGGCGGCGTCGATTTTACGAATTACGGCCCAGTCGGACTTGTGGTTGATGGCGACGAAACGGCCTTCCTTCTTGAATTCCTTCTGCAGATCCGAGCCTTCCCAGTTAAAGGTGAAAAAGGCCTGCTTGATCTTCGCCGCGACCACCGGATGCAGGTTATGTGCATAACCGTAGCCGGTGGTCGGAAAAGTCGCCGACTTGTAGATCGACTTGATCTTCGACGGGTCGATAACCTTACGGTCGATCATGCGGTTCATGACCGAGTTGGCCACCGCTGCAACCTCGTAATCCTTGTTGGCGACGCCGAGTACGGAATTGTCGTGCTTGCCGGAGAAGGTGGTCTTGAAGTCCTGGTCGGCCACCAGTCCGAACTCGGATTTGAGTAGCGCCGAGGGGGCCTTGAATCCGGAATTGGAAGTTGGCGAGGTAAATGCCATGGTGTGTCCCTTGATGTCCGCGGGCGATTTGATGTCGCTGCCGGCGGGGACGATGATCTCCATCTCGTAGCCGAACGAGCCGTCTTTCGACGCCATCATCGCGAATGGCACCATGCCGGCGCAAGAGACCGCGACCGGATTACCGCCGGTGTTGACGCCGGCAATGTGGAGGCGTCCGGAACGCATGGCTTCGTACTGCGCGGCGTAGGACTGCACCGGAAAGAACACGACTTTCTTGCCTGTCACCTTGGCCATGTGCTGAATAAAACCGTCCCAGACCTTGGCGTAAATCGCCGGATCCTCGACCGGGGTATAGGAAAAGATAATGGTGTCGGGATCGACCCAGTCGGCGGGATCCAGCGGCAGGTCGGCCACCAGGTCGCGATCCCGGTCGCAATACTGCTCGTCGAGGGTTCCGCGATAGCAATCTTCGGCCAGTGCGGTTCCGCAAAACATCAGGGCGAACGCAAGCCCGGCCAGCCTGCAATATATGCTTAAAGTTTTATTCATTATAATCCTCCAGTATGAAATGCCGGCGGCCAATTATTATTTAGAGTATCGGACCAGCCCGCCGCCGGGCCGCTCCATTATCGTGTTTCGAAGCAAGCCTTGCAACAGCCGTGAGGACGCCGAAACAGCTGTTGTCGCGCCCCGGCCGGGATCTTCGCAGTTGTCGTCCCGCAGGTTCGCGGTATATTGCCGTCGTTTTGCCGAAACCCCTTAATTCACCGGAGTAAGTACTTGAACTGTCTGCGACAAACCACCCGTTTGCGAAATCGCTATTTCGTCATGCGTCACGGTCACAGCCTGGCCAACCAGCAGGGAATCATCATCAGTCAACCTGCGACCGGATGCCGCGAATACGGTTTGAGCGACCTGGGGCGTCGACAGGTGGTCGAAAGTCTTGCCGACAATCGCGAGCTTGACGCCGATACGTTGATCATCAGCTCGGATTTCAGGCGTGCGCTGGAATCCGCGCAAATCGCCCATCGGACGTTGGCCTGCAAAATGCCCCTATGCACCGAGGAACGATTGCGCGAGCGCGATTTCGGCGAAATGGAATCGTCCTCCGACCAGAGCTATGCAGAGGTCTGGCGCGAGGATGCCCGGGATCCGGACGGCGAGGCGCGTGGGGTCGAAAGCGCCAACCGGGTAATGCGCCGAACCTCCGCGCTGGTGATCGACCTCGAATCCCGATATCGGGATGCGAGCCTGTTGCTGGTCTCGCATGGCGATGCGCTGCAATTGCTGCAGGCCGCTTTCTGCAAACAGGATGCTTCGCAGCATCGGTCGCTCAGGCATCTGGAAACCGCCGAAATCAGGCCATTGGTTCTTGCCTGAAGACTGTTTTATCGTATCGAAGCCGAATCTTCATTCAGGCATAACCGCGGCCTCACCGGGTTGAAAAAATTATCCTTATCACGTGGCGGTATTCACAGGATACGAGTTTATCTCCTCGCCTGTCCCGCCAGGTTTACCCTGCCCGGCAGGGTTTTTGATTGAAGCGGCTACACGGTGGCTCATTCATGCGTCTGCGGTAAAACCGCGCGGCGCGGCCGACAAACGCCTGATACCGGGCCCGGGCAATGATTTTTGTGGCGATTCGAGTCCAGTCATGATGCTGACGGGTTGTGGAAACTGGAACCTGGTTCAATTGACAGCATTTGCGCTTGGCATAAACTGGGCGGGTTTTAGTATGCATCAACCGTCACAGGGATCGGTCGTGAGCTTCAATTACAGAGAGATTCGGGCACGCCAGCAGGCCAGCGAAACCCAATGGGCTTCGTACAGCGATCTCTTTATGGTGCTCGCCTTCATCTTTTTGCTCATGTACATGGTGTCCAGTCTGCGCACCGGGATGATTTCGGTGACTTCCCATGCCGAAATCCAGGAAGTTCGCAAGGAACTCGAAATCTACGAAACCATCAAGAACCAGTACCTGACCGAGCTGACCAACGCGCAGGAAAAAAAGATTTACCAGGAAATCATCGATCAGATCGCGCTGCTCGAGGACGAGGCGTCGGCGAAGAAAAAGGCATTGTCGCGCCAGGTCGAGGAGCAGGCGCAACGCGAATCGTCGCTCAACCAGTACCAGCAGATGATCGTCGCGATGATGAATGCCAATACCGTCGCCAAGGCCGAGGCGGCGCGCGAAATCACCACCCAGAAACAGCAAAACCAGGAACTGCAGCAAACCGTCGCCCAGCGCAGCTCGGATCTCCAGGTCATGCAGCAGCAGTTGCAGCAGGAGGAAGCGGAATATGCCGCGATGCAGCAGCGCCATGCGGTCGAAGTCCAGCAGCGCGAGCAGAAATTTGAATCCCTGCAGGCGAGTTACGAGCGCGACCAGACGAAGCTCGCGCAACTCGAGCAGCAGATTCGCTCCGAGGCCGAAGAAAAGGAAGCGCTGCGCAAGGCGCACGCGGCCGAGGCGAAACAGCTCGAGGAGCGCTTCAAGGAATTGCGCGCCAGGAACGAGCAGGGCCAGAGCCAGGTCGCGACCCTGGCCGAAACCCTGAAACGCGAGGCGGAAGAGAAAGCCCGGCTGGAGGCCCTGCACGGCCAGGAATCGAGGCGCCTGGAAGCCAAGTACGAGGCACTCAAGGCCGAGCACGACGCCAGCCTCAACAACCTGGCGACGCTGGAAGGGCAGATCGAGCAGGAAACCGAGGCCAAGGCCGCGCTCGAACAGGAGCATAGCCAGCGTACCCGGGAATTGCAGAACCAGCTTCAGGACCTGGCCCAGCAATACGGCAAGAACCAGACCAAGCTGGCCTCGCTGCAACAGGAGCTGGCACAGCGGGCGGCAGAAAAACAGGCGCTCGAAGCGACCCTGATCGCCCAGACCCAGAATCTCGAGGGCAAGATTTCGGAGCTCTCCGCGCGCCACAACCAGAGCCAGGAGCAACTCGCCGCGCTGGAGCAGACACTTGAGCGCGAAGCCGCGAAAAAGGCCGCCTTGCAAAATTCGCTCGCGGCCCAGACGCGCAATCTCGAGGGCAAGATCGAAGAGTTATCCTCGAAGCAGGGGCAAAGCCAGGCCGAGCTCAAGGCGCTGGAGCAGCAGCTGAACCAGGCGGCAGCCGAAAAGGCGGCGCTGAAAAGCCAGAACTCGGCGCAGCTCGCCAACCTCGAGGACAAGTATCGAAACCTGCAGGGCGAATACGAGAGGAAACTCGCCGAGCTCGAATCGCTGGAGGGTGCGAGTCAGGCCGAGCTGGCGGCACTCGAAGATCAGCTGAGCAAGGAGGCGGCCGAAAAGGCCGCGCTCAAGAATGCCAGCGCCAAGGAGCTCGCCGGCCTCGAAGAAAAATACCGGGACCTGAAAGGCGATTACCAGAAAAAGCTCGGCGATCTGGCATCGCTGGAGGGCGATATCGAGGCCGGCAAGGAAAAGATGGCGGGTCTCGAACAGGATTATCAGGGCAAGCTCAAGGAGCTCGAAGACAAGTACGGCGGGCTGAAGGACGAATACCAGAGCAATCGGGACCAGGTCGCCCGGCTGCAGGAGGATCTTGCCGGCGCGCAGGCCAACCTGGAGAATGCAACCGGCAACCTGAGCAAGGCCGAATCCGATCTCGCGGCCACCACCGCCGAGCTGGCGAAGGCGCTGGAGCTCGCCAGGCGGCGCCAGGACGTCGCGCAGCGGATCAAGGAAGGATTCCAGCAGGCCGGCATCAAGGCCGACGTCGACAGCGGCACCGGCGACGTGGTCCTCGACTTCGGCAAGGAATACTTCGATACCGACAGTCACGATCTGAAACCCGGGATGAGGGAAACCATCCGCAAGGCGATGCCGGTCTATGCCAGGAGCCTGTTCGGCGAGGATTCCAGGGGCGCGCAAATCTCGGCGATCGAAATCATCGGTTTCGCGTCGCCGACTTTCGCCGGCAAACCGGTCAACCCGCGCTCACTGTCGGCGCAGAACCGGCAGGCCGTCAATTACAACCTCGATCTCAGCTACGAGCGCGCGCGCTCGATTTTCGAATACGCCTTCGACCCCGACAACCTGAAATTCGAGCACCAGGAAACCATGCTGCCGCTGATCAAGGTCACGGGCCGGAGTTTCTTCACCGAGCAGGTGAATCCCGACGATACCGGCAACCTGTCCCGCGAGGAGTTTTGCAAGCTTTACGATTGCTTCGGCTCGCAGCGCGTAATCATCAAATTCGGCCTGTCCGAAAAAGAGAAATCCGGATGAATGAATCGATTGTCAATCTGATCAACGCGGTGGTGATTTACGCCACCGACTACCTGATGCCGCTGCTGTTGATCGGTTTCGTGCTGGCGGTAATCATGCGCCTGCTGATTACGGTGACCGTCCACCGGCAAAAACGTTTCGTCAAGGAATTCTGCAAGCGCGTGCACCAGGATATCGCCGCCAGTCCGGAGCCGGAGGGTTCGTTTTACAATCACGTCAAGCGCGCGCTGACGCGGACTTATTTCGAGACCTTCGAGTTGCGGGCGCGATACAAGCGCCGCAACGAGGACCACATCATGAGCATCGGCGACCGCGTTTTCCTGATCCAGGACGGTATCCTGCGCCTGATCGACGATTTCCTGCAGCACATCCGCTACCTGCGCAAGGGCGGCGGGCAACCCGATTTTCACGAAATATCGAACAGCGTGTTCGGCGCCAACCCGATCTTCAACCGCGTGCTGGGAATTTTTTCGATGAGCCGCACCAACGACGTGCTCAATATCCTGCCGAGTATTTTTATCGTCGGCGGCATTTTCGGTACTTTCCTCGGCATCATGCGCGCGCTGCCCGAACTCACGGCGATGGACATCACCAACGCCGAGGCCAGCAAGGTGGTCATCGATAATTTTCTGATCAAGATTTCGTTCGCGCTCAGCACCTCGATACTCGGCATCGTGCTGTCGATCATCATGAGCTTCATGAATACCTTATTGTCGCCGGCCAATACCTATGTCGAGATTGTCGACGCCTTCAACTCGGCCTCGGAAATCATGTGGAACAAGTCCGAGAACAACGAGGCAGACAACCGCGGCGAAGGCATCAGCGAACGCGAAACCGAAGCCATGGATGCCTTCGACCTCGCGGTCGCCAATCTCCACGCCCGACGCGCCTGAGCGCCTAGCTGCCGTCCAGCAGGAGCAGCGTGCAGCGCGCGTTTTCGTGGCGCAGCGGCTTTACGGGGGCGTATTCCTCGGAATCGACGAAGGCGCGCGCCGCGTCCATGTCCGGAAACTCGATGACGACCATGCGGGTCGGGGTCCACAAGTCGGCTTCGCGCACTTCCATCTCACCCCCGCGCGCGCGGTAGACGCCGCCGTATTTTTCGGCGATGGGTTTGGCCAGCCGCTTGTATTCCTCGTAGGCATCGGGGTTGTCGATTTGCGTGTCGACGATCAAAAAGGCGCTCATACCGGGGACCTCCTCCAGGCGCTGAAATCTAAGCGGGCAGTATACATAAATCGGGCAGCGGAATTAGGTATACTGTGGGCGACAATCCGGACCGACGACATGAGCGACTTCGAGCATCTCGAATTTGAAAAACAGGGCGCGACCGCGCGAATCATGCTGAATCGCCCCGCTGCCGCCAACGGGATGAACGCCGGGCTCAACCGGGAATTGAAACAGGCGGCGCAAGCCTGCGACCGCGATCCCGAAATCAAGGTCGTGGTGCTCGGCGGGCACGGCAGGTTCTTCAGCGCCGGCGGCGATATCAGGGAAATGCTTGCGCACGGCGACGATATCGGGCCGGCTCTGAAAGCCCTGGCCGACGACCTGCACGCGGCGATTTCGATTTTCGCGCGTATGCAGGCCGTGTTGATCGTCGCGGTCAACGGCGTCGCGGCCGGCGGCGGTTTCAGTCTCGCGTTGGTCGGCGACCTGGTGCTGGCCGCCGAATCGGCGAGTTTCACGATGGCCTATACGAAAGCCGGCCTGTGCCCCGACGGCAGTTCGACCTGGATGCTGCCGCGGCTGGTCGGCCTGCGCCGCGCGCAGGAGTTGATGCTGACCAACCGCAGGCTGTCGGCGGCCGAGGCCGCCGAAATCGGGCTGGTGACGCGAGTCGTGCCCGACGCCGAGCTGCAGGACGAGGTCGATCGCCTGGCCGCCGATCTCGCCGCCGGGCCGCGCCTGTCGCATGCCTATGTCAAAAAGCTGCTGCTGGCCGGCGCCGCTAACGATCTCGAATCCCAGATGGAACTCGAGGCCGAGCTGCTGTCGACCTGCGCGGCATCCCGCGACGGGCGCGAGGGTATTCGCGCCTTCGTCGACAAGCGCGCCCCGGAATTCGACTAGCGAAGTGATGACGACGAGCGATTTCAGCCAGGGAGCCGCTTACATCGACGGCGAATACCTGCCGGTCGCCGAGGCCAGCATCCCGCTGCTGGACTGGGGATTCCTGCATTCGGACGCCACCTACGACGTCGCGCATGTCTGGCGCGGGCGTTTTTTCCGCATCGACGCTTACATACACCGCTTCCAGGCGAGCATGGAAAAACTGCGCATGTCGATCGATTACGACAGCGAGCGGATCCGCTCGATCATGTTCGAGCTGGTGCGTGCCAGCGGACTGCGCGACGCCTATGTCGAAATCGTCTGCACGCGGGGCATTCCGGCGCCGGGCTCGCGGGATCCCAGAACCTGTAAAAATCGCTTCCTGGCGTTCGCGATCCCGTTCGTCTGGATCGCGGACGACGAACTTCGGGCCAGGGGCCTCGACCTGCTGATCAGCCGACAGCAGCGTATCCCGCCGGAATCGGTAGATCCGCGCATCAAGAATTATCACTGGCTCGACATGACGATGGCGTTGTTCGAGGCTTACGACAAGGGCGAGGATACCGCGGTGCTGGTCGACGCCGACGGCAATCTCATCGAGGGTCCGGGCTTCAATGTCTTCGTGCGTCACGGCAATACCGTGATCACTCCCGAACGCGGGGTGCTGCAGGGCGTGACCCGCAGTACGGTGCTGGAATTGCTGGCCAGGGAGACCGACCTGGAAGTCGAGCCCGGTCCACTGTCGGCATCGGTCGCGATCGCGGCCGACGAGGCGTTCATCACCAGTACCGCGGGCGGGGTGATGCCGGTGACGCGGATTTCGGGTTCGCCGGTCGGCGACGGCCGGCCCGGCGCGCTGACCGATAAGCTGAACCGGGCTTACTGGGCGTTACATGACGACCCCGAGCTCAACATCGAAGTCGATTATTAAAGGAGTAGACGATGGATGACCCATCCAGAGTGGCGCTGGTCACCGGCGCCGGCAGCGGCATCGGCCGCGCCGTCAGCCGCGCTCTGCTGAGCGCAGGTTATAGCACGGTACTTGCCGGCAGGCGGCTCGCACCGCTCGAGGAAACCGTCGAGCAG
>Ga0102953_1001873_pt1 | contig 13062 bp, 9 predicted proteins | sample SalPon2A_C_D2_MG_FD_78509 | JGI IMG/M metagenome (GOLD analysis project Ga0102953, IMG submission 78509) | Soil microbial communities from South San Francisco under conditions of wetland restoration - Salt Pond MetaG R2A_C_D2_MG | ecosystem: Environmental > Terrestrial > Soil > Wetlands | place... | reverse complement strand
TGCATGTCGTAGTACTCGGCTTTAAGTTTGTCTACGTAAGTGTAATCTACATAGACCTGAATATTAGTGATTGGGCCAACTTTTACCGGAAAGCTTTTGGCGATACCGGCTACATAGGAATTGGCCTTAGCGGCTACATCATACGGTGAACCGTAAGCGCCCATCTGAATGATATCGAGTATTTCTCCGTTATCGGCACGGGCTTTATAGTTGTAATTGATGAATTCTCCTTTGAAATTCCAGCCATTGCCCCAGTTGGCGAGGATGTGTGCACAGAAAGCTGTACTTGTTTCTGCCTTGTTTAAAAAACTGTTGTATATTCCACCAACCTGGCCGGATAGTCCAAGTTCTACAGCTTTACTAACCTGGTACGCTGCTCGCAAGTTGAACTGATTCAACTCGCGAATGTGAGCATCGACTGTTTCATTGCCTATTTTACCAACCCCAGGAGTAATATCGTATGAATAACGACCAGGGCCGGCATTTCCGTAAGTCACATTGCCGCCAGCTGTCGGACCTTCTGGCTCTGCCTGTCGGAAATAGGCAAAATTCAAGGTCAGATTCTCGATACCAGTGTAGTCAAATTTGACCCCGATATCATAGTCATCTTCCAACCCAAAATAGTACGGGCCCTGGAACCACCATGAGTGTGACGCATATTTTGTGATGCCAAATGGAACCTGAGTGACACCAAGTTTCATGTATAAATCATCGCTAAAAGCATATCCCAAATAACCGTGATGAATAAAATTAGTACCAAAGGTAGGATAGAAGCGATATTCAAAACTTAAGTCTACACCGCCTGCCGATCCGTCAACATTAAGACGCCAGGTATCCCACGTGAATTCGGGTTGAGTTTTCTTGTTAACCCAACTTTTCGTGTAAATGTTGTACCGCATGGCTCCACCAATGTGAAAGTGACTCTTCTTTTCCTGGGCATTTCCCTCAAAAACGAATAAAAGCATCAATACCAATAAGGCACTGATTTTTCCAAATGACATCGTAGAGATCTTCATAGAATTAGATATAAAATGGTTTTTGATTAATAATTAGAAAATGATTATGTAAATTGATTTTTATTTCTATACGACAAAATTAGCTAAAATGATATGGGGATCAAAATAATGAATACCCAATAAAAGTAACATTTGACAGGATTTAATGTTTAAATACTCTGTAAATAAGTGGGTTGTAGATAATTTAAGTATATTTCTAATTTAAACTTAGGTTATTGTTTTCGAAAGAATTTGTTGATATTCTTTCTATAGGAATTATAATAATTACGATTTTATCCTTGGAGAATGTCAAAAATGAGTTTTATGAATATGAATTCTATAAGAATGGTTTGATCCTTTTAGTTAAAAACTTATCAGATCATACGCTGAGAAACAAAGGAAAAGGAACGATGCTGAAGTGGTTTTGGATAACAGCTTTTTTCTTTAAACCTAATTTTACCTTGCCTGTTTTTCTAATAGGTTTTGAAAACGTTTACATTTTAAAATTACTGTTGTCTGGTAAAAATAGAAAATTGCGTGGTGCTGGAAAGGAGCGAAAATAAAACAACTGATATTCAATAAGATGACGTTATGGGCTAAAGCTCTCAAGGTTGATGCGATGACTAACCCCGGCATTCCTGTCCGACGGGAGGCGGGAATGCAGGGGTTAATGAAAGCCATGTATGGCGGGGATTTAGCCCATAATTTTCAACCTCACACTAATGTTTTAAAATGAATGTTGAAAAGATCGAGACCTCAGAAATTAAAACAACAACTAAAAGCTTTGAAATAGAATCGAATGGAAGAAAAGCAAGTGAATTTGCGGGATTACAGCCTGATAGGAAAGGAGTCGATGACCGCAGTGCAGAAAGGATTGGCTGATGCAACCTGGTATACAACACCAATACCGCGGGAGAAAATGCGAAAGCTGTTGGTTCGCAAAAACGGACCGGCAATACGAGATACACTTTTGTGGTTTGGTTTGCTATTAGGATCAGGATACCTTGTTTTTTTGTGGTGGGGAACCTGGCTGGCTATTTTACCTTACGTTGTTTATAGTGTTTTGTATGCTTCAACTTCCGATTCGCGTTGGCATGAATCCAGTCATGGAACAGCCTTCAAAACCGATTGGATGAATAACTTTCTATATGAAGTTTCTTCGTTCATGGTTTTTCGGCAATCAACCGTCTGGCGATACTCTCACGCACGTCACCACAGTGATACCATCATTCGTGGTCGTGATCCCGAGATTGCTGTGCCGCGGCCTCCCGATATCAAAAAGCTGGTGCTGGTTTTCTTCGGTATCTCCAGCTCGATTCCAGAATGGAAGAAGCTGCTCACCCATGCTTCCGGCAGAATTGATCCTCAGGTGGCTACTTACGTTCCCAAAAGTGAACATCGTACCGTGATTTTCAAGGCGCGCATTTACGTGGCGATCTTCCTGTTGGTTATCGGACTTTCAATCACCTTTCAGAGTATTTTGCCGCTGATGTACATTGGTCTGCCAACTTTGCTGGGATCGTGGTTAATGCCGGTTTACGGATTGACTCAGCACGCCGGACTGCAGGAAAATGTGCTGGATCATCGCTTGAACTGCCGCACAGTATACATGAACCGCATTCACCGTTACCTATACTGGAACATGAACTACCATGTCGAACATCACATGTTCCCTTTGGTGCCGTATCATGCCTTGCCCAAGTTGCATGAACTGGTGAAGCATGATTGTCCGGTGCCCTATCATGGGATTGTTGAAACATTCCGGGAAATTATTCCGGCTGTCCTGAAGCAGGTTAAAGATCCATGGTATTACGTTGAACGTAAATTGCCAGAGAGCCAGGTACAAGTTGAAGTCAGGGAAAATTGGGTCAATGGTGATCGGGCTCCAGTTATTGAAGGGAAAATAGAGGTTTGTCCTGTGGCTGATTTGCAGAAAGGCGATGTGGTTCGATTCGATTATCGGCAACACACCTACGCAGTGTATCGCACTGATCATGATCATTTCTATGCAACGGATGGGATTTGTACGCACGGAAATGCCCACCTGTCAGATGGCGTGATGATTGGCGACGTGATTGAATGTGCCAAGCATAATGGCCGTTTCAGTCTGAAAGATGGCTCGCCAAAACGTATTCCGGTTTGCATTGCCGTAAACACTTTTGATCTAGAAGTTTTAGATGACAAGGTTTACCTGAAGCTGGACTCCATTGACAAACAGCAAGAAGAGGAAAAGGTGTCTAAATATAAGGTTCTCAGTAATAAAAACGTGGCCACGTTCATCAAAGAGTTGGTGCTGGAACCGGATGATGGAGAGGCATTCGATTTTCAACCGGGACAATACATGCAGTTGGTTGTTCCGCCCCATAAAACAAGTTTCGGGCAGTTGGATATTGACGAACCGTTCCGGAAAACCTGGGAAGAAATGGAATTGTTCAACTTTAAGGCGCACAACACCATTTATTTAAAACGAAATTATTCACTGGCTACCAATCCGTCAACGGAACGGCAGTTGCGATTCAACGTTCGGCTGTCATTGCCTCCCCGGGGAACTGTTGTCAATGCCGGGCTTGGTTCAACCTACGCCTTCAACCTCAAGCAAGGCGACAAAGTGAAGCTGAGCGGGCCGTTTGGTGATTTCCTGATTAAGGAGACCGATCGTGAAATGGTATATATTGGTGGGGGAGCGGGGATGGCTCCATTGCGTTCGCACCTGGCCTATTTGTTTGAAACGGCTAAAACCAAACGGAAAGTCAGCTTTTGGTATGGTGCGCGATCGCTGGAAGAAGCTTTTTACCAGGATTATTTTGAAGACATGGAGCGTAACCATGACAATTTCTTTTATCAATTGGCTTTGTCGGAGCCCAAGTCAAAAGATCACTGGACAGGCCCTTCCGGTCTTGTTTCTGATGTAGCTTTTGCTCAGTATTTGAAAGACCATCCAAATCCACAAAGCATTGAATACTACTTGTGCGGCCCACCGGCAATGATTCAAACAACGAAGCGTATGTTGGATCAACTGGGTGTGAGCGAGGAATTGATAGCTTTTGATGAATTCTAGAAAATGGAAATGATTCACTGGTTCGAATTAATTTTTCGAACGAGAATTGGTTTCAGGCTGGTGTTGGTGCGCTCAATACCCCAGGTTTCAAACAGGGCTGTAAACGGAACATTTTGACCATCGAAATAGCGATTGTAAAAGGCTTTTATGGAATCCGCATTTGTAAAATATTCCACTGTTGCTTTCACACCAATATCATGATCGGAAAAGAAAATGAGCTGGGCGGTTTGAGCCGGTCCCTCCAATCGACTAACAATCGCATATTCAAATTCCAACCCCTGCACGGCCAATTGAAAAGTTGTGTCCGGCTGTTCCTTATCGCCCAAATAATGCAGTTGGCTGTTATTTTTAAGTTTGAATTTGCTATTTTCTTCATTGAAAAAGCGGATAAACTTATTGTCGTTTTTAATGGGACCGGCATAAATGGAGTTTTCACCGATGATGTCAGAATAGTTTGAATTGCTGGTAAAACGAATGCTGAAATCAGCATGGTGTCGCTCGAATAAACGGGCAACTTCTTTGGAAGCGTAGGCAGCCATTCCGGTGGTGTAAAAATAATTGGCCGGACTGAGTGAGTCTTTGAATGTTGGGTGCGCTTCAAGAAAATTATACAAGTCATCCGCGTCATTAATGGAGTAGTCCCTAACCCAGCCAACATGTCCGAGACCGGTCGGCCCCATAAAACCATAAGAATCACCAATGAACAGTGTCGTTGGCTTTCCATTATCAAAAAATGCCTTCCACATGGAGGGCGTCGTTTGCCGTTCATTCAGATAAAAAGCCAACCAGGAAATGATGAGTGCTGCCACTAATCCACCAATCCAATAATTTTTGGTGTTCACAGAATTCGAATGCCCCGTATTTTTAACAAATTCGGGTCGATACTGTCCTTTGGGAATCACAATCCGCCAAGTATCTTCTTTACCTTCGCTCTCGTAGTAAGTGTTTAATTTTTTGCGTAGGTTGTACATACTCACCCGGATGCGGGCATTGCCCTTATCTGCATCATACTTTTTGCCCAACAGATCAACGCCAATCGTCGTTTCTTTAATGTCAATGTCATCAATGCTCATTTGTACCAAATACTGCAGCAGAACACTGCTTGTTGGTGATTTGGCAAACGTCGATTGACTCAATAGACGTTCAAGTAGCTGTTTCTTTTCTTCGTTTGTTGGCGTCGACATTAGTAATCCTTTGAGGTTCGTTTTATATTGAAGATGAATGATTTGTTTCTTAAATTTAACGGTTACAAGTACCGTTAAACAGACGTTAAATATATAAAATTCCAAGATTTTTCAGAGATTTGTTAGAATGATTACTTCGAAATGAAAATCAATAACATATTATTAAACCAATGAAAAAATCTATTCTTTTACTACTAACTACGCTTTTTACAGTTGGGTTGGGCTTTGCTCAGCCCAATTTTATTACCAACGTCAAAAACAGGACACATCAGAGTCTGGATGGCAAATGGAAGTACGTTATGGACCAATATGAAACCGGGAGTATCGGTTTCAGCCCACTTTACGAGAACCGGAAACCAAAAGACAAAACCGACCGGGTAGAATATAGTTTTGATCAGGCTCAAAGCTTGTGGGTTCCAGGTTCGTGGAATGCCCAAAGTGATCAATTGTATTATTACGAAGGAAGTATTTGGTATCGCAAGACATTTGATTTTCACCGGAAACTGAAGAATTCGCGGGTGTTTATCTACGTCGGCGCTGCCAATTACAAAACAACTTATACCTTCAATGGGAAAAAGTTGGGAGTTCATGAAGGCGGTTTTACACCGTTTAGTTTTGAGGTAACAGACCTGATCAAGGACAAGGGGAACTTCGTGATTCTGGGAGTGAGTAACCGGCGGGAGAAAGACAACATTCCGGGAATGGTGACTGACTGGTACAACTATGGCGGAATCACACGCGATGTGGAATTGGTTGAGGTACCGCAGAATTATATCGATGATTACACCGTATCGTTGAAGAAAGGTACAGCATTGGCAAAAGAAAAAGAAATTGACGGATCAGTCTGGTTGACCGGGTCAAACATTCCCAAGGAAGCCACTGTCTCAATTCCCGAGTTAAAGCTTACTAAAATGGTCAGTATTGATGACCAGGGAAAAGGAACTTTCATTTTTAAAACGAAGAAGGTGAGATTGTGGAGTCCGCAAAATCCGAAGCTGTACACGATCAATATTCAGACTAACGAGGATGATTTGTCAGACCAGGTTGGCTTTCGGACGATCGAAACGAAAGGCACTCAAATCCTGTTGAATGGAAAACCCATTTTTCTGCGTGGAATTTCCATTCATGATGAAAATCCAACTCGCGCTGATCGTGCCAATTCAATGGATGATGCACGTCTGACTTTGGGGTGGGCCAAAGAGCTGGGCTGTAACTTTGCACGACTGGCCCATTATCCGCACCAGGAAAACATGATTCGGATGGCTGATAAAATGGGAATTCTGCTTTGGGAAGAATTGCCTCTTTATTGGGGAATCGATTGGAAAAACGATGACGTACTGGCCAATGCCAAACGTCAATATGCTGAAGTGATCCGTCGAGACAAAAATCGCGCAGCAAGTATTATCTGGAGTATTGCCAACGAAACAGGACCCGGACCAGCACGAAATCATTTTCTGACAGAAGTGGCAAACACTGTTCGCAGACTTGATCCAACGCGACTACTGAGTGCAGCCTGTAAAAAGGATAGCGGGCGCGATGGTGACAAAAGCAAGACATACATGGTTAGTGATCCAATTGGAAAAGTGTTGGATGTTGTTGCTTTCAATGAATATCTTGGCTGGTATGGTGGCGCACCAATTGAATGCCGTGAGAAGAACTTCAAGATTGCTTATGAGAAGCCGGTCATCATCAGTGAATTTGGAGGTGGTGCCCTGGCAGGATTTCATGGAGACACAGCCACCCGCTGGAGCGAAGAATACCAGGCCAATTTGTACAAGGAAAACATTGCCATGTTCGAGCGGGTTCCCGGGCTGGCTGGGATGACGCCCTGGATTTTAGCCGATTTTCAGTCTCCGTTACGCCAGCTTCCCAATGTACAGGATGGCTGGAACCGCAAAGGATTGATTTCGGAGAAAGGTCGAAAAAAGGAAGCCTTTTACGTGCTGAAAAAGTACTACGAGAAGAAAAAGGCTGAAGCAGAAAAGTAATAAGAAGGGAGTTTGGTCTTTCCGAACTTGTTTCGGAATCTCCTTAAATGAATTTCCTTTTCCTAATACGACTAAATAAAAAAGGATGTCATCTTCGCCGAAGATGACATCCTTTTTTTATGGGTTATTTCAATTTTTCACTTCAAATACATGTTTTCCAGAGCCCACACGGTCAATCACTACAAAATCGCCTTGTTTTTGGGAGTCCACTTTTTCGCCATCCATTGTCACTTGTTGTTTCCTCGACCAGTTGGGCAAATATACTTTGGCGGTGGTATTGGCTGGTGTAGTCACTTCCAAGTGATACAACTCATTCGGTTCATTTTGGAACGAAACATAGATCGCACCACGAATCGTTGGACATTTGATTTCTGCGTGTTTCAGAGAGCTTGGTTGGGGTTTGATCCGGATTTTTTTGAAACCTGGTTCCAGTGGTTCGATGCCCATCAATTTTCGTGGAATGATGTTGGCCGGAGCTGCTCCCCAGGCGTGGTTCCAGTCCTGGTTGGGTTTGTATTTATTGTCCCAGGATTCCATGGTGATAGTCGATCCGGCGCGGATCATGTTGTACCAGCTGCGTTCGGAAGTGGAGGAGAGGAGCTGTAGACCATAGTCCGCATCGTTCCCATCATAAACGGCATCCAGCAGAAATTGCGAACCATAAACACTGCAAGCCATTCCTCGCGAACGGATAAATTGGTTGATGGCGTTCACATCTTTTTGCGGAGCCAATCCAAACGCCAGCGGAAACATATTGGCGTGCAACGATGAATGATCCGTACCAATTCCATCCACATAAATGTGACGCTTTTTGTTGATCAACTGTTTGTTGAATGCTTTTTTCAGCTTTTCTGCTTGCGATTGATAGAATTCACCATCCTCAGTTTTTCCAAGTTGGTCAGCGATGGTGCCCATGACTTTCAAGGCGAAATAATGGTAGGCATTAACGACCGTGTTCACATCTTCAAATACAAACCCATCCGTTTCACCTTTTTCATTTTTGCCCAACCCGAGGATACCGGTGTGTGGCCAATCTACAATGTCGCGTAGTTTGTCATTGAGATGAATGGATTTCAATACTTCCGGTGTTACTTTTCCAGTTGTGGTGCTGATAAAACCAGATTCGTCGGCCAACGAGGTCAGCGTTTTTGCTTTTAAATCGGTGTAAAAATGCTCCAGCGATTCTTTGTTGCCGGTGTACAGGTAATCATTCCAGACCATCATTACCGATTGCAAAATCCATTCGGTGGGCCAGGTGGCATGGTGAATGAGGTATTCTTCAGAATGGCGTGCGATGCTGTATTCCCGGGTGACACTGTACTGGCCCAACTGGTTAATCAACGCGTCTGCTTCATAGGGGATGCGTTCGCGATCACCATCCACGTAGGTTCCGGTGAACGATGTCGCTTTGATTGAGTATTTGCATAAATCCCAAACCTGGTTCAACACGGTGTCGGAACTGGTAAAATAAGATTCAGTGTTGTCAAATGGATAATAAACAGTCTCACGGATGACCTGGCGTGTTTCAATTGGTCCCGAATATCCTTCAATTTCGCAATAGCGAAATGGGGTGACGTCCCCAATGTATTTGGGGATATGAATTGCCCGTGAGCTAGTGTTTCGTTGATCAGGACGGATGACAATTTCATAGGTGTTCCAACCACCTTTTAGTTGTAATTCATATTCAGAATAACGAATGGTTCCGCCTGGTTTGTGATCAATCCGGCCATCTTTCAACGCTTCGCCCAAACGAATGGTGATGGTTTCTCCTTCCGGTTTTCCTTTTAAGGTCAACTGCAACCGTCCAAAGCCATCTTTGCCAAAATCAATGAATGATAATTGGTCAGAAAGCAGCTTGATGTCCACCGGATATTCATCTTGTTTTTGTAATGGATAGCGAGCCGTTGCATAATTAACCATTTCAGCTGCAGTTTTAAATTGACGAATTGCTGAGTAGGCAGATTCAACGCCGTGATTGTTCCAGGTTTTCACTTTCCAAAAGTAGACCTGATCAGGTTCGAGCGCTTTACCAGCATAGCTGACGTTCACTGATTGATCGCTGTCAATTTTGCCAGAATCCCAGTAGTCGCCTTTGTCTTGTTGGATATTCTTCAAACTTGAAGCTACCAAAATGTGATAGGCTGCTTGCAGGGTATTATTTTGGTTGGAATTAACAACCCAACCAAAGAACGGCTTTTTCTGGGCAATTTCTGCAAACTGAAAATTCTCATTCCTCGTCACTGCCCGAGTAAGCGGCGTGTTTGCCAGGTAACCATTCAATACGGCCCGGTCAGCATGCGTCAAAAAATTGATCGACAAATCACTTGGTGCATTGGTGGACTGTGCATTCAGCTTTAATGGCCCAATCAATAATAAAATAGCAAGAATAAAATTGTGAGAGCGGAAATTAAATCGGTTCATTTCAATGATGTTTGTTCGTAGTTGTTGAGTCCCTAATTGATTTGATTTAGTAGTATTTCGAGTCTTAAAAATACGTTTTTGAGTAGTGGCAACCTAGTAAAATGGTGCACGAAATGTTGAATGCTGAATTAATCATTAATAGTGGTCTGTGGGAATTTTCCCATTTAGGAGGCCATCAATAAACTCAAAGGAAAGGGAGATTTCATTGTGAAACTACGCTTGGGGGAAGTTGAAGGATTATTTCTTTTTAACTTGTGTTTTTAACTCATCCACAGATGATTTCGCAAATTCCAGACTCGATTTATAGCGATTTGCTTTGAAGAAACCGGTAGTCATTTTTTTGAGATCGGATTGGATGGCTTCCATTGAACGGATGATTGACGTTTGAAAAAGTTCAACACATTGTTGGCAGACTGGTTCTTGTAAGTTGGTTGTCTGTTGAAAGGCCGATTTTAATTCGTTGATGGATTCGTTGTATTCTTTATTGAAAAAATATTTCCTGGATGCCACCACTTCCGTATTAATTATTGCTCGGTGTTCCGTGCAAATGATTCCTCCCCGCGGACAGCTGACTAACTCAAATGGCTCCTGCATTTTACCATTTGCTTCAACTTCCTTTTTTGACTTTGAATTTAACCCCATCTGTTTAACTCTTTCCTTGGTGCCGTTGATAGTTGTTTCGAAAATAATCAAAAATGGTTGAAAAAAGACTTTTGAGTGGGTTTTTATCTGGCATATTTTTCAACACATGTTCGTTGGTAATTGGTCGGGCAGTAATTTATTGGCTGAAATTTTGAAATCCGGATGCCGATAATTAAAAATAATGCCGTTTCTTAGTTGGAAAAAGATGGACGGAAACAAACGTAGTCAGATAAAAATTGGAGCCCATGTGGAGGTTGTTCAGAAACAGGATCAACGCACAGGAGAACTCACTGAAGGATATGTCGCTCAACTGTTAACAAAATCAGCAACACATCCTCATGGTATTAAAGTGAAACTGGAAACCGGAGAAGTAGGCCGGGTAAAACATATTTTGGAAGACGACTGATAAAGAAGACGGAGAGAGAGTATGGCAATGAGAAGCTTGTAAACGCAGGTTTCATTGAAGAATAATTTAATGTTTAATGAAAATTATTTCGACTAACATCGGAGAAGCTGTTGAAATTGAATGGCGCGGTAAAAAGGTGAAAACCGGGATTTTTAAAAAACCGACAAATTTACCGTTGGCAATAGAAAAAGAAGATGTTCGTGGCGATCATGTCATGGATCGACGATATCACGGAGGAGTTGATAAAGCTTGTTATTTATATTCGGCCGACCATTATGACTATTGGAGAATCCGTTATCCTGATTTGGACTGGCAGTGGGGAATGTTTGGTGAAAACCTGACCGTGGAAGGCATTGATGAATCGACCATTCGAGTTGGCGACGTTTATCGGTTGGGAACTGCTTTGGTTCAAGTGACACAACCACGTCAACCGTGTTTTAAGTTGGGTGTGCGGTTTAATAGTCAAAAGGTAGTGCGTGAGTTTTTGGAATCGCCTTTCCCGGGTGTGTACGTGCGGGTGTTGGAAGAAGGCACGGTGGAAGTGGGAGACGAAATGTTACTCGAAAGAAAGGCCACAGGCAATCTGAGTTTGAAGGAAGTTTTCGCACTGTTTTCTCATCATGCGAATGATGCGGGAAAGCTCAAAAAAGCTATTGAAATGCCTGAGCTGGCATCTGCCTGCCGGAAAGATCTAAATAAATTATTGCAGTTTGCGGATGAATAAAAGTACGAAATTCCAAATTACAGATCCAAACGATCAGATAGTAGACATCCCACTTCAAACAACAGCATTGGGGATTAATTTTTTATCAGGTTCAAGGCATCATTAACTTCTTCAACAGGTAACTGACAGGTGTTACCCTGGCAAACGTAAATGAGGGTTTTGTTGGACACGAATCGATTTTTTAAAAGTCCCAGATCGCTTTCTTGTGTACCTGTAGAAAACAGGCAATTGGGCAAGTAATTCTTCTGCGTTTCATGAAGCTTTTTGATCGCATTTTCACCGACAATAGCTACTTCGAAATGATCTGCTGTCAAGTCAAACAACAACTGCATCCAATTGGAATATCCGGAAGGATAACTTTTAAAATCATCCACCAATTTAGCTGCCATTTTTTGAGCTAATTGTAAATAGTCACTTTTGCCAAGCAAATGTCCAAGTTTGAACAAGTTGTTGGCCATGATTGAATTGGAAGCCGGGATTACGTTGTCGTGCACTTCAATGCTTCGGTTGATCACGTCGGTTTGTGAGGCAGCCGTAAAATAGAAAATAGCTTTTTCTTCATCGAAAAATTGCTCGAATGTTTTGTTTGTCAGGAGTTCAGCATGATGCAGGTAGTCGATTTTTCCACTGATTTCGAACAGGGCAATGAAGGAAGAAATCAGCAAGGCATAATCTTCCAGGAAACCTTCAATTTTGCTTTGGTCGTTTTTGTATGAATGGCGAAGTGAACCATCATCATCCAGCTGTTTGTCTTTCAAAAATTGAATGGTTTGTTCTGCCAGTTGCAAATAGTCAGCCTTCCCAAATGCACGAAATGCGTCTACGAGCCCGTTTACTGCCAGTGCATTCCATGAAGTCAGAATTTTGTCATCGAGCCCTGGGCGGATACGGTTTTCACGTTCCATTAAAAGTGTTTTTTGCCAGTTGCTAACTTTGGTTTGCATTTCAGCCAAGCTCAAACCATGTTTTTGGGCAAAAACTTCATCCGTCTCTTTCCGCAGTAAAATGTAGTTGCCATCTTCCCAATGACCAGTTTCATTCACCTGGTAGTAGTCTGCAAAAAGATCAAATTCGTCATCGATCAGTTCTTGTAGTTCTGCTTTCTTCCAGACATAAAATTTGCCTTCTTCGCCTTCACTGTCGGCATCCAGCGAAGAGTAAAACCCATTTTCTTCGGACAGTAGCTCACATTTTAGAAAATCAATGGTTTGTTCCACCACTTGCTGGTAAAGCGGATTTCGTGTCTTTTGAAATGCTTTGGAATAAAGGCTCAAAAGTTGCCCGTTATCGTACAGCATTTTCTCAAAGTGAGGGACTTTCCAAAAACTGTCGGTGGAGTAACGGGCAAAGCCGCCTCCAGCTTGATCATAGATGCCGCCCAACGCCATTTTTTGCAAAGAAGTTTCTACATAGGTCATCATTTTTTCATCCTTTCTCTGATGAGCCCAACGAAGTAGAAATTGCAGGTTGTTGGGCATCATAAACTTTGGCGCGCCGTTTCTACCACCTTCAATTTTATCCAATTGAGGCCACCAGCGTTCAACAGCTTGTTCCAATTGTTCGAAGTTGATTTCTTGTTCCGGTTTACTGACAGGGATTAAGTTGCTCTCATGAATGCCCCGGTTCAAACGTTCAGCATACTCC
>Ga0102953_1001872_pt1 | contig 13071 bp, 13 predicted proteins | sample SalPon2A_C_D2_MG_FD_78509 | JGI IMG/M metagenome (GOLD analysis project Ga0102953, IMG submission 78509) | Soil microbial communities from South San Francisco under conditions of wetland restoration - Salt Pond MetaG R2A_C_D2_MG | ecosystem: Environmental > Terrestrial > Soil > Wetlands | place... | reverse complement strand
TCTACGACCGCGGGATGAACGGCATCGACTGGGCGGCGATGCGGAAGAAGTACGAGCCCCTCGTCGACCGGGTCACCGAGCGCGGTGAGCTGAGCGACATCCTCGGACAGATGATCTCCGAGCTGAGCGCGCTCCACATGTTCGTCTACGGCGGCGATTTCCGCGAGGGCAACGAGCAGATCGCGCCGGCATCACTCGGCGCGGAGCTGACGCGCGACTCCGCCGCGGGCGGCTATCGCATCGCCCACATCTATCAGAACGACCCCGATCTTCCCGACCAGCTCTCACCGCTCGGAAAACCGGGCCTCGGAATCCACGACGGCGACGTGATCACGGCGATCAACGGCGTGCCGACCCTCTCGGTTCAGGATCCCGCCGAGCTGCTGCGCAATCAGACCGGCCGCCAGGTACTGCTCGCCGTCCGACCGGCGGGAGACGGCGGCGCGCGCGAGGTCATCGTCGAGCCGATCTCCGAGCGTGCCGCGGCGAACCTGCGCTACAGCGAGTGGGAGTACACTCGGCGCCGCATCACCGACAGCCTGAGCCACGACTCGATCGGGTACGTGCACCTTCGCGCGATGAGTCGGAGCGACATCGATCAGTGGGAGCGCGACTTCTACCCCGTGTTCAACCGGCAGGGGCTGATCATCGACATGCGGCACAATCGCGGCGGCAATATCGACAGCTGGATCCTGGAGAAGCTGCTGCGCCGCGCCTGGTTCTACTGGCAGCCGCGGATCGGCAATCCGTACTGGAACATGCAGTACGCCTTCCGGGGCCACATCGTCGTCCTGTGCGATCAGCACACCGCGTCCGACGGCGAGGCCTTCACCGAGGGCTTCAAGCGGCTGCACCTGGGCAAGGTGATCGGGATGCGCACGTGGGGCGGCGAGATCTGGCTCTCATCGAGCAACGTGCTCGTGGATCACGGGATCGCCACCGCGGCGGAATTCGGCGTGTACGGCCCCGAGGGCAAGTGGCTGATCGAGGGACACGGCGTGGACCCCGACACGGTCGTGGACAATCTGCCGCACGCGACGTTCCTGGGACAGGATGCCCAGCTCGACGCGGCGATCGCCATCCTCAAGCGGGAAATCAAGACCGATCCGAATCCGGTGCCGCCGCACCCGGCGTATCCGGACAAGTCGTTCAAGGAGCACTAGCCGTCGACGTGGAGCGGTGGGATCGGACGATCCCACCGCTCCGCCCGCGCCGCCGCATCGCGGAAGATTGCCTCCACATCCACGCCCATGTGCCCCGGCCGATACGGGGCGAGGGCGCGTACCGCCTTGCCGAGCTGCGCCGTGACGCCGTGCGCGTTGCCGCGCTCCACGTGCACCATCGCACTCGCGTAGAGAATGAGCCCGTGATAGAACTCGCTCTTGTTCTCGCGCCAGGCCGCCTCGAGCACCTCGTGCGCTTCCCAATACCGGCCGGCGTTGAAGGTGCGAACGAATTCGGCGAGCGGCGACGACGTCACGAATGCGGCCTGCCCGTCAGAACGAGACGTGGAGCTCGGTGAGCAGGAGCCGGCCGATCACGGGTGCGCCGACGAACTCCTGATGCCGATTGTCCAACACGTTGTATGCCGTGACCTGCAGGCGGAGATTCTGCCGGACGGGCAGGCGGACGCCGGCCGTAGCGTCGAACACCACGTAGCCGGGCACCCGTCCGATATAGTCCCCGGAGGAGACCGGAAACGACTCGATCGCGCGGCCGGACAGGCGCGCGGTCAGGCCGGCCGGATCGTTCCGATATCCCACCGCGAGGTAGGCCTTGTTGCGCGGCACGTTGAGCGAGACCGCGCCGACGTCGGGGACGTTGGGGATCGAGTCGTTGCTCACCCAGGAGTAGCTCCCCTGCGCGTCGAACCCGTGGCCGAGCGCCATGCGGAGCGTCACGTCGGCGCCCCAGATCGTGTACCCCCCTCCTTGCCGCTGGACGATCAATGGATCCGACCCCGTCGCCTGTGTGGGCACGACCGTGCCGGCCGGGAGCTGACTCGCGACCTGGGCGATCTGCGCCGCCTCGTTCGCGGGGAGATATCGAGCGAGGTACCGCGCGAGCGTTGTCTGATCGTAGAAGACGCTCGGCGTGACGTCGGTATAGGGCCCGGTCACGCCGTCCAGATGATTCACGTACCCGTCCACCTCAAGATAGACGTTGCGGCCGAGCACGCCCTTGTACCCGAGCTCCAGCGTATTGAGGATCGTCCGCCGTGGCGGCGCGATATCGCTCACCGATGAGGGGGTCACGGGAATGAATGACTTGGTGGAGGGATCGATCACCGCGAGCCGCGTGCCGACGTCGCTCGCGGTGGGCGCCGGCACGCCCGCGAGATCGAATCCGTACGTCCCGGCGATCGCCACGAGCTGCTGCCACGTGACCGTGGCGTCCGCAGGCACGTAGCCCCCGCCCCCGGCAAACGGGGAGCGCATGCAGAGCGTCCCGCCGCAGTCGCGGCGGAACGTGAACCCGCTCGGCGGAATTCCAGTCGCGTACACGTGATACGGCAGGCGCGGGTCGAGCACACCTTCGTTGATGTCGATGAACAGGTCATTGGCCGACGGTGAGGTGAATGCGCGGTTATACGTGAGCCGCAACGCCGCCGTCCGCGAGGGTTTCACCACGACGCCGACGCGCGGCGAGAGGACGAAGTCGCGCAGCCGGCTATGATGGTCGCCGCGGAGCGCCGCGACGAGATCCACCCGCGATCCGAGCGCCGTGGTGGTACTCGCGTATGCACCGAGCTCCGCCACCCGGTCGTTGCTCTCGTTCCGGCCGTCGATCGTCCCGCCGGTCCGTGGATCGGTCCACCGACCGTCCACCCCGTACACGACGTCCGTCGGGCCGAAGCGAGCACCGTTCTGGACTTCGGCGGCAAAGACCCGCGACTTGTCCACGAGCAGGGCGCCGGTGCGCAGGAAGTACGTATTTCCGGCGTCGCTGAGGTTGTAGACGGCGTTCGCGAAGAACCGGTCGTGCCGCACGCGCGTCTGCAGAAAGCCGTATCGCCAGTCGCGCGCCTGCGCCGCACCGACCGTCGTCTGGTCGATCACATTGAACGCGTCGGAGAGACCCGCCGTGACGATCGCGGTGGTGCGTGGATCGACCCGCCAGTCCACCCGCGCCTCGGCCGCACCCCGCTCCAGCTGATAATCGCGCTTGCCGACCAGTAACGTCGCCGGATCGGCGCCGTGCGCGATCGCCGTGTCGCGCGCATCGGCTTCGGCCGGATCGGTGTACGGCCAATCGTGCGCGCGCACGTACTGGCCCGAGACCTTCACGCCGAGGCGGTCGCCGAGGGTGAAGGCGTACCGCCCGGAGCCCTGGAAGAAGGAACGGGTTCCACCCGTGATCGACAGCGTGCCGCCACGCGAGTCGAACGGCGAGCGGGTGAGAATCAGGAGGACGCCGCGCGCACTGTTCGGCCCGTAGAGTGCCGTTCCCGGCCCGCGCTCGAGCTCGATGCGCTCGATGTCGTCGTCAATCGCGGGAATGAGATATGGCACGTTGATCGCGAGCGACGGGACCTCGGCATAGCGGTAGTCGGTGAGCGTGAGGAGGGCGCCCGAGTTGGCGCTCACCTCCCCGCGAACCGCATACGTGCTCTGCAGGATCCCCTTGCGTGCGACGTCCATGCCGGTCGCTTCGGCGACGTGGCCGATCGGGGTGAGAGCAGGCGCCGCGGCGATCGCCTCCCGACCCACCACCGTGACCGACGCGGGCGCGTCGAGGCGGGTCTGGGCCGTGCGTGACGCCGACACGACGACCGGATCGAGGGGAATGCCGACGGCTACCAGCGAGATGCGAAGCGGTGTGCCCGCATCCGCCGGCACGCGCACGCCGTCACGTGCATAGGGCCGATAGCCGACACGCCGTGCGCGGAGCTGGTACGTGCCGGAGGCGATGCCCCGCAGCCGGTAGCGTCCCCGATCGTCGGTGGTGGTTGCCGCGCGGATCGCACCGCCGGCGAGGTGAAGGGTGACCTCGACGGCGGTGAGCGGCGCCCCGGTCGCGGAGTCAACGACCTGCCCCGTCAGATCGGCCCTCGTCTGGGCCCGGACCGGGCCGGCAACGCCCAGACTCACCAGCACGAGAACCCTCAGGGACCATCCGGCGCGCATCGCGCCCCTCCGCTCAGAACGTGAGCCGACGCAGGTACTCGTAGCTCACGCGCACGCTGTCGTACGGGGAGCCGGCCGGCTGGTCGTTCTCGACGAAATAGTAGCGCACCCCCGCCGGGCCGGCGTGCCGGAAGATGGGCGGGAAGTCGATGGTCCCCTGCCCGACGTCGGCAAAGCCGTGCCCGGCGCTCGCCGCCATGTCCTTCAGATGGAGCATCGGAAAGCGACCCGGATAGCGCGCGAAGTAGGCGAGCGGATCCTGACCGCCTTTCACGATCCAGTAGATGTCCATCTCGAAGTTGACGAGCTCGGGATCGGTGTGGGTGAGCAGCACGTCATACGGGATCGTGCCGCTCACGGGCTGAAACTCGTAGTCGTGATTGTGAAATGCGAACTTGAACCCCGCGCGCTTGGCGGCCTTGCCGATCGCATTGAATGCGTCCGCGACCCGTCGCCAGTCGTCCAGGGTCTTTCGGCGTTCCGCGGGAATCCACGGCGTCGTCAGGTACTCGAGACCGATCACGCGCGACGCCTCGAAGATCGGCGCGGGATCCTTTTCGAGGTCCCCGAGCGCGAGGTGCGACGACGGCGCCACCAGGCCGTGGCGGTCGAGCATCGCGCGGATCTCCTGAGGCGTGTGATCGAAGTATCCCGCGAACTCGACCTGCGTGTAGCCGATCGCGGCCACGCGGGAAAGCACGGTGTCCATTCCCTGCGACATCACGGAGCGCAGTGTGTAGAGCTGGACCCCGAGCGGGCCGAGGCGCTGAGCCGGGCGGAGCCGGATTCCACGGCCGGCGACCATCGCCGCGGCGGTGGTCTGCAGGAACGATCTGCGATTCATGGTGCCCCCACCGGATCGCCAAAGTGACGGCCGTAGAGTGATGTGATGCGCTCTGCCCGGAACACGTACTCACCATCGATGCCAGTCAATTGCCACACGCGATTGCCATTCGCATCGACTTCATCCACGCGCCCGGCCTTCCCGAACGAGACGAGGGCGTGACCGTTCGCGAGCACCTGCGAGTTGCCGCCGACCGGTGTGAACGTGGTCGGCGCGTCCACGAAGCTCCACACGAGCGTCGCCGTGCGCGCCGCCGGATCCATGCGGTAGCGCACCAGCCGACTGGGCGCCGAGTCCCCGTCGTCCAGGAGTTGGATCTCGTCCGGCCCGACCACCTCCAACCCGTGTTGCCGCTGAAACGACCCCTTCGGATCGTTCAGGATGGTGAACTGGTTTTGGCTTCCTCCGAATCGCCAGATGATGTCGCCGGTCTTCGCATCGATCTTGGTGATTTCGCTCAGCTCGCGGGACGATATCAGAATATTCCCGTCGGTATCGAGCACGATGCCGTTGCCGTGCGTTGCGTTGATCGACGTCGACGTGAGACTCTTCGCCGGCAGGTCCGTCAGCGCAAAGTGGTCAGCGGCATCCCAGCTGAAGAGTTCCGTGCCCGTCGAGTCGAGATGCTGCACGACCGTCCACGCGACGAGCGCGTTGGATGGCCCGCCGTAGGCAGTGAGATCGGTCGTCACGGTGTCATCGCACAGCAGCCACGCGTCTCCCGACGCATGGACGAGGACGTCGTGAAACCGCGTGGGGTGGCCGACACAGCCCAGCGACCCGACGGAGTCGCCGACGTCGTCGAGGACGGCGAACGCGCGCGAGCTCTCCGCCGCCCCGCCCCAAGTGTAATGTCCGTCCGCCTGCGGCGTGACCGACGTGAGGATCGCATCGGGCCGATAGAGATACCAGACGACCTTCCCGGAGTTGTCCACCACGACGGGGCCGTCCGGATACGATAGCACGACGTATCCGGGCGTCCCCGTTCCGACGCCCGTGGCGCGTGGGATCCACGCGGGCAGCGACCCCGTGCGAAAGGTCGCCGTATCCACCGCGTACGCTGTATCCCCATGCACGAGGTCGGTCTCGATGGAGTAGGTCGTGACAGTGTCGAGCCCGAGCACCGGCACGACCACGGTTGAGTCGCTGTCGGCCCCGAAGGGGAACGCAGGTGACCGCATCGCGGTGTCGCCGTCACGCCAGAACCGCAGGTACACGCTGTCATAGCCGGTCGCGGTGACGATGGCGCGCGCACTGATGGTGTTCGCGGCGTTCGAGTCGACGACGGTCCCATAGAAAATGCCGGGCGGGGACGACGGCGGTGGCGGCGGCGGGTTGGACGGCGGAGCCGTCGAGGAATCGACGCACGCCGTCACAAGCACGAGGGCCACGGCGAAGCGGAGCCGGCCCGGTCGGAACGGGGTCATTGCACACACACTCCGAAGTGCGAGGGGAGCCACGCAATGATGCGCCGCGCGCGCACCGCGCGCTAGCCGATCGCGGTCAGGACGCCTCGGGCACGGTGATGCCGGGCGACGCGCGCATCGGCCGGTGCTCCCGGGCGTGCGCGTGAATGTCGAGGCCGATCTTGAGAGCCACGAGCAAGGCCACACCGGCAACCGGCGAGCCCAGCGAGACCAGCAGAAATCCACCGCCGATGATCGCGAGGTGCAGCACCACCACCCGCCCGTACGGCCGCGACATCAAGGCCTGCAACGTGACCGTGCGATACTCCCCCCGCCCGAGATAGTTCGCGAGAAAGGAGAATGTGTGGCTTGCGGCCAGGGCGAGCACCGCCCACCAGAGATGATACTCGCTGATCAAGGATGCGACGAACGCCGGTGTGGGGAACCCGTTTGCCCCGACACGCCTGCCGCCGAAGAGCGCGATCACGAACATCCCATGCACCAGGGTGAACATCCCGTAGTGCACCACGAAGAACGGGATCATGATGACCTTGAAGATCCACGAGGCCCCGTCGTCCGGGCGTGCGACGAGCATGCGCGCGACGTTGAGGACGCCCACGATCACGTTCTCGAGCCAGAACAAGAAGACGACCGGAAAGACCGCCCAGTCGAGAAAGAGCACACCGTAGAGCGGCGGGAGATTGGCGAGCACCAGCGCGACGACCGATGGCACGGGCCATCGGCCGTCGCGTGACGGTGCGGGAGGCGAAGTGGTGGCGGACGTGGTCATCGGCGCGAGATGGTCGCGCCAACGCTAGCCCACGCCCGCCGGTCTCGCTAGTGCCTGCCGCCGAGTGCGCGCTCGATCGCGGCCTTCACACTCACGCGCGTCTCGGTCTTGAGTTGCGCTTCCAGTGCCGCACGTGCGGCGGGCGTGCCCAACCGACCCAGCGCCCGCACGGCGGCTTCCGAGAAGAGCGGATCGTAATCGGTGAGCGCCTTGGTGGCCACGGCGATCGCCCGGGCGGTATCCCCCGTGGCGAAGAGCCCGCGGAGCCCGACACCACGGAGCTCGCGAACCTCCGATGGATCGGTGAGACGCGCCAGTGCGTCGAACGCCTTGGGCGTATGCAACTGCGCGAGCATCGCGCCCGCCGTACCGCGTTCGACGAGCGGGTTCCCCGGCTTCGTTGCCTCGACGAGCAACGGCATCGCCTCGAGGCCGTCGACGCGCGCATACACCGCCAGCGCAGCCGCGCGCACCGTGGACGATGGATCGGTGTGATACATCTGCACCGCCGTCTCGGCGATCCCCGCCGTATCGAGCCCGGCGAGCGTGCTCAATGCCTGCCGCCGCACCGAGGCCGCTGGGTCGCGCAGGGCGGCGCGATCGATCGCGATCGCCTGCGGCGTCGCGTCGTGCGCCATCTGACGGAGCGCCTCGGTGCGCAGCTCCGGCATACGTTCGTCCAGCACGATGAAGTGCCGGGCCGCGATCGCCGCGGTGTCGTTCGATCCCGCGAGCTGACGAAGCGCCCAGTTCCGCGCCGACGTATCCAGGTCGTGCTTCGCCATCTGCGCGAGCTCTTCCGGCGTCTGGTCGGTCTGCACCGTTCCCAGGAGCCAGCCACCTTCGTCGAACCGGAACGAGAGCGGCGCACTCGGAAGCGCCATGTCGAACGTCTGGGTCTTCGCCGCCTGCACCATCACGCTATCACGCACCACGGAATCTTGCGTGATCACGCGAATGGTGGTCGGGAACTTGAAGAGCGGGCGCGTGGAATCGGTGGGCTGCACCTGGTTCACCGTCACGTGCAGGATCTTCGCCGCGGGATCCCACTGGCGGGTCACCTTGACCTGGGGATACCCGATCCCATAGGCCCACTGATCGAAGAACCAGTCGAGATCGCAGTTGCACGTCTTCTCGAAGGCGACGGCGTAATCCTTCGTGGTCGTCGCCTTGTGGGCGTTGTCCACCAGGAAGCGGTGCATCCCGGCCCAGAACATCTTGTCGCCGAGCAGCCGGCGGAGCTGGTGCGCGAGCTGCGCCCCCTTGGGATAAACGTGCCCGCTGAAGAAGAGGGCGATGGGATCGTTGCCCTGGTACTGACCCCAGACCAGCGGCCGTGCCTGCCGGAGATCGGCGCGCATCGCCGCCTGCTGCTGGCCCCACCACTCGAGCTGCGCCTCGTCCCATCCGCGCGTCTTCTCGTTTTGCACGGACTCCATGTAGGTGGTGAGTCCTTCGTTGAGCCAGATATTCGCCCAGTTGGCCGTCGTCTCGTAGTCGCCGAACCACTGATGCGCGAGCTCATGGGCGACGAGGCTCCGTGCCCCTTCCATCGGATCGTTTCCCGGCCCCGGAAGCGAGAGATCGGTCTGCGTCGTCGCGGACACGTTCTCCATCCCGCCGTAGGTGAAGTCGGGGATCCACGACTGATCGTACTTGTCCCAGGGGAACGGCACGCCGGTGAGCCGCGAGTAGAGCTCGATCATCGAGGGCGTCTCGCCCGCGGCGCGCCACCCGGCGTCCACCGTGTCGGGGTAGACGTACTCGTCCACCGGCTTCCCCCGCCACTGGTCATGCAGGATGGTGAACGGCCCAACGACCACCGAATACAGATAGGTCGACGCCTTCTCCTCTTGCGACCAGTGCCACACGTTCTCCTTGCCGCCGTCCACCGGGGTGACGGAGAGGAGCTTTCCGTTGGAGAGCACCTTGAGACCGGAATCGGCGGTGACCAGGAACTCCCACGTGGTCTTGTCATTGGAGTAGTCGTACGTCGGCACCCACGCGCGCGTCTCCGTGGCCTCACCCTGCGACCAGATCACATGGCGGCGCGGGACGAAGTAGATCCCCCGCACGGGGTGCGTGTGATAGGCCAGCGTGAAGACGACCGTATCGCCCGCCGCCGCCCGCCGCGGAAGCCGCACGGTGACGTGGGTCGTGTCGTAGGCAAAGCGAAGCTTCCGCCCGCGCGCATCGGTCGCCTTGTCGATCGTCATGTTCTCGGCGTTGAGCCGTATGGTGTCGGTCGCGACCTGCGGAATCACCGTGGTCGTCACCTCGCCCGTCACGAGGCGTTTCGCCTCGTCGAACTGCACGGCGATCCTCTGGTGGACCAGATCGAAGTTGTGGACGCCCTGCGGCCAGGTGCGTGGCGGGACGTACTGTCCGATCACGCCGGTGGGCCGCTGCGCCTGAGCCAGCGCCGGCAGGGTGAGCACCGCGAGCACGGTGGCGACGGAGAGAAGACGTTTCATCAGCATGGGCTCCGAAAGGGTCAGAAACGAAGGATGGCGCCGCGGACGCGGCTCGGCTACCTACCCGCCCGGGCGGCGGGAAGTTTCAACCATAGCTGAAGCTGGCATTTCCCCGGACTCGGGCGACCTCGGGATCGAAGGATCGGGTGGGCCCGGCGTCCTCGATGCCGGGGGGCGGCGTCCGCCTATGGCGGTCCGGGATCATCCGGGGGTGGGAACCCGTCGCCGCCGGGCGCAGCGACCGCCATCGGGACCGTGAGCTGGAACTTGACGTCCAGCCGCTCCAATTCCGCTCCCAACTGGCGATTGATCGAGTCCGTCAGCGCGGGATCGTCGGTCACGACCAGAATGTGCGTGACCATCTGCTCGAGCACCATTCGCCCCGCCCACGTCCGCCCCGTACACTGCGCCCCGGTGTGCTGCTGGTCGAGCAGTGGCGGAATCGTCGCGAGCCGACTCTCGGGTTGTGGGGGCACGATCTGATAGCCGTACGTCCAGATCGGCTTGCGTGATGGACCGTTGTTTCTCGTTGGCATACGCACCTCATCGTTCACGACTCGCGACGTCCTCGGCAGCCGGACGTATCGGATCGGCATATCCAACCCGAGCGACATGACCACCACACCCCGGACCACACGATCGCACGCACACAGGCTCGACACGCGTCCGTACCGCGGCATCGAGAAATGGCTCTGAGTTGGAGAGTACGGCGGCGGGTTACGAACAGGTATCGCACAAACGGATGAAAGACGCAGTACGCACTTCGTCCTAGCTGAGCGGCGGCCTACCCCGGGATGGCGGCGCGCGCCCACGCCCACACGCGCACGTACCACGGGCGTCGTCGCCGCTGCACGAACGGCAGAAGCTTCAACATTGCTCCTCCCACCTCGCGCGTGGTCGTCGTGGGCCGTGCATACGATGCATCTATCCTCCGAGGACGTTGCGGATCTGGCTCATTCGCCGCCGCGTGGCGTCGAGGGTCTTCTCGGTTTCATCGGGGGGCTCCGCGGGCGCGCGATTCCCGGCTCTCCGGGTTTTCGACGTCCGCCCGCCCTCCACTTCGCCATGTTTGTCCTCGGACCGTTCCTGGATCTTCCGACTCATGGCGCCAATCCTTCCGAATGGGTCCGGCGATCGGTCGCGCCGCTCGCCGGACGTCGAGTGAGCGCTCGGCGCCCGGCGCGCATGCGATGCTTCGCTCCGCTTCGCAGCGCAACCACGTCCTGCCACTCAGGTACGGGCACGGCGTGAGCATCCGCCGAAAGCACCCGACGCGCGGCAACCCCCAACTCGATCTCGTCCACGATCATGGCGGCAACCCGCTCGAGCAGATCGAGCTCGAGAGGTGTCCATGCCCGCGCACGCTGGTCCATGGCCAGCAACGTGCCGATTCCGCCGCCGCCGGGACGACGGAGCGGCATGCCCACACACGCCCGCACCAGACCGTCCCGCACCGCCGGGTTGTTCGCCACCAGCGGATCACTGCTAGTGTTGGCGGACACGAGGGGGTGACGCGAGGCCATGATGTGCTCGTGGAATGCATGGGAGACCAGCAACGCGGTCGGTACGGGCAGCCCATAGCTGCTGGCGACGAGTCGGCCGTCCGCGTCCACCAGGGAGGCACACACGGCGGTCACCGCCAGGGCGTCACCGACGAGCGTGGTGACGCGATCCAGCGCCCGCTGCGTCGCACCGCCGTTCAAGGCCTCGGGTGGTTGGTGCTGCTCCACCCCGAGCGAGCGATGCCTGCGGGCGCCGGGCGGGCGGGCGTGGGCCGCGGACTGCCTCTCCATATCAGGCCTCACGCGTGAGGGCGTGAACGCGTGCGAGGTCTCCCCGCATTACTTCACCAGGAGGATCGTGACGATCACCGCGATCAACACGATCGCGAGCGTGGAAAGCACGATCGTGTGGGGTGGGGGTGGGGCGGGAGCCGCGGCCAGCGCGGCCCGCTCCGCCATGGGCGAGCGGACGCTCGGCACGTCGGCGGGAAGTCGCGGACCCGCGAGCGGGGCCGCGACGGGGTGCGTCGGCGCCGGGCTCGCCGTGATGGCGACGCCGGAGTCGGCAACCTGTTGCGCCGCCGCCGGAGTCACGGTCCCGACAGAGAGTCCGACGACGAGGGCGAGTCCGACACCAAGGGCACTACTCGACCAGCGGTACATACGACCTCCCACAACATCAGTTGGGTTCTGCCGGGCACGCCGGGCCTCGGGAGGACTCTCCCGCGACGCGGTGCCAAGCCACTACACGACCCTGCGACCCTGAATCACGCGGATCAGCACCACCACGATCGCGACGATCAGGAGGATGTGAATCAACCCGCCCATCGTATACGACGTGACGAGTCCGAGCAGCCACAGGACTACCAGGATCACGACGATGGTCCACAACATGATTCCTCCGACTACATGCGGCGGTCAGTGCCATGCACCGCAACACGTCGATTGCGCATCCCCGCGCCCGCGAGCACCACACCGCCCACGACCGCCGCCCAGCCCACCCAAGGAGGTATCACGCGTTGCGATTGGGCGGAGACTTCGATGCCACCGACCCGCATCATGCTTTGCTGCGATCGGTAGCTCGGCCCAATCAGCGCGACAAACACCCCGAGCGCGGCGAGCGCGATCCCTCCGATGATCAGCGGCTTCATGTCAGTCCGCCTTGACCGTGAGCGCGTGCGTCAACGTCAACATCAGGTGAGAACCCGCAGGCAGGACGATATCCACGTCCGCCATCGCCGCCGACACGGCGACACCGGCGGCACCGCCCGCCACGCCGCCGACGATCGCGCCGGCCGCGTCCCCGCCGATCACTCGGCCGAGGATCGCTCCGGCCGCCGCACCGCCGGCAACCCGGGCCACATCGACCGCCTCGACGCCCCGACCCTGACGGACGGTCACGAGCGAGTCGATCGACGCATTGATGTCATAGGTCGTCCCGCGCACGGTGACGCTCGTGACCGCGAGCGTGAGGGTGCCGGTCGATCGATTGTTGGGCGCCGGGCTCACCTTCGCGATGGTCCCGTGCACCGTCGATCCGGCGGGGATGGCGACCCGGCCGCCCGCGCTCCGAACGTCGGTGACGACGTTTGCCGTGAAGGCGTCCCCGGCGTGTGCATGCCGTGAGCTGATGGTATCCGTGAGAGTGGCGTCGACGAGCGTGCCCGTGGCGAGGGTGTAGCCCGCCGTCGCTGCACCGGCGGAGGTGCCACTCGAAGCAGTCGTACCAGCCGTTTGGTCTTTCGGGGAGCAGGCCGCGAGAACGATCAGCGAGATGCCCAGAAGCGAGCCCTGCAGTGTCTTGAACGTCATGGTGCTGCACTCCATTCAGTGTGAACCCCTTGCCGCGTTAACGCGCCCGGCGCCACGGCATGCGCGCCAGACCAACCAATGCCGAGACGAGCAGAGGCACCGAGACCGGACCGGTC
>Ga0102953_1001869_pt1 | contig 13076 bp, 10 predicted proteins | sample SalPon2A_C_D2_MG_FD_78509 | JGI IMG/M metagenome (GOLD analysis project Ga0102953, IMG submission 78509) | Soil microbial communities from South San Francisco under conditions of wetland restoration - Salt Pond MetaG R2A_C_D2_MG | ecosystem: Environmental > Terrestrial > Soil > Wetlands | place... | reverse complement strand
GTGGTATCGAGGCCGTCGAGATTGTGCAGGCGCGCGCCGCGGACGGTGATCCAGCGCGGCCCGGCGCGGCGGCGCTGTGTGGGGAGCGGGATGCTCCGCGTGCCGGAGAGGTACGTGCCGGTGAGGGTGCCGGCTCGGGCGGCGCCCGCCACCGGCCCGGCGTAGACGAGCGCCCCGCCGTGCTCGCCGCTTCCGGGGCCAAGCTCGATCATGTGGTCGGCGCGCCGAATCGCCGCGGGGTCATGTTCGACCATCACGACGGTATTGCCACTCTCCCGGAGCCGCTCGAGGAGCCTGAGGAGGCGATCCACGTCGCGGGCGTGCAGGCCGATGGTCGGCTCGTCGAGCACGTACAGCGTGTCCACCAGATGCGAGCCGAGCGCGTTGGCGAGCGCGATGCGCTGCGCTTCGCCGCCCGAGAGCGTGCGCGTCTGGCGGTCGAGCGTCAGGTAGCCCAACCCGACGTCACGCAGGAAGGCGAGGCGCGCCTCGAGCTCGCGCAGGATGGTGGTGGCGACGTCGCGCTCGAACCCGCTGAGCGCGAGTCCGGCGACCCAGGCTGCGATGTCGCCGGCGGTGCGGGAGGCGATCGCGCCGATGTCGTGCCCGCCCACGGTCACCGCGAGCCCTTCCGGCCGCAGCCGCCGCCCGCCGCATGCCGGACATGGGAGGGCCCTCTGGTACTGACGCAGAAAGACACGGATGTACTGCTTGTAGCGCTTGCTCTCGAGCGCGCGCAGGAAGGGGAAGACGCCGAGGTAGCGGCCGGACTTCCCGTGCAGCAGCAGTCGGCGGTCCGCGGCCTTGAGGCTGCGCCACGGGCGATCCCACGGAATCGCGTGCCGGTCGGCCATGTCGCGCAGCAGCCGGCGCTTGTTCCCGTACCGCGGCTTGGTCCACGGGTCGAGGGCCCCGTCGGCGAGGGAACGCTCCTGATCGGGGACGATCAGCGACTCGTCGTACTCCAACACCGCCCCGAATCCGTTGCAGCCGGGGCACGCGCCCGCCGGGTTGTTGTACGAGAAGAGAGCCGGCGTGAGCCGCGGGGCGGGCGTGCCGCACTGCGTGCACGTCGGATGGCGTGAGAACCGGAGCTCCACGTCCCCGGCGATCGCGCGCGCCGCGCCCTCCCCTTCGGCAAACGCCACGGCGATCGAATCGGCGATCCGGGTGCGGGCCTCCGCGCTCACCCGCACCCGATCCACGACGACGACCACGTCCTCCCGGTCGAGCCGGACGCCGCGCGGCAGCTCGTCGAGCCGCTGCACCGTGCCCTGGCGCAGGATGCGCACGAAGCCCATCGCCTGGAGATTCTCGACGATCAGCGCGTGGGTCGTGTGCGACGAGTGGGGCAGGGGGAAGACGATCAGGGTGTCCACGTCGCCCAGATGGTCGACGACGCGCTGGGCGGCGGTGCTCGGCGAGTCCACGTGTACGGGGGCGCCGCAGACGTGGCAGTGCGGGTGCCCGATACGTGCCCAGAGGAGCCGCAGATAGTCGTAGATCTCGGTCGCGGTTCCCACGGTGGAGCGGCTGGAGGTCGTCGGGTTCTTCTGCTCGATCGCGACCGCGGGTGCAATGCCCTCGAGGCGGTCCACGGCCGGCTTGGCCATCCGTTCGAGGAACTGTTTGGCGTAGGTGGACAGGGACTCGATGTAGCGGCGCTGCCCCTCGGCGTAGAGCGTATCGAAGGCGAGGGAGCTCTTGCCCGAGCCCGACGGCCCGGTGATCACCGTGAGCGCGCGATGCGGGAGCTCGACCGTGATCCCCTTGAGGTTGTGCTGGCGGGCGTTGCGGACGACGATCGTACCGGCGGGCATGGGACGAAGGATACCCGCGAATCGGGAGCGACTACAAGGTTGGCGCGTTGACGGCGGAGGGGCCGCGCCGTAGCTTGGCCCCCCGATGGCTACCTTGGCCGCGCCGCGCATCCTTCGTCGAGGGCTCGAGCTCTTCGCGCTGATCTCGATCGCGGGATTCGTCGTCCTCCTATTCTATGGCAACAATCTCGATCGCTTTTCCAGCGCCATGCTCTCGCTGCACTGGCGCTGGGTGGTGGTTGGGATCGCGCTCGCCTCGCTCGACTGGTTCGGCGGCGGACTCCGGCTATGGATCCTCGTGCGGCACGTCCAACCGGGAGCCTCGCTCAAGGGATCGATTCTCGCCGGCGGACTGAACACCTGGGCCAGCTATCTGACCCCGTCGCAGACCGGCGGCGGGCCGATGATGATCTACGCGTTGAAGCGCTACGGCACGCCGCTGCCGGAGGCGATGGTCGCGAGCCTCATGAGCTTCGTGGCCACCGTCATGTTCTTCGCCGTGGCGGGCCCCACGGCGATCCTGCTCGGGGCCGGCCACTCGTTGGAGCAGCACGGGGTGCTCGGCAAGACGGTCACGCTCTACGATCTCTTCCGGCTCAGCCTCGGGGGGTTCATCGCGATCGGCCTGCTGATGCTGCTGCTGTTCATCTTCCCGAACGTGGCGCGGCGGGCCGGGCGGGCGCTCGGCGGGTGGCTCCGGCGCCGCGGCCGGGCGGGGCTCAGCGCCAAGATCCAGGGATTCGAGGAAGGGGTGGATCAGGCCCACCACGCGCTCGTGGCCTTCTTCCACGGCAAGGGGTGGCTCGCGCTCTTCGTGGCGGTGCTGCTCTCGGCGGCGGCGCACGCGAACAAGCTCGTTGCCGGCTACGTGGTACTGCGGATGCTCGGCATCCACGCCGCGTTCGTGGATGTGTTGCTGCTTCAGACGCTCATTACCTTCCTGCTGTATTTCGCGCCCACGCCCGGCGGGTCGGGCCTCGCGGAGATCCTGTCGGCGGCCGTCATGTCGATCTACGTGCCGCGGGAGCTGACGCCGTCCTACATCCTCCTCTGGCGCATCGTGGTGTCGTACCTCACCGTGGGATTCGGCTCGATCGTGTTCTGGAAGTGGCTCAAGGGCGCCGAGACGCGCGAGGAGCCTGCGAGCGCGTAAGTATGAGCGGTCGCCCGGTTTCGGTTGCACGCGTCTCGGGCGGAGACTAGCTTGTCGGGGTCGTGACGTGCGGGCCGGCATCGATGCAAGATCGCTGCGCGGGCCCGCCCTTTGCACGCGGGGAATCGCACGCATGTCCTTCATTGAAGTCGGCGGCCAACGGCAGCCCGTTCCACCCGGCGAGAGCGTGATCGGGAGCGACGCGTCCGCGTTCGTTCGGATCACGGCGCAGGGGGTGGAGCCGCGGCATGCCGTGCTCCGTACGACGCCGGACGGACAGGTGGCGATCAGCCGGGCGAGCGAGACCGCGGAGATTCTCGTCAACGGGGTGCGTCTCGGGCCGCAGCCGACGCCGCTCCTGCACGGTGACAAGGTCGTCGTCGCGGGCCACGAGCTCCTCTTCGTGGACGAGCGGCGCAGCGGGAGCACGCAGTACGTCCAGGCCATCAACCCCGCCATGTTCGCGGGGACCAAGTCCAAGGGTGCCCATGCGCCCACGGCGGCTACGGGCGGACGGCTCGTCAGTCTCACCGACGGCCGTGAGTACACGGTGAAGGGGGCATCGCTCGTCATCGGGCGCGATGCCGGGTGCGACGTGGTCGTCACGAACAAAGACGTCTCCCGGCGCCACGCGGAGATCATGGCGACTCCGAAGGGCTATCTGCTCGTGGACGGAAGCACCAACGGGACGTTCGTCAACGGCAAGCGCGTGACGGGGCAGCAGGTGCTCGCGCGCGCCGACGTGATCCGCGTCGGCGATCACGAGTTCCGGTTCTATGCCGACGTCGCACCGGCGCCTGCGCCGGAGCCACCCGCCCCGGCGTCGGGCGCCGCGCATCGGCTCGCCAACACGATGCATTCGACGCCGGTCTACCGCGCGCCCAAACCCGCACCATCGAAACCGGCCCCACCGGCCGCCGCCGCGCCGCGGAAGAGCGCTGCGGGGGCCCTGGCGTTTCTCGTGATTCGCAGCGGCGAGCTGAAGGGGCAACGGCTTCCGATTCGCGTCCCGGTGGTGAACATCGGGCGTGCCGATTACAACGACATCCCGCTTCCCGATGAGAGCGTGTCGACCACCCACGCCAAGATTCAGCGGCGGGAGGGCATCTGGATGGTGGTGGATCTGGACTCCACCAACGGGACCTACGTGGACGGCGAGCGGGTCGCGGGCGACGCATCGCTCGCGCCCGGTGCCCTCGTGCGGTTCGGCGAAGTGCGCGCCTTCTTCGAGCCGGCGGATCACGATGATGCGGCGCCGCAGGGCGGCTCGACGAAGCTCCTTCAGGCCATCAAGCTGCCGACGGATCAATAGGCTTGTCCGATACCGTGACGTTCACCTGCGCCGGCCGGACGGATGTCGGCATCGTGCGGTCGGGAAACGAGGACAACTACCTCGTTGTGCCCGAGCACGCCATGTTCGTCGTCGCCGACGGCATGGGCGGCCACGCGGCGGGGGAGGTCGCGAGCGAGATGGCGGTGCGCATCATCGCCGACGAGCTGGGCGACCTCCGTGACGTGGCAGCCGATGTCGCCGCGGAACGGATGCGCCACGCGATCCGCGAGGCGAACGCCGTCATCTTCCAGCGCACACTCTCCGAGCACGACAAGCGCGGGATGGGGACCACGACGACCGTCATGGCCCTGCTCGATGGTCGGTATCTGATCGGTCAGGTCGGAGACAGCCGGGCATACCTGCTGCGCGACGGCGAGCTGATGCAGCTCACGAAGGACCATTCGTACGTCCAGGAACAGGTCGACGCGGGATTCCTCTCACCCGCCGAGGCACGGACCCATCCCTACAGCAACGTGATCACCCGATGTGTCGGCGCCAACGTCGACGTCGCGCCCGATACGTACGTTGGCACGGTGCAGCGGGGCGACATGTTCCTCCTCGCCTCCGACGGGCTCACCGGCATGATCGACGATCCCGAGCTCCACCAGATTCTGCTCGGCGAGGGCGAGCCGGACGCGCTCGCGGCGGCGCTCATCGACGAGGCGAACCGCCGGGGCGGTCTGGACAACATCACCGTGATTCTGGTGCGCGTGGACGACGTGCAGGGTGGGGGAGCGGGCGGCGCCCGCACCCAGGCGGCGACGACTCCGGCGTGACCGAGGGCCCGAACGTCGCCGCGGTGGGTGAGGTGGCGGCGGAGCACCTCGCACCCATTCTCTACGCGCTCGAGGTGTGCGCGCTGCAGATGGACGAGGCGGGTCGGGCGGAGGACGCGAGCTACTATCGGGCCGTGGCGCGTCGGCTCGCCGACGCCGGCGGGAGCTAGCGGAAGATCGTCTCGGCGGCGAGCGCCGATTCCACGTCGCTCGCACTTCCCTCCAACAATCCTACGATGACGTCGGGGGCCACCGTGCGCGGCTCGGCGGCGAAGAGGCGCAGCCGTCGGGCGGCGGTGTGCAGCGTCTCGGCCACCTGTTGGAGTCCGAGGCGCGCCGGCGCGACCGTCCCGTGCCGCGTGGTCACCAGGACGTCGCTCGCCAGCATCTCGGGCTTGGCGGGGAAGTCGAGCAGGAGCCCGCCGGCGGGGAGCCCGAGCTCCGCCGCGAGCCGATCTTCGAGGCGCCGCACGAGATCGGGTTGTGCCGGCAGCCAGGGAGCGAGACCCTCGGGCAGCTCGGCGGCGGACAGATCGAGGACGCGCTTGTAGAGCCGGCGGGCGCGCAGCGCCTGGGCGAGCGGGGCGTCGGGCAGGGCGCGCAGGGCCACCATCAATTCTTCGTCGGTGCTGTGCGCGATCCATGGCACCTCGAGCCGGCCCGCCGCGATCGCGTCTCGAACGAGCCGCTTGAACATCGAGGTGGCGCTCCGAATGGCATGGTGCCAGTAGACGTTGCGGTACATCTCGTATTTCGCGAACAGCAGCGACTCGAGCGCGCTCACGCCCTTCTCGTGAATGCCCACGACGAGCCGATCGGTGGGATCCCGCACGAGTGTGAGCGAATGCAGCAGGCGGTCCACGTCCACGACGCCGTATGGGACACCCGCCATCCGCGCGTCGCGCGAGAGATAGTCGATCTTGTCGAGGTCGATGGGACCCGAGATCAACCCCTGCAGCGGGCTCGCGCTCCGGCCCCGGATCAGCGCCACGAGGCGTTCGGGCACGTCCGCGAGGCCCGCGCGATCGAGCACCCGGACGAGCTCCGGATGCTGCAGGTGCTCGAGGGCCAGGTCCTCGTGCGAGGGGAGACCCGCCTCCTCGAGCGCGTGCGAGAAGGGATAGTGGCCGATGTCATGGAGGAGTGCGGCGAAGCGAACCGCGTGGACGTCGTCGGGCGGGACGTCCGCGAGCGCCCCGCGTTCCTCCAGTAATCCGAGCGCGCGCCGCGCGAGATGGTACGCGCCGAGCGCGTGCTCGAACCGCGTGTGCGTGGCGCCGGGATAGACGAGGAAAGCGTGGCCGAGCTGCCGCACGTAGCGGAGGCGCTGAAACGGCGCCGTATCGATGACCGCGAGGGCGGCGGCGTCGATCCCGATGTTGTTCCAGAGCGGGTCGCGGATTACGTCGAAGCCGCCGCCGACCGGCATGATGGCATTACACCTTGGGACCGGCGTTCCGCACCGCCTCGTCCACCTCGGCGGCGTACTTCGCGAAGTTGGACCGGAACATCTCCGCCATCTTCTTGGCCTGTGCATCGTAGCGTGCGGGGTCCTTCCACGTCCCGCGCGGGTCGAGCACCGCCGCCGGCACATCGGGCACGGCCGTCGGCACCTGCAGTCCGAAGACGGGGTCCACGCGGGTGGGCGCGTTGGTGAGCTTCCCCGAAAGCGCCGCGCGCACCATGGCGCGCGTATAGGCGAGGCGCATGCGCTGGCCCTCGCCGTAGGGGCCGCCGGTCCATCCGGTATTGAGCAGCCAGCACTGCACACCGTGCTTCGCGATGCGCTCGCCGAGCATGCGCGCGTAGGCCCCGGGATGCAGCGGGAGGAAGGGGGCGCCGAAGCACGCGCTGAACGTCGCCTGCGGTTCGGTCACGCCGCGCTCGGTGCCGGCCACCTTGGCCGTGTACCCCGCGAGGAAGTGGTACATCGCCTGTTCGGGCGTGAGGTGCGCGATCGGCGGGAGCACGCCGAACGCGTCGGCCGTGAGGAAGATGATGTTCTGGGGATGCCCCGATCGGCCGCCCGGTACGTGGTTGGGGATCGCGTGAATGGGATACGACGCCCGCGTGTTCTCGGTCAGCGCATCGTCGTCGAGATCGATTTCCCCCGTCTTCGGGTCGAGCACCACGTTCTCCAGCACGGTGCCGAACATCCGGGTCGTGGCGTAGATCTCGGGCTCCCCGTCGGCGGAGAGCCGGATGACCTTGGCGTAGCACCCGCCCTCGAAGTTGAACACGCCCTCATCGCTCCAGCCGTGCTCGTCGTCGCCGATGAGGCCGCGCGACGGGTCCGCGGAGAGCGTAGTCTTCCCGGTGCCGGAGAGTCCGAAGAAGATCGCGACGTCGCCGGCGTCCCCTACGTTGGCGGAGCAGTGCATCGAGAGGATGTCCTGCTTGGGATAGAGGTAGTTCAAGATGGTGAAGATCGACTTCTTCATTTCACCGGCATACCGCGTCCCGCCGATGAGGATCTCGTGGCGCGCGAAGTTCACGACGATGAACGTGCTCGACGTGGTGCCGTGGCGTTTCGGATCCGCCTGGTACTCCGGCGCGTGGAGCACGGTGAAGTCGGGCGTGAAGCGCTGGAGCTCGGCGTCGCTCGGCCGGATGAACATGTTGTGCACGAAGAGCGTGTGCCACGCATTCTCGCTGACGAACCGGACGGCCACGCGGTGCCGCGGGTCGGCGCCCCCGAAGAGGTCGCGGACGAACATCTCGCGGCCGTTCAGATGCCGGACGACCTCGGCACGCAGCGCGTCGTAGTGCTCCGGCGTCAGCGGCTGGTTGACCGGTCCCCACCAGATATCCGCCTCGCTGCTCGGCTCCCGGACGATGAACTTGTCTTTCGGCGAGCGGCCGGTGTGCGGGGTCGTGATGGCGGTGAAGGGACCGCCGGCGGCGAGGTGGCCTTCGTCGCGTCGGATGGCGGCTTCGTATAGGGCGGTGGGTCCGAGATTCCAATGGACGTCGTCGGCGGGTTGGATGCCGTCGGCGATCGGAGAGGTCTGTGTGCGCGTCATGATCGGCGCCTGTCTCGTAGTGGTCGAAGAAGGGGGGCGGAGCAGGTCATCGTGCGCTGGCGCGGGCCCGCTCCTGCGCGTCGATCGTCGCGATGACGGCGATGTTCACCACGTCACTCACGTCGGAGTCGCGCTGCAGCACGTGGACCGGCTTGGCCATCCCGACGAGGATGGGACCGATGGCCTGCGCGCCGCCCAGTCGGATCAACAGTTTGTACGCGATATTCGCGGCGTTCAGGTCCGGGAATACTAACACGTTGGCCGGTTTCTGGAGGCGCGAAAACGGGTACCGACCGGTCAGAATTTGCTCGACAATGGCCGTGTCGGCTTGCATCTCGCCGTCCACGGCCAGCTGGGGATCGCGCCCATGCAGGATACGCACCGCGTCCGCGACCTTCTCGGACGACGGGTGGCGAGCCGAGCCGAAGTTCGAGAACGAGAGCATGGCGACGCGCGGCTCGATGCCGAGATGCCAGACGAAGTCGGCCGTTGCCGCCGCGATGTCCGCGAGCCGGGGTGCGTCGGGCTCGATGTTGACCGTGCAATCGGCGAGAAAATACGTGCCGTGGGGGAAGAGCAGCATGTAGATGCTGCAGACCGCGTGACCGTCTTGCTCGGAGCCTACCGTCTCGAGCGCCGGTCGGATCGTCTCCGGGTAATACATGTTCTCGCCGGCGACGAGCGCATCCGCGTCGCCCGCGGCGAGCATCATGCACCCGAAATAGGCGGGTTGATGGGCGCGCTCGCGCGCATCGGCCCGCGTGATCCCCTTGCGGCGGCGGCGCTCCCAGTAGGCCTGTGCGTAGGTCTCGCGCGCCGGTGCGGTGTCGGGGTCCACGACGGTCACGCCGTGCAGCTGGACGTCCGCCTCTTCCGCGATGCGGGCGATCTCCGTACTGCTGCCGAGCACGATCGGATGCGCGATCCCTTCATCGGTCATGATGCGGGCCGCGCGCAGCACCCGGGCGTCCTCGCCCTCGGGGAAGACGATGCGTTTGGGATCGCGAGCGGCGCGCATCGCGAGGCCCCGCATGAGCGCGCGCGTGCGGCCCAGCCGTCCCTCGAGCTGAGTGCGATACTCGTCGAGGTCGATGGTCACGCGGGCCACGCCGCCCGTCACCGCGGCCTGGGCAACCGCGGGAGCCACCGCCAGGAGCACGCGCGGGTCGAAGGGCTTGGGAATCAGATAGTCACGCCCGAAGCGCATCCGGTCCGCGCCATAGGCACGCATCACGGAATCGGGGACGTCTTCCTTGGCGAGATCGGCGAGCGCCCGCGTCGCGGCCATCTTCATCTCTTCGGTGATGCCCGTCGCGCGCGCGTCGAGGGCGCCCCGAAAGATGAACGGAAAGCCCAGCACGTTGTTCACCTGGTTCGGGAAATCCGACCGCCCGGTGGCGACGACCGCATCTTCCCGGACGGCGAAGACGTCGTCGGGGAGAATCTCGGGATCGGGGTTGGCGAGGGCGAAGATGATCGGCTGGTCGGCCATCACGCGGACCATGTCCTGTGTCATCAGCCCGCCCACCGACAAGCCGACGAAGACGTCGGCCCCCTTGAGTGCATCCTCGAGCGTGCGCGCCGACGTCTTCCGCGCCATCCGCTGCTTGTATTTGTCGAGCGGCCCGCGACCCTCGTAGATCACGCCGTGCCGGTCGACCATGAGGATGTTCTCGCGCGTGACGCCGAGCCGCACGTAGTGCTCGGCGGTCGCGATGGCCGCGGCCCCCGCGCCCGAGAAGACCACGCGGATCGTCGCGAGGTCCTTGCCGGTCACCTCCGCGGCATTGAGGAGCGCCGCGCCGCTGATGATCGCGGTGCCGTGCTGATCGTCATGGAACACGGGTATGTCGAGGGTTTCGCGCAGCACCTCTTCGACGTGGAAGCAGTCGGGCGCGCGAATGTCCTCGAGATTGATGCCGCCCACGGTGGGCTCGAGCAGCTGGCAGAAGCGTATGACGTCCTCGGGGTCCTCCGAGCCGACCTCGAGATCGAAGACGTCGATATCGGCGAAGGTCTTGAAGAGGATGCCCTTGCCTTCCATCACGGGCTTGCCGGCGAGGGGGCCGATGTTGCCGAGCCCGAGGACGGCGGTCCCGTTGCTCACGACCGCGACGAGATTCCCCTTGGCCGTGTACCGGTAGGCTTCCTGGGGGTCGTCGGCGATCGCACGGCAGGGCTCCGCGACGCCGGGCGTATAGGCAAGCGAGAGATCGCGTTGATTCTTGAACGGTTTGGTGGGCGTGACTTCTATCTTGCCCGGACGCCCGGATTCGTGATAGGCGAGGGCGTCCTTTCGCAGCGTCGACATGGCGCAAGTCTCTGAAAATTAACGGGTTAAGGAAGGCCCCGCGGACCGTCGCTGTCAAGGGACGGGTTCACGATCAGCGGGGCGGCGGAGCCAGATCGGACGGTGTGCCGTAGAGCAGCTGCACGGTCTGCCGGTCTCCGACCTGCGGTTGATCGACCGTCGGCTGCGCGAACATCAGGTCCGCGGGCGACGGGCTGTGCTCGAAGAGACCGAGCGAATGTCCGATCTCGTGCGCTGCGACCCGCGCGAGGCAGTTCGCGACGTCCGAGGGCGGATAGGACTTCCAGCTGAGGTGAATCTGGAACGGTGCGGCGAGTCCGAGCCCATCGCTGGTGAGGGAGTCGCTCGTCACCCCCTCGCACGCACTCGGATCGGGTGGAAGCGCGGGGTCGCGCGGCGCCATGGGTGGCGCGCCGTTGGTCACGGAGACGCGGACGTCCGCGCTGTCCGAATCGGCGACGAGGACGGCGCGGAACTCTCCATAGAGGAACTGGTCTTCCCAGGCCATGAGTCCCGTGGCGACGTACGCGCGGACGCTGTCCCCGGCGGCGGGGTCCACCCAGTAGCGCACGGGAAGGCGGCTGCGCGGCCAATGGAAGGCCGCTCCGTTGTTGAGGCGGAACCCATATGCGCGCGCGCGTGTGGGCGCGGTGGCGGTGGTGCACGCCAGCGCGCCGACGGTGAGCGCCAGGGCGGCGACGAGCGCGCGGCTACGGGGACGCACGACCGAGTCTCGTGAGGCGAAGCGTGAGGGCGACGCGCTGGACGGTGCTCGCCCCGGAGAATCCCTGGTTGGTGAGCGCGTTCGTGGTGAACCGGTGGACGTCATAATCGAGGGCGAGCCCGAGCATCAGACGCGAGCCAAGCCGATGTTGGAGCGTCATCCCCGCGCCGACCACCGGCTCCGGGGTCATGCCATCCTGGAACAGTGTGCCGGTGCGCTGTGCGGGGGCATAGATGAGCGCTCCGAGCACGGCGTGCACGCCGATGCGTCGGCTGATATCGCGGCTCAAGCGAAGCGCGGGCCGCCAGACGGTGAGCGTGGTGACGCCGACCGTGGACGTGCCGTGCAGCGCGAGGGTTCCGTGCTCCGCCTGCACTTCGATTCCCAGTCGGTAGGTCTCGTTGAGCGGGGTGTCGATCCCGAGTGCCACCGCGAGGCCGGGGTCGGGACGGAGCGCGACCGCCGTCGCGAGCGAGTCATGCGTCAGATCCGTTCCCGCCAGCACCCCGAGCCCCAGGTGCACGCGCACCTGCGCCGCTGCCACCCCGGAGAGGGTGACACAGAGGGCGACGGCGAGGGTGGCGCAGAGCAGGTGGCGTTTCATTCCGATTCGCTGGTTGTGGCGCCGGAATATACTGCGCCGCCCCTGCCTCAGGCGGCCCGGGCGGGCACGGCGCGCCGCACCAGTCCCCCGAGCAACAGACAAGCGCCGAACACACAGACGACGAGCGGTCCGGTCGGCAGATCGAATTTGAACGACAGGACGAGGCCCACGGCGGAGGCGAAGGCCGAGATTCCCCAGCTCACCGTGATGAGCAGCCCCGTCCGGCGGGTGAAGAGGAAGGCGATCACCGCGGGGACCACGAGGAACGTGAAGACGAGCAGGACGCCGGCGATCGGTACCGCCAGGGTGATCGCAACGCCGAACGAGACGTAGAAGAGAAAGTCCCACCAGCGAATCCGCCACCCGAGCAGCTCCGCCTCCTGTTCGCGGAGCGAGATGGTGAGAAACCGCCGCTGGAACAGGAAGTGAAAGACGCCGATCGCGATGTAGACGATCAGCAGCTTCACGATCGCGGGCCAGCTCACCCACAGAATGCTGCCGACGAGCACGTCCTTGATCGTCTCGGCGCCGCGCGGTGCCTTGTCGGCCACCAGGATCGCGGCCGCCGAGGCGACGACGTACACGACTCCGATGATCGCCTCGTGCGGCACGCGCTGGTGCTCGCGCTTGGTGCGGGTCATGGCGAAGATGAAGGCGCCGAGCGTGGTGAAGCCGAGCGCGAAGACGTATCCCGTCGCGGAATCGGGCGCGACGCCGAAGAGCAGCGCCGATGTCGAGCCGAGGGCCGCCATCTGCGCGAGGGAGAGATCGACGAAAATCACCTCGCGCGCGATGACGTGCACGCCGAGGTAGGCCAACATCGCGACGAGGATCATCGCCGCGACGAACGGTGCGAGCATGAGGTGGAGCAGATCCGACATGATGGTCGTCCCCGAATGCGCGTGGGCCGGCGGCTAGTGCCGGGCGAAGGCCTGGGCGAGACTGTGGACCCAGAACGTCACGAGATCGATGTAGCTGTCGGTGCCGGGAGCGCCGCCGGCGTTCGCCGGGACGATGACGGCCTCCGCACCGGCCCGGCCGGCGATGGTCTTCGCCTGCGACTGGTTGTAGAAGTTGGCGGTGAAGACGACGGGGATGTGCCGGTCACGCACCTCCGCGATCAGCTCGGCCACGTGCCCCGGCGTGGGGGGGATCCCCGGCTTCGGCTCGACATAGTCGACGCACGCGATGGCGAAACGCCGGCTGAAATAATCCCACTCCTTGTGGTAGCAGACCATTTCCTTCCCGCGGAAGATCTCCCCCTCCTTCCACCAGCCGCCGAGCCGCTCTGCGAGCGGCGCGCCGCGGAACGACTGTCGCTGGAGAAAGTCC
>Ga0102953_1001868_pt1 | contig 13076 bp, 12 predicted proteins | sample SalPon2A_C_D2_MG_FD_78509 | JGI IMG/M metagenome (GOLD analysis project Ga0102953, IMG submission 78509) | Soil microbial communities from South San Francisco under conditions of wetland restoration - Salt Pond MetaG R2A_C_D2_MG | ecosystem: Environmental > Terrestrial > Soil > Wetlands | place... | reverse complement strand
TTCTTTTTATTTAATTCATCTAATGAGCCGAGGACGAGAATTGAACTCGTGACCTCATCCTTACCAAGGATGCGCTCTACCCCTGAGCTACCCCGGCAACGAAAAATCATTCGTTGTTAAACATGAGCGGGAGACGGGATTCAAACCCGCGACCCTTAGCTTGGAAGGCTAATGCTCTATCAGCTGAGCTACTCCCGCAAATCCTAAATTTCCAAATTCCAAGGTTCAAATTCCAAATTTTGGTTTTTTTTTTGGATTTTGGATTTTTCGGCAACTGTGGGGAGAGCAGGATTCGAACCTACGAAGTCATTAGACAGCAGATTTACAGTCTGCCCCAGTTGGCCACTTTGGTATCTCCCCAACAATTTTTCTTAAGTTTTATATAGAACGTCGGTCAAAAAATGTGTTTAAGAAAAACACACAAGACCATCTATTTTTTTTTGGAGCCGAATCTCAGATTCGAACTGAGGACCCCGAGATTACAAATCACGTGCTCTGGCCAACTGAGCTAATTCGGCAATACACTAAAACACTTCCCTTTAACCGCATGAAAACCCCGGCAAACTTCTGATTGGTATGTTTACTGAGGCATTTCAATACTCGTCTCTAACCATCAAGAGACTTGTCCAAAAAGGGTTTGCAAATGTATAAATATTTTTAAATAATTCACAAGAAAAGGTACTTTTTTTAAATTTATTTCTCTTTGAGCTTTTCCTTGAATTTAGTGAGCTGGCGACGAATTGCATCGACTGCCAAATCAATGGCTTCTTCAAAGCTGTCCGCTTGTTTTTTAGCAAATAAATAATCTGTAGCTGGAAGTGAAAGTTTTATCTCGGCGATCTTGTTATCGGCTGATTCCGGTTTCAAGACTCTAAGCGTTATTTCTGCGGATATAACACCTTCAAAAAATGTCTCCAATTTGTTAATTTTTTTATTTGTAAAATCGACCAATTTTTGATCTGGTGTAAAATGAACTGCATTTAAATTAATGTTCATAATTTTTCCTCCTCTTTAAGTTAGGCTCTTGGATGAGCTTGTTTGTATATGCTTTGAAGTTTATCCGTCGTTGTATGGGTGTAGATTTGCGTCGCTGCAAGATTACTATGCCCCAACAACTCTTTGACGGCGTTTAAGTCTGCCCCATGATTCAGCAAGTGCGTCGCAAAACTATGCCTAAGTACATGTGGACTCTTTTTCTCTAAAGTTGTTACCAGCGCCAGGTATTTCTTCACAACGCGATAAACTAACTTCTCATAAACCGGTTTCCCTTTGGTTGTTAAAAAAAATGATTGACAACCCGAACCAAATTCAGCATTGCGCAATAAAAGGTACTCCTCAATTAATGAATTTAAGCTTCGAGGATAGGGCACAATGCGCTCCTTATTATTTTTACCTAATACCCTAATCAAATATTCTTTGCGAAAGATTTGCTGGTCAGTTAAATGAATCAGCTCGGAAAGACGAATGCCTGTGCCATAAAAAAAACTCAAAATCATCTTATCACGAACACCTGTAAAATCGTTCTGAAAATAGCCATCATCCAGCAGACGATGCAAGCTGTTTTCATCAACAAATACCGGAAGTTTCTTTGGAATTCTAGGTGCGATCACCGTATCAACCGGACTCACTGCTATTAATTCCTGCCTGAGTAGGTATTTATAGAATGACTTCAAGGAAGTAATTTTCCGCGTAACCGTTTTCGAAGTATTTCCTGAATCCATTAATTGAACCACCCACGTACGAATTAACTTCGAATCCACCTGTAAAATGTCAAAATCCCCGACCGTTTTGAAAACAAATTCTTCAAACTGATCGAGGTCTTTTCCATAGGCAACAACAGTGTGTTTCGAACACCTTTTCTCGAACTTCAAATATTTAAGAAATGATTCCCGGTACGACATTCAAAACGTCTTTTAGTTGCAATCAGGAACCAGGCTAAAAAAATTTAGTCTTCTTCGCGTTGCATTTGTTCAATATAGATAGCCTTTTTAATCTCGGCTCTACGTTGTACTGAAGGCTTCACATAAGCCTGTCTCCCGCGTAATTCCTTAATTACGCCAGTCTTTTCAAACTTTCTTTTGAATCTTTTAAGGGCTCTTTCAATGTTTTCGCCTTCTTTAACCGGAATAACGATCATATTATTCTATTTTTAACTGTTTAATTTTTTCGAGCCGCAAATTTATGAATTCTTGGGTATTAATCAAATTTATCACAAAAAATTTAATTCCTAAAACATGCCCATCATTCGTGGTTTATTAATATTCCTAACAACAACATTAATTTTTGGTTTTCAGATAGGGGGAAATTCTTTGGAAGTCTGTCTCATTAAGCACATCATTTTTCTGTAATAGTCGAATGGCGTTGATAAATCCGTTGCGCGAACGGAAGTCAACAATTGCATTAGCTACATCCCAAGATATATATGGATGATGGGCTAATTGTTCAGCTGTTTCAAAATTGATATTAAGCTTTTTTATTTGCCTGACATCTAGTTTTAGATACGGAAGAATCTTTTCAATAGTTTCCTGCTTCAATCCGTAGACTTCACCCAATTGGTGTAAATTGTAAAAGCCTCCCAGCAAATTTCGGAATTTGACAATTCGCTTTGAAAAGACCGGTCCTATTCCGCTTAATTTAATTAAGTCCTCTGGTGTTGCACTATTCAATTCAATCACCAATTTCTTTTGCTCCTGCTTGACAGTTGTTTGGGTATTCTTGCTATCGACAAAGTGCGTAATTTGCCTTGGACTGTCTGATTGCTTTCGGGCGACCTGCTTGTGCGATGCAATCTGAATATATTCAGCAACCCGGCTAAAAATTGAATCATTCATTCCGTAGATTTTCATCAGGTCTTTTGCGTGAAAGAAGTGCCCTCCTTTTTCCCGGTATTTCAGCAGGTTTACTTTTACGCGCGTCGGCAAAGCAAAACTATCTAACGCTAATGAATCAACCGTGTTTGGATCAATAGCAAACAGGTTCCCCATTTTCAGTTGGGCTTCCAGCTGTTCTCTTTTGGCCATCTCATTCAGGTAGTGTTGAAACATTTTCCGATCAGCCTCCCCGGGAGTTTCAAAATAATAGATGAAATGATCTGCGAGAGCAACAAGAACAATTATTAACAGTAGAATAATTAATCCGATACGTTCATTCCGGGTAAACGTAAAGTAATCTCGAATAATGGGGTGAAGTTTCAAATTTTTGTTCTTTTTAAAATGAAAAATGAATCAGGCTCATACTGATTAACAAAATCATTTCAAAAGTTACAATAAAATTTTCAGAGATAAAATTAAAAATTTAAAATACCAATGCCATTCAAAAAAACAATAGCAACGGCAATTGGTGCGATTATTTTCACGAGGAACATAAAAACAGATAAAAAGACCTCCTTGATTGTTCCACCTTTTTCAATTTCGGCACGCACTTTTTTACGACCAAATTTCCACCCAACAAATAACGAAATAAACAGACCACCGAGCGGCAACATCATATTGGCAGAAATCCAATCAATCAAATCAAAAATATTCATTCCGAAGAATGTATAATCTTTGAAGGTTCCCATAGAAAGGGAGCAAATGATGCCCAATAACGTAATTAAAGCGGTTGCAAAAATGGTCGCTATTTTTCGATTCAATTTCAATTCCTCATGGAAATATGCCACTACTACTTCCAATATTGAAATTGACGATGTTAAGGCTGCCACAGTAAGAAGAATGAAAAATAGAATGGCAAAAATGGTACCTCCTTGCATTTGTTGGAAGACGTTTGGCAGTGTAATAAACACCAATCCGGGGCCACTACTTGGTTCAATACCAAAAGCGAATACAGCCGGAAAAATAGCAATACCTGCCAAAACAGCTATTGCCGTATCAGCCACCGTAACATTAATGGCTGTATTTACGAGGTTGTTTTTATTGTCGATATAAGAACCATAGGTAATCAATGTTCCCATTCCAAGACTTAGCGAAAAGAAAGCATGTCCCAATGCGCTCAGAACTCCTTCTGCTGTTAGTTTTGAGAAATCGGGGTGAAACAGGAACTTTAATCCGGCACCGGCACCGGGCAGCGTTACTGCCCGAATATCTAAAATTAAAATAATGACGACCAACAGTGGCATCATAATTTTGACGTTCTTCTCAATCCCATCCTTTACACCAACAATTACAATTGCTCCAGTAAGTATCATAAATATGACCTGATAGAAAACAGGCCGAACAGGTGATTGAATAAAGTTCGTAAACATATTTGTCAGCTCATCCGGGCTTTTGCCTTTAAATGAATGTGTCACCGCATTGGTAATGTATTCGATACTCCACCCGGCGACCACGCCATAAAACGAAAGAATCATAAACGCAGCGCCGACACCTAGCATTCCAACTAATTTCCATGACGATTTCGGAGCTAACTTTTTAAAAGCACCGTAAGCATTTTTTCGCGATTTGCGTCCAATCATCAATTCGGAAAGCATCACAGGCAGCCCGATTGCAGCAATGAATCCCAGGTAAACAAAGAGGAAAGCGGCACCTCCATATACCCCTGTTATGTAAGGAAATTTCCAAATATTACCGAGACCAACAGCCGATCCTGCCGCAGCAGCAATAACTCCGAATTTACTGGAAAACTCGGCCCTCCCCTTTTTAGACTGATTTGCCATGAATAAATGCTATAAATATGGAAATGTGTGTGTTAAATTTCTGTTGAGAGTAAAAATGCAAAATATTTTTAATCGGTCAAAAAAAATCGAATTAACGCAATTAAAAATAACGATATAAAAAAAAAGACCCTCCAAAATAGAAGGGTCTCCAGAAATTATTTTAGCAATAATTAGTTTTTACCAATACAATTCAAATTGTCGAATGCAACTTTCAAGCGAGCAATCTCTGCTTCTTCACCTTTACGCAACCAAACGCGTGGATCATAGTATTTTTTGTTTGGCTTGTCATCACCTTCAGGGTTTCCAATTTGTCCTTGTAGGTAATCGTGGTTTTTAGCTTCGAATTCACGAACACCATCCCAATAGGCCCACTGGGTATCCGTATCAATGTTCATTTTGATGACACCATAAGAAATACCTTCTCGAATTTCGTCTACGGTAGAACCAGATCCTCCGTGGAATACGAAGTTTACTGGTTTTGCATCCGCTGTGTTGTATTTCTCAGCAATGTATTTTTGAGAATTATCCAGAATTTTGGGAGTCAATTTCACATTACCAGGTTTGTAAACACCGTGAACATTACCAAATGCAGCAGCAATTGTGAAGTTCGGGCTAACTTTTCCCAACTCTTCATAAGCATAAGCAACTTCTTCTGGCTGAGTGTAAAGCAATGAGTTGTCAATACTTGTGTTATCAACACCATCTTCTTCTCCACCAGTAACTCCTAATTCAATTTCCAGAGTCATACCGATCTTGCTCATTCTTTTAAAATATTCTTTGCTGATTGCAATGTTTTCTTCCAATGGTTCTTCTGACAAGTCAAGCATGTGTGAAGAGAACAATGGTTTTCCGGTTTCTGCATAGAATTTTTCACCAGCGTCCAAAAGTCCATCAATCCATGGCAACAATTTTTTTGCAGCATGGTCAGTGTGCAGAATCACATGAATTCCATATAGTTCTGCTAAATGATGAATTGTTTTAGCACCAGCGACTGCACCGGCGATTTGAGCTTGTTGTCCATCCAGTTTCAATCCTTTACCAGCGTAGTACTGTGCACCACCGTTAGAGAACTGAATAATAACTGGCGAGTCAACTACTTTAGCCGCTTCCATGACCGCATTAATTGTACTAGATGTAGTCACGTTTACAGCTGGCAAAGCAAATTGTTTTTCTTTGGCAACTTTGAAAATGTATTGTACATCATCTCCGGTAACAACTCCCGGTTTGATGTTATCAAAAAGTTTTTCGCTCATAGCAATTATTTATTATAAAATTAAACGGAATTATTTCAATTTGATATTCAATCATCTGATCGGCCGCAAATTTACAAATAAAAAATCAAATAAACGGCTGACAACATTAAACGCAGGTTAAAACGGATAGCCAATGGCGAAGGTCAAATTAAAATCTTTTGCGGTGATTGGATAGTTACCAATTATGAACCGTTTTCCCTCAGGCAGTGACGGATCCCTGAGCTTCATTCCTAAGTCTAGCCGGAAAATAAAATAGGTGAAATCGAAACGGAATCCGGTACCTGTCCCCAGGGCAATTTGCTTGTAGAAACGATCAAACCGAAACAATGCTCCCGGGCGATTGTCTTTCTTGTTAATTGCCCAAATATTTCCTGCATCCAGGAAAAAAGCACCATCAATTCGCCACACCAAACGATATCGGTATTCCAGATTTGCTTCCAACTTAATATCAGACGACTGGTTGGGGTAAGATCCCTCCGGGGCTTTGTAGGTTCCCGGACCAAGTGAACGAACCTGCCAAGCACGGATTCCGTTGGCCCCACCGGTGAAGTATTTCTTTTCAAACGGAAGTACGTCAAAATTACCATAGGGAAAGCCAATTCCAAGGAAAGTACGCCCCACCAATGAGTTGTATTTGTCGAACATGTGACCATAGCGGTATTCAAAATCACCTTTCAGGTATTGGGCAAAACGGGTACCAAGTACTTCATGATAACTGGAAACCTGCCCGGTTACAGTGTCGGTGTAGGAATGAATGGGACGATTGAAAACATTGGACCACACCGACAATATATTCCCTGCACTTTCAAAGGACCATTTGATGTAATGATAATCACTGCGACGTTGCAAATTCTGCGTGTTATCAACCTGGGTATAGTTCATCGCAAGAATTAGGTGATCGGTATAACTACTCTTAATGTAGAGATCGCGGATCAGCTTCAAGAATTTGGAATTGAAAGCCGAGAGATTAACATAGTTGAAATCGACCAGGTTTAGCGAATGACTTTTTGATATTGAACTTTTCCAATTGTAACCAAATTTCAGGTTTTCAATCGTTCGTGTATAGTCTGGGCGCCGCTGATAGTTGTAGCCAACCGAAATATTGGTTGTTGGCACCTGGTAGGTAAAAAGCCCACTGCTTCTCAGCGGCCCTAAAAACTTCGGAATCGTTAATGAACCTTCTAAGCCAAACTCGCGAGTATTGAAATTAAGATTGTTGTTATTGACAAATTGACGCTCAAGAGCACCTTTTAAATTTAGGTTAAATATTTCGGCACCGTGAAAAACATTTCGATGCTCGTAATTCAAATTACCAGCCACACCCAAATTGCCAGATGAATTGGTGCCTTCAACGTCAACGGAGAATCCCTGGCGGGGCATGGCCGAGAGTTGAAAGTTACAATCCAGCCAGCCAATGGTGTCATTTCCCAAACTGTCCAACTCACTAAAATTTAGATTGACAACCCTGAATTGGTGAAGCTGCACCAGGGAACGATATGTCTTCTCGACATTTTTAAGCGAATAAAAGGCACTATCCTGAATTCGATTCACATTGCGAAATAAGTCCGGCCTGTACCTTAATTTGTTGTGGTAGTAGAAAATGTAATCGAGTTGTCGCAAAGTATCTGGTTTCGATTTCGACGAGTTTTCGGTCATTTGTGGCGGAACAAAATCGGGGGTAATTTTATACTTCCTGATTTGATAGCGTTTATGATGCCGGATGGAATCAATTTCATTGTTAATATCATTGTCGTCGATCACAACATTGAGGTCGACATGCCTGTTCGACAACGTACTATCAGCCAGGTAGCTGATAAAATCTTCAGAAAAATTATAAAACCCATGATCTTTCAACCGGTCGGCAACTCGCTTTCGTTCAGCATTTAGAACATCAACATCGAAAATATCACCCGAATGAATCATTTGCTCTGATGTATCAGCAAATATAAAAGGCTTAATGTAATCATCCAAAATATCGTAAGTGTAATTCCGCACCCGGTAAGGCTTCCCCGCTTTGATGGTGTATATCACATTGACCTTTTGCTTCTTCTCCTTCGTCTCTACCTTGTCCGAGACCTTGGCGTCATAATAGCCTTTGTTTTTCAAATAAATCTTCAACTGTTCCAGCGACCGTTGCGTCAAATAATCATCATAAATCACCGGGGCTTCACCAATTCGTTTAAACCATCCTTCCTCTTTCTTTTTAGATGAGATGTTGTACAATCCCAGGTGAAACTTCAAAAAGCCTAGAATTTTCAGGTTTTCCTTTTGACGGACCTGGGCTTTTAATTCTTCTTTATTAATTGAATTGTTGTCCACCCGAACTTCCGTGCTATTCAGTAGGTATTTCCCATCAGGAACAAATTTGGTACTGGAGCAAGAAAAGAAAAAGAATGCCATCAACAGGCCAATTAGGATATGAAAGCATTTAAAATTTCTCATCTTATCAACGGGTAAGGATGTTTCAACAAAAATAAACACTATCATGCGCAAACAAATCAATCAAGCTTTTTATTTTTACAAATTGTTTGAACAACTATATGCTGAGTAAAAACAAAATAAAATTCATTCAATCGCTAAGCCGGAAAAAAATCCGTGACCAGGAAAACGTTTTTCTAGTTGAAGGAAATAAAATGGTTTTAGAAGCTATTTCCTGCCAACTGAACGTAAAATTGGTTGCCGGAATTGTTTCATTCCTCTCTGAAAATGACATTCAGACATCATTTGCAACAGAAGTAATCACATGCACCGAAGAAGAACTCCGGAAAGCCAGCTTGTTAAAAAATCCACAACAGGCATTAGCTGTGATTGAAAAACCTTCGGAGGCGCTAAACTTTTCAGTACTGGCGCAGGAATTTTCATTGGCACTCGACTTCATCCAGGATCCTGGCAACCTGGGAACGATCATTCGCATCGCTGATTGGTTTGGTATCAAGCACATCATTTGCTCACCAGACACTGTTGACTGCTACAATCCAAAAGTTATTCAGGCCAGCATGGGCGCCATTTTCAGGGTAAAAATCCATTATGCCGATTTAAAAGAAGTCATCCAGAAGGCAGCAGCAAACGATTTGCCCGTTTTCGGCACTTTCCTGAAAGGTGAAAACATCTACCATACGGTATTGCCTCCAAATGGAATTTTAGTGATGGGTAACGAAGGGAACGGCATCTCAAAGGAAGTGGAGCGCCTCATCGATCACAAAATTCATATTCCATCGTTTCAAACCGTCCAAACAGGATCCGAATCATTGAACGTGGCGACCGCAACAGCTATTTGCTGTTCGGAATTTAAACGGCGAATTATTCGCTGATCAATATGCTTTTCAGTGAGTCCAATTTTTGAAGAAAAGGCAATACCGGTGCTAGCGTCAAACTGTCACCATGAAAACTTCCATAACGAATTTCATGCGATTCATTTCCCTGCCTAATCCGAACCCAATAGTCACCCCCATCTACACAAACATTACATGTATTGATGTCAATGGCGGAAAAGTCATCAAAATCCAACGACTGAACCAATTCATTCCACTGATCTTCTTGCACGGATCCACAGCTTTCCTGAGGAGCACTCTCCTCTTCCTTGCAAGGATTGAAGCAATATATTGAAACGCGTCATTCGCGATGATGATTGAATCAGCTCCGGCACACCAGCCGCAAACATAACCACTGGTTATTTCCAGTTCCTCTTTTGAAAAATCTAAATCACCATCATCTTTGTGACAAGCGGCGAGTAGAATGGCGACAGCCAAGAGATATAGCAATTTTATCATCGGTGATTCGGGTTTCTACTCCTATTGATTGAAAACCAGAAGAAAGGTTGCGTCGGAAGCAATCGCGTTTTATTCGAAATGGAAACTTAATGTGAATACGTTCGAGGTCAACTTCTTGATCGATGATGTGTAGTAATGACGTTGGGTATCATCAGGTCCACCATTCAACATATTTCCTAATCCAAAACTGGCTTTCAATTCAGTTGATAAACGAAAGAATTTCAAGTAGTGATCCCAGCCAATACCGGCTTCAATATAAAAACCGCCACGCTTGACGCGTACCAAATCCTGAACTCCGGTTTTGGAAACATCAACCCGAAAAGCTGGTCCGGCAATCAAATACGGGCGTTCATTATTCAAGCGATTCGATTTGTATTTAAATAGCAGTGGTAGATCAATGTAGGTTGATTTAATCGAGTAATAATCCAACGGTTTTAAGCTTGTGGTGTTGTTGTCGTAAATTGGCACGTTATATACCAAACGTCGTTCACCAAACGAAAGCCCCGGTAGAAACCGGAGATCAAAATATTCCCCCAGCCGCAAGCTACTCACAATACCAACTGTCAAACCGGGCACCTGCTCCGCAATATCAGCCGAAACCGTATCATTTGCGGTAATCTGACGGTCATTCGGGTTGGGAATATCATCAGGTGCAAAAGCAGGATTTGTACCGATTGGTCGGAAGGTCTGAATGCGAAAATCCAGGGTATTGATGGCGATGGTAAACCCAAAGTGCAATTGCTTATCATCAAAAGTAGTGAGGTTTTTCACTCGTTGAATTTGAGCAAATGAATTTACAGCCAGGTAAATGAGTACTATGGTGCTAATGAGCTTTTTCACTGATCTCGATCCATTTAATGTCCTAAATCAAAAACCACAATATTAAAAAAATATTGTCTCTTCTGCCCGAAACAGGCATTTATTTTTGAGCAATGTAAATTGTTGCGATCCCCATCGTCAGCCGATTCTGTGACACCTTCGAAAATCCAACTTCCGAAAGAATATCCAAAAATTTCTGATCATCAGGGAATGCCATGACCGATTCGGGCAAATAACTATAGGCCGATGCATCTTTGGAAACCATTCCGCCAATCAACGGCAAAATATGAAAAAAGTAAAATCGATAGAGTTGTTTAAACGGGAAATGCCTGGGTTTTGAAAATTCCAGGATAACGGCTGATCCACCAGGTTTCAAAACCCGTAAAAATTCCTTCAGCCCGTTCTTGAGGTTCTCAAAATTACGCACCCCAAACGCCACAGTGATGGCATCAAATGAGTCATCGTTAAATGGCATTTCCTCAGAATCACCCTTTTTGAAATGAATCAGTTGATCCAGCGAAAGTTTTTTCACTTTTTGCTCCCCCACCTGGATCATCTTTTCAGATAAATCGAATCCCACAATTTCATCCACATCAAGTTTGGAAGCAGCAATGGCAAAATCACCCGTTCCGGTGGCCACGTCAAGAATCCGCTTTGGCTCTTCCTTTTTAAGCAGCCGAACTGCCTTTTTCCGCCAAATATTATCAATACCCAGACTTAAAAAATGATTTAAAAAATCGTATTTGTGCGCAATATTGTCGAACATTTGCTCGACCTGTTGCTTTTTATTTTTTTCAGAATTCTGATAAGGAGCTACTGTCATTCAACGTTTGGTGTCATTTTGTCAATAAATCCCAGGGATTCATCATCGACGCGAATTTCGCCTTTGGTGACATGTCCGAGGGTAAAAAACGGCAATTTGGTACTACGCATGAGATCAACAAATTCATCCTCTGAATCATGAGCGACTCCGACCATTAATCGTCCCATTGATTCGCCAAACAAGAAAGCATCCCGACGAATTTCAGCATCAGTGGTAATGTCGAATCCCAATCCGGCGGCCATCCCGGCGCGCAGCAGCGAGAAGAATAAACCACCTTTCCCGACCGGACTAGCCGATGTAATCAAGCGGTTGTCAATCAATTTTTTCATCGCTGAATTTAACGCGACTTCACGATCAATATTATATTCGGGAAGTGGCGAATCGAGTACTTCATGATAAAATTCAAGATATTCAGATGAATTGATATCGTTGTATGAAGTTCCAAGAACGAAAATATTATTCCCCTTTTTCTTCAGATTATGGGTGATGACTTTGTCTTTGTCTTCAACACTCCCCACCAGGCTGATGATAATGGTCGGAGTTACTGTGCCGTGACCACTGAAGTAATCAAAGCGAATTTTTCGGTCTGAAATTTTCAAGTCAAACTTTTCGGCGGCATTTTCCAATCCTTGTTTCGCTCCCGATGCAATAAACTGCCCGTTCGGATGTGCAATATTGATGTGATACAGGAATGCGCTGACTGCTTCGGGTTTCACCCCGTAGCAGGCCATGCGGCGGGCTGCACGACTAATCAAAATTTCAATAGCTTTCTTTGGATCTGTTTCCAGGTGATGATGAAAGGCATGGGTTGTCATGGCCATCATCTGTCCATTGTCTGCTGTAAAAATTCCGGCATCGTCAGTCTCCCCACTTGCCACACTTTCCAAATCAAATCCTTCGTCACTAAAATCATTAAAGTAATTAACCGGTGCCAGATTTGGGTTCACCATTAGGTTAAAAACAATATCATTAATATCTTTGGGCTCTTCAATCTGATCAATAACGAACACCTCTTTGTTTTCAGCAATTTCAGCCATAATCTTAAGTATTATACGTCGATATTGAAAACAAAAATAGTCAAGTAGTTGATTTTTCCATAAAAAAAAGGGAATTTTAATTCGTTTGAAAACAAGAACAAATGGTCATGAAACACCAAATTGCAGTTGTAACAGGTGCCACGTCAGGCGTTGGCAAAGAAACAGCAAAAATACTTTCAGAAAATAATTACAAGCTCATCATAACCGGCAGACGCCAGGAACGACTGGACGCGCTCAAGAAAGAACTGGAACATGAAAATTGTGATGTGCTTTCGCTGTGTTTTGATATTCGGTCCAAAGTAGAAGTTGACGAGGCATTGGCGTCGCTTCCCGATGAATGGTGTAAAATTGATGTATTAGTGAATAATGCAGGATTGGCAGCCGGACTTGACCCAATTTTTGATGCTGATGTCGATGATTGGGAAGCCATGATTGACACCAATGTGAAAGGATTGCTGTATATCACTCGTAAAATTTCCCGGTGGATGAAAGCCGAAGGAAGCGGGCACATCGTCAATATTTCATCAATATCAGGCGTTGATGTGTATCCAAATGGATCAGTCTACTGCGGAACTAAGTTTGCCGTAAATGCGATTAGCAAAGCGATGCGCATCGAGCTGGCTCCTTTTAATATCAAAGTGAGCACAGTGAGCCCGGGTGCAATTGATACGGAGTTTTCACTGGTGCGTTTTAAAGGTGACGAAGAAAAAGCGAATAACGTGT
>Ga0102953_1001867_pt1 | contig 13077 bp, 12 predicted proteins | sample SalPon2A_C_D2_MG_FD_78509 | JGI IMG/M metagenome (GOLD analysis project Ga0102953, IMG submission 78509) | Soil microbial communities from South San Francisco under conditions of wetland restoration - Salt Pond MetaG R2A_C_D2_MG | ecosystem: Environmental > Terrestrial > Soil > Wetlands | place... | reverse complement strand
TTTCCTCCATATATCCCATCTCGACAGATGAATATGAAAACCTGGCTGTCGCGATGGACAAACTCCAGCTTAATGACGCCGCCCTTTCCTTTCAAAAAGACTCTTCTTCTGCTCTGGGATTCGGCTTCCGATGCGGTTTTCTTGGTTTACTCCACCTGGAAGTTGTTCAGGAACGCCTGGAGCGGGAATTTGACATCCCGCTGATTCTCACTGTTCCCACCGTTAGCTACCATTTTTTTCTCAGCGACAACACCATGGTGGAAATTGACAACCCTTCCTATTTCCCGGACCCTTCGCTTATCGTCCGCACGGAAGAACCCTTTATCAAGGCCAGCATCTTGATTCCGGATCGCTATATGGGGGCTGTCATGACCCTCTGCATGGAACGGCGCGGGGAAAACACCAATTATCATTATCCCACACCGGGCCGTATTGAGTTCATCTGTGAACTGCCACTGGCCGAAGTCATCTATGACTTTTATGATAAACTGAAGTCCATAACACAGGGGTATGGTTCGTTTGACTACACCTTGATCGACTACCGGCCAAGCGACTTAATCAAACTCGACATCTTGGTCAATGGTGAGAAGGTTGATGCCCTGGCCCAGTTGACTCACCGGGAACGCGCCCGGGAACGAGGCCTGCATGCCTGTGAAAAACTTAAAGAAGAAATTCCCCGTCAGATGTTCAAAATCGCCATACAGGCTGCAATCGGCGGTACCATCATTGCGCGAACAACAATTTCAGCCCTGCGTAAAGATGTTACGGCAAAGTGCTACGGCGGCGATATAACACGCAAGAGAAAATTGTTGGAAAAACAGAAGGCCGGTAAAAAGAGGATGAAGACAGTGGGCAACGTCGATATCCCACAAACCGCCTTTCTGGCCGTTCTCAAATCAGACCATTGACAAAAAACTGCAAAATGCCGTTCCCTGTCCGACGGGATTTGGTATATGGTGGAAACTAACTCCCTGTTGAACGGTAGGTTTTCTGCTGTCAGAACTCAGTTAGCGTCTGTCCAGATAAAATAAGCACAGACATCTATTTGATATTTCGAGCATTATTTTTTGAGTATAACGCGGATATTGAGGAAAAGATCATTTATGGGTTGACATTAGTTCGCCAGGACACAGGCCTTGTTTGTTGCCATCACTGCAATTTCTTGATCAGACAGGACAACACTGCCGCTTTTTACTACATACACCAGACAGTCAGCACAGATATTAAATCCAGCCCGGTAATCTTCAAGTTCAGCGACGATTTCCCAGCACTCCTTTTCAGGCATTGTCCGCGCTACACACGCTTCATCATGACAGTTCATGATTTCCCAGCAAGCAAGATTCTTCATTAAGGCTTCCCTCCTTAAAGTAAATTACGCACAGATTTTTTAGTCTGCCACTAACTCACAAATTTTGCAAGGCAGAATATCAAATCTTCTTTTCCCTCCCCTGTTTTAGCACTAAACAGCACTCTCTCGTCCGGATTGACTCCCAAGGCAGTGTCCAGGGCGGCAGCATGTGCATGGCGCTTTCCACGGGGTATCTTATCAAGTTTGGTATACACGGGCAATAACCCGACGCCAACATCTCTGAGCCAGGTAACGAGATCCATATCCAATGATTTTACCGGGTGGCGTATATCAAGAATAACCACGACACAGCAGAGTGTTTCCCTGGTCTTAATATAGGAAGCAATCAGGGTCTGCCATAAACCTTTTACCTTTTTAGGTACTTTTGCAAACCCATAACCAGGGAGATCGACAAGGTAAAGGCCGTTCTCCACCGTGAAATAATTCAGGCTCTGAGTCTTCCCCGGCCTGGAGCTGACTTTGACCAGTTTTCTGCGGTTAACCAAGGTGTTTATCAGGCTTGACTTGCCGACATTAGACCGCCCGGCAAAGGCAATTTCAGGCATAACAGGCGCCGGCAACTGTTTTAAGGCATGCGCGCTAATTACAAATTCAACTTGCGAAAAATCAACCATAGTCTGTGACCAAAATGCGCAAAAACCTCTGCCAAACGCTCTATCAGCAAAGGTCAGAAAAACTTGTCCCGGTGTTCAAAACAATCAGAGCGTGTAGATTACCTTATTCAAAGCATATTCAACAATCCCTTCAGCACCGGCCCTCAACAATTTCGGGATAAGGTCACGGACCTCATGTTCAGATATCACCGTTTCCACAGAACACCAATCCTTCTTGTACAGCTGTGCAATAGTAGGTGCATTCATGCTGGGCAAAATCTCGATTAATTTATCGAGCTTAGCGTTGTCAACATTCATCTTCAGGCCGACTATGTTATCGGCACGCAAGGCCCCTTTTAAAAGCATGGAGATATTTTCAATTTTCTCCCGTCGATCGGGGTCATCCCATGCTTCTTTATTGGCAATAAATTGTGTATTTGACTGCAGCAGTTCATGAATGACCTTCAGCCCATGAGCCCTGATCGTCGATTCTGTTTCAGTTACCTCAACGATCGCATCTGCAAGCTTTGACACAACCTTGGCCTCGGTCGCGCCCCAGGAAAATTCAATATCAACATTAATATTTCTTTCGGAAAAATATTTTTTTGAAAAATTCACCAGTTCTGTTGATATTTTTTTGCCATCCAGGTCCCCTAGAGTTTTAATATCAGAGTCACCCGGCACAGCAACCACCCACCGCGTTGGTTTACGGCTCACCTTGGAGTAGACAAGATCAGCGACCACAACCACATCAGACTCATTCTCCAAAGTCCAGTCCAAACCAGTTATACCAGCATCCAGAACCCCGCTCTCCACATAACGCGACATCTCCTGTGGCCTGCAGATCGAACAGGTCAACTCCGGGTCATCTATTTCCGGGAAATAATTTCTAGATGACAATTTAATTTTCCAGCCGGACTTCTCAAAAAGATCAATGGTGGCCTTTTCCAGGCTTCCCTTTGGAATACCTAATTTCAACTCTCTCATTTTTTATACACCTCCGCCGGATCAAAAACTTTTTCTCCGACAATCTGAAAAGAACCTCCTGTCAGACACCTGAAAAAGCAACTGCGATACCCCTTATGGCAGGCGGCGCCGCCCAATTGCTCTACCTTATAGATCACCGTGTCTTCGTCACAGTCTACAAGAATTTCTTTAATGATTTGACAGTGGTTTGAAGATTCACCTTTCAGCCACAGCTTATTCCTGGATCTGCTCCAGTAATGGGCCTTGCCTGTCTCAACTGTTTTTCGCCACGCCTCTTCATTAATATACGCCAACATCAAAATTTCATTCGTTTGATGGTCCTGCACTATCGCGGGGAGCAAACCACCGCATTTCTCAAAATTTAAAGTGTCCATACAACTTCTGTTTTTGTATTTTTAAGAGTATTTCCTCATATAAAAAGCGGTGTAGAATATGCTTATAATCCGATTTTGTCAAGAGAGCCCCTTAGCCCAGGTTTTTTTTATGTCAAATTCATTTTTTAAATTGTCTACACTCTATATAAAGTAGTAAAGTAGTGAAGCGATCCTTTCCAGACAAAAAGAAATCAGTTATACACAGATCCTTAAGCCAACACTTTAATGCTATCCAGACCGTTTTATCATACAATAACCTGCGACCTCAAATCGTAGGGGATAGAGCAGCGCCAAAACAACCGGATAGCCTTGATATATTATGAGTGCAAAAGATCTCACCAAAATTACTCTCAACAATACCAAAAATTTTCTCACCGAAAATAAGGCCGAAATATATGCGATGCTCAAAGATCCAGACATAGTCACTTGGCAGCAGATCAATTTTGAGAAAAATGCCCCCCTCCTTAAATTTCTTGGCATTTCAGTTCAGGCCCTTACGAAGACCTTGATTCAATATCCAAAATCAGCGAAAGAAATCTCCCAAAATATTACCCGCTGGAACAACGAGGTCGGCAACCAGTTAGCCGATCTGCTTGACAATAAAAATGGCGATGAGGCCCTTAAAAAGGCCCAGGCACTTGAGACCCAGGCAGGAGAACTTGAAACGCTAAAGTCACAATTGCAGCAGCAGATCAGTATTTTCGCAGAATCTGCCCAACTGGTCCGCCATTCGCTATCACTGCAGGCGATTATTCCCCTTTCAGAAAAAAGCCCAGGGGTAAAATCAAACCTCTTCACCTCAGGATTGAATGTTTTGAGTCTGGTCACCGACGAAATCGGCAATAATCCAGCTCAGAAAAACATCGACCAAATCAGTTCTGAGGCCAGCAATCTCGCCACCCGTTTCAGCCACATTGAGATGCCCAAGGTTCCCCGTCTGGCTGAGGAGATCATATTCCACTACATCTCGCTGGGAAGCTCCACAACCCAGGAAGTCATCACCTTTATCTCGAACCTGAAGGCGCGGCTTGAGGGTGAGCATACCACATTGGAACATATTAAAACCGGTATCAGCGAGTTATACAACCAGGATATTGAAACTATTCTACAGGGTTTAAAGACCCATGCCGCTTCGCTTGGTTCTCTGATTTGCGGGCTGCATCACAAACGTCAACTACAGAAAAATATGGAGACTATTGGTGAGACTCTTGAGCTTCTCAATATCTACCAGCTTGCACTCAAGAAAAAATTGATTCCCGCCCTTACTGCCGAGATCGACACCCCTGCTTCCAGCCTTAACCCGACCAGTATCTCTGCAGCAAAAACCAAGGATTTCTTTCTCGGAGCCAAAGGCATTATTCGTTCTGTAAAAATGATGGTCACCTCACTCAAAGGTCATGAAGCTATTAATGAACTTGAGCTGCAGATTATTCTGGAGACCGCCCTGAATAAATGCAGCGTCTATTATGGCAAAAGCGCCAAAGATGTCAAAAAACTCAGCGATTTCATCCATGGACTTATTGAAAAATTCACCCGGCCTTTTCCCTACGAAGATCTTTTCAACCTGACAAAGCTTACAATTTCCTCCTATGGGACACAAATTGAGCATTTCATTAAACAATGTGAGATACCCCCGGAGTTGTTATGCTTGACAAATTCCCAGATACCAGACAATTTTGCCGGACTCATCCAAAGACTCAGGGATAAGAATACAGCTTTTCACAAAGTCAACACCGGCAAATGAACAAAACTAAACAAGCCTGCAATCCCCCTGAAGACTTTTTCTGGACAGGCGCAACCAAGGAGGTTATTTTATGAAAGCCGCACCTGGCGATACCGTCGTTGTTGTTTATGACGGATTAACAGAAGATGGGGAACTGTTTGACTCATCAGAAAATTCAGGCCCTCTCGAGTTTACCCTTGGCACGGAGAGTGTCCTGCCGGGATTTGAAGAAAACATTACAGGCATGACCGAAGGAGAGAGTAAATCATTCACGCTGCCGCCGGAAACCGCCCACGGCTTGAGCGACCCGGAACTTATTCACACCTTTAAACGAGAGAGTATCAGAAACCACCAGAATATCAAGGTTGGCATGGTTATGGGGCTTAATCTGGAACGCGACGGGCAACAACACCAAGTTCCGGCAATGGTTACCGCTCTTGATGAGAAGAATATAACCGTTGACTTCAACCACCCCATGGCGGGACATACCCTGACCTATAAGGTTACTCTGCAATCAATAGTCAAGAACAAAGCAGCCGGGCAACAGTAATAGTTACGCTGCCTTTTTTATGACTTGGCACTAATCACATTTTTCAGCACAATCCAACATAATGACGTCCCTCAAAACCGTCCTGAGCATAGCCGGATCTGACCCCTCCGGAGGGGCCGGCATCCAGGCCGATCTTAAAACATTTACTGTCCTTGGCGTCTATGGCACTGCCATCCCCACCAATCTGACCGTCCAAAACACTATGGGGGTACAGGCTTCCTACCCTGTTGCATCAAAACTTGTGGGTGATCAAATCAGTTGTGTGCTCAGCGACCTGGATATCAGCCACATTAAGATCGGGATGATCGGCACCCAGGCCATAGCTGAAGCCATTGTTTGCGCCCTGGAAACATTTACGGGAGAAATTATCCTCGATCCAGTCATGCATGCCTCGGATGGCAGCAAACTGACTGAAGCCCTTGGTCCGGTAGCAAAACTTGCCCAAATAGCCTCAGTGCTGACCCCTAATTTTACTGAACTATGTACGCTCAGCAATTGTATTCCAAACTCTGTAGAAAATTCCATTGAGGCCTGCCGGAGCCTTTGGGGCTGCTTTCCGCAACTCCGCTGCATTGTATGCAAGGGCGGCCATTTTCAGGACGGAAACAGCACAGTGACAGACCATCTGCTCATCAAAAACGGTCCTGGAGATGCTGAACATTTCGCGCAATCCCACCCGCGGGTTGCGTCCATCAATACCCATGGCACCGGCTGCACCTATGCCTCAGCCTTTGCAGCCTATCACCAGCAGTCTGGTGACTATGTAGACGCCTTCAGGAAATCATCGACTTTTGTTTACCAGCTACTTAGGGCGAGCGCTCCGCTACATACCGGCATGGGCAGAGGCGGCATGATCCACCATCTCCACATCACATCATCCTGACCCGTCCACAATCGGGACAAATCCAGGTAGGGCCATTGGTCAATCCCCACTTGTTTTCCTGAAAACAGGCCTCACAAATCTGGAAGCCACAGGGACAATTCCAACAGAATGGAAATTGTTTTTTACAACAATGGCAAATAAAATTTTTACGTCCGCGTTTTTTCTGCGAGTATGAAAGTTTTTGTTCTGACATAATGGACTGGTAAATGGTGAATGGTAAAAAGTGAATAGTGAATAGTTAAAAGTGAAGACAGCGCCCCCTATTACAGGTCTTATTAAGGTCTATTCACCGCATCTTATGGACAAAGTAACTCTTTTTCAGTACTGTAATCAAAAAACGGAGAATATCCAATGCTTCTCGCCATCGACATAGGAAACAGCCATACAGTAATTGGTCTTTTTGACAAAGACAAGCTTTGCCATAGCTGGCGGATCCAGACAAACAGAAAAGCCACTGCGGATGAACTCTCCGCCTCAGTTCTCAGCCTTTTCGCCCTGGATCAGTGCCAAGTAGGCTCGGTGACCGGTTTTATCGTTTCCAGTGTTGTTCCTCAACTAAAAACCAGTTGGCTGGGTTTTGCGGATAAACTGGATCTGGTTCCCACCTTTGTAGACAATACTACTGACACCGGCATAAAGATACTTATTGACAACCCCACAGAAGTGGGCGCAGACAGGCTTGTCAATGCCGCCGCCGGCATCAATAAACACAAAGGCCCACTCATCATCATCGACTTTGGCACGGCAATCACCTTCGACTGTGTCTCTGACCATGGCGAATATCTGGGCGGAGCAATTACCCCAGGAGTAGCAATTTCTCTGGAAGCACTGGGGAAGCAGACCGCTAAACTGCCAAGGGTCGACATTAATGTTGCCCCACCACGTCCAATCGGCACCTCAACCGTTTCAGCTATCCAATCCGGAATCCTGTATGGATACGGCGGGCTGGTTGATCGTCTGGTCAACCGGTTGCAATCATCGTTTACTACAAAGCCCAAAGTTCTGGCCACAGGCGGCATGGCACAGCTCATAGCCCCCTACGCTGACACCATCGAACATCTTGAGCCAATTCTCACTCTGGAAGGACTCTATCTCATCTATGAACGCAGCTTACATAACTAAACAAAGCATCAAGCCTCCCGTTCTTAAAAAAGGCGACAGCATCGGCATTATCGCACCTGCCGGCCCCGTTGCCCCTGAAGTTATAGCGCAGGGTACCAGCCTGCTCCAGGGCTTTGGCCTGGAGGTTTCGTACTGCGTGGATATTATTGAACTAAATAATTATCTGGCCGGTAGTGACGAAAGGCGCCTGAAAGAATTCCATAAACTGTGGGCTGATCCAGGGATCACCGCCATTATTGCAGCCCGCGGCGGTTTCGGAACCAGTCGAATCATCGAACACCTTGACTACGATCTCATTGGCCAACGCCCCAAGATTCTTATAGGATTTTCTGATCTGACCATCATGCTCAACACCATATTCCAAAAAACTGGTCTGATCACTTTTCATGGGCCCATGCTCTGCACACTGCTGCGTGATGAGGCAGGTCGTTCAGAAATATTTAACCAGCTTTCTCGTCCGTGCCTGGAAGAGATCAAAGCCAGGCCTCTGGAAATTCTGCGGGGCGGTTCAGCGGAAGGGACTCTGATCGGAGGTAATCTCACCTGTTTTCAGCATTTGACAGGGACCGGTTGTATGCCTGAATGCAAGGGAGCCATTCTCTTCATCGAGGATATTAATGAACCGGCATACCAGATTGACCGCACTCTCACCCACCTGAAGATGATCGGGCTGCTCGACAGGTTTTCCGGAATCATCCTCGGCCAGTTTCTTGACTCCGACCTGCAGTTGCAACCTGACTATGAATTAATCTGGCAAAGAGTACTTGAGTTAACAGCAGACAACATTCCGGTCTGGGCAGATTTCCCGGTTGGCCATGGGAGAAAAAACCAGATCCTGCCCATCGGCATCAAAGCAGTGATGGATTCAAACGCTGGTATTTTACGTTTTCTTGAGTCATGCTGCAGTGTATAAGTGTGCACTCAGCCATCCATTTGCTCAAATTATAGACATATGTTGACCTGCTAACACTTATATATTCCGGAAAAAATTTTGACAAATACAGTAATTACGATAGTGACAGAGAGACTTAAAACGAAGTCTAGAACTTTCCAGTAGGCGGTTTTCTTCTTCTGACGGCTTTAAAGCCAATTGACTTTGTCGGACAAATATTGATGCAGGTACCGCAGGAAAAACAATCAGGAATTGACTTTTCTCTTCTCAAAATTGCCTCCATTGCTGTTGACGGGCACACTGTCTCACACGCCTTGCATGCTGTACAGGTATCATAATCCACAGTTACTTTAAAAAGGCTTATTTTTTCAACAAGCCATCCAACCAGGCCAAACGGGCAGAAAAACTGACACCAGGGGCGGTACACAAAAAGGCTCGTTATACAAATTCCAACAATAAATATCCAGCCCAATGATCCAATCATTGCAGGCTTGAAAACTTTGAAAGGATCGATGGGATCCACGATGTCAACAGTCCAATAAAATGCCGAAAATGTAAACATGGCAAAAAAAGCTGTTCGTATTGAGTTAGAGATTAAGAACGTTGGCTTGAACTGAGGGAGCACACTTCCGCTATCCTTGGCATTTCGATTGAGTCTTAAGATGAAATCCTGCAGGGTGCCAAGTTGGCATCCCCAACCGCAAATAAATTTATTGGCCAATAGAACAAGGCTCAAGAAAATAGTAAGGGCAACCATTCTCGGCTTAAAAATAACCCCCTTAGCACCATAAAGCGCTATAGCGTCTTTGACTGTTCCCATTGGACTTGGATCAGAACCAAGAACAATGCCAAAGACAAAAATAGCTACAAGATAGAGAATTCTCCTGAGTGATGGCGAAACATCCCCCTTTCTGATAAGCACAAAAACTCCCGCCAGAAAGAAAAACCAGAGACTGAACTTTAAAGGAATCTTCACCCAGTTTTTAGATGTGTGTTCCGCCTCTATGACTATTGCCTGATCGATTTTTGTTCTGAGTGTCTGTTCACTCATCGCAAAAGAGGACAGTGTCTTCTTAAGGTCCTGCCTGCTGGATAAGCCGAAGACTTTTTTCAAGACAGGTTTGGGCAACTGGTTTTCCACGCCGAACTGGCCAACCGACATTTGCATGTCTACAACCATATCCTGCTTTACTTCAAGACTCGTCTCCGGCTTTCCTCCCCATAGTTGTGTAGAATAACGCGACAGAAAAATTACAGCGACAAGCGACAACAAAAAAAAAGTAATTATTTGTACAGGTGATGACTGTTCCATCTCAATTTCCCAGTTATAAATGGCCCCGATCAAAACGGGCTCCATAGCCTTTTAACGCTTTTAGGTGTTTATCTTCCACGACCGCGACCACCGCCCATGTTACCATTCATCATACTACCGCCTCTACTGTACTCACTACCATTTATCCGGGCGTCTTGGCGATTTTGGCCCCCTTTGCCTTTCCTATCTTGCTGCTCGCTTCCGTCTTGAGAAGCCTGGCCAAGACGTCCTCTGTACTGCTGTTGCTCTTCGGCCGACATCTGCTGTATCCGGGACTGCCATTCCTGCTGGAAAGCCATACGCTCTTCCTGGGAAGCCTGATGCATTGTTCCTCTTAAGGCTGCCATTTCCTCTGTTGAGATGCTTGAATAGTCAGCAGCAAGAGCAGGTGCGGTGATACTCATCAAAAGAGTTGCCATGGTGATTCTTGTCATTCCCTTCATCATAATCTCCTTAGAAAGTAATTGTTCATGAAATATGCGGGCAATTTTTTTCGACTGCCTGTTCTATCATCATGAACCATGCCAACATCTGAAATTTTCTCTTGATGCCGATTTTGTCCCCTTTCAGAATGGTTTGTTCACGGCTTTACTGAGTTTATGAGAATTACTTTACCTGTCATTTTCGAGTGGATACTATTTACTCAAATCACTGGCCTGTCTGCATAATTAGTATTCAATTAAATCCTTAACGACCAAACAAGTACTTTATAAATCCAATTCGGGAACTGATATTTTTGGGAACAGAGCGAAGAATGCGCTGGGTTGCGCAGCGTTTAGAAAGATACACCAAAGTATGACGCAGCGATGTCCCAAAAAGGCCGTTTCCGGTTGGAAAACTAATTAAGCATCCGGGCCACTTCCTGTTGGAGTTTCTCGGCCAGTTCCTTTTTATCGGAACTTTTCAATCCCTTTGTGTCAATCGGACTGCCGATGCGTATCATTATCGGACCCGATTGTGTGAGAAGCTTCCCTTTCGGCAGCACGTGATAGCTTCCATTTATAGCAACAGGCACAATGGGGACGCCAGCTTTAATCGCCAGAACCATTGCCCCTCCCTTAAACGTATGAAGTTTTCCATCCTTACTTCGAGTCCCTTCCGGAAAGATTATTACGGAAGTTCCGGCAGCAATACGCTCTGCAGCTTCATTAATGCTTTCCAGGGCCTGCCGGCCCCGCGACCTATCCACCGGGATATAGCCGGCCATACGCATAGCTGCACCAAAAACAGGGATTTCAAATAATTCTTTTTTGGCCAGCCACCTGAAGTTCTCATTAAGATAGCCCTGCAAGGCAAAAATATCGAATTGACTTACATGGTTTGCCGCAAAAATATATGACGTTCCACTGGTCAGCTGCTGCCCTCCTTCAACGGTCACCCTAACACCCGCCAGACGTGCAATCGTCCGGGCCCAATATTTAGGCAGGACCTGCGCCGTGTCAGCAGATATCCGAAAGATAAATATGCCAGCCATTGCTGCAATACTTGTGAGAAAGGTCAGCACTGGAGTAAGAATTAACACCAGTAGAGAACGTAGAAAACAGATGATTTTCATGGATTTTTTATTTAGAAGAATTACATATGAGTAAACGTAAAAAAAGTAGATACCGGTATCCCGTGGAATAGTCCAGGTAATTCCGTTTGGTTGTGTGCCATAGAGTTATCATACATTAAAAAACAAAACAACGGCAAAGGCCGACACTGCCATGACCCAGCAAAAGAACTCCGACCCCTTCGGCTCGATCCCGATAGCATCTTCACCAGAACCATCTGACGCTGACAATGGCGCTGACCTGTCGCAACCAGAGTCCAGCTCCAGCCAGACAACACCTACTCCCCACCGCCCTTCCCCCGATAGTGACATAAAAATTGCCGAGATCTCCGGTGAAACCGGAGGTGACAGCAGCAAATCTCAATTTTCCCGAAAACTGGTTCGTCCCAAAAGCAAGGGACCATTTTTTCTTCGGGCCGCTAAAGTTCTGGCAAGCGGATTTCTTATTCTCGCAGGACTCTATCTTCTGGGTGGATATTTTCTGTTTCCTTACCTCATCAGAACATACGGCGCGCAGAAACTGACAAAATTAAGCAGTAGACCGGTCACTATCAGCCATGCCAGTTTCAATCCCCTCAGCTTACGGCTTGAACTGGGCAATAGCATTGTAGGGCCTGTCAGCACCGATCCTGAAGATACAATTGACCCTGTCATCTCATTTGCACACCTGATTGTTGATCTTGATCCACGCTCTCTCATTTACCGAGGTGTAGTCTGCAATGAACTCACCATTAATCAGCTCTTTGTACACGTCACCAATAGCGCGGACGGTTCAACAAATATCAGCAAGCTCTGGCACCGTCTTGTATCAGGCAATGCCAAGCAGGAGGGGAACTTGCCCGCAACATTTTTTGCAAGCGTGGCGGACTACCTGAAAAACCACTATTCACTCAACAACATCACCGTCACAAATTCCGAAATTATTTTCGCCGATAGTACTACCAACAAAAAACACCACATCAACGATCTCCACATTGCAGTGCCGAGTCTGGCAACCCTCGATTATCAAAAGCCGCTGATCAAACCCCAGTTTTCTGCGGTCATCAATGGCAAATCGCTTTCCACCACTGATTCGCAAAATCAGGACCTCGACGCATCACGTATTCAATTTTCTCTGAACATGGACGCAATCGATATCGTGCCCTACAAAAACTATCTTCCAGCCGGGCTGGATCGGCTGGTGCATAGCGGTCAGGCTGACATCACACTGCAGATCACCTACAATCCGCTTACGGCAGTTGCAGATGATCAGCTCAGGTTCAGCGGCGAACTCACCCTTCACACGATTGTTTTAGAGGAATCAGCGAAGACCATCACGATGGAGACAACAGTCCTTGAGGGCTGGTTTGCCCCCCTCTCTAATAATTTTCACCTCAATAAGCTTGTATTCACTGGACCTGACTTTTTCTTAACGAAAAGCACGAAGGGCTCTCTGGAGCTGTCTGCCCCGTTCAACCTCCTCCAAAGCACTGTGTTTTCAGCCCAGGGAAACAATCAACGAGTCGACCGTTTCGAAATTATTGGCGGCAGGATGCAATTTATTGACGGTGCAAGCTCCAAGGGAAGCCAGAACTGGCGGGAGATCACTCTGAGTGTCTCAAGCAACAATATTACTTCTGCGGCTGACAACACCGAGAAACAGGTGTTGGATTTTTCGCTTAGCGGTAAAAACAGTCTCCAGACTAAAATCAACATGCAAGGATTAATCACCTCAAAACCA
>Ga0102953_1001865_pt1 | contig 13081 bp, 5 predicted proteins | sample SalPon2A_C_D2_MG_FD_78509 | JGI IMG/M metagenome (GOLD analysis project Ga0102953, IMG submission 78509) | Soil microbial communities from South San Francisco under conditions of wetland restoration - Salt Pond MetaG R2A_C_D2_MG | ecosystem: Environmental > Terrestrial > Soil > Wetlands | place... | reverse complement strand
GGTATTTCCACGGGACACGTCGGCTTGGTCGCGCAGGTTCTCCAGCATGGCGTCGGCCACCTGGTCGGTCAGGCGCGCCCAGATGTCGATGACCTTGTTGTAGCGCTCGCCCTCGGTGATGAGACCGTCCACGTACTGCTGACGCACCTCCAGCACCTCCTGCTGCGCCTTGTCCAGCATGCCGGCTTTGCTGGCCGGGATGGCCATGTCCTCGATGCTGATCGAGAAGCCGGCCTGGGTGGCATGCTTGAAGCCCAGGCGCTTCAGGTCGTCCAGCATGCGCACCGTGTCCACGTTGCCCGCCAGCCGGTACGAGGCATCCACCAGATTGGCCAGCTCCCGCTTCTTCATCAGGCGGTTGACGTAGGAGAACGGCACCTTCTTGGGTACGTGTGAGTAGAGCAGCACGCGGCCCGCGGTGGTTTCGGACAGTTCACCGGCCACGCGCATGCGGATGCGTGCGTGCAGGTCCACCTTGCCGTGGTCGTAAGCCATCTGCAGTTCGTCCAGCGAGAGGAATGCCTTGTTCTCGCCCGGCACGCCCTGCATCTCCTTCGTCATCCAGTACAGACCCAGCACCATGTCCTGGGTGGGCGTCATGATGGGCTTGCCGTTGGCCGGGCTGAGGATGTTGTTGGTGGACATCATCAGCACTTTGGCTTCCAGCTGGGCCTCCACGGACAGCGGCACGTGCACTGCCATCTGGTCGCCGTCGAAGTCCGCGTTGAACGCCGTACACACCAGCGGATGCAGCTGAATGGCCTTGCCCTCGATCAGCACCGGCTCGAAGGCCTGGATGCCCAGGCGGTGCAACGTGGGCGCGCGGTTGAGCATCACCGGGTGTTCCACGATGACCTCGTCCAGCACCTCCCACACCTCGGGCCGGTTCTCCTCCAGCATCTTCTTGGCCACCTTGATGGTGGGCACCTCGTAGCGCTCCATCAGCAGGTGGAAGATGAAGGGCTTGAACAGCTCCAGCGCCATGATCTTGGGCAGGCCGCACTGGTGCAGCTTCAGCTCCGGGCCCACCACGATCACGGTGCGGCCCGAGTAGTCCACGCGCTTGCCGAGCAAGTTCTGGCGGAAGCGGCCCTGCTTGCCCTTCAGCATGTCGGAGAGCGACTTGAGCGGGCGCTTGTTGGTGCCCATGATGGGCCGGCCCCGCCGCCCGTTGTCGAACAGGGCGTCTACCGCCTCCTGCAGCATGCGCTTCTCGTTGCGCACGATCAGCTCGGGCGCGCGCAGGTCGATCAGGCGCTTGAGGCGGTTGTTGCGGTGGATCACCCGCCGGTACAGGTCGTTCAGGTCACTGGTGGCGAAGCGCCCGCCCTCCAGCGGCACCAGGGGCCGCAGCTCGGGCGAGAGCACGGGAATCACCTCCAGGATCATCGAGGCCGGATCGTTGGCCGACTTCCGGAAGGCCTCGACGATCTTCAGGCGCTTGACGATCTTCTTGCGCTTGGCCTCCGAGCCCACCTCGTGCATTTCGGTGTAGAGGGACTCGCTGAGCGCCTCCAGGTCCAGGTTGGAGAGCAGCTCCTTGATGGCCTCGGCCCCCATGCCCACGCGCATGTCGGGGAAGGTATCCAGCGTCTCGCGGTAGCGCTCCTCCTCCACCAGCTCCTTCTGGGCCATGTTGGAGCTGCCCGGATCGAGCACGATGTAGGCGTCGAAGTACAGCACGCGCTCCAGATCCCGCAGCGTCATGTCCAGCAGGTTGCCAATGCGGCTGGGGACGCCCTTGAGGAACCACACGTGCGAGACGGGGCTGGCCAGCTTGATGTGCCCCAGCCGCTCACGCCGCACCTTGGACTGGATCACCTCCACGCCGCACTTCTCGCAGGTGATGCCGCGGTGCTTCATGCGCTTGTACTTGCCGCAGTTGCACTCGTAGTCGTGGATCGGGCCAAAGATCTTCGCGCAGAACAGCCCGTCCCGCTCCGGCTTGAAGGTGCGGTAGTTGATCGTCTCGGACGTCTTCACCTCCCCGTGCGACCAGGACAGGATGTCCTCGGCCGAGGCGATGCGAATCTGCACCGCGGAGTAGTCCGTCGGGGAGTTCGGCTTTTCGACGATCGAGCTGAGTGCTTTCAAGATGACCTCCCGGGATTGGCAGGGATGCGGGGCCGGGCCCCGCGGTCTCAAACGTGTCGGGCCGCCAGGTGCGTCCAGGGCATCTGGAACGCGGCCGGACGGCGGCGCGGGGGCGGGCCCCCGCGCGGTGCGCAGCTACCGCAACAGGTGAATGTCCAGACAGAGGCTCTTCAGCTCGTTGGTGAGCACCTTGAAGGACTCCGGAATACCGGTCTCCAGCACATAGTTGCCCTTCACGATGGCCTCGTAGATCTTGTTGCGGCCCACGATGTCGTCGGACTTCACCGTGAGCAGCTCCTGCAGCGTGTAAGCAGCGCCATAGGCCTCCAGCGCCCACACCTCCATCTCGCCGAAGCGCTGGCCGCCGAACTGGGCCTTGCCGCCCAGCGGCTGCTGGGTGACCAGGGAGTAGGGGCCGATGGAGCGCGCGTGGATCTTGTCGTCCACCAGGTGGTGCAGCTTCATCATGTAGATGTAGCCCACGGTGACGGACTGCTCGAAGGGCTCGCCCGTCAGGCCGTCGTGCAGGGCCACCTGACCCGAACTGGGCAGGCCGGCCATGCCCAGCAGGCGCGTGATGTCCGGCTCGTGAGCCCCATCGAACACCGGCGTGGCGAAGTAGAAGCCCTCGCGGTGCTGCTGCACCTTGGCCACGAACTCCTCGTCGTCCATCGCATCGAAGTACTGCTGGATGAACTTGGCGGGGTAGACGTCCGTCACGAACTTGCGCAGCTTCTTGACCGGGTGGTTTTCCACGAGCTGCTGTTCGAGCTGCTCGCCCAGGTCCTTGGCCGCCCAGCCCAGGTGGGTCTCCAGGATCTGGCCCACGTTCATGCGCGAAGGCACGCCCAGCGGGTTGAGCACGACGTCCACCGCCCGCCCGCTCGCCAGGTAGGGCATGTTCTCCACGGCCTCGATGCGGGAAACCACGCCCTTGTTGCCGTGGCGTCCGGCCATCTTGTCGCCCACGGAGAGCTTGCGCTTCACCGCAATGTAGACCTTGACCATGCGGATCACGCCCGGCGGCAGCTCATCCCCGCGCAGCACCTTCTCGCAGCGGTCCTGGTAGATGCTTTCCAGCAGGTCCATCTGCGAGAGCGCGTTGTGCACGATGCGGGCGAGTGTGGCGTTGAGGTCCTCCTCACGCACCTGCACATCGGGCCAGGATCGCATGGGGACGTTCTCGATCAGCTCGTCGTCGATGGTGGAGCCCTTCTTGTAGAGCACCTCGTGGGTGTCCGGGTGGGTCACGTCGTAGACGAGCTTCTTGCCCTTGACCAGTCCGCGCACGATCTTGATGAGGTTCGTGCGCACGATGCGGGTCTCGTCGTTGTGGTCCTCCTCGAACTTGGCCAGCAGGTTGCGCTCGATCTCCAGCGTGCGGGCATCCTTCTCCACGCCCTTGCGGTTGAAGGTGACCACGTTGATCACGACGCCCTCGATGCCCTGCGGGACGCGCAGGGAGGTATCGCGCACGTCGCCGGCCTTCTCGCCGAAGATGGCCCGCAGCAGCTTCTCTTCCGGGTTGAGCTGGGTCTCGCCCTTGGGCGTGACCTTGCCCACCAGGATGTCCCCGGACTTCACGTACGTGCCGATGCGCACGATGCCGCTGTCGTCCAGGTTGCGCAGGGCTTCCTCGGAGACGTTGGGGATGTCGCGGGTGATGTCTTCCTTGCCCAGCTTGGTGTCGCGGGCGACGACCTCGGACTCCTCAATGTGGATCGAGGTGTACAGGTCCTCGCGCACGACGCGCTCGGAGATGAGGATGGAGTCCTCGAAGTTGTAGCCGTTCCAGGGCATGAACGCGACGAGGATGTTCTGGCCCAGTGCCAGTTCGCCCGCATCACAGCTCGGCCCGTCGGCAATGATGTCCCCGCGCTCCACGCGCTGGCCCACTTGCACGATGGGGCGTTGGTTGATGCAGATGTTCTGGTTGGAGCGCTGGAACTTGGACAGGTGGTAGATGTCCACGTTCGCCGCCACCATCGACTCGTCGGCGGTGATGTCCACGTCCGCCTGGATCACGATGCGCTCGGAGTCCACGCGGTCCACCGTGCCGGCCCGGCGGGCCACCACGCAGGCGCGCGAATCGATGGCCACCTTGCTCTCCATCCCCGTGCCCACCAGCGGGGCGCTGGGCTTGATGAGCGGCACGGCCTGGCGCTGCATGTTGGAACCCATCAGGGCGCGGTTGGCGTCGTCGTGCTCCAGGAACGGAATCAACGAGGCCGCCGCGGAGACGAGCTGATTGGGCGCGACGTCCATATAGTCGATCTCGCCCTTGCTGATCATCATGAACTCGCCGCGGTGCCGCGCGGAGACCAGCTCATTGGCCAGCTCGTTCTTCTCCGTGAGTGGCGCGTTGGCCTGGGCCACGCGGAACTGGTCCTCCTCGATCGCCGAGAGGTACTGGATGTCGTTGGACACCATACCCTCGCCCACCTTGCGGTACGGCGTCTCGATGAAGCCGAAGTCGTTGATGGTGGCGTAGGTGGCCAGCGAGGCGATCAGGCCGATGTTCGGGCCCTCCGGCGTCTCGATCGGGCAGATGCGCCCATAGTGCGAGGCGTGCACGTCGCGCACGTCGAACCCGGCCCATTCCCGCGTCAGCCCGCCGGGCCCCAGGGCGCTCAGGCGGCGCTTGTGGGTCACCTCGGAGAGCGGGTTGGTCTGATCCATGAACTGGGAGAGCTGGCTGCTGCCGAAGAACTCGTTGATCGCCGCGGCCACGGGTTTGGCGTTCACGATGTCGTGCAGCATCATGGATTCGGTCTCCTGGAGGCTCATGCGCTCCTTGACCGCCCGCTCCATGCGCACCAGACCGATGCGGAACTGGTTTTCCAGCAGTTCGCCCACGCAACGCACCCGCCGGTTGCCCAGGTGGTCGATGTCGTCGATGGTGCCTTCCACGCCCTCTTTCAGGCTCAGCAGGTACTCCACCGTGCGCAGGATGTCCTCCTTGGTGAGCACGGTGTTTTCCAGCGGCTCTTCCAGTCCCAGCTTCTTGTCGATCTTGAGCCGGCCCACCTTGGACAGGCTGTAGCGATCCTCGTTGAAGAACAGGTTGTGCACCAGCAGGCGTGCCGTCTCCAGCGTGGGCGGATCGCCCGGCTTGAGCCGCTTGTAGAGCTCGATCAGAGCCTCCTGCGAGGTGCGCATGTTGTCCAGCGCCAGCGTTTCGCGCAGGGAGTGGCCGATGGTGCGGTCGCCCACGTAGATCAGGTTGATCTTGTCGACCTTGTGTTCCAGCAGCAGTTCCATCACTTCGCCGGTGATGAGGCCGTTGGCCGGCACCAGCACCTCGCCGTCCGCGTCGGTGATCGTGGCGATGGGGTGGCGTCCCACCACGTCTTCCACCGTGGCCGGGATCTCCGTCAGGCCCGCCGCCTGAATCTTGCGCAGGGCCGGGCGTGTGATCTTGCGATCGGCGTGCACCAGCACTTCCTTGGACTTCGGGTCCACGATGTCGCGGTCCGCCCGCTGGTTGAGCGTTACTTCCGGATCCACGATCTTGCTGAATGCCCGCTCTTCCGGGTCCTTGCCGATGGCGCCCGAGAGATCGATCGTCTCGTGCTTGTAGAAGCGCCCCAGGATCTCCTCCTCGCTGTAGCCCAGCGCCCGCAGCAGCACGGTGGCCGCGAACTTGCGCTTGCGGTCGATGCGCACGTAGAGGATGTCCTTGGTGTCGAACTCGAAGTCGATCCACGAGCCGCGCTGCGGAATGATGCGCGCGGAATAGAGGATCTTGCCCGACGAGTGGCTCTTGCCCTTGTCGTGCGTGAAGAACACGCCCGGGCTCTTATGCATCTGGCTGACGATGACCCGCTCGGTGCCGTTGATGATGAACGAGCCCTTGTCGGTCATCAGGGGCAGCTCGCCCAGGTAGATGTCCTGCTCCTTGATGTCGTGGATGTGCCGCGACCCGTCGTCCGAGTCCTTTTCCCACACGATCAGGCGCAGTGCCACGCGCAGCGGAGCGGAGAACGTCACGCCGCGGATGCGGCATTCGTCCACGGTGTATTGCGGATCGCCCAGCCGATAGTGCACGTATTCCAGGGTGGTCGAGCCGCTGAAATCCGAGATGGGGAACACCGAGCGGAACACCGCTTCCAGCCCTTCGGGCCGGCGCTGGTCGGGCGAGACGTCCTTCTGCAGAAACCGCTCGTACGATTCCAACTGCATGTTCAGCAGGTTGGGCATCGGGGGCGGGTTGGTGCTGCCGAACGAGTAGCGTACCCGGTTCTTGTGGTTGTCGCTGGGATTCAACATCGGGGTCCTTGTCAGCGTTCGGGGGTGGACAGCTTTGGTACCAATATCTCAGAACCGCGCGAGCGGAGGCGGCATTGCGCCACAACACACGACCGGGGCGGCCCCGGCCACGGAACCGACCAGAGCAGCGCCCTCACGGGGAAGTTCGGATTCAAACAGTGCTGGAACGCAAGGCGAATGCGACAGTACGGAAGCGGAGACGACCAAGGACATGTCCGCAGCAGATGCTGTGCTCATCTCGCCAACGCGAGGCGGAAAAATGCAGAGTAAAAAGTATAGATACCGCCGATCATGGACCATTGCAAGCACTTTCGCACAATTAGCGCCCGCCGCGCGGCAGGCCGCCCGGGAACGCATTCCGCCGGAGCAAGGGGGTGCGTGGGCGGCAGGGCAGGCTTGACAGGCCCGGAGCAAGCGGCCGACCATAGGCGGCGTAGCGCACCCTTCCTCGTTCGTTGATTGCCCGGCTCGCCCTGCCCATGGACATCTTCCAGTTCCGCCGCACCGACGATGCGGGGCCCCAGGAGGCGGTGCTGACGATCGGAAACTTCGACGGCGTGCACCTGGGTCACCAAGCCCTGATTCGCCAGGTGGTGAGCGAGGCGCGCGAGATGGGCGTCCGCAGCGCGCTGATGACGTTCCATCCGCACCCTCAGTCCGTGCTGCGCGCCGATCCTCCGCCCATGATCACCACGGTGCCGCTGCGGCTGCGGCTGTTCGAGCAGCTGGGGCTGGACGCGGCGTACCTGGTGCCCTTCACGCGGCAGTTCGCCAGCAAGACCGCGCAGGCCTTCGTGCGCGAATACCTCCTGACCCACTTTCGCGTGCGCAAGCTGATCATTGGGTTCGACTTCCACTTCGGACGCAACCGCGAAGGCTCGGCCGACGTGTTGCGGCGCCTGAGCGTGGAGCACGGCTTTGCCTTCGAAGTATTCCCGGAGGTGCTGCTGGCGGGCGAGAAGGTGAGCAGTTCGCGCGTGCGGGAGGTGCTGAGCCAGGCCGATTTCGCAGGAGCCGAGCGCCTGCTGGGGCGGCCCTACAGCGTGCTGGAGACGGTGGTGCATGGCGAGCAGCGCGGCCGCGAACTGGGCTTCCCCACGCTCAACCAGGTGCCGGAGGAACGGCTTCCGCTGCCGTTCGGCGTGTATGCCTCGCGCATCGAGGTGGACGGCCGGCGCCACGATGGCGTGAGCAACTACGGCGTGCGCCCCACTGTGGAGGGCAGCCGGCCTACGCTGGAAACCTACGTGTTCGACTTCGACCGCCAGATCTATGGCGAACGGGTGGAGGTGTTCCCCCTGCGGCTGCTGCGGCCCGAGCGCAAGTTCCCGTCACTGGATGCCCTAAAGGAACAAATCGCGGCAGACCGTGATGCCGCGCAGGCCTACCTGACGTCCCTCGATGCGGCCCGAGAGACCGTGCGCTGATTGCGGCACTCGTCTCGCCAAACCGCGGCCAGTGTGGCTTCGCGCACAGGCAGGGGGGCGTCTGGATTCAGTGCGATATTTGACATTTTCCCGCTAACTTACTACTTGTGCGGCTAAGGACGTTCGGTTTCCCGCCGCGATGCGACCCCGCAGAAACGCATGTTTCGCGTGGGTCAGTCCGGGTGGCCGGATGATCCGCATTGCAGGGCGGCCTGTCCGTGCCCGGTTGGGCGGCGGGTGCCCTGATGCGCGAGTACCGGGGTTGTGTGCCACCGCCCCCGGTCCCTTCCGGTGGCTGGCTCAGGCTGGTTGCTGGACCGTGTGTCCGAACTGCCCTGTGGGGCTGCGGGCCCGATCGGTGGCAATTGGTATGGCCATTCAATCCGCTCCAATCCTCAGAGGAGGAAGGAACATGAAGAAACTGCTCGTGCTCTCGGCGTTCGCCCTGTTGCTGGCCGCGCCCACTGCTTTTGCAGGGAATTCCGCCGGCTGCGGCCTGGGCCACCTGCTGTGGACCGGTCAGTCGGGTATGGTTGCCAACGTGCTGGGTGCGACCACCAATGGCACCTTCGGCAGCCAGACCTTCGGCATCACGACGGGTACGTCCGGCTGCAACGCCAACGACACCGTCTACAACCAGACGCAGCAGGAGCAGTTCGTTTCCGCCAACATGGACAAGCTGTCCACGGAAATGGCCCAGGGCAACGGCGAGTACGTGTCCGCACTGGCCGAGCTGATGGGTTGCAATGCGGCCGCTCAGCCTGAGTTCGCCCACATGTCCCAGTCCAAGTACGAATCCCTGTTCGCCTCCGATGCGGATGCCCAAGCCTGGCTGGGCACGCTGAAGGCGGAAATGTCCAAGGATGCCGTGCTGTCCCACAGCTGCTCGCGCATCTCGTAGTTGCCGTTCCAGCCGATTCCGGAGCGGGCGCCCATCCGGCGTCCGCTCCGGTCCGGTCGGGCCGCCTCTGTGCCCGGCCTGCCCTGCCGTCGATGCCGCCCTGATCCGATGCAATTCCGCGCCGCTAGCCGTGGGCATCCTGGTTTCCCCGCGCGCAACGCCGGCGGTCGAAACGGCAACAGTCGTGCGGATGCCCGCTGCACGGGGGCGATCGGTATCCGCGCACGGCGCCCGGGAGTTGCGATGGCCCGCCGATGGCCGGGCAGATGCCATCCGGGCTTGACAAGGCAGGACGCCGGGCGGGATGAATGGCAGGCGAATCAGCCAACCCTACCCGCAAACCGACCGGACCTTCCGAAAGGTGACGAGATGAGCCGAACCTGGGTGCTGAGTTGGGGGGGCGCCGCCCTGGCAGTGCTACTGATTGCCGCCATGCTCGCGCCCGCCCGCGCGGTTGCTGCCTCCCGGAAGCCGATGTCCGCCCGCAGTGGAACCGAGACCGTGGCCGTGATGCAGTTCGACGCCAGCGGTGCCTCGAACGCGGAGATCACCGCCGCGAGCGACCGCCTGCAGGAAGAACTGCTCAAGACCGGCAAGTTCACCGTGGTGGACCGCCAGCAGATCAACGACATCCTGAATGAGCAGGCGCTCCAGCAGACGGGCTGCACCAGCACGGAATGCGCCGTGCAGGTGGGCCGCATCCTGGGGGTGCGGAAGCTCGTGGTCGGCCGCATCAATGGCCTGGATGCCACCCACTGGATTGTCTCGGCGAGCCTGGTGGACGTGGAGACAGCGCAGACGCTGCGTACCTCGTCCGTCCAGTACAAGGGCTCGTTCTTCGACTTCCTCTCCAGCGGCATGCCGCTGCTGGCCGCGCGCATCGCGGGCACGTCCGAGCAGGCCGTGGCTGCCGCGCCGATCCACCAAAGTGCTGCCCAGAGCACCGCTTCCGCGGCCGACGGAAAGTCGATCCACGACAGGCTGGAGGAGTGCTACGCGGAGGTCGGGTCTCGCTACCGCGTGTGGTATGTCATCGGCTACATCAGCTCGCTCACGCCCGGCCTGACCACCCTCACCTCCATGATGAACGACCGGGGCGACTGCGAGCGGCGCTACAAGGTATCCGCCCGCGAGTTCGACCAGCTGCTGTTCGTCTACAACAACCTGCCGCGCGTGCTGCAGGACATGTCCAAGGGCAACGGACCCTATCTGGCGTCGCTGTCCGAGCTGATGGGCTGTGGCGCCACGGAGTACCCGCGCTTCGCGCGCATGACGCAGGAACGCTTCCCCGCGCTCGCCGCCAATGCGGACCGGTCCGGCGAGGCACTGCTGGTCACGCTGCGGCGCGAGATGGAACAGCGCCCGGTGCTGGCGGGCTGTCTGCGGCGCGCCTGATGGCCGACCCGCTTCCGAGCGGCCGGGCGATCGGATGCGCCCGGCCTCCCCGCCCACGCCGGTGCCCCAGCGCCCGGTCCTTGAGAGCACCCCTCGCCCGATGACGAAGGCGGCCCGATTACCTTCCATTGGCCGCCCGGGCCGCGCCCCGCGGGCGGCACGGTTCGCCGCCGCGCTGGGTGCGCTGCTGGCGCTGGCGCTGGGACTGCTGCTGGCCGTGCCGGCCGGCGCACGTGCCGCGCAGCCCGCGGCACAGAGTGATGCCACACCCGCCACCAAGCCTGCCGATCCCTTCAGCGTGCCGGCCGCGACGCTGCACCCCATCGCCTCGCTGAGCGCGGAGCAGCGCGCGTACTGGGAAGATCTGGTGGCGCAGGCCGGTGCCAAGCGGCTGTGGGAGCAACGTTTCTGGCGCCTGCTGCTGCACTATATGCCGGATGCACTCGGCTCCGGCTACACCTCCGAAGCGGACGGGCCGGGCTTCTTCCTGGCCCCGAACGGGCGCACCGACCCCAAAGCGGAGCTGGAGGCGACCCTGGCCGGATTTTTTTCCCAGGGGACGACGGAACCCGGCAACATGACGCCGCAGTGTACCTTTCCCGCGCGCTACCGTTGGCTGAACGAGCAGCTCGGCTTCGATGCGCGGCGCCTGCCGCCCCAGCCCTGCGAGCGCTTCGATCGCTGGCGGCGCCGGATCGATCCGGGCTCGGTGAGCCTGATCTTCTCGTCGTATTACTTCAACAACCCGGCCAGCATGTTCGGCCACTCGCTGCTGCGCTTCAACCGCGCGACCCGCACCGGCGATACGGCCCTGCTGGACTCGGCGGTGAACTACGCGGCATTCGTGCCGCCGGACGAGGGCAACATTGCCTACATGGTGCGGGGGGTCTTCGGCGGCTACCGGGGCTACTTCTCGCTGATGCCCTACTACCTGAAGGTGCGCGAGTACAACGACTTCGAGAACCGCGACCTGTGGGAGTACCGGCTCAACTTCACGCCCTCGCAGCTCGACTACATGGTGCGCCACGTGTGGGAGCTGGGCAGTACGTACTTCGACTATTTCTTCTTCAAGGAGAACTGTTCGTACCACCTGCTGTCCGTGCTGGAGGTGGGCCGGCCCGACCTGCACCTGCGCGACCGCTACCACCTGTGGACGATGCCCACCGAGACGGTGCAGGAGGTGGTACTGGAGCACCCGGATCTCGTGGCCAAGGTGATCTACCGGCCCTCGCTGAGCAGCCAGTTCTTCCAGCAGCGGGCCCTGCTGACCGGCCCCGAGCGCGACCTGCTGGGCGACCTCATCGACGACGCAGCCGCGACGGAGACGGACGCCTTCCGCGCCCTGCCGCCGCCGCGGGCGGCCCTGGTGCTGGATACCGCCATCGACTACGACCAGTACGATCTGGCCGGAGACCCGCAGGACAAGCCGCTCAAGGCGCACCTGCGCAAGCTGCTGCTGCGCCGCAGCCGCATCTCCGTGCCGGCGTTGGAGGCCGATACGCTGCCCCCGCAATCGCTGCCGCCGGACAAGGGCCACGATAGCGCGCGGCTGGAGGTGGCGGGCGGCGCCAGCCGGCCGGCCCCTGCCCCGGGCGCCGAGCCGGAGAACCTGCCCTTCGGCCAGTTCACCATTCAGGCGTCGTTTCACGACCTGCTCTCGGACGACCGCGCCTTCGCGCCCAACTCGCAGATCGACCTGCTGCAGTTGCGCGCCCGCTACGAGACGGAGCCCAGCCCCACGCCGGGCACCACCGGGCCGCGCAAGCTGCGCCTGGAGCGCTTTGCGCTGATGGACATCGTCTCGCTGTTCCCCCTGACGCAGCTCAACCACCAGCCCTCGTGGAAGCTGGCCATCGGGTGGCAGCGCAACCGGGACATCGGCTGCGACCACTGCACGCCGTTCTTCCTCAACCCCGGCATCGGCATCAGCCTGGAGAGCCACCTGCACCAGCGCGAGGTATACTTCCTCATGCTGGAGGGCCGCGCGGAGTTCAGCCACGCCTTTACCCCGCGCCACCGCGCCGGCTTCGGGCTCAGCGCGGGCGTGCTGGTGCACCTGGCGGACTGGTGGCGCATCGGGCTCATCGGCACGCGCACGCACTACACCGCCGGCGATGCGGGCTACGTGGGCCAGGGCCGGCTGGAATCGCGCTTCAGCCTCTCGCGTAACCTGGAGCTGACGCTGGACTGGAGCGGCGTGGGGAACTATCGCGAAGGCAAGCTGGGCCTGGGCTGGTACTTCTGAGGCGGAGCATCCGATGCGCAGCGCCGAGGTGACAGCGACGATGGGCGCAGGCACCGTCCCCGGCGGGCGAGGCGTGCGGCGACCCACCCGGCCGGCCGGCCCTGCACTGGCTTCGCTGCTGGCGCTGCTGCTCGTGCTGGCGCTGGGGGGCTGCAACAGCATCTTCTTCCAGCCGGACCGCATCCGCTACTACCTGCCGGACCAGTTCGGGCTGATCGCCGAGGATGTGTACTTCCCCAGCGCGGACGGCACGCAGCTCACGGGGTGGTTCCTGCCCGCCCAGGGCACGCCGCGCGGGACGATCGTGTACTTCCACGGCAACGCGGCGAACATCAGCAACCACCTGGTGCAGGTGCGCTGGCTGCCGCCCGCGGGCTATTCGGTGTTCATCTTCGATTACCGCGGCTACGGCGTCTCCTCGGGCGAGCCCTCGCGCGAGGGCCTGATCGAGGATGGCGCGGCGGCGATCGATTACGTGCGCTCCCGCAAGGACGTGAACCCCCGCCGGCTGGTGGTCTATGCCCAGAGCCTGGGCGGCACCGTGGGCCTCAGCGCTCTGGCGCGGGCCGGCACGGCGGGCGTACGGGCGGTGGTGGTGGAGAGCGGCTTCGGCTCGTATCGCGAGGAGGCGCGGCTGTTCATGGACGACCATTGGTTCACGTGGCCGTTCCAGTACCCCGTCGCCTATCTGTTCATCAGCGACGACCACCGCGGCTACGATGCCCTGCCGGCGCTGGCGCGGGTGCCCCT
>Ga0102953_1001864_pt1 | contig 13087 bp, 9 predicted proteins | sample SalPon2A_C_D2_MG_FD_78509 | JGI IMG/M metagenome (GOLD analysis project Ga0102953, IMG submission 78509) | Soil microbial communities from South San Francisco under conditions of wetland restoration - Salt Pond MetaG R2A_C_D2_MG | ecosystem: Environmental > Terrestrial > Soil > Wetlands | place... | reverse complement strand
CAATTGACAGCCGGTTTGAGAGTGAGCTGATCCAATCGATGAGCAAAGCGACAATCGATGGACATAAATTGTCGGTTGACCGAGTAACAGGGCAGGAGTATGTTGCTCCGCCAAGGACCAAGATAAAAGGTAAAAAGAAGAAAAAAGGGCGTGCACAGACACGCGCTCGAGGATAAAAAAAGAGGTGTGAATAACTGTCATTCACACCTCGTTCGTTTTTTAAGCGATTATTAATATTTTAATGGACATGCTGCTCCTTCAGTAGCTCGTTTGCCCGATCTAAAATTTTTGTATCGTCAATTAAAACGACGCCACCATTTGGCCCCGGTTCAATGTGTATCCCTACTGCTTTTCCACGGTCGTAATTTGCGCCTCCAAAATAATTCCTGACGGTCTCGACTTCCAGGTTAAACTCCTGGGCAATTTGGTGGATTGAGCCGTCAGGCAAACTGTCTTTAATTTTACGCAGTTCATTAAATGTGATTTTTCTCTGCATGGTGGTAAAATTTATGGGTTATACAATCGATTCTTTATAATATTCCCTTAAAGTTAGAATTAATAATTTAATAATTTGTCGCTATTGCACACGTTGAAAAATGAATTTGATAAATTTAGAAAATCGACGTTAAAAAAATGAAATTTTGACCGCTCGAAATAGTTTCCTCAAGGGGGATTTGGGGATTAATTCGTTGAGCTTGAGTGTTGGCATGTTAAAAAACATTTTAACATTTTTTAGCAAAATTCCTATTTAACACACTCTCGAAATCTGGAGTCGGTGTTGAATAATCAGGCGCTGAATCATTGATGCTACTTTTGTTTAAAGTGCTTCAAACTATCGTAGATCGCTTGATGCATAGCAGGACGAATATTCAAATCAAAAATTTTTGAGTTGTTTCTGGTTGGGTAAACGTGATTGGAAAAGAAGACAAACAGCAAACCATTTTTAGGGTCGACCCAGGTGAAAGTTCCGGTGTACCCGCTGTGTCCAAAACTTTCAACGCTAGCATCAACTGCCGGGTAGGCATCCTTCAGTTCCTTTTTGTCATTATCGATGTATGGCTTGTCAAAACCCAATCCGCGACGGTTGTCATTATCCGGGTATTGGCGGCGGGTAAATTCGCGCATGCTCGTTGAATCCAGGTATTGAACGCCGCCATAACGGCCATACTGCAAGTACATCTGCATGATTTTGGCGAGATCGGTAGCAGTACCAAAAAGTCCGGCATTGCCTGAAACGCCACCCATCATCGATGCACCTTCATCATGTACAAAACCCTGCAGCAGTTCTTTGCGAAAGATGTTATCCTTTTCGGTGGGAATAATTTCGTCCTTCGGGAAATGCATGTAAGCGTTATAATTTACAGAGCTAGCTCCAAGCGGTGCATAGAAATTTTCACGCAGGTAGGTTTGGTAATCTTCGCCGGTCAGGTTTTCAATGATCTGTGGGAAGAGATAGAACGCCAATCCCGAATAGGTATATTTCTTTTTCGGCAGCAACTCTGAATCGCGGATTTCATCATACATCGTCTTTTTATAGTGGTAGTTCATGTAAAGGTGGGATGCGACTCGCAAATCATAGGTTGAGGTGGGATGATCTTTAAAAACAGAACGTTTTAAATGACCATTCTTTTTCAAGGTATTTTCGTAAAACGGAATCCATGGTTTCAGCCCGGCTTGGTGAGCCAACACTTCACGGACCGTCATTTTGCTTTTATTGCTGTGTTTAAAATCCGGCCAGTAAACTGAAAAAGGAACATCGAGCTTAAATTTATTTTCATCGTACAATTTGATCAACGCTGGGAGTGGGCCGGTAATTTTAGTGATTGATGCCCAATCATAGATGTCATCTTTTTGTACCGGGCGTTTTTTATCGTAAGTGAAGTAGCCATAGCATTTCTGAAAAACAATTTTCCCGTTTTTGGCAACCAAAACCTGGCAGCCAGGATAGGCTTTTTCTCGCAAACCAAGATCTGCAATACTGTCGATTTTATGTTCCAGGTACAACGAAGACATCCCAACTTCCTCGGGGATGGTGTATTTAAAACGGCCATTTTTTTTTAACTGAAGGCCATCGTCCAGTTTGAATTCATCATTTACATTCACAGGCAGTTTTCCATTCACGTTGATGGCTCCGAAAATAGCCTGTGCCGCCAATTCCTGCGTGATCTTGTTTTCCTGGTAGGTCACCAATAATCCGTCAGCATTTCCGGCACTTTTCAAATAGTTCAAGGCATAGGGATTCCCAAACAGCACCACAATTTGCCGCTTTGCTTTAATGGATGACAGCATGTCGTTAATGACGGGCGTCAACCCATAGTGCCCAGCCAGGTTTAAGTGCATATCGTGAATGCCGCAAATAATCAGGTTGTACGAATTGAGTTCACGCGCCAGTTTTTCCACTTCGTCTTTTCCGGCATCTTTTTTCAGGTTGAAAAAATCAACTTGCATGTAGTTGGCCAGCATTTTTTGGAACGAGGTCGTCTTTCCGGTACCAATTGACAATGCAGCAATTTTTAGGGAATCTAATTTTTGGAGCGGCATTAAGTTGTGCTTGTTCTTTAAAAGCGTCAACGATTCTTCATGAAGTCGTCTCCGTGTGAGCTGGTATTCCGGTTTGTTGATGTCTTGCTCGAGGCGTGTGGTCTCAATCGGTTTAAAATGATCGAGATGAAGCCATTTTTTCAAGGCCAGTATTTTTCGGCATTTTGCGTCAATTTGTTGTTCTGTAAGTTTGCCGTCTTTCAGTGCCTGTTTAACAGCTGCAATGCGAACCTCGAGGTTAGGAACAGTTTCCAACAAGTCGTTGCCAGCTTGCAAAGCCATCACCGTGGCTTTTGCGTCACCAAATTGTTTGGATACGCCATTCATATTCATGGCATCGGAGATCACCATTCCTGAAAAACCCAAGTCGTCAATCAATTTATTTTGAACCAGGTTTTTGGATAGTGAAGCCGGAATGTTGGAATTCGGATCAAAAGCTTCAACTTGCAAATGACCGGTCATCACGCCGCCAATTCCCTCGTTAATCAGATGTTTGAATGGAACCAGTTCAACCGAGTTCAGTCGTTTTAAATCGTGTTTTATAATTGGGAGTCCAAGGTGCGAATCAATTTGGGTATCGCCGTGTCCCGGGTAATGTTTAGCCACCGCCAGCACACCGGCATCCTGCATGCCATGAGCATACAGCCAGCATTTGTGAGCCACTTTCTGTGGATCTTCACCAAACGATCGATAATTAATCACGGGATTCTCCGGATTGCTATTCACGTCGGCAACTGGCGCATAATTAACATGAACACCGATTCGCTTTAGCTGGGTGCCAATTTCGTACCCCATCTCATAAATCAGGCTGTCGTTTTGAATTGCTCCCAGGGCCATTTGTACCGGATACTTGGGTGCGCCGTTCAATCGAAATCCAGGGCCCCATTCGGCATCCATGGTAACCAGCAGTGGAATCTTGCTCTGTGCCTGCAGTTGATTGGTAATCGCCGCTTGTTGTTTGGCTGATCCTTTCATGAAGATCAAACCGCCAATGTGATCCTGGGTGATCTTCTTGTAAATGGGATCATCAGTCGCCAACTCGTTGTTTGAATAGATTTGAGCGACGAATAGCTGCCCGATTTTTTCATCCATGCTCATTTGATTCAAAGTAGAATCAACCCACGGGTCATGGAGGTTACTTAAAAATCCGGGTTTCGTTTGTGCCTGTACGGCTGAGAATAAGATATAGAATAATACCGAAAAATAGAGTCGGTTCAGGATTCGCATAGTGATTGTTTTACTGCGGTAAAATTAACAAAGAAATGATTAAAGCTGAAACATGCCATGGGGATATGCGATGTTTTCTTACCTTCGTGAAAGTACAACGATTTTTTGCTATGCGTATTGTATTTCTCCTGTTTCTTCTTTTGGGTATCGGTGTTTCAGCACAATCACAAACAATTATTCCAGGCGCTGAACGGCCGCAATTGTATCTACCGTTAATCATGGGGCAACGCATTGGATTGGTCATCAATCAAACGTCCCGGGTTCACAATCAGCACTTGCTCGATTTTTTACGATCAAAGAACATTGATGTCGTTAACGTTTTTACGCCGGAACATGGATTTCGCGGACAGGCTGAAGCGGGCGAACAAGTGGCGAATCAGCGGGATGCAAAAACAGGGATTCCAATTGTATCGTTGTATGGAAAAAATAAAAAGCCTACTGCCAACCAGTTGAAAGATGTTGATGTGGTGATTTTCGACATTCAGGATGTTGGAGTTCGTTTTTATACCTATGTCAGCACCTTGCATTACGTGATGGAAGCTTGCGCAGAAAACAAAAAGGAACTGTTGGTTTTTGATCGACCTAATCCAAATGGTGATTACATCGCGGGTCCTGTTTTGAAGCCAGAATTTCGCTCCTTTGTGGGTATGGATCCAATCCCTGTTGTACACGGCTGCACAGTAGGAGAATTGGCTCGCATGATGAATGGTGAAGGATGGTTGAAGGATCATGAGAAGTGTGATTTGCTGATTATTCCAATGTATAACTACACACATAACAAACATTACTCATTACCTGTGAAGCCATCACCCAATCTGCCCAATAATAGGGCAATTCGATTGTATCCGTCATTGTGTTTTTTCGAGGCCACCAGCGTCAGTATTGGGCGTGGAACGCCGTTCCCATTTCAGGTAATTGGCTATCCTGACCAACATTTTGGTGATTTTGAATTCACGCCGGAAAGTATCGAAGGTGTTGCTGCACGTCCAAAACAAGAAGGACAAAAGTGTTTCGGTGTTGATTTGCGAAAGCTGGATATGGTACCTCATTTTACTTTGTCTTATTTCCTGAACTTTTATCATCAATTTAAAAATGAAAGAGACTTTCTAAGCCGGGAACGGTGGTTTAATCTACTGGCCGGAACCAACCAGGTTTTGAAGGATATTCGTGCCGGTAAGAGCGAAGCGGAAATCGAAGCGGGCTGGCAAGAAGACTTAAAGAAATACCAATTCATCCGAAAAAAGTACTTGTTGTATCCAGATTTTAATTAGGTGGTATGAATTCATTGGTTGCCTTGGGAGTTGTTGTTGGTTATTTTGCATTGTTGATGCTCATTTCATGGTTGACATCGCGGAAAGCTGATCGTTTTACCTTTTTCAATGCCAATAAAACATCTCCGTGGTACCTGGTGGCCTATGGCATGTTAGGAGCCACATTGTCGGGTGTGACCTTCATATCTGTCCCCGCTGAAGTGGGAAACTCTTCATTTTCCTATTTTCAATTTGTACTTGGGAATTTGGTTGGATATTGGTTAATCGCTTTTTTGCTGTTGCCCTTTTATTACCGTCTTCGATTGATTTCCATCTATTCTTTTCTTGATGAGCGGATGGGTGTCTATAGCCATAAAACAGCATCTTTCTTTTTCCTGGTCTCTAAAGTTATAGGTGCCGCTTTTCGCTTGTATCTGGCAGCGGTTGTTCTGCAATACGCATTTTTCGACGCGCTGGGCGTCCCTTTCTGGGGGAATGTGTGTATCACGGTGTTGCTAATTTGGGTGTATACCTATCGCGCGGGGATTAAAACCATTGTTTGGACGGATACGCTTCAAACAACATTTTTAGTATTGGCGGTGGTTTTTGCCATCTACGCCATCAGCCGGAATTTTACGTCGATGGGGACGCCGGATATCCTAAAAAATGTATACCAAAGTGACGTGTCGAAAATCTTTTTTTGGGATTGGCGATCGCCAAATTACTTTTGGAAGCAATTTATCGCAGGCATCTTCATGACCGTTGCTATCAATGGAATGGATCAGGATATTATGCAGAAAAACCTCACTTGTAAAAGTCAAGGGGAGGCGCGCAAAAACATGCTCGTTTTTAGTGTGTTGTTTGTGGGCATCGTCTTTTTATTTATGAGTTTGGGTGGCATGTTGTATCAATATGCTGATCGTTTTGGAATTGATGTTTCAGGTTTGGGCGATGACCTGTTCCCAATGATCGCGTTGCATCATCTGGGTGGGGCAGTGGCAGTAGCCTTTTTGTTGGGAATCACAGCAGCATCTTTTTCCAGTGCTGATTCAGCATTGACGGCTATGACCACTTCTTTTTCGGTCGATTTCCTTCATCTTGATGAACAAAAAAACGATTCGAAATTACGCCATCGTAAGTGGATTCATTTGGGATTCGCTTCCCTTTTAGTCGTGGTTATCCTCATTTTTTACAGCATCAACGATGAAAATGTGGTCATTGCGCTTTTCAAGGCGGCTGGCTACACCTATGGCCCTATTTTAGGGCTGTTTGTCTTTGCAATTATCATCCGGAAACCTGTTCAGGATCGTTGGGTTCCGGTGGTCGCAATTGTGGCTCCGGGGCTTACCTTTTTAATTTCAAGTTATTCTAAACAATTATTTAACGGTTATCAGTTTGGGTTTGAATTGCTGATTTTGAATGGATTACTGATGGTTGTCGGATTGTTTTTAATTCGAGAACGGCAATGATTGGCCTCATGTGTTGTGATTTGTTAAAATTGTTAAAATTTGTAAAAATCATTTTGTATTTTTGAGAATAATAAATCATAACTAATTGTCGTTAGACCTAAAACCATCGGTGAAAAAAATAATCTACATACTTGTGTCTTTGCTCAGTATTGCGCTACTCTTTTCATGTGAAGATGAAAAGTATGTTTCCTCGTCCGACGTTAAACTTGAATTTTCGACTGATACTGTGATGTTTGACACGATCTTTACAACGATCGGTTCAACCACGCAACATCTGAAAGTTTATAATCCGTACGATCAAAAATTGTTGATTTCCTCTATTCGCCTGGCAAAAGGTGAACAATCCAATTTTAGGTTGAATGTTAACGGAACACAAGCCAACCAGGTTTTTAATGTTGAAATACCTCCAAAAGACAGTATCTACATTTTCGTTGAAGTAACTGTTGATCCCAACGGGAATAGTTTACCGATGGTCGTCAAAGATTCCATTGAATTTTCGACGAATCAAAGTCTGCAAGATGTAAACCTGATAGCCTGGGGACAGGATTTTCATTTGATTAAGGAAGCTCGATTATCAACTCAAACATGGACAGCTGACAAACCCTATCTGGTGTACAATTATGCCTATGTTGACAGCGGTGCCGTTTTGTCAATAGAACCAGGCGCCAAAATTTATTTTCATGCGCGATCTGGTTTGTATGTCAAGGGAAAGTTGGATGCTGAAGGCACTTATGATGAACCCATTGTTTTTCAGGGAGACCGATTGGAGGATGTGTACAAAGATGTGCCGGATCAATGGAGCGGAGTCGTTTTATTTTCCGGAAGTCATGACAATGTTTTAGATCACGTTGAAATTAAAAACGCGAACATTGGCTTACAAGTTGGAAATATTGAAGACGAAGGATATGCATCCGTTGATTTGTCGAATGCTAAAATTTATAATCACGCGTATGCCGGAATTTTTGCCCTCAAGTCCAAGATCAAAGCATACAACTGTTTAATTGCTAATTGTGGTTGGTATGGGGCTGCTTTGCTGGTTGGTGGCGATTATGATTTCTACCAAACAACAATTGCAAATTACTGGGGTGGCTACACGTCAACGAGTCGTTCAACTTCGTCCTTGGTCATTTCAAATTTGTTAATTATTGACAAGGAATCAGGTGGAAGCACCAGTTATGTTGGAGACCTGCAACACGCCAATTTTACGAATAGCATCATTACTGGAAATATTGGCTCCGGTAATGAATTGGAGCTTGGAAACTCTGATAAAGCTGCGTTTAACTTCAAGTTTGATCATTGTTTGATGCAGCTGTCTGACACGTTTAATATTTCAGATACGGATCATTATTCAGAAATCATCAAAGGAGTTGATCCGAAGTTTGAAGATCCTTATGATGGCCTCGATTTCGAGTTGGATACTTTGAGTCCTGCAAAAGATGTCGGTTTGAAAAGCGTCGGCGAAATGTTTCCTTTTGACATACTTAATCAAAGTCGTACGAGCGATGCCGGTCCAGATTTGGGAGCTTACGAACGTATTGAGAAGACTGCTGAGAATTAATGCCAATGTATGCGACATTATTTCACCCTTTTTCTAATTCTTATTGGATCACAATTTTCGACATTGTTGGCTCAAAAGGCTGAAGTGGATCGAATTCATATTCTCTTTTACAATACTGAAAACCTTTTTGATACTTCTGATGACCCGGCAACAGAGGATGAAGAATTTTTGCCTGAAGGTGATCGCCATTGGACGAATTTCCGTTTTCATACGAAACTGAATCATATCAGTAAGGTGCTGCTAGCTACCGCTGGTTTTGAACCTCCCGAAATTATCGGATTGTGTGAGGTGGAAAACAGGGGAGTGCTTGAGCAACTGGCGAAAAATACAGCGTTAAAAAACTATTCATATCGAATTATTCATAAAGATTCGCCCGACGAGCGGGGGATTGACGTGGGGCTGTTGTATCGTTCTGATCGCATACAGGCGTTGACGTACCATTATATCCCTTTATTAAATGCGAATCATGAAGTGGAAAAGACGCGTGAAATTTTGCATGCTGAATTTCTGTTGGCCGGAGACGATACTTTGCATGTATTTTTCAACCACTGGCCTTCTCGTTATCGGGGACAGGCTGAAACCGAAGCTGATCGGATGTTGGCAGCGACAACGCTACGTGAAGCTGTGCTGAAAGTGCTTTCACACACCCCCGGCGCGCGAATCGTCATCATGGGAGATTTTAATGATCAGCCGAAAGACGAGAGTTTGAAGAGCGGACTTCTGGCAACAAAAAAAGATGATCATGCAGTGCAGGACGAGTTGATTAATTTATCGTACAATTGGAAACAGGGCACCATTAAATACCGGCAAACCTGGTCGATATTTGATCAGATCATTGTCTCTGATGGTTTGCTGAGAAACCGGGAATGGAACACAAGCGCCGAGAATGCCAAGGTGGTTGACTTACCCTTCCTGCTTGAGCATGATGAGAAATACCAAGGTAAAAAGCTGAATCGTACTTATGTTGGCTTCAACTATCATGGCGGGTTTAGCGATCACTTGCCCATACTGCTGGAGTTGGATCGATAAGTTACTTTTTGACAGGCAGAAGCCCCATTTCTTCGGCAACTTTTAATAAGTAGTTAAAAGCTTCCTCGTGATTATTATGGATTTCGCCTTCCAGGATGGCTTCTTTGATGGCACTTTTTAACTGTCCAACCTCTCTTGACGGTTTCAGATTGAACACTTCCATGATTTCTTCTCCCGATACTGGTGGTTGGAAATTACGGATATGATCGCGTTCTTCCAGGTCTTTTAATTTTTCACGAACCAGCTGAAAGTTTTTCAGATACCGTTTGACTTTCTGCTCGTTTTTCGAGGTGATATCAGCCTCACAGAGCGTCATTAAATCATCGATATCATCGCCGGCTTCAAATAGCAGTCGGCGGATTGCAGAGTCGGTCACTTCCTCTTCAGAAAGCACGATGGGGCGCATATGCAGTGAAACCATCTTCTGGGCATACTTCATCTTTTCATTCATCGGCAATTTCATGCGGCGAAAGATGCCCGGGATCATTTTGGCACCTACAAAGTTGTGGGCATGAAAAGTCCATCCCTGACCTTCGATAAATTTTTTGGTTCGCGGCTTGGCAATATCATGTAAAATGGCTGACCAACGCAACCACAAGTTATCGGTATTTGGGACGATGCGGTCGAGCACCTCCAGGGTGTGGTAAAAGTTGTCTTTGTGGCTGATTCCATTGACTTCCTCACGACCTTTCATCTGACACAATTCCGGGAAAATCAACTCCAGTAAGCCTGTTTTTTCCAGTAGCTTAAAACCTTTCGATGGTTTGTCGGCCAAAATGATTTTATTCAATTCCTCGCCAATTCGTTCTTTGGAGACGATTATGATTCGCTCTTTGTTCGCCGAAATCGCATTGAGCGTTTTTGCTTCAATTTTGAAATTCAACTGAGTCGAAAAACGGATGGCCCGCATCATCCGAAGGGGATCATCTGAAAACGTAACATCGGGATCCAACGGAGTGCGTATAGTTTTATTATCGAGATCATTAACGCCATTGAAGGGGTCAATCATCTCACCAAAACGATCTTTATTCAGACAGATTGCCAGTGCATTGATTGTAAAATCACGACGTTTTTGATCGTCTTCCAAGGAGCCATTTTCCACGATCGGCTTTCGGGAGTCTTTCTGGTACGACTCTTTGCGTGCCCCCACAAACTCAATTTCCAATTCATTGTATTTCAACATGGCAGTGCCGAAGGTTTTAAAGATGCTGACAGGCACATTGGGGCCAATTTCTTTGGCTACATTTTTAGCTAGGTTAATGCCACTGCCAAGCGTGACAACATCAATGTCTGGGGAATTTCTTTTTAAAAGTAAATCACGCACATAACCACCAATGACGTAGCTTTCCTGACCTAATTTGTCAGCTTCTTTTGAAATGATTGAGAATATCGGGTTTTGCAAATGTTTTTCCATAGAAAATCAAACCGGTTTTAGCACCTTTTGAAAGCAAAAAGTATGACAATTTGTTTAAAATCGTGCCAAAATTACAATTATTTCTCTACCTTGAATGGAATTTGTCGTTCTAAATTAATTGGCACAGAACTTGACATTCATGTATCTAAAAATTTATATATTTGCATTTATAAAACGTAATTAGTCATGTTAGAACATTTAACCAAAGAGACATTTAAAGAGAAAGTTTTCAATTTTGAACAAAATAAAGATTGGAAATATGAAGGCGATAAACCTTGTATGATCGATTTCTACGCTGACTGGTGTGGCCCATGTAAAACGGTCGCTCCAGTGCTGGAAGAGCTTCAAAAGGAATATGGTGACAATCTTGTTGTATACAAAGTAGATACAGAAGATCAGAAAGAATTAGCTGCAATGTTTGGCATTCAGAGTATTCCATCATTGTTGTTTGTTCCGAAAGACGGACAACCTCAAATGGCAATGGGAGCTCTACCCAAAGAAACATTTGAGCAAGCAATTACTGAAGTACTGAAGGTTGAAAAACCTGTTAATTAATGATTCCATAGTTTATACGTGGGGAACAATTAATTAAATTGATTCGAGGATTTTTTCAAGTTGAATGCCTCTGGATCCTTTGATTAAAATGACTTGATTCTCCATCGGTTTTTGTTGATATAGGTAGTCAGAAAGAAGTTCGACATGGTTGAACTTCTTTATTTTTGCCCCTGCTGTTGTTTTCGCGAATTCTGTTCCCACTAGGTAAATTGCATCAAGAGAGAGCGTTTTGATAAAATCAACAATCTTCTGATGTTCTTCTTTCGATTGATTTCCCAATTCAAGCATGTCGCCTAAAATGACAGTTTTCTTATCTCCATCCACTTTTGCAAAGTTGCTCAATGCAGCCAACATACTTGTTGGATTGGCATTGTAGGCGTCCATAAAGATTTTATTGGATTCTTTCGTGATGAGTTGAGAACGATTGTTTGTCGGCTCGTAGTTTTCAATCGCTTTCTGAATCTTCAACGGATCAACTTCAAATTGAAGGCCGATACGAGCTGCAGCTAATATGTTTTCAAAGTTGTAGCTGCCAATCATTTTCGATTTCAGATACAACCAACCTTTGGGGAACAATGTTTTTACCGTCAGGTAATAGCCTGAATCCTGCAATTCACCGCGTAGTTGAGCTTGTGAGGATGAGCCATAAGTTAATTGTTGCAATCCTTGTGCTTGTTTTACCAGGATGTCATTGTCGATATTCAGAAAACATTTTCCGTTGTTTACCCGAAGATGATCGTAAAGCTCGGACTTTGTTTTGATCACACCCTCAAAGGAGCCAAAACCTTCGAGATGCGCTTTCCCAATGTTGGTGATCAATCCAAAGTTTGGATCGGCAAAATTGCAAAGCGTTTTAATTTCTCCCGGATGATTGGCACCCATCTCAACAACTGCAATCTCGGTTTCCTCGTTGATTTTTAAAAGGGTCAAAGGTACGCCAATGTGATTGTTGAGATTTCCTTGAGTGTAAGTTACCCGGTACTTTTGTTGCAAAACAGAAACAATCAGTTCTTTCGTAGTCGTTTTCCCGTTGGACCCGGTAATTCCAAGGACTGGAATCTGCAACTGTTGACGGTGGAAAGCTGCCAATTCTTGCAAGGCTTGTAGCACATTTTCAACCTGAATCAGATGCTCATCATTTGGAAGGTTTTTGTCATCCACAATGGCAAAAGCAGCACCTTTTTTGATGGCATCCAAGGCGTATTGATTGCCATCGAAATTGGCCCCTTTCAACGCGAAAAAGAGACTTTTGGGCTCAATTTTCCGACTGTCGGTTGAAACAATTGGATGTTTTTGAAAATATGAATAGAGTTGTCCTGTTTTCATAATTGGGTAGAAAAAATAAAACCCCATTTTTTCAAATGAGGTTTTATAGTGTTTTTGTATGATTTAGAAACCTTGTGGACTTCCCACTCGTGTCATTGCACAGCGGAAGCCAAGGTCGTCAGTTGACTTGTCTTCTTTCAGGAATCTTCTTGTTCCGGGGATCAACCAGTAAGGACGATCTTTCCAGGAACCACCTTTGTAAACACGAATACTGTCTGAGATCATAGACTCAAACTGTCCAGCTTTTTGGCCGGAAACATACATGTCGTCGGTTTTTAATTTACCTTTTTCAGCATCCCAATCTTGTCCTTCAATGATTTGTGATTCGTAGTCGCCGTCACGATAGTTACGATAATCCGCAACCGTATCTTGTACCAGATTTCCATATTCATCACGTATCAGGTTGCCGTCTGCATCTCTTTTATACTTTGTAAATACATTACCACGGAAGGGTTGGAATTCATTCATTTCTTGTGAGTTCAATGGTCGATAAACGTCAGCAACCCACTCATTAACATTACCTGCCATACAATACAATCCGTAATCGTTAGGTTGGTAGGAATCAACAGGTGCTGTAATGTCAGCATTATCGTTCAAAGCACCGGCCATACCCATCATATCACCTCGTCCACGAACAAAGTTGGCCATCATCTTACCGCGGTCTTTTTTCGAGTCATCTCTCAGGTAAGTACCGTTCCATGGATATATTTTGCGGTCT
>Ga0102953_1001863_pt1 | contig 13090 bp, 11 predicted proteins | sample SalPon2A_C_D2_MG_FD_78509 | JGI IMG/M metagenome (GOLD analysis project Ga0102953, IMG submission 78509) | Soil microbial communities from South San Francisco under conditions of wetland restoration - Salt Pond MetaG R2A_C_D2_MG | ecosystem: Environmental > Terrestrial > Soil > Wetlands | place... | reverse complement strand
GAGCGGGGTGCACCTGGTAACCGCCGCGGGGAGCTTCTTCACCGAGCTGACCCTCAAGACCCTGGAAGACCGTACCTCTCTGATGCGCTGCCACCGTCAGTACCTGGTCAACGTCGCCCGCATCGACGAGATACAACTGCTGGAGAACGGCCTGGCCGAAATCCGCACCCGTTCCGGCAACCGGCTCCCGGTCAGCCGCCGTTACCTGCGCCGGCTCAAGGAGAAGCTGGCGCTCTGAAACCGCCGCTCGCCGCCGCCAGCGACCGCTCGCCAGATCATGCGACCGCTCATTCCTTCTCCGCTTTTCCTGCTCGCTGCCTGCTCCTATGCTGGATGCAACTTATTCCCGCTAGGAGGCAAACTATGGTCTACTTTATCGGTTGCATCGCACTGCTGGTCGCTGGCTACTTCGTCTACGGCAAATTCGTCGACAATGTCTTCGGCCCGGAACCGGGACGCCTGACCCCGGCCCACACCCTCAACGACGGGGTCGACTTCGTCGAGATGTCCCCGGCAAAGATCTTCCTCATCCAGTTGCTCAACATCGCCGGGCTCGGGCCGATCTTTGGGCCGATCCTCGGCGCTCTCTACGGCCCCTCGGCGCTGTTGTGGATTGTTATCGGCTGCATCTTCGGCGGCGCGGTGCATGACTACTTCTCCGGCATGCTCTCGCTGCGCAGCGGCGGCAAGAGCATCCCCGACGTGGTCGGTTTCGAACTCGGCAACGTCTTCAAGCAGTTCATGCGACTCTTCTCGATTGTGCTTCTGCTGCTGGTCGGCGTGGTCTTCGTCCTCGGCCCGGCCAAGCTGCTCGGTAACCTGAGCGGCCTGGCGGTGCCGGCCTGGGTGGCGATCATCTTCGCCTACTATTTTCTCGCCACCATCCTGCCGATCGACAAGATCATCGGCCGCATCTACCCGCTGTTCGGCGCGGTGCTGATCTTCATGGCGGTCGGCCTGACCGTGGCGCTGATTGCCCAGGGCTACACCTTCTTCCCGGAGCTGACCCTAACCAACCTGCACCCGAAGGAACTGCCGCTCTGGCCGCTGATGTTCATCACCATCGCCTGCGGTGCGATCAGCGGATTCCATGCCACCCAGTCGCCAATGATGGCACGCTGCGTCGGCAATGAAAAGGACGGTCGCAAGCTCTTCTACGGCGCCATGATCGGCGAGGGGATCATCGCCCTGATCTGGGCGACACTCGGGATGGCCTTTTACAACGGTTCAGAGGCGCTCAACGTCGCGCTCGGCCAGGGCGGACCGGCCTTCGTCGTCAATGAGATCTCCACCACCCTGCTCGGCCATGCCGGCGGGCTGCTGGCGATCATCGGCGTGGTGATCCTGCCGATCTCTTCCGGCGACACCGCCTTTCGCAGCGCCCGGCTGATCATCGCCGATTTCATGAACGTGCCGCAAAAAGCAGTCGCCAAGCGACTCTACCTGGCGGTGCCGCTGTTCGTCGTCGGCTTCCTGGTCTCCCAGGCCGAGTTCGGCGTGATCTGGCGCTACTTCGGCTGGGCCAACCAGACCCTGGCGACCATCGTCCTCTGGGCCGGCGCGGCCTACCTGATCAAGCAGGGGAAACTACACTGGATCGCCACCCTGCCAGCGACCTTTATGACTGCCGTGGTGACCACCTATCTGGCCTATGCAAAGATCGGCTTCAGCCTGCCGCTGACGATTTCGACCTGGCTTGGCGTAGGTGCGGCCCTGCTCTCGCTGATGTTGTTCCTGGTCAAGTTCCGCAAACCCGAAGCGGTGACCGATGGCGCTGTCGCCTGATCCCGACGACCGGTAAGTATGCAAACAGCCCCCCGGTTTTCCGGGGGGCTGTTGCTTGTTTGGGCTGGAGGGGGAGTGGCTTCCGGCCGGCGTCCCACCCAGTGGTTGCGTGCGTCGATTTTCCGCTTGCCGCGCCCGGCCGCCGGGCGTAGCATGATGCCATGCAGAGCCTTCTCAACGAATACCTGAAACTGCTGGAAGAGATCGACGCCTGGTTCACCGGCTGCGCGGCGACGCTCGGGCCACCGCTGATCCAGTGCCGGGAGGGCTGCAGCGCCTGCTGTCGCGGGCTGTTCGACATCACCCTGCTCGATGCCCGCCTGCTGCAGGAGGGGCTCTCGCGTCTCCCCCGGGCCGTTCAGGATCAGGTGCGCCAGCGTGCCGGGCAGCAACTTGCCGAATTACAACAGCGTTGGCCCGGGTTTGAGGCGCCGTTCTATCTCAACCAGTTCCCGGATGCCGAGTGGACCGAGATGCCGGAAGACGACATGACCCCCTGCGCGCTGCTCGGCGCCGACGGTCGCTGCCTGGTCTACCGCTTTAGGCCGCAGACCTGTCGCCTGCACGGGCTGCCGAATATCGACCTTTCCGGGGAGAGTTTTTCCAATGACTGGTGCACGCTGAATTTTGTCGGCAGGAATCCGCTGCCGCTGCAGGAGCTGCGCTGGGGCTTTCGCACCGCATTCGAGGCCGAGCTGGCGCTGTTCCACCGGTTCACCGGCCGGCTGCTCGGTGAACAACTCAACGAGTGGGATACCTTCATCCCGACCGCCTTGCTGATCGATTTCGCGCGCTTCGAGCGGCCGAGTTGATCCTCCTATGCGACGGGGGTCAGTTGAGCACCTCCAGCGGTTCCATTTCGAAGATCACAGTCTGGTCGGCCAGCGGACCACGCTCACCAGAGACCGGGTCGACGGGGAACTGCCGGCCTTATCCCCGATACGAGTTACGGTCTTCCCGTGATCTCGCCTGCAGCCTCCTTGGAAAAGGGTGACTGCCGATTTCCGGCCAGTGCCCTGACCTTGTAGAAGTAGATAACCTCCGCTTTTGCCGTCCGGTCGACGAAACTGGACACCCCCTGCTCTACCTTGCCCACCGTTTCATACGGCCCGCTGAAGACGTCTGCACGGACGATCTCGTAGCCGGTCACTTGGTCCGGGTCCTGGGGGGAGAGCGTCCAGGTCAACTGAAAACCATTGCCGGCGATCTTAAGATGCAACGCCGTGGGCGCCGGCACCGTGGCACCGGCGGGTTCGGTAACGGGTTCCCCTTCCTGAGCAAGACTGGGCTTGCCGGCGAGGACCACCGTGCAGATGAATAGGGCGCTGAGCATGAAGCCGGCGACGTATTTCATGTTCTCCTTCCTCCCGGTTCATTTCGCCACAAAAACGAAGACCTGAAAGAGAGGGGCCGCCTCGCGGCGGCCCCTGTCCGGTCGCTTGCGACCGCTTGTGAGTTAGTAGTCAATCCCCTGTTTGTACGACCTGGCACTCTCAGGCACAGTCGATACGACCACGTCGGGGCGCATCATCTCGTTGTCCTCGTGATCGGTGATATGGCAGTGCCAGACATAGACACCGGGCACTGGTGGATCTCCATCATTTGTGACTCCTTCGAAATTTACCGGGGCATCCGGGGCATAGGTGAAGAGCCCTCCATCCTGTGGGGCCCAGCGCGCGGCGATGCGCGTCCGCTCGCCGGGGTGCATGATGATGGTGTCTTTCCAGCCCTCCTCGTGGGCCAGCGCTGGCATCGGCGCGCCCAGCAGTACCGGGTCGGGGTTTCCTCCCAGTGCCCGCGGATTGTAGGTGAAGTAATTCTTGGGCGGTCCGTACCCTGGCTCGAAAGCACCGGACGGGAAAAGAGCATCATAGACAGCGGTGTAGGCGGCCACATCGAACGGCTGCCGGTCGATCAGCTGGAGCTGGATGGCGTGCAGGTGGATGGGATGGGAGTCTGCCGTCAGATTGAGGAACTCCCACACCTCGACATCCCCCTCGTTGGGGAACTCGGTGAGCCAGTTGCCGTTGACCTCGGTTGATCCTTCAATAATCGACCCGTCAGGACGCAGGCCGCCCCACTTCGAGTTGTTGACCAGCGCTTCGAGGGGACCGCCCCCACCCACCACCTCGTTCAGGGTCAGCAGGCGGGTGGCATCAACGTTAGTCGCGCTTATTGCAGGGCCCTGCGGAGTGCCCGGCAGGCGATCGATCGTCTGGCCGCCGCTGCGAATGGCGATGCCGCTCGCCGGGTCGTAGCTGGTGTCAGCAGGGGCATTCGACGAGACGCGGAACTGCATAATCCGGCCTTCGGTACTCGCCTTCGGGTTGCCGTCCACCGTCGCGGCGTCGTTGCGCAGGACCAGATTGATCGTGGCCGGCAGCTTCTTCTTGTACTTCTTTTCAATGGCTGCGATCCAGGTCGGATCGTTGAAATCGATGATGATCTCGTAGCGCTCGCCCGGCATCATCATGAGGGCCCTCTGAACGCCGGCCATCACCTGCTGACCGGTGGCGTTCGGGTCGATCTTGACGGGCGTATCCAGATAGCCGCCGTCGGTCGCGATGACCCACATGGGTGGCCCCTTGATCCCGGTGGTGAGATCCTGCAGCCACATGTTGTAGGCCCGCGAGTTGGAGCCGTCAATGAGGAAGAAGCGGTAGCGCTGCCGGTCGACGTTCATGTACGGCCAGACCTTGCCGTTGACGACGATGGTGTCGCCCACGAACTCCGGCACCCAGAACGGATGCTCCGGGTTGACGCCCACGTTGGGGAAGTAGAGCTGCCCGTTGGTATCGAACATCCGGTCCTGGATGACCAGGGGGGTCAGGAGCCTTGGCTCTGGATCTGGCACGTCCGCAGTCGGCAGATTCACCAGACCGGCAGGGTGCAATCCGTCGGGCAGGTTGAGTGCGGGGTCAATGAGCAGATAGGCGCCGGCCAGACCGGCGTAGGTGGCATTCAGGCGGGTTCCGCCAAGCAGATGGTCATGGAACCAGAGCGGTCCCGCCTGCTGGGTGTTGGGGTAGCGGTAGACCGCTTCGTGAGCAGCCGCGGCAACCCCCGGATGGGTGTAGTAAGCGGGACCCTGGCTTACGCTGATAGGGGTCGTTCCAGCCACCACGTTGCTCGCGAACCACGCCTCGGGACCGCCGTCGATGACTGCCGGGTCTTCGGCGCCATGGAGGTGAGGCACCGCCAGGACCGGGCCCATGTAGTGGACATTAGCGTCAGAGGGGATCGGCATAGGATCACCCACTGCCTGATGGAAGGCCGAGTGCAGTGTCTGGTCGGTCCAGTCCCGCCAGTGGATGTTGGCGTCGCTGGCCTCGAGGTTGTTGACGTAGCGGATCTGGGTGGGAGTGCCGCGGGTCGCCACGATGACCGGGCCGACCGGGGTTTCCCGAAGACAATTTGTATCAGCAGTTGTGTCATTGACGTAGCCAAAGGTCCAGGTGCCGGTGTAAGTACCGGGACCGGTGGCCGGAATGAACGTGGACGGCATGATGTTGGCCTGGAACGTCCGCATATGAAGCTCAAATTCATTACTGCCGCCTAAGGGGCCTGTGAGCAAAGTATCCAGCCCGGTGCAGCCGTCCGCGGTGGTGTCAAGATCCGGCAGAGGATCCACGAACTGGGGGATCTTGTTGCCGGGGAGCGGGGTCCCCTGCACTGCGAGCGCGCTCGGGAGGCTCCATGCTCCGATCGACACCAGCACAGCTGCGCCGACAAACAACTTCTTCCACAAACGTTGCGAGTTCATATGCATTCTCCTTTCTTGGGTTTCTTCTGTGGGGTGGCATTGCATTCGTATCATTCTCGGCCTCCATTCATGGCAGGCTCCTTTATTTGAGTTGTGCTTGTAATGATTTCCCAAGTGGCGGGATCAGGCTCCAGGTGCTGCGAAGACGCGCAGTCCATAGTGACTAAATTGGTAATCTATGCTGGGGGATTCCGCAATGCGTCGATGGCGCAAAGTGCAGTAGCCGTATGCTACTTCGAGAAGCTGTGGGATGTGAATGCGGAACGCCGGGGGCTACTCTTGCCAGAGGTCCGGGTCGAGCAGTCCGGAGCGGATCGCGTACTGAGCCATCCTGACCGGGTTGTCGAGCCCGGTCTTGCGGACGATGGAGGCACGGTGCTTGTCGACGGTTTTGGTGCTGATGCAGAGCAGGTCGGCGATTTGCTGACCGTTGTTCCCCTCGACCAGCAGGCGGAAAACCTGTTGTTCACGCTCTGACAGGGCATCGAAATCGGAAATGGCCGGTTTTTTCCGGTGATTAGTCAGGTAACTCCGGATGACTTCTTTTTGCACCTGAGAGCTGAGATAGGATCTGTCCCGTGCCGCGGCGCGGATCGCATCGAGCAACTCCCGGCTGGGAGCACCCTTGATCACATAGGCATGGGCACCGGCCTTGAGGGCCTCGTGGATGAAGGCCTCCTTCTCGTAGGCCGAGAGGATCACGACCTTGGAGTCGGGCGCGCAGTTTCTGAGCAGGGGGATGGCGTCGAGTCCGTTCAGGCGCGGCATGGCGATGTCGAGGACGATGACCTCGGGTTGCAGCCTGCGGACCTGTTCCATGACGTCAACGCCGTCGACCGCTTCACCGACGATCTCCAGGTCGGCCTGGGGGGCAAGCAACAGCTTGAGCCCTTCGCGCATAATCTCGTGGTCGTCGGCAAGCAAAACCCTGATGCGTTTCATGCCTCCCCCTCGTCGAGTGGAACCGTTACGTCGATGCGCGTGCCCAGCCCCGGAGCCGAGTCGACCAGGACCCTGCCCTGGACTGCTGCCGCCCGTTCGTGCATGCCGAGCAGGCCCAATCCCCAGCGCTGCTCCTGGTTCTGACGACGTTTGCGGATCGCTTCGGGGGAAAACCCTCTTCCGTCATCGCGAACGCTCAGTTTCAGCTCTTTGCAGTTCTGGAGAAGCTTGATCTCCACCCGGTGGGCACCCGCGTGCCGGAGGATATTAGTCAGGGCCTCCTGGCAGATCCGGTACAGGACCAGTTCGCATGCGCTGGAGGGACGCTTCGTCAACGGCTCGGAATGGAAGTGAATGCCGATCCCGGTGGCCTGCTGCGACACCTGGTCAAACAACGCTTCGAGGGCTGCGACCAGGCCGAGGTTGTCAAGCAGGATCGGGCGCAATCTGTCACAGATGCCGTGGAGGTTCTCCCGGAGCCGGGCGGCCAGGTCGAGCAGGCGGCGGCACTGCGTCTGGTAGTCCTGTTCGTTTCGGTAGCCGTGCTCCCTGAGCATCTCGACCCCGAACTGAAAGACCGTCAGGGTCTGGTTGAAATCATCGTGCAGCTCCCGGGCGAGGAGCTTCTTCTCAGCTTCGGAGGTCTGCATCACCTGGCGTGAGAGATGGCGGATGCTCTCTTCGCTCTGACGCAGCTGCTCTTCGGCCAGCTTGCGGATACTGATGTCGGTAAAAGTCCCGACCGCACGCCTGGCCCGGTTGTCCGGCCCTCTTTCAACCACCCGACCGCGGGCCAGAACCCAGATCCAGTGGCCGCTGCTGGTTCTGAGCCGATGCTCGGATTCCCAGCTCTCGGTTTTTCCGGCGAGGTGCCGATGCAGGGATTCAGCCACTGCAACACGGTCATTGGGATGAGCCAGCTGTTCCCAGGTTTCGATTTCAGGCCTGAGCCCTTTAGCGGGGTAGCCAAGGATTTCCAGGCCGCGTGGGCTGAAGAAGAAGCGGTTGGTTTCGATGTTCCAGTCCCACAGACCGTCATTGACGGCCGAGAGGGCCAGATCGAGCCGTTCCTCGTTTTGCAGCAGCTGCTCAAGGATGGATTGTCGCGCCAGGTAGTGCTTCCTGAGCGGGCGGTAATGAAAATAGTAGAAGGTCGGCGAAAGCAGGACCACCAGCAGACCGGCGTCGAGGATCGCTTCGACAGGCTCACTCACTTGCAGAAGCTCGTCGAGGAGGAACATGACACAAACTTCGGCGGAGAAGATCGACACCACCATCAGCGGTATGACCCTGACGGGCGAGAACCAGTGCATCGGCTGCCCGATTGAATCCCGGCGTCTCCGGCGTAGTGTCTCGGAGGACGCCAGGGGTTCTGCTGTGGAATTGTGGCCGGCTTTCAAAAAGCACCTCCCCCAATGTGCTGTCAACTGGGTGTAATATGTGCATTATAGCAGTCGACAATGCCTTTGGAAATGCAGTGCTGAAACTGGTCGAGCCGGGTGAGGTCGAGTGGGATGGCGGCAGCCGGTTCGACTGGGACAAGCCGATGTCAGGACCTGTCAAAACGCATATGCAGCGGGATGCATCGGTTTAACGGCAAAAAGAGTGTCGCTGGCGACTGCTGCGCGTAACCTCGACGCAGAAACATTTCATCCATACCGCGAAGAGAGGGGAGAGAATATGGAGCAATCCGGACCGGTCCAGACCGGGGAGACGCTTAATCCGCGCCTGCCGGCGAGCAACGCCCTGCGCGCCAACCTAAACAAGCACATGACGCTCAACCACAAAGTTTTCCTGGAATCCTTGCCGAGCGGGCTGAACACCGGACTCAATTGAGACTGGCAATTCCTTCCCGGCTGGCGTTAAGATAGCGCGCATGAACGGGCTCGATCACAAGTTTTCACGGCTGCGACGTAAACTCAGCCCCCACTGGGCGTTGATTCTCTATTACGGACTGGCGATTCTCTTCGGCACCCTGCTGTTGGCCACGCCGCTGGCCAGCCACGGACCCAGGCTGCGGCTGCTAGATGCCCTGTTCACGGCGACCTCGGCGCAATGTGTCACCGGTCTGGTCGTCGTCGATACCGGGTCGCGGCTGACCCTGTTTGGTCAACTGGTGGTCCTGGCGCTGATCCAGATCGGCGGGCTCGGTATCACCACTTTTTCGGTTTATCTCTTTTACTATCTCAAACAGGGGGTCAGCCTGCGCGGCCGGCAATTGATCCAGGAGACCCTGGTTCACACTCCGTTTGCCTCGTTCAAGGAACTGATCCGGAACATTTTTATCTTTACCCTGGTCATCGAAGCCGCCGGCACCCTGCTGCTGGCGTTTCGCTTCGTGCCGCAACTCGGCTTCTGGACCGGGCTCTACAGCGCGTTCTTCCACGCCGTTTCAGCCTTTTGCAACGCCGGATTTTCGTTGTTTCCTGACAGCCTGGTCGGCTACCGGAACGATCCACTCGTTAACCTGACCATCATGCTGCTGATCATCTCCGGCGGCATCGGCTTTTTGGTCCTGCATGAGCTGGCCAGCCGCATTCGTTGCAAGCAGCGGCGCCGGCTATCGCTGCACAGCCGGCTGGTGCTGACCACCAGCCTGGTGCTGATCGTCGGTGGCGCCCTGCTGATCGGCCTGCTTGAAGCCGGGGCCGGACTGCGCGGCATGAGCTTCGGCGAGGGGCTCTGGACGGCACTCTTCCAGTCAATCACCGCCCGGACCGCCGGTTTTAACACCATCGACCTGAACGCCTTCGAAGTTCCGACCCTGGTTCTGACCATGATCCTGATGTTTATCGGCGCCTCGCCCGGTTCCTGCGGCGGCGGAATCAAGACCACCAGCGTCGCCCTGTTCGTCGCTATCCTTGCCAGTCGCTTGCGCGGTGATCCGCATACCAATATCATGCACCGAACCATCCCCGAAGAGCTGGTGACGCGCACGCTGACCCTGGTCATGCTGGCGGGAATCTTCTGCTGTGCGGCGATCTTCCTGCTGCTCTCGGTGCAGATCCACGGTCTGCCGTTCAGTCAGAGCCGCGGTGCCTTTCTCGAATACACCTTCGAGGCGGTCTCCGCCTTTGCCACGGTCGGGCTTTCGCTCGGCGTGACTTCCCAGCTGGTGCCGCTGGCCAAGCTGGTGATCGTCATTTTGATGTTTGTCGGCCGGGTCGGCCTGCTGACCGTGGCCTTTGCCTTCCTGCGCCGCTCCGGGAAGAGCGTGGTGCGGTTTGGCGAGGAAAATATCATGATCGGCTGATTCGGCCGTACCGAGGAGTTCAGCATGGGACGTTTTTGTGTTATCGGAGTGGGTAATTTCGGCTATCACCTGGCGCGCAACCTCTACCAGGCCGGCCACGAAGTGATGGTGGTCGATAATGATCGCGGCCGGGTGCAACGGGCCCAGGAGGTTGTTTCCTATGCCCTGCTGGCCGACGCCGCCGACAAGGAATTCCTGCAGCAGCAGGGGGTGGCCGAGATGAACGCGGTGGTGGTCTCGACCGGTGAACGGGGCCACCTGGCGACCCTGATTACCCTCTATCTCAAGGAAATCGGCTGCAAGCGGATCATCGTCAAAGCGCTCAACGACGATCATGGCACCATACTGCGCAAGGTCGGGGCCAGCGAACTGGTGTTTCCGGAGAAGGACATGGCGGCCAAGACCGCCCGCAGTCTGGCCAATCCGAATATTCTCGATTACCTGCCGATGGCCGAGGATTATTCGATCAGCGAGCTGGAACCACCCAAGCATTTCATCGGCCGCAGCCTGGTCGAGCTGGATCTGCGCAGTCGCTACCAGATCATGGTTCTCGGCATCAAGGATATGCTGACCGGAGAGTTCGAGCTGTTGCCGCCAGCCAACCGGGTGATCAAGGATAGCGATCTGCTGGTGATGTTCGGTAAGACCGAGGATGTCGCCAAGGCGACCAGCAAATGAATACCCAGAGCCACGCCATCCTGACCACGGTGCTGGTCAGGATCGGACTGCAGGAGAGGGTCGCAAACGTCAAGTACCTAAACCCGCTGCTGGTCGCCGGGGCGTTGACGCCCGACCTGCCGTTGTTCGTCTTCTTCTTCTGGTTCAATTTTTTCGACCCGCACAGCCAGGCCGCCATCTGGAATGAGTGCTACTACTATCCCGGCTGGCAGCTGGCCATCAATGCCTTCCATTCTTTCACCGTCTGGGGCCTGTTAACCTTCGTTTTGTGGTGGATGCAGAAAATCCCGGCCGCCCTGTTTTCATTGGCGGCATTGCTGGCCAGTGCCGAAGACTTCCTGCTGCACAGCGATGATGCCCACGCCCATTTCTGGCCGCTGACCAACTATCGGTTTAACTCCCCGGTCTCCTACTGGGACCCGGAATTCCATGGCGCGATCGCCTCCCTCGGCGAAATCATGGTGGTACTGCTGGCGGCGCTCTGGCTCTGGCCGCGGGTCGCGACGACCTGGGGCAAGCTGTTGTTGCTGGCCGGGGTGGTTACCCTGATGGGGTGTCACGGGATCTGGTCGCTGATTTTCACGGTTTTCCACTGATCGGCAGGGGCGCTATCTAACCCGCCGCGGTGCCGGGCGCCCGCCTGGCGCAGCTTCACTCGTCCCGCAGCGCCCTTGTCTCGCGCAGCGATCGGGCTATGCTGCCGCGACCGGCCAATCTCGACAAGGTACCAACCATGCTGCGTATTCTCGCTATCGGCCTGCTGGCCTCGCTGTTTTTCAGCAGCACTTTCATCCTCAACCGGGCCATGAGTCTCGGCGGAGGCCACTGGTTCTGGACCGCCGCATTGCGCTACGGGTACATGCTGCTGTTCCTCTGTAGTGGCCTGCTGTTGAGTGGCCGGCAGGCGACCCTGCTCGACCTGCTGCGGCTGTTTCGGGCCAACTGGCGCTTCTGGACCCTGTCCGGCAGTATCGGCTTCGGCCTCTTCTATTCCCTGCTCAGCTTCAGCGCCAGCCATGCCCCCGGTTGGGTGGTCGCGACGACCTGGGAATTGACCATCCTGGTCGGCCCGCTGGTGCTGGTGCTCTACGGCCACCGGGTGCCGAAAAGGGCCCTGTTGTTTGTCATGGTGATCTTTGCCGGAATCCTGCTGGTCAACTACGAGCAGGCCCTGACGACTTCGCTCGGTCAGGTGCTGCTCGGCGCGCTGCCGGCCCTGGGGGCCGCCTTTGCCTATCCGTGCGGCAACCAAATGGTCTGGGAAGCGCAGCGCGGTCGGCATCCGCGCATCCCGCATATCGACAACCCGCTGCTGGAGCACGCCATCAACCGGATGATCCTGATGACGCTTGGTACCCTGCCGTTCTGGTCGCTGCTGTTCGTCTGCGTTCAGCCACCTGCGCCGACCCCCGGGCAGTGGCTGCAGACCGCCTTGGTCGGGCTCTGCTCCGGAGTCATAGCCACCAGCCTGTTCCTGCACGCCCGCCACCTGGCGCAGGACGCCTACCAGATCTCGGCCATCGATGCGACCCAGGCCGGCGAGGTGGTCTTCTCCCTGCTCGGCGAAGTTTTGCTGCTTGGCGCGGTCTTGCCCGGTCCGCTCGGCTGGTTCGGGGTCTTTCTGACCCTGTTCGGGCTGGTTCTCTACCTGCAGTGTCAGGCACCGGCGAAGGTGGCCGTCCAATAGCCCCTCTTTGATTACCATTGAAATCGGCTCAGAACACCGGCATCGGCAGCCGGCCCCAGCGGTTGTTGCCGGAGACTTGGTAGATATTCAGCAGCTCGTGGGTCTCGAAATCGATATCGACCACCAGGGCCGGCAGCCGGCGCACCCCGGCGGCAAACACCTGAGCGGCCGGGACCGCACGCCCGTTATTATCGAGGGTCTCGACAAAGACAAACCGATCGACGTCATAGACCCGCCGGCTGCTGCCAATGGTGCGGAAAAACTTGTAGCCGAGGCGAAAGAACTTGACCAGCCAATCACTGCGGTCTTTGCCTTCATTGCGCAATGATGGATAGCGTTTCAGTTGGGCTTCGGAAAAGCGTGGCCCCTCTGCAAGGATCAGCCCGGTGAGAAAGAAATCCCCCGGCATCAGGTAGGCCAGCTCATAGTTGTGGCCGGCCAGCGCCGCGCCGACCTCCGGCAGGGCCCGGGTTTGCTCGAAGAGTTCGCTGACTTTTTCCAGGTCGCGCGGGTAGACTGACACCAGGGTCATGTCATGGTGCTGGATCGCCGGAAGGTTCTCCAGAGTATAGCTGCGCAGGCCGGTTGCCAGCAGCAGCGAGCCCCCCATCACCAGCAGAAACAGCAGACTCAGCCCGAGCCATTTCGGCTGCAGCCAGCCGAACAGCAGCCGAAAGAGACGCCCCCCGGGTTCGCCCGGCAGGAACATGTAGGTTTGGGCCATGTAGCCCTGGTAGGCGCCCGGCTGCTCGTTTTTCATCCGCCACTCCTCGTTGCGCGCCAGCAGGTAATAGACGAACAGCATCAAGATATAGAAGATCAGCACAATAAACCGCGGCCAGTAAAGCAGCAGGCCAAAGCCGGAAATTGCGAGGAACAGGTACTGGGGGTGGCGCATCCTGCCGTAGATCCAGAAGGTGACAACCCCCTTGCCGGTCCAGCGTCCATAGTAGAGCGGCACCGCGGCAACCAGGAACAGCAG
>Ga0102953_1001862_pt1 | contig 13099 bp, 14 predicted proteins | sample SalPon2A_C_D2_MG_FD_78509 | JGI IMG/M metagenome (GOLD analysis project Ga0102953, IMG submission 78509) | Soil microbial communities from South San Francisco under conditions of wetland restoration - Salt Pond MetaG R2A_C_D2_MG | ecosystem: Environmental > Terrestrial > Soil > Wetlands | place... | reverse complement strand
GAATTCGATCGTATTCGCGCGATCTTCGCGCGGCTCGGCGGACGGGGCGGGGCGCTCGGCGACGACTGTGCGCTGGTGACGATCGGGGGCACGGCCCTGGCGCTCTCCACCGATCTCACGGTGGAGGGCACCCATTTTCGTCGCACGTGGCTCACGGTGGAAGAGATAGGATGGCGGGCCGCGGCGGCGGCGCTCTCGGATCTCGCGGCCGTCGCGGCGCAGCCCGCGGGGCTGCTCGCGAGCGTCGGCGTGCCCGCCGAGGCGGCGGGGGACCTCGTCGTTCGGATCATGGATGGGGTTGGTGGTGCCGCGGAGTCGGTCGGGGCGAGCGCGTGGGGGGGAGACCTGGTGGCGGCGCCGGAGATCGTGATCGACGTCGCGGTGGTGGGCGTGGCGCCCGCTCCCGTACGCCGGTCGGGTGCCGTGGCCGGGGACGAGCTGTGGGTGACCGGCCGGCTCGGCGCCGCGCGGGCCGCGGTACGGGCGTGGGAGGCGGGCCGCGAGCCGCCACGGGCCGTACGCGCGCGGTTCGCGCACCCCGAGCCCCGGGTGCCCGCGGCGGCGTGGCTGCGGGAGCACGGAGCCCGCGCGATGATCGATCTGAGTGACGGACTGCTCGCGGACGCGGGGCATATCGCGGCGGCGTCGGGCGTGGCCTGTGTCATCGAGGCCGACCGCGTTCCCGCCCACGACGGCGCGACCGCGGAGGACGCGCTCGCGGGCGGCGAAGACTACGAGCTCCTCGTGGCGCTTCCCGCCGCGCCCGACGCCGCGCGATTGGCTGCATCGTTCCGCGCGGCGTGCGATCTCCCGCTGACCCGCGTCGGATACGTCTCGGCCGGCGAGGGCGTCGCGCTCGAGCGCGGCGGCACACGGGTGCCGCTGATCGACGGTTACACTCACTTCCGGGCCTGAGCGTGCGATCGATCTGGTATCTGCTGAACCTCACCGTCTGGACGATCTGGTACGGCAGCAAGGCGATTCTCGCCGGACTCTTCCGCGTGCGCCAGCGGCCGGGAGGTGTGTACGACGAGTGTGGGCGGCGTTGGGCGCGGAAGCTGTTGCGCGCGGCGGGAACGCCGGTGCAGCTCGTGCACGCGGAGCGTCTCCCGCGCGATCAACCCGTCGTGCTCGTCTCCAATCACCAGTCGTTCTTCGACATTCTGGCGCTGCTCGCCGTGATGCCCGGATCCATTCGGTTCATGGCGAAGAAGGAGATGGCGTCGATTCCGCTGCTCGGCCAGGCGATGCGCGCGGCGGGGCACATCTACATCGACCGGAAGAACCTGGGCGCGGCCTTCGAGGCGTACGAATCCGCCGCGGCCGCCATCCGCGGCGGCATCACGGCGGTCGTCTTTCCGGAGGGGACGCGCAGCCGGACGGGTGAGCTGCTTCCTTTCAAGAAAGGCCCGTTCGTGCTCGCGATCGCGGCGCAGGTTCCGCTCATCCCGATCTACTGTGCCGGCACGTTTACCATCCTGCCGAAGGCGTCGCTGCGCATTCGGCCGCACCCGATTACCATCCTCTTCGGTGAGCCGATCGACCCGGTCGGGCTTACCTACGATTCGCGAGAGGATCTCATGCGTCGCACGCGCGCGGTCATCGAACAACTGCGCGTTGACGCCATACATCAGGAAGGGTAGGTTCCGCGCGCCATGTCTACCATCATCGAAGTTGCGGCCCGCGAGATACTCGACTCGCGCGGCAATCCCACCGTCGAAGCCGACGTGGTGCTCGCAAGCGGCGCCCACGGCCGCGCGGCCGTGCCGAGTGGTGCGTCCACCGGTGAGCGCGAAGCGGTCGAGCTCAGAGACGGCGATGCCAATCGGTATGGTGGCAAGGGCGTGCTCGACGCCGTGAAGAACGTGAACGACGTGATCGCGCCGCGGCTCGAAGGGATGGACGCGACGGATCAGATCGCCGTCGATGCCGAGATGCTCGAGCTCGACGGCACACCGAACAAGGCGAATCTCGGTGCCAATGCGATCCTCTCGGTTTCGATGGCGGTGGCGCGCGCGGCGGCGGAAGATGTCGGGCTGCCGCTCTATCGGTACCTGGGTGGTCCGATGGCGCACCTGCTGCCCGTGCCGATGATGAACATCCTGAACGGCGGGGCCCACGCGTCGAACAACGTGGACGCCCAGGAGTTCATGATCGTGCCGATCGGCGCGCACGAATTCGACGAAGCGCTGCGGATGGGGGTCGAGGTCTTCCATACGCTGAAGAAGGTCCTGGCCAAGCAGGGGCTCTCGACGGCGGTAGGCGATGAGGGCGGCTTCGCGCCGATGCTCCCCTCGAATGAGGCGGCGCTCGACGCGATTCTCATGGCGATCGATGCGGCCGGCTATGCAGCGGGCGACGACGTCGCGATCGCGCTGGACGTTGCCGCGAGCGAGCTCTACGAGAACGGCGAGTACGTCTTCAAGAAGGGCGACGGGTCGCGGCACGGCTCGGAGGAGATGATCCGGCTCTACGAGAAGTGGCTCGACACCTACCCGATCGTCACGCTGGAGGACGGTCTCGCGGAGGGCGATTGGGAGGGGTGGGCGGCGCTCACCAAGGCGCTGGGCGAGCGCGTGCAACTTGTGGGCGACGACATCTTCTGCACCAATCCGGAGATCATCTCCAAGGGGATCGAGGCGGGGATCGCGAACGCCGTCCTGATCAAGTTGAACCAGATCGGGACGCTCACGGAGACGCTCGAGGCGATCGATCTCGCGCGCCTGAACGGGTACGGGACGGTGATCTCGCATCGGTCGGGCGAGACGGAAGACCCGTTCATTGCCGATCTCGCGGTCGCGACGAACGCGGGACAGATCAAGACCGGGAGCGCGTCGCGGAGTGACCGGATCGCCAAGTACAATCAACTGCTCCGGATCAACGAGGCCCTGGGCGACGCCGCGCACTATCCGGGGCGGGACATCTACGGGCTGTGAAGAAGAGCCGGATCGCGGGCGCCGTCGTGGTGGTGGGCGGCCTGGTGTTCGGCTTCGCCGGCGGGGAGTACAGCACCCCGAACTGGCTGCAGCTCAGGCATGACGTGGCCACGGAGCAAGCGGCGCTGAGCCGCCTCGACGTAGACGTGGACAGCCTCAAGCAGGTAGCGCACGACGTCGAGACCGATCCAGCCACGCAGGAGCGGCTCGCCCGCGAACAGTTCGGCATGCTTCGGCCGGGCGAGCTGATGTTCCAGATCGTCCCGGCCAAGCCTTGAGGGGTGGGAGGCGGCCGTTTAGCTTTTTGACGGTCGTGGCGGAGTAGCTCAGCTGGTTAGAGCAGCGGAATCATAATCCGCGTGTCGGGGGTTCGAATCCCTCCTCCGCTATGCGCGCACCTCGGCGGGTCCCGGCGTCAAGTTGATGTCGGGGCCCGTTTTGCATGCCGGCGAGCTCTGAGGAATCCTTCACGGATGGGCTCTGTGGGGCCGGCGCGACTCGAGTGTCGTCCACGCTCATCGGCGATCGCCGCACGTATGCACGTGGCATTTTGCACGTTCGGGGTTCTTGCGGGCTGCAACAGTTCAGCTAAGTTATTCTATTACAGATACTTACATTGGTGTGGTCAGGGGCAACGGCGGGATGTTGACGCGCGTCACATCGGCACGGAACCTGCGAAATGAATGCGCGGGAAGTCGTACGTCTGGGCCGGTGAGGCCTGGGCGCCTCACTTCGCACAAAGGGGTTTGACCGATGAAGCTGAACCGTTCGTTCGCGATTCTCGCCGCTGCCGCTCTGTTCGCCACGCCGCTCGCGGCGCAGAACATGAAGCTCACCGGCGTCAACGGCGCCTGGTCGACGTACACCAAGACCGGGGGCGGCACGGAGAGCGTGTACATCGGCGCGTACTACGGCCAGATGCTTCCCGGCGGTCCGACCGTCGATCTTTACTGCGACGATTTCAACCACAGCATCACCGCGAATCAAGAATGGACTGCGCGGTTCACGAGCATGGGCGCGAGCGACTTGTCGATGACGCGCTGGGGTGGCCTCGGCGTCACGGACGTGCAGACCAAGTATCTCGAGGCGGCGTGGCTGGCGACGCAATTCACCGGCGCCAACTACTCACAGTGGGCCGACATTCACGCCGCGCTGTGGAGCGTCTTCCAGGCGCCCGGTCCCGGTCCGGTCCTGCTCTCGACGAATGCGATTTCCTGGCTCGGGAGAGCGCAGCTGGCGAGCAACTACGGCACGATTAACGCGAGCGAATGGACGATCGTGACGGATGTGAATACGGTCAATGGTGTTGGCGGTGTTCAGGAGTTCCTGATGCACCAGACAGTGACCCCCGAGCCGGCAACGCTGATCCTGCTCGGCACGGGTCTCGCGCTCACGCTTGGCATTGGGGTGATGACCAAGCGGATTGCCTGATCTGGACCGGGGAGAGCCCGGGACGTACACTTCCCAACGGGCCGGGGCGAGTCGCCCCGGCCCGTTTCACGTTTCCTCAGATCCCACGCGGTTACTCGCTATGAGCGATCACGACACCGACTGGCTCGACCGTATCTCCGCGCCGCTCTACTTCGCGACCATCCTCCTGGTCGCTCTCCCGGCGCTGGATCTCGTCGCGAACATCTGGCCGCTCAGGTTCGGCGACGTGGGTTGGCGCTACGGCGCGGCCGGCTTGATGTCGGGCTATCTGCTGACTCCGCTGCTCGGGTTGCTCCTCGCGTGGGTCGTCGCGTCGCTTGGGCGGCATCGCCGCGCGATGCTGATCACGTCGCTCTTCGCAGTCTTCGGCGCGCTGGTGCTAGTCGTGATCGTGCTCGGGTTCGCGCTGGACGCGCTGCAGGTCCGCAGCGGTATCTCCCCGGAGAACATGTCGCACTTCGAGATCGGCGCCCTGAAGGCCCTGATCAAGTACGTCGTCGTGATCCTCGCGTTGCTCTGGCCGGGAGTCGTCGGCTGGCGCATCTGGCGCGCGGAGCGCCGGGGCAGGGGGCATCGCCGGGGGGAGAAGACGCCCCTGGTGCGTCCGAAGGGCGCGAAGGGAGCCTAGGACTCAGCCGCAGCGCGGCGAACCCTCGGGCCACCCCGGGGTCATCGCCGAGTTGACCATCATCCCGCAGATCACGTCGAGCGCCGCGTCGCTCGCCACGCCGACCCAGCCGCGATTGTCCGCCGTAATGATGCCGATCGACATGCGGCCGGTGTCGTCCCAGTGCAGCTGGCGAATGTCCGCGGTGTACGACCCGGCATCCGCGTAGTGCGCCTCCTGGGCCGTCACGAGATTCCGCAGCGCGCTCGTGAGCGCGCGCAGGTGCTCCGCCCGATCGGCGGGTGAGAGTGCGGCGGGACGCCCGCTGCCCGGCCCCTTCGTGAGCCACCCCGGCTCCGTTCCCGTAGAACCGGTCCGATCGAGCGCGTAGATTCTGATGAAATTCACGTCGTTGGTGTCCCGCCATCTGCCCAGCACCGCGTGTGACCCCGGCAAAACCTCGTAGACGTCGAAATTCACCGGCGTATGAATCGTGCCGACCACCTGGCCGCTCAGGCTCACCACCGTCCACGTATAGCTGGCTTGTCCTGCCAGCGGCTCCCGGATCCAGAGGGTGCCGTCGTCGGCCGTCCGGACATAGCGGTACGTCGGCGCCTCAGTCGGGAAGGGGAGCCGGTCGAGCGCGGCCTTCGTGGCGGCGCGCGCTGCGGGACGCAGCGCGCCGTGCACCCAGAACCGTTGGTGGAGCCAGACGTCGAGCGGAAAGATGGAGTCGCCGCTCAGCGCCGTGAGTGCCACCACGCGGACGAAGTCGCCTTGTGGTGTGTACAGATTCAACCGGTCCGCGCCACCGTCGTAGCCGGCCACTGAGTCCCCCGGAAGACGATAGATCGGGCCCAACGCCTTGAACTCTCCCGGCCCGCCGCCGCGGTGACCGATCGCGCGCAGGTACGTTCCCGCCGAATCGTAGAGATAGATCTGATCGGAGCCGGTGTTCGCCACGGCGATCCGGCCGTCGGAGAGGCGCACGGCGCTGATCGCCGCTGCCAGCTCGTAGTGCGGATCGCCCTCGACGACGCCGATGCTGACGCTCGGGTGCGCGGCGAGACGCCAGGCTGTGACGCGGTCTCGGCTCGGGACCCGTTGAGCGGGTCCTCCGACGAGGGCGGCGATCAGCGCCATCGGCGCCGCGTGCCGCACGAGGTTCCCGCGCCCGAGGCCGAGCCCGCGCCTCATCCGATTCCCCGGCGCCGAGCCACGCCCACGCCGATCCCCACGAAGACCAGCGCACAGAGCAGCGAGGTGAGCCAGGCGCGCGGACGAACGAGCATCCCGGCCGGCAACGGAGGATAGGACGCGTCCACCCAGCCACGCGTCCACTCGGCGAGCGGCGTATCGAACGCGTGGGCGAATCCCGAGTCCAGATCGGCCGGCGATCTCCAGAATCGTCCAAAGCGGTCCGGTCCAAAGTGCGCCACGATGTCCGCGAGGTAGCGGCCGCCGGGAGTCAATTCGTCCCCGAGGCTCCACGACGTCTGCCACCGTACGGCGCCGGACAGGTCCACCGCTCCGAGGCGCAGGCGGAACGAGTTGACCGAGGTGACGTCCCGCACCATGTCGCCGCACCGCGCCACGCGGCCGCGGTGGCAGGCCTCGAACGCGAAGCTCCCCATGGACCAATTGTACGGCGTGCCACCGTAGACGGTGGAAGGATCGATGTCGTAGTCGACGGGGTGCCAATTCGCCGAGAGTGCGTAGCGCATCCCGCCGTGCGCGAGCCATCGTGCAACCGGCGCACCCGGCCGGCCGAAGGCGGCGTAGTAGGCGCACGGCCCGAGGAGCCGACTGCCGTGGGCGTACTCGAGCGACCACGCCCCCGGCGGAATGCGCGCTGGGAGGCGCGCCAGGACGATGCACGTGTGACCGTCGGTCGTCGCGGGGGGGAGCGTCCAGACCTCCGCGACCTGATGACCGTCGAGCCCCGGCGGCGCGGAGTCCATCCGGACGATCTTCACCCCGACGCGCATGCCCGCGTCATGCCGGGGGAGCGCCGCCCAGACGGAGTCGACGGCGGCGCGCACACGCGCCGTGGGTGGCGTGCCCTCCTGCCCGGCTGTGCCGATGAAGATTCCGCCACCGGCCGTGCGCTCCATGCGCTCGAGCAGCGCGTCGCGCTCGCGGGAGAGCCGCAACGTCACCTCGGCGCGCCGCACGGCGGCGTCGAGCGCCTGGGCGTGGCGCTTCGTCATCGATTCCTCGGTGGCGCTCCACATCCCGGCATTCGGGCTCGTGCGCACCGCGGGTGGGAGGTACGCCACCACGATCGCGGCGCACAGCAGGCCCGCGGCGGCCGTCGCGCGTGTCAATCCAGGCGCCATCGTGCGCTCCTCAATGCGAGAGCGAGCAACAGGACGATCCAGCCGGCAGCCGCAAGTTCCGCGCGGATCGGCGCTCCCGTGGTGCCGGGAGGCGCCGCTCCGCGCACGCGGATCCGCCACGCCGCGATGAGATCGTCGAACGGCATCCCCGCTGCCGAGGAGAGCTGCGCGGCCACGGGTGCGGAGGAATCGGCGAGCAGGCGCGTGTACGCGCCGGCGCCACCGCGTGCGAGGGCGATCGCGATGAGACTCGTACGTGAGACCACGCCGAGCGGCGCGGGAAGACTTGGCCCGCGGCGCGCGGCGAGATTCCAACACGCGCTGTCGCTGCCGGCCCGGCACGCCGCGAGCATGCGGCGATCGCGAGCGAACGGAGATGAAGTTCCCCTGCCGAGTACCACACGGAGGTCGTTCACGCTGTACCAGCTCGCGGCGCGATTGGAATCGGGCCCGAGGCCGAGCGCCGCCGCGCAGGCCGCGACATCGCCCGCTCGGCAGAGCCGGGCCGCCCGGGAGGGCGCCGTGATGAGCGAGACGTACGCGAGGCTGAACAGATGCGTGGTGTCCGTCGCGAAGCCGAGCGAGCCGTCCCAGCTGCGGAAGGTCCGACCGCTGCGGGTGACCAGATTGCTCTCCACGACACCGAGGATCGTCCAGAAGGTCTCCAGCGGCGGCGCAGCGGTGTCGATCAACGCGGTCGCCTCCACCGCGACCGGGAGCAGGCGGGAGCCGCGGTTCGCGATCGCGCCGTAGGGCTCGCGGAGGAGCACCGTGTCGGCACCGAGATGCGCCGAGAGCACGCGCCAGGCATGCGCCGCGGCAGGACGAACCCGCTGGGCCAGCGCGGAATCCGTGACCACGCGCAGCGTGCCGCTCCGTAGCGTATCCAGCACCCGGCGAGCCTGCAGGACGCTGTCCGCGCGGTGCGCGATCGAATCCGCGCGATTCGCGGCTGCCTCGAGCGCTGCGAGACGCGCCTGCTGCGCCGCGACCGACTGCTGTGCGGAGGCCGCCGCCGGCGCGAGCACGATCGTGAGTATCGCGATCCCGATGCGCCGGCGGTCAGACATTGATCAGCATCCACTGGCCGGTGAACAACTCGAATGGTCCGGGCCAGGTGTAGAGCCGCTCGAGCGCGTCGGGAAGGAAGGCGGCGTGGACGCCTGCCGCGCTGAGCACGATCTGCACGACCGCGAGCGCGCCGATGACACCGAGAACCCAGGCGGCAGTGCGGCTCGTGCCGCTCGCGATCGCGAAAAACGCCGCGTACGCCACGAAGGTCGCGAGCCCGAAGCGCAAGGCAAGCGCGGTCGGATAAGCGTGGAGACCATTCGGGATCGTGCTCGCGGAGCCCGCGGCGAGTCCGCCGACCCAGAGGGCCACGACGACCGGAAGGATGAGTACGCCCCCCGCGGCGAAGCGAAGGACCGCGTACTTCCAGCGCGCGACCGGGAGCGAGAGCGCGTACACGTGATTGCCGCGATGGTCATGGCTCCACGCGGTCAGTGCCGCCACGAGTCCGACGGCCCCCGCGAGAATGGGATACGCGACACCCCATCCCCGTATGGCGGTGAGCAGCACCGCCGCGTCCCAGGTCGCCGGCTGCACGATCCCCGCGCGTTGCACGGAGAGCACCGGGATCGCGAAGCCGGCTACCACGAGCGCCGCGAGCGCAATCAGCGACCACTTCAATTGGGTATAGAGCATCTGACGAAACATCCGTACCCCCCTACGCCGTGGGCGCGCGTGAAGCGCGCAGCAGCTCGACGAAGCCGTCCTCGAGATCGAGATCGTCCACCGCGTGTACGGCGGCCCCGATCGCGGTGAAGTACTCGTGCATGGACGCATCCCAGCCGCGCACCACCCACGATTCGCCCGCCACACCGTTCCCCGGCTCTCGCGCGAGCAGGACGAACGGCGCGTCGCCGATGTCGGCCGGCGCGTTCCGCACCCGGAGCCGCTTGATGCCGTTCTTGAACGTCTGCATCGGCAACTCCGCGACGAGTTGGCCGTGATCCATCACGCCCACCCAATCACAGATGCGCTCGAGCTCGTGCACGAGATGGCTTGAGATGAAGACGGTGGCGCGGGCCGTCGAGACGTACTCGAGCACCGCCGCGAGCACGTCCCGCCGCACCACCGGATCGAGTCCGTCGGTCGGTTCATCGAGAATCAGGAGATCGGGGCGCTGCGCGAGGGCCACGAGGACGAGCAGCTTGCCCATCTCGCCCTTCGAGAGACGCGAGAGCTTCGCGTCCTGATCGAGGCCGAACCCGCTGCGGAGCTCGTCGGCCCAATGGCCGTCCCATCTGGAAAAGAAGGCGCCGTGGAACCGCAATGCTTCCGCCACCGTGAGGGAGGGATAGAGATGCGGCCGCTCGGGGACGTAGCCGACCCGCGCGAGCACGTGCACGATGTCGCGCGGCACCGATCCATCGAGGACGCGAATCGTTCCGCCCACCCGGCGGAGCATGCCGAGCAGCAGCCGGATCGTCGTGGTCTTGCCCGACCCGTTCGGGCCGAGAAATCCGTAGACGGCGCCCGTCGGAACGTTGAGCGCGAGATCGCGGATCTCGAACGTCTTCCCCGCGCGGTAGCGCAGGCCGTGGGTCTCGATTGCGTTGCTCACCGTACCTCCACGCCGAGTTCGTCGTCGATCGCGCGCTGGAGCTCCTGGGCCGGAATTCCCACGCGCGCCGCCTCCGCGAGCATCGCGCGCACGAGCCGCCGCGCATGGTCCGCGCGGGTCGCCGCCCGCCGCCCGGCCTCGACCTCGCGCACGAAGGTGCCGGCCCCCTGCCGCATCTCCACGAATCCGTCCGTCTCGAGCGCGCGATACGCCTGCACGACCGTCGCCGGGTTGAGGCGCAACCGCGTGGCGAGCTGGCGCACGGACGGAAGCGGCTCGCCGGGCCTGAGCTCGCCCGCCGCGATCGCCACCCGCACGCGGCCGGCAATCTGGTCGTAAAGCGGAGTGGGACTCCGCGGATCGATCCCGTCGAACATCGAGCCTCGAATGCTGAAGGCGGCGCCAACTGTATTGGTGTAGCGATACAGTAGGACTATGCTGCGAATCTGTCAAGCACGGATCACGTTGCCGGTTGGGGGATGGGCGGCTAAACTCTGATTTGGAGGATACTTATGGCAACGGATCGTCAGGCGGACTTCGTGCCGCTGTCGTTCGAGCGGTACACGGACGAGGAGATGCTGGCGCGCGGCTCGGCCTTTGAACGCCAGATGGCCCGACGCCGCTCGGTGCGCGAGTTCTCGAGCGATCCGGTGCCGCGTACCTGCATCGAGACGGCGATCCGCATCGCCGCATCGGCTCCGTCGGGGGCCAACCGCCAGCCGTGGCGCTTCGTGGTGGTCGACGATCCCGAGCTCAAGCGCCGGATCCGCGTCGCCGCGGAGGACGAGGAGCGTGAGAACTACGAGCATCGCTTCCCGCAGGAATGGAAGGACGCGCTCGCGCCTCTCGGTACCGACTGGCACAAGCCGTTTCTGGAGACCGCGCCGTATCTGGTGGTGGTGTTCAAGGAGACGCACGGTGTGGACGACGCGGGCGGCCGCGTCACCAACTACTACGTGAACGAGAGCGTGGGGATCGCGTGCGGACTGTTCATCGCGGCGCTCCAGATGATGGGCCTCGCGACCCTCACGCACACCCCCAACCCGATGGGCTTCCTCTCCGAGCTCCTCGGCAGGCCGACGAACGAGAAGCCCTACATCCTCTTCCCCGTGGGCTTCCCCGCGGAGGATGCGAGCGTGCCGGATCTGCCGCGCAAGGCATTCGACGAGATCGTGCAGTGGAATCGCGGGTGAGCAACTCGGACGAGCTGTACGAACACTTCGTACGCCACGTGCGGGCGGAAGCGCTCTTTCCGGAATCGGGCGTCGCACTCGCCGCCGTGAGCGGCGGTCCCGACTCGTCGGCGCTGCTCGAGCTGCTGCACGGATCGGCGGAGGCGTTCGGCCTCACGCTCGTGGTGGCACACGTGGACCACGGCATCGCGCCCGAGCGCGCGCGCTGGGAAGCGGCGGCGCGCACCCGCGCCGACACGCTTGGCGTGCCGTTTCACGTCCGCCGGGCGTCACTCGGTCCGGAGGCGACGGAGACGGCCGCGCGCCATGCGCGCTACGAGCTGCTGCGCGCGGTGCAGGGTGAGGTCGGAGCCCGCTACCTGGTGACCGCGCATCACGCCGACGACCAGATCGAGACCGTGCTCTTCCGTGTGCTCCGCGGCTCCGGGCCGGCCGGCCTCGCCGGAATCCCCGCGCGCGGTCCGGATGGGCTCGTCCGTCCGCTCCTCCCATTCCACAAGGTGGAGCTCACCGCGTGGCTCGCGTCGATCGACCCGGGCGTCGCGTCGGTCACCGATCCCGCCAACGCCGATGAGCGGCACGATCGGTCGTGGCTCCGGACCAGGGCGTTGCCGCTCCTGCGCGCGCGATTCGGGGCGGGGCTCGAGGAAAACCTCCTCGACGTCGCCCGGCAGGCGCGCGAGGACCGGCGCGCATGGCGCGCCGTGCTCGGTGCGCTCGACGAGCTCGAATTCACGACCGCAGCCGATCGCGTCGAGGTTGCTCGCCCGCCGCTCGCGCGGTATGATAAAGTGTTGTCGGAGGCGTTGTTGCGTGCCGCGGCACGCGAGGTCGGGTGCCACCTGGGCGCCCGGCACGCGGCGCGGCTCGTCGCGTTTCTCACCGCCCCGAGCGGTCGCGTCTTCGAGCTGGGTAACGGCTGGGTCGCGGAGACGGTCTTTGACCGGTTGGTGTTGCGCCGCGCGGAAATGAAGCGCGAGGCACCGCATGCCGTTCCGTGGGGTACCACCGAGTCCGGCGCGATCGAGTTCGCCGGTTGGACCATCGCCTGGGAGCCGGACACGGCCGCGCCCGAGCATCGGCACGGATTCTCGACCTGGGTCACTCCCGGCACGGGCGTCGTCCGCGCGCTTCGGCGCGGCGATCGGCTCGTACCGGCCGGCGGGGTCGGGCATCGGCCCGCACGCCGCATGTTGATGGAAGCCCGTGTCCCGCGTGAGAGCCGAGATCGCTATCCGATTCTCACACGCGACGACGTCATTCTCTGGATTCCGGGCGTGTGCCGCAGCGCGGTCGCGCTCCCACCGCCCGGGACACGCGCGACGAGGGTCGATGCACGCCGAAGCGGAGATTCTTAAGCGGACGGGCGGACGCGAGGTCTCGGGTGTCGTGCTCGATGCCGAGACGATCGCCCAGCGCGTCCACGCGCTCGGGACCGAAATCACCGACCACTACGCCGACGGCGATCTGCTGGTGCTCGGGTTGCTCAAGGGGAGCTTCATTTTTCTGAGCGACCTGGTCCGGAGCATCATGCGCCCGCACCAGGTGGATTTCCTCGTCGCCGCGTCCTACGGGAACGCCACGCAATCGAGCGGCAACGTGCGGTTGCTCTACGATCCGGAGACCGAGCTCGCCGGACGGCACATTCTCCTGGTCGAGGATATCGTCGACACTGGGAACACACTCAACCGGCTGGTACGTTTACTGGGTGCGCGTGGGCCGCGCAGTCTCGAGATCTGCGCGTTGCTCCACAAGCGCATCGCACCGAACTTGGAGTTGGAACCGCGGTTCGTCGGCTTCGACGCACCGCCGGTCTTCCTCGTGGGCTACGGGCTGGACCACGCGGAGGATTTTCGGCATCTGCCGTTCATTGCAAGCCTGAGGGAATAAGCCGAGTCCATGGCCGACCGGAATCAGCCGCCGAATCGCAAGTTCAACTGGGCGCAGACGAGCAAGATCGCCGT
>Ga0102953_1001861_pt1 | contig 13103 bp, 17 predicted proteins | sample SalPon2A_C_D2_MG_FD_78509 | JGI IMG/M metagenome (GOLD analysis project Ga0102953, IMG submission 78509) | Soil microbial communities from South San Francisco under conditions of wetland restoration - Salt Pond MetaG R2A_C_D2_MG | ecosystem: Environmental > Terrestrial > Soil > Wetlands | place... | reverse complement strand
TGATGACGATGCCCGCCACGACCTCGCCCTTGCCGTTCAGGTCGGCGGCCCCGCGCCGGGGTGCCGGGCCCAGTTGGACGGTGGCGACGTCCGCCACACGAATCGGCGTGCCGGCGGGCGTCGCTCCCACGACGACGTCGTCGATGTCCGGGATCCCCTGGAGGTAGCCGAGCCCGCGGATCATGTACTCGCGCCCGCCCATCTCGAGCACCCGCGCGCCGATGTCCACGTTGTGCGCTCCGATCGCCTGCGCGACGCGCGTGACGGGGATGTTGAACGCGCGGAGCTTCTCGGGATCCACCTCGACCTGGTACTGCTTCACGAACCCGCCCAGGCTCGCGACCTCCGATACGCCGGGAACGGACGTGAGTTGGTAGCGGATGTTCCAATCCTGCAGCGAGCGCAGCTGTGCCAGGTCCAACGAGTCGGATTCGAGCGTGTACTCGAAGACCCAGCCCACGCCCGTGGCGTCGGGACCGAGCGTCGGCTCGACGCCGGGAGGGAGCTGGCCGCGGATGCCGTTCAGGTACTCGAGCACGCGGGAGCGCGCCCAGTAGAGGTCGGTCCCGTCATCGAAGATCACGTAGACGAGCGAGAGACCGAAGAACGAGTAGCCGCGCACGACGTGCGCACCCGGCACCTTGAGCATCTCGGTCGTGATCGGATAGGTGACCTGATCTTCGACGATCTGCGGCGCCTGCTCCTTGAAGTCGGTCTGGATGATGACCTGAACGTCGGAGAGATCCGGGATCGCATCGAGCGGTGTGGTGCGCATCGCCCAGACGCCGCCGCCGATCAGCGCGGCGGTGGCGAGCAGCACCAGGAACCGGTTCTTGAGCGACCAGGCGATGATCTTAGCGATCATGGTCGCCCCCACCGTTCTTGTTCTTCCCGCCCATGTCCATCCCCCCCATGTTCATCCCGGGCATGCTGCCCGGCGTGCTGGCGAGCCGCGACTCGGCGTCCACGAGGAAGTTGGCCGAGCCCACGATCGTCTCGCCCTCGGCGAGCCCGCGGAGGATCTGGACGCGATCGCCCGCACGGGTGCCGAGCACGACCTCGCGGGGCTTGAGCATGCCCAGGCTGTCTCTGACGAACACGAGATTCCGCTCGCCCGTCGCGATCACCGCGGCCATCGGAACCGTGAGCACGCGATCGCCGATCGTCGCGTCGAAGTAGATCGTGGCAAACATGCCGGGCTTGAGGCGTAGGTCGCGGTTGGACACCGTGACCCGCACGCGGTTGGTGCGGCTCTGGGTGTTGACCGTCGGATAGACGAAGCTCACGCGGCCCATGATGTGCTCGCCGGGATAGGCGCTCACCTCGATGTGTGCACGCGCACCGAGGCGCACGTTGGCCATGTCCTGCTCGAAGACCTCGCCCTCCACCCACACCTCGGAGAGATCGGCGATGCGGTACAGCCGCTCGCCCGGCATCACGTGCTGCCCGTCGAGCACGTTCTTCTCCATCACGATCCCGGTGACCGGCGAGACGAGCGTCAGGGTCTTCTGAACCGTACCGCGCTGCTCGAGCCGTGCGATCTGGGCCTTCGTGATGTCCCAATATGCGAGGCGCCGGCGCGCGGCATCCAGCGTGGACAGCGCGTCGGTCCACGCCTCGCCTGCGGTGGAGTCGAGACCCGCAACGAGGCGCTTCGCCGTGAGGAGCTCTTCCTGCGCCGTGACGAGCTCCGGGCTGTAGATCGCGAGAAGCGCCTGGCCGCGCCGCACCGATTGACCCGTCTCGTCCACGTCGAGCCGCTCGACGAACCCGCCGATCTTCGGCGTCACGTCGGCGATCCGCGGTTCGGCCGCGGAGATCTCACCCACCGTGCGGATGGACTTCACCATCGAGTCGCGCCGGACGGTCACATAGGTCACGCCGAGCGCGCGCTCTTCGTCGCGGGTGAGATGGACGGCCTGCCGAGTCGCATCGCCGGTGTCCATCGCCATGGTTCCAGACATCTGCATCGCGGCGCCGCTGTCCTGCATCTGCATGGCGGCGTGCTGCTCCGCGGTCATCCCGGGCATCGGGGACTCGTCGGTCTTGCGGGTGCATCCAAGGGCGAGGACGATCGCCCCGATCAGGAGTAGGTGCCTCGTCATTGGATTGCTCCTTGGGTTTCGCCCACGAGCGCGCGCAGCCCGGCCACGGCGCTCTGATAGGCGGCGATCAGCTGATAGCGCTCGATCGCGTAGCTGTTCACGGTCATCTCGTCGCCGACGAGCGTCATGTAGTCCACCTTCCCGACGCGATAGGCGCCGAGCGCGGATTCCACGGACGCGCGTGCCTGCGGGAGAATCGCGGTCCTGTAGAGGGTGAGGAGCGTACGCGCCCGGCGCGCTTCGGCACGGAGTGCCGTGATCTGCGCGTACGTCGCGTCGTAGAGATCCCGCTCCTGTGCGTCACGCATCGCACGATCCGCGGCGGCCGCGCGTTGTAGATCGTTCTGCTTGCGGCCTGCCCAGAGCGGGATGCTGATTCCGAGCATCACCGTGCCCATGTCGTCGAACTGCGGGCGCTCGCTGTACGCGGCCGAGATCATGAAGCTCGGATACCGGTCCCGACTCGCCGCGCGTTCGGCGGACGTCGCCGCCGCAATCCGCGCCCGCGCCGCCTTGAGCGCCGGCCGGTGCGCGGCCGCGAGCGCCATCAGCGAATCGGCGTCGGGGAGCGTGTCGTACGGTTCCGCGAGCTCGAGCGCACCGACGCGTGCCGCGGTGGACTTCCCGAGCAGCGCGTTCAGGTGCGCGGCCAGGCCCTCGCGTTGCGCGGCGGTGGTCGCGATGTCGGCCGTCATGCGTGCCACGGCGACCTGTGCCTGCAGCACGTCCGCCTGCTGGCCATTCCCGACGCTGTACATCGTCTGGGTGACCTCGAGGAACTGACGCAGGAGATCGCGGGTGTCCGCCATCTCGGCGAGCGCGCGATCGAGCGCCGCCGTGCGGTAGTAGATCTCCGTGAGACGGGCGACGAGCTGGAGCTCGGTGTCCTTGGCGTCGAGGGACGCGGCGTCCGCGAGGTGTCGCTGGGCGGCCGCGCGGTTGCCGAGCCGACCGGGCCAGGGCAGCGTCTGCGTCACCTGGACCTGATTCATGGTCATTGGCTGGGCCGTGCCGAAGCCATCGAGTGGCCGGTTCATGAGCCCGAAGCTCAGCTGCGGGTCGGGCAGGGCACCGGCTGGGCCCACGCGGTCCATCGCGGCTTCCGCGTTGAGCCGCGCCGCACGGAGCGAGGGGTTGGCGGCGCGCGCCACCTGAATTGCATCGGCGATGCGCAGGGTGTCGGTCTGGGTTTGGGCGGCTGCGTGGCCCACCACGCCGAACGTCAGCGCGGCGGCCAGTACTGTCCATGCGCTATGAGGCACGCCTGATCTCTCCTCGAATGACCCGCGTCACGCACGCGGCGCGGCCCGAGTCTCGAGCGAGACGCGGGCGTATTACGGCATCGGAGAGGTCAGACTCGGGGAGGTGGAGAAGCGCGCGCCGGGGCGGGCGCGGCCACCGGAGTGATGACGGGGCGCTGCGGTACCGGGGTGATCATCGCGATCAGCCGGCCGTCCCAGTGGGTCGAGATCGGGGCCACCGCGGCGGGGACACAACCCGCCATCCCGTGGCAGGTCGTCATCCCATGGGCACCAGGCGCCACCAACGCGACCTTGGCCACGTGGTCCATCTGCATCTGACGATTCATCCCGCACGCCAATGGCCGCGCGTAGGGGAGCGCGGCGGTGCCGAGGAGCAGCACCGCGACCAGGCGGAGCATGGGATGGACGGTCTTCATGACGGGGAGAATCCTAGCCGCGGATTCGTGGCTCTTACCGTAAGGATTTCTGAAGGTACGTTCACAATTGGCCGCCCGTCAGGCGGCCATACTACTATATACGCCCCTGCCGAGGTCGCGATGGAAACGGCGAAGCGCGAAATGACCTTCCTGTTGGCCGCGCCGGAGCAGCGTCTGCTTCGCTGGATCGCGGCGCGGCTGCCGCGGTTCATGCGGCCGAATCACCTCACCGTGATCGGCGTACTCGGTGCCGCGGGTGTGGGGGTGGGCTATGCCCTCGCGGGCCGGCATCCCGCCTGGCTCTGGCTCGCGAGCGGCATGCTCGTGGTCAATTGGTTCGGCGACAGTCTCGACGGCACGCTCGCGCGGGTGCGGAAGATCGAACGGCCCAAGTACGGCTACTACATCGATCACATGGTGGACGCGTTCAATACGGCCGTGATCGGCGCGGGGATCGGTTTCTCGCCGTACGTGCATCTCGAGCTCGCGCTCGTGCTCGTGATCATCTACCTCGCCCTCTCGATCAACATCTACCTCGAGTCGTCGGTCTTCGGCGTCTTCGAGATCTCCTATGGAATCTTCGGCCCGACCGAAGTGCGCATCCTGTTGATTCTGGTGAACACGGGCTTGCTCATTGCTGCCAGCAGCCGGAACGCGGTAGCAGACGTCGCAGCGGTCGCCAACGTCGTGGTCGCGGGCCTCTCGATCGTGATGTTTGCGGCGCTCGCGATTCGCTTCGGGAAGAACCTCACGCGGCTCGCACGACTCGAACCCCAACGGCGGCGGAGTTTGTCGTAAAGCCCCTCATGAAAAGTTCATCCTTCCTTTAGCGATTACGTGCGTATGTGAAGACGATGACGGAACACTTCAAGGAGTGGTCTGATGTCGCCTTTGGCACATAGACGCGCGGTCCTGGCATTGGTTGCGGCGGCGGCATTCGGCCTCGCCTGCAATGCCCAGCCGGGCGCGCAGCAGTCTTCCCAAACCGCCCAAGCCGCCGCCGATACGGCGTCGGCCAACCACGACAGTCTCTTCATCGCCGCCGCGCGCGCGGCGCTTCCGCCCGCCGGGATCAAGGAAGCGGATCTCCCGGATCCGAACTCCGAGGGCGCGAAGCTCGTCGCGCAGTTCTGCACGGACTGTCACAACCTCCCGACCCCGCCCGAGCACTCGGCCACCGAGTGGCCGACGATCGTGCGGCGGATGTGGCTCCGGATGGATATCGTGGCGCCCAGGTTCCACATCTCGGTCCCGTCCACGGCCGAGCGCGTCGTCATCATGCAGTACCTGATCGACAACGCACTCAAGGTGGTGGGTTCCGAGCTGCCGGCCGGACCGGGTCGTGAGGAGTTCGCGGCCACCTGCAGCACGTGCCACGAGCTGCCCGATCCGACGCAGCACGCGGCGCCCGACTGGGTGGCCGTGGTGCGGCGCATGAACGGCCATATGCAGACGATCCTCGGCAAGACGCTGAGTGCCGACCAGATGTCCCACATCGTCCTCTATCTGGAGAAAGCGTCGGCGTCGAAACAAAAGTGAGGCGACCGGATGGACCACGTCGTCTATACAATCGGGTGGGTGGTGGTCCTCGCAGGCTTCGGCTTCGCGGCCGTCCTGGGGACAGTCCAAATGTGGTCGGCGCTGAAGCGCTTCATCGCTTCACATCGCGGGACCGCCACCAACGTGCGCTGTCCCGAGACGGGACAGGTGGTGAAGGTGCGGATCGGCCCGAATCCCGCGACGCGGCACCTCTGCGTGTTGAGCTGCGAGCGGTTCCCGGGCCAGCCGCTCCACTGTGCCGCGGCGTGCTTCCCGGCACTCGCGACACCCGCTGAGGAGAACGGGGCGGAGTAGCGGTCGGTTCAGTCCGGCGTGCTCTCCCCGTTCACCGCTTCACGAACCGCGTAGCTGCAGGTGTGCGCGCCCTCGGGCATGTAGCTGATCCGTTCGAGGGGCGCACCGATCATTTCCCCCACCAGCTCGAGCTCCGCGCGACACGGCAGCCGCGTCACCGCCACGACGTCCGTGAGCGGGCAATGACAGAGCCGGATGATCGCGCGTCCACTCTCGGGCGACCGATCGAGCTCCGGCATGAAGCCCTCGTCGCGGAGGATCGCCGCCACCTCGCGGAGCCGCGCCTCGCCGGTGAGACCGCGCAGTCGCGCGAGCGCCGCATCGCGCCGCGCGCCCACGCGGGCCTCGAAGAACGCGCGCAAGATCTCGTGATGCCCCGACGCGAGAAGATGCCGCACGAGCTCGGCTAAGAGCTCGCCCTCGCGCTGCGGGAACAGCGCGTCCCCATCCTCCGTGAGGCCGTAGACCACCTCCGGACGACCCCGTCCCGCCTGACGCCGGCCCACCCGCCGCACGAGCCCGTGAGCCGCGAGGGCATTGAGATGCTCCCTGAGCGTCCCGGCCGTGAGCCGCACGTCGCTCCCCAGATCCGCGAGTGTCAGCCTGCCCCGTCGCTTCAGGGCTTCCAGGATCGCCCGCTGCGTATCGCCGATCCCCGGCGCCCGGAACTCCTCCCGATCGTTCATGGCCAGAATCTAAGGAAAGGTGGCGAATATTGTCAATAAACATGGATTTTTCCATGTCTATTGACACGACCTTTAAGATCCGGTATGCTCGTATCGCCTGTCCGGCCTACGACTTCCTTCGACTAAGGAACCCCGCATGCAAGAACTCGATGTTCGCGTGATCGAACCCCGCGAGAAGCACCCGACCATCTTCCGCACGTTTGACGCGCTCCCCGCGGGTGGGAGCTTCGTCCTCGTAAACGACCACAACCCGAAGCCGCTGCTCTACCAGTTCCAGGCGGAACGTGTGGGACGGTTCACGTGGGTACCGCGTGAAGAGGGACCCGAGGTATGGCGGATCGAGATCGGCAAGCCGTGAGCTCGCCGCGGCGCGCAACGCTCGTCCCCGGGACGGAGGCCGCGCCGTCGTTCGTGCTCGTGGGCGAACATTTCGCCGCGGCGCTGGCGTGGCTGCTCGCGGGCTCGATCGGACTCGTCGTCGTGGCGCCGCTGCTCGCGGCCGGCGGGTATCTGGTGCCGCACGTGATCGCGGTGACGCACTGCTTTACGCTCGGCTGGATCACCACCTCGATCTTCGGCGCCCTCTACCAGATCTATCCCGTGGCGCTCGGCGTGCCGGCGAAGAGCGAACGCGTGGGGCACGCGACGTTCGCCGTGCTGCAGCTCGGAACACTCACGCTGGTGATCGGGACGTGGTGGTGGCGGCCCGTGCTGCTCGCCGCCGCGTGGGTGCTGCTCTTCGCCGCGGTCGGCGGCATGTCCTGGAATCTGCTGCCGGCCCGCCGGCACGCGACCCGCGGACGGCGCCTGGGAGCCTACGTCACCGCGGGGCACTCGGCGCTCGGGCTCGCGATGTTCGTCGTCTTCGCGCGCATCGGCATGGAGCTTGGATGGTGGCGGGTGGATCGCCTCGCGGTGATCGCGGCACACGCGCATCTCGCCGTGGTGGGCTTCGCGACGCTCACGATCGTCGGCGTGGGGGGGCGCCTGCTCCCGATGTTCCTCCTCTCGCACCATGCGGAGGAATGGACGGGCCGATGGATCGGCCCGCTGCTCGGCGCCGGCGTGGTCGTCTACGCCGCCGCGCGACTCGCAGACCTGCGCCCCGGCGAGCTGGCCGGCGCGGCGCTGATGACCCTCGGAGTCCTGGTCTATCTCGCGCTCGTGGCTCGCTACGTCCATGGGCGGACTCGGCGTGCGCTCGATCCCGGGCTCTCGCTCGTCGTCGTGGCGTTCGTCAGTCTCTTCTGCGCCACGGCGCTCGGCGACGCGCTCGCATGGCGTCACGCGCCATCACTGCGCCTCGATGCGGCATACGCCATCCTCGGCATTCTCGGGTGGGTGATGCTGTTCGCGATGGGGATCTATCACAAGATCGTCCCGTTTCTCACCTGGCTGCACCGCTTCAGTGCGCGGGTCGGCGAGCCGGACGTGCCGCGGGTGGCGGATCTCCTGCATCTGCCGCTCGCCTGGACGTGCGGTGCGCTCCTCGCCGCGGGCACGCTCGGGCTCGCCGGTGCCGTGGCGATGGGGCGCGGTGCCGGCGCGCGCTGGGCCGCGCTCGGCATCGCGCTCGGTGCCGCCGCCGCGTGCGCACAATTCGCGCGCGTGGCCGTGGGGCATCCTGGGAGGGCCGCATGAGTCCCGCGCTCCTCGCCGAGCGGCAGAACGAGGTTTATCGCCGGCTCTGCGAGGTGATCGATCCGGAGATCGGCGTGAGCATCATCAAGCTCGGCCTCGTCTACGACATCGCGATCGATGCCGGCGACGTCACGGTCGTCATGACGCTCACGACCCGCGGCTGCCCGCTCGGCCACGCCATCACCGAGGGCGTGCGCCGCATGGTCGAGTCGCTCGCCTGGGTGACGAACGTGACCGTGCATCTCGTCTGGGACCCACCTTGGGATCCCGCCATGATTCGCTGACGGAGGAAGCATGACCGATACACTCGACGTTCGGCCGATACTCGCCGCGGGCGAGGAACCCCTCGAGACGATCCTCGCCGCCGCCAAGGAGGTTCCGGTCGGCGGCGCCCTCACGGTGATCGCGCCCTTCGAGCCCCAACCACTCTACCGCGTGCTCGGCGCCCAGGGGTTCGCGCACGACGCCACGCCGCTCGACGGCGGCGACATGGCGGTACGGTTCACGCAGACCGGCATCACACCGGACACGCTCGTGCGGGAGATCCATGAGCACCATCCCAAGACCGGCCCGGTCTTCGCCGAGCTGGGGATGGACCTCTGTTGCGGCGGCGCCAAGCCGCTCGCCGTCGCGGCCGCGGCCCACGGCGTCGCGCTCGAGGATCTGCTGGCCAGGCTCCGCGCGATCGCGGCGGGGTGAGCTCCGCACGCCACAGCGCGCCGCCGCCGATGCGCGTAGATTGTCCTGACCCCCATCACCACCTCTCGGAGGCGATGTGAATCTCGCGCATCTGCATCTGATCACGAACCACATCCCGGTCATCGGGCTTCCCATCGCGGTCGCACTGCTCATCTACGGCATGTGGCGTCGCGAGAGCGGCGTAAAGACCGCGGCGCTCTGGCTCACCGTGCTCGTGGCCCTGGGTACGATCCCCGCGTATGCGAGCGGTGACGGTGCGCACGAGCTCGTCGAGCACGAACCCGGCGTCCGTCACGCGCTGATTCACGACCACGAGGAAGCCGCGGACCTCGCCTTTACCCTCCTCGAGATCACCGGCGGGCTCGCGCTGCTCGCGCTCATCCTCGAGCGGCGCAAGGAGAATGTCGCGCGGATGGCCACGATCGGGACCCTGGTGATGGGGGTCGTCGTCTCAGTGGCCATGGCGCGTGTTGCGGAGCTGGGCGGCGTGATCCGTCACGTGGAAGTCCGCACCGACGCGATGACCCGACTCCTCGATCCGGCCGCGGCCAAAGACACCTCGAACACCGTGCAGGAACGACCGCACTTCCGGCGCGAGCAGCCCGACTCGATGCCCGATTCGGCGCACGTGGACCGCGACTAGCTGCACGCACCTCGCCGCGCGGCGCCACTGTATGGGCCGTTTCATCCCGGTTTCAAAACGTGATGCCGGGGGGACGGCCCATCTTGTTCCCGTGACGTTTCAGGAGCGCATCATGTCTCGCTTGCTGGCAGTCATCCCCGCCGTCCTGCTCTCCGCCGGCTGCGCGGTGCAGCAGGCCCCAGTGCCGGTGCAGGGGTCGCGCAGCGCCATCCAACGTCTGGCGGGCACGTGGACCGGCGGCTACGAGAGCACACAAAGCGGCCGGAGCGGCAGCATCAGCTTCTCACTCGCCGCGAATGCCGATACCGCGTTCGGCGACGTCATCATGATGCCCCGCGGGACCACGACCCCCCTCCGGCCGGCCCGCGTCGACGGCGATGCCGTCCCGGGCGAGACCCGGATGTCGACCGCCGTGCTCACGATTCGCTTCGTGACAGTGCGTGACGGGCGTGTCGAGGGGACCCTCGATCCCTACCGCGATCCGGGATGCGGGTGCCTGCTGCTGACGACGTTCGTGGGGACGGTACGGGGCGACCTGATCACCGGCACGTTCCTGAGCCACCACGTCGAAGGCGGCGCCAACGTCCGCGGAACCTGGGAGGTCCGGCGGAAGACCGACTAGCGCCCTTCCGCGAGGCCGAGCAGCACCCCGCGATTCAGCTCATGGCCACCCGAGAAGGTGATCGTGCGATGGTGGACGCCGGCGGTCTGCAGCGCCGCCGCTTGACCTGCCACGGTCTCAGCCGAGACGAGCGGATCCTGGTCCCCGCGGACGAGCACCACCTCGATCCCGTTCAGGTCTCCGCCTGTGGGATCGAGCTCCCGCGGCATCGTGCCCCCCCACAGGATGAGCCGACCGAGCCTGGGCGCGCCCGCCGCGACCCAGCGGCCGGCGGTCGCCACGCCCTGCGAGAAGCCCAGGAGCGTGAGCGACGCATCCGGCGGAATCGCGCCCTGGATCGAGCCGGCCAACGCGTCGAGATACTGCAGGTAGTCGTCGATTTCGTGGAGCCGATCCTCGCTCGTCATCCAGGAGGCGCCGACCGCGCGCGTGCGGTGGTCCACGTAGTAGCGTGAGAGTCCTTCCGGGACGACGATGAGCCGCTGCTTGGATTCGAGCGGCTCGAACGCCCGGGCGAAACGCGCCGCGAGCTGGCCGTATCCGTGCAGCGCGAACCACACGTCTTTGGCGGATCGGTCCAGAGGGCCGAGCGTCACGTAGCGGGCGGTGCGAGAGACGGTGAGGTGATGTTCCTGCATCGTGCGACGGAAGATAGGCCGGTGGCGCCCGTACGGGGAGATGATCCTGGCTCGAGCCGGTCCGGGGCGTAGATTCGTCCGGCATGCCCCCGGACACTCCAATCGACAAGACGCGCTACGCCGATCTCACCGCCGCGGCCCTCGCGGTGAAGCCGCTCGCGCGCTCGGAGACCATCCCCTCCGCCTGGCAGGTCGAGGCGCGGTTCGACGCGCTCGACCGCGAGGCCGTCTTCGGGCGGTCGTGGCAGTATGTGGGACCGGTGTCCCGCGCTGCCGCGCCTGTGACTACTTCGTGGCCGAGGTGGCGGGCAATCCGTTGCTCGTGCTGCACGGGACGGATGGGACGCTCCGCGCCTTCTACAACGTGTGTCGCCACCGGGCCGGGCCGCTCGCGACGTGCGACGGACACGCGGACAAGGTCATCAAGTGCCACTACCACGGATGGACCTACCGGCTCGATGGGAGTCTGCGGGGTGTGCCCTCCTTCGACCGGGTCGAGCTCTTCGACAAGCGCGACTTCGGACTCGTGCCCGTGCGGCTCGAAACGTGGGAGGATCTCGCGTTCGTGAACCTCGACGCCGGCGCCCGCTCGCTCGCCGAGTCCGTGGCGGGGATCGTCGAACGAATCGCGCCGCAGCGGCTTGCCGGCAAGCGCTTCCACACACGTGTCACGTACGACGTCAAGGCCAACTGGAAGGTCTACGTCGACAACTATCTGGAGGGATATCACGTCCCGCTCGTCCATCCCGAGCTCTGCAAGCTCTACGACTATCGGAGCTACGTGACGCAGACGTTCGAGCACTACTCGTTGCAGTACAGTCCGCTGAGCGGCGACGCCAACATCTATACGTCGGGTGAGGGCGACGCGTATTACTACTGGATCTATCCCAATTTCATGCTGAACATCCTGCCCGGTCGTCTTCAGACGAACCTCGTGGTGCCGACGGGACCCGAGCGGTGCCGTGTGATCTTCGAGTATTTCTACGACGACGTGGAATCCCCCGCGGCCCGGACGATGATCGCCGAGGACGTCGCGTTCAGCGACGACGTGCAACGGGAGGATATCGAGATCTGCGAGCACGTGCAGCGTGGGCTCGGGTCCAGAGCCTACGACCGCGGCCGATTCTCGGTCAAATTCGAAGAGGGGGTCTGGCACTTCCACGCCCTCTTGAGGCAGGCGTACGGGCGTGCGCTGGGGAAAGGCCGGCTGCGGCGAGCGCCGGCGCGCCGCAAGCGGCGCTAGACAGGCGCTCCTACTTCATCCACTCGAAGACGCGATAGTGCTCGCCGTTCATGCCGAGCCGGGTGTAAACGTGCTGCGCGGGGCGATTGCGCTCGTCCACGTAGAGGCGGATGCCCCGCACGCTCTCGTCGGCTTCGGCCAATCCGCGTACGTGGGCGTAGAGTCCCCGGTAAATGCCGCGCCCGCGCTGCTCCGGCACCACGTAGACGCTCTGAATCCACCAGACGGTGCCGTTCCTCCAGTCGCTCCATTCGGTGGTGATCAGCAGCGACGCCACGACCGCGCCGTCCACCTCGGCCACGAGATAGCGGCCGAGGGCGGGGTCGTGGAAGACGGCCCCGACGCCGCGGCGCAGCGTGTCGACGTCAAGGATGAGATGCTCGGTTTCGCGGGCGAGGGCGAGCTGGAATTCGACGATGCGGGGCGCGTCGACCGGCGTGGCGTCCCGGAACCGCGTCATGATTCTTTTTCGAGGTCCTGGGCGGCCTGGTCGTGCAGGGTGACGAGCTTCAGGATCTTGAGCTTCCGCGCGCCCGCCGGAAGCTGAATGACCGCCGTATCGCCGACCTTCTTGTCCACCAGGCCCCGGCCGAGGGGCGAGGAGACCGAGATCTGGCCGGCGTCGACGTCCATCGCGTCGGGGATGACGAGCTCCCACGACTCCACGTCCTTCGTGGCGAGGTCGCGCACCTCCACCTTCGAGCCGAGCCCGACGCGGTCCTGCGGGATCTTCGTGAGGTCGATGTTCGACAGCTTCACCAGGCGCTGGCGCAGATGGCCGAGGCGGGCCTGGACGAACTGCTGCCGCTCGAGGGCGGCGTGATAGTCACCGTTCTCGCGAAGATCGCCGAGCGCGATCGCTTTCTTCAGCGCCTCGGGAAGCGTGACGGTCAACTCGTGGTTGAGCGCTTCCACTTCCCGCTGCAGCTGTTGTTTGACGGCTTCGAGCATGGGTCTAGTATCCTACACGGGGCCGGCGGAGGCGTCCAGACGCGGCCGGGGGTTCGTGAGGCCATGCGTTGACCTCTCCGCCCCGTGATGCTACCATATGCTGGCGCCGACGAACCCTGCGGCGTTCGGGAACTCTTCATTAACCATCGAAGGGCAATGGCCTCAGACCCACGCCTCTCCTGGCGCGTTGGGCGGACATTGGCGGCGCTCGCCTCGTGCTGCCTCCTGATCGGGCTCAGCGCATGCGCGGGGACGCACTTCCCGCAGTCGACGCTTCACCCCGAAGCCGACGCCAGCCTCCTGATGGACCACCTGTTCACGCACATCTTCGCGTGGGCGGTCT
>Ga0102953_1001858_pt1 | contig 13111 bp, 9 predicted proteins | sample SalPon2A_C_D2_MG_FD_78509 | JGI IMG/M metagenome (GOLD analysis project Ga0102953, IMG submission 78509) | Soil microbial communities from South San Francisco under conditions of wetland restoration - Salt Pond MetaG R2A_C_D2_MG | ecosystem: Environmental > Terrestrial > Soil > Wetlands | place... | reverse complement strand
GGGGAAGGCGCCGGCGGTGTAGCTGTCGGGGGCGGAGGCGGGGGTGGGGGTGAGGCTGGCGGAAATGACTAACTCCTTCCCGGAGGGTTGTGACGATCGATCCTAGCTCTGCGTACAAGTCCCGGCATCCGGGTTTTGCCGCAACGATTACCCAATTGCGCGTATGCGCCAAACCGATTGACGCCGCGTGGGCGCGCCGCCCGGCCTCGGGCATAGAATCGCGATCTCCGATGGGCCCAGTCAGCGCTGAGATCGAGATCGACGCCCCCCGCGAGCGGGTCTTCGCCACGATCGCCGACCTGGCGCGGCGCCCGTCCTTCACCGACCGCTTCCAGCACGCCTTCCACCTGACCCGGATCGATCCCACGGGGGTCGGCGCCGGCGCTCGCTTCCGCACCGGCCCGGCGCGGCGCAGGGTCTGGATGGACACGGCGATAACCGAGCAGGAGCCGCCCCACAAGTTGGTCGAGCGCGGTCGCGGCGGGCGCGCCAACCGCATCCCGACCGCGACGGTCTGGGAGCTGACCGAGGGTGCCGGCTCGCTGACCAAGGTCCAGGTCTCCTTCTGGACCGAGCCTTCGAACCCGGTCGATCGCGCCCTGGAGACGCTTTCGGGCGGCGCTGGAGCGGCCCGGCGCGGCTGGCATGAGGCGCTGCGGCGGCTGCGCGACCAGCTCGAGAGCGAGGGGGTGCCGCCGGCCCCGGTCGGCGTCGCCGGCGGCAATCCCCACGCAACGGGCATCCCGTAGGCGCGCTTAATAGACTCCGCGCCGCCGATGGCCCGCCACCGTCTGACCCCCCTGCCGCTGCTGTTCGCGCTGCTGCTCGCCGCGAGCGCTTTCGCGCTCTCGGCCTGCGGCTACTCGAGCGACTCCAAGGACGTCTCCGAGGGCGAGCCGGTGGAGCTCGGCGCGCTGAAGTACAACGTGATCTTCTCCCGCTACCTCAACCGGCATGACAACGAGGACTCCGCCTACCTCGTCGGCCAGCCCGAACCGCCCGAGGGGCACGGCTACTTCGGCGTCTTCCTCGAAGTCCAGAACAAGAGCGAAGAGACGCAGACCCTCTCCGACTCCTTCACGATCACCGACGCCGGCCACCAGACCTTCAAGGCGATTCCCAGCGAAAGCCTCTACGCCTTCCCATTTGGCGGAACGGTCACCTCGCAGGAACAGATCCCGCTCGTCGACTCGACCCCCCAGCAGGGCCCGATCGAGGGCTCGCTGGTGCTCTTCGAGCTGCCCGCCTCCGCCTCCGAGAACCGTCCCCTGACGCTCTCGATCGGCGGCCCCGACGGCCCGGCCAAGGTCACCCTCGACCTCTAGCTTCCCTCCGGCGCGGTAGAGGTTTGAGTCGCATAGCGGTCGAAACCTCGACCGCGGTCGCTCAAAGGCCGGTCGAGAGGACTTCGGCGGCGATCGGGGCGGCGACTTCGCCTCCTGCCGCTTCGGCTTCGACCAGCAGCACGCCGACCGCCAGCTTCGCCTTTTCGGCCGGGGCGAAGGCGGTGAACCAGGCGTCCTTGATCTGCTCCGGTTCTTCTTCGCCTTCGGATCCCGGCTTCGGGCCGAGCTCCGCGGTGCCGGTCTTGCCGGCGACCTGCGCCTCGGGGATCGCGGCTGCGGTGCCGGTGCCGCCGGTGACCACGCCGATCATCAATTCGGTCAGCTCGCCGGCGACCTTCTTCGACATCACCCTGGTCGATTCGGCGCGTGGGCGCAGCTTGCGGTTGGCGACGACGGAGTTCGGCTCGCGCACGCCGCCGTTGCCGATCGTCTGCGCGACCGAGGCCATCTCCAGCGGCGTCGCCAGCACCTCCCCCTGGCCGATCGCGCTGACGCCGAGGTCGAGTTCGCTGCCGATTTCCTCCGGGATCGTCGATTCGGGCGGTTCGACCGCCGCGACGACGTCGGGCGCGTAGAGGGTCAGCGGCCGGTTGAAGCCGAAGCGTTCGGCGGTCGCGACCAGTTCGTCGTTGCCGATCTTCGGCCCCAGCGGGGCGAAGTCGGCGTTGCAGGACTCGGCGAAGGCCTCGCGGAAGGTGCCGCCGCAGACCTCGCCGTTGGCGTTGCTGATGAAACGGCCGCCGACGTTGACCCCGTCGGTCAGTTCGAATTCGTCGTCGAGTGAGACGACGCCCTTGATCAGGGCGGCGGTGCTGGTGATCGTCTTGAAGGTCGAGCCGGGCGGCTGCGGCGCCGAGAACGCCTGGCCGGCGAGCGCGCGGACGTCGCCGCTGCGCGCGTCGAGTACGGCGACGCCGCCGGCGCGCCCGGCCAGCCCGCTCACCGCCGCCTGCTGCAGGTCGGGGTCGATCGTCGTCTTCACCGGCGCTCCGGCCTGCGGCTTCGCCTGGGCGAGGATGCGCGCCGAACCGCCCTTGGCGGTGACCGCGAGCAGCGAGCCGCCGGGCTTGCCGGCGAGCCGCCGGTTGAAGGCCTGCTCGAGCCCGCTGACGCCGACCGGGGTGCCCGCGGGAAAGCCCTGGCGGGCGAGCGCCGGCAGGTCTTCTTCCGCCGCTTCGCCGATTTCGCCGGTCACATCGATTGCCGCGCTGCCCAGTGGGTGCTCGCGTTCGGTCGCCGGGCCTGCGGCGAGCGGCGTGCCGTCGCGGGCGAGGATCGGCGCCCGCGGCGCCAGTTCGATCCTGTTTTCGAGCTGCTCGCCGGGCTCGAGCCCCGGGAAGGCGAGGCTGCGGTCCCAGGCGACCCCGCCTTCCGCGTAGGGGACCTGAACCTCGGATGCGAAGCGGCCGAAGGCGACGGTGCCGACTTCGATCGGCACCGGGACCACGGTGTCGCCGTCGCGGTCGGTGGGCTCGCCTGGGGAGTCCGGGTCGAGGTTGCGCAACGTCGCCACTTCGGCCGCTTCGCGGTAGGCCTTGGCGAACTCGCTCGCCCCGACCGCTTCGCGCGAGGAGTCGTTCAGCTCCCCGTACATCGCGGCGAAGTCCTTGCGTGCCCAGGCTTCGGCGAAGCGCTGGGCGGTTTCCTTCTCCGGCGACCCGGAGGCGCCGGTGACCGCCCCGACGATGAACGCAATCAGCGCGACCGCGACGAGCGGCGCGGCGCGCGTGATCAGACGGCGGCGTCGCTGTACCGCGGTAGACGGATCGTTCACCAGCGGCAATTTAGTCTGAGCGAAGGTCGGGTACCGGAGCTATCCCGTACAGGCACCCGTGCCCACCGGTGCGAACGACCTGTTGAGAGCTTGTTCGACGACGTCGTCCGGGATCGCGAAGCCGCCGCGCGCGCCGCTGGTCGTGGCGGCGAAGACGGTCGCCATCACGCGGCCCCGGCCATCGACCAGGGGGCCGCCTGAGTTGCCGCTGCGCACGGCGCCGCGCAGGAAGGCGATCGAGCGGTGGATCGGGCCGTTGCCGTAGGAGTCCTCGCTGATCACGGTCGTCGTATCGCCCATGCGCGCGGGGGTCACCGCGTAGGGGCCGTTTTCGGGGTAGCCGAGAACCGCGCCCGCGGTGTCGGGCTGTGGGTCGGGGGCGATCGCCAGCGGCTCCAGCGGCGCCTCGATCCGCAGCAGCGCCAGGTCGTTGCCGGGGTCGTAGTGGACCGGCGTCGCCTCGAGCGACGCGCCGTCGAGGGTCGTGACGGTGGTGTCTTCCTCGCCGGCGATCACGTGCGCGTTGGTGACGACGAGGCCCGGCGCGGCCACCCAGCCCGAGCCCTCGACCCCCAGCCCGCAGGCGGTGCCCAGCACGCGCACGACCGAGTGGCTCGCCCGCCGCACGCCGGCCTCGCGAGCGACCGCCGTGTCGGGCGGGGAGAGCGGCGTCGTCGGACCGACGATCGAGGGCGCCGGGTCGACCCGGTTGAGCGCGTTGAGGACCGGGCCGGAGGGCGGCAGCAGGTCGTTGAGGCGGCGCAGGATCAGCGAGCGCTGGACGTCGCCGCGCAGCTGCGCGGTTCCCGGAGCGTGCAGGGCGACGGCGCCGAAGACCCAGATCAGCCCCAGCGCCACCGCGGCGACCAACGCCGCCCCGCCTGCGCCGTCGGCGAGGCGCAGCACGCGACCGCGGATCACCCGGGAGCGCAGGCCGAGCGCCAGGCTCTCCACGGTCACGGCGACGAGGGCGCCCACCAGCAGCGCCCCGATCGCGGCGAAGAGCGGCGCGTAGGGGGAGCTCGACCCCTCGCTCAAGAGCAGCGGCCCCCCGCGGCTGCCGGCAAGCGCCCCCGCCGCGAAGCCGACCAGGGTGAGGACGCCGACGATCAGCCCCTGTCGGTAGCCCCATATGGCGAAGGCGATGGTGAAGGCGACGATCGCCCAGTCGAGAACGGTCACGGCTGAATACAAGCAGGCGAGCCCATCACTTACGTTCAGTAAGCTGGAACGAGGTGGAGGCTTCATCCGTGCAAGAGCAGCCCCCCGGCGTCTGCCCGCATTTCCACGACGCGATCGAGTTGATCGGCAAACGCTGGACCGGAGCGATCGTCTTCGCGCTGACCGAGGGCTCGCTGCGCTTCGGCGAGCTGCGCGAGGCGGTGCCCGGGCTCTCGGACCGGCTGCTCTCCAGCAGGCTGCGCGAGCTCGAGCGCGAGGGGCTCGTCGCCCGCGACGTCGAACCCGGCTCACCGGTTCGCGTCAGCTACTCGCTGACCGAGGCAGGGGCTGAGCTGCGGCCCGTGATGGTCGAATTGAAGGCCTGGGCCAACCGCTGGCGCGCCTGACGCGCGAGGACCGGCGCATATCGGCGTCCTCGGTCGCTCGCGTGCAGAGCACGCCACGCTCCCTGTGTCCTTGATCTGCTTGGTCCTCGTGCGTCAGGGGACACGGATAGCCTGGGAAGGTGGACTTACCGGGACCGTTTGCAGTTGGCCGCTACGCGAGGACGTTGCGTGAAGAGCTCCGAAAGCGGGCACGGGTACAGCTGATCGGCGAGATCACCGGCCTGCGCCACACGCAGAAGCAGTCGTATTTCGAGTTGCGCGACGCCGAGGGCGCGGTCCCATGCACGATCTGGGCGAACGAATTGGCGGCCCTCGAGCTCCCCGAGGGGGCGCTGCGCGACGGTGCGGAATTCGTCGCCGTGGGCGGGCCCGACTACTTCATCGGCAGCGCCGCCTCCTCCCCCGCCTTCTCGTTTCGTGTTACCCACCTGCGGCTGGCCGGCGAGGGGGATCTGCTGGCGCGGTTGGAGGCGCTGCGCAAGCAGTTGCGCTCCGAGGGGCTTTTCGAGCTGCAGAAACAGCTTGCGCGACCGCGGCTGCCGAGGACGATCGGCGTGGTGACGGCGGAGCGCGGCGCCGCGCGGCGCGATCTGCTCGCCGGTTTGGAGCGGCGCGGCTGGGCGGGCAGGGTGATCTGGGCGTTCGCGCCGGTGCAGGACCGGCGCGCGGCGCCGGCGATCGGCGCGGCGATCCAGGACCTCGCCGCCACCCCCGAGGTCGAGACGATCGTCGTCACCCGCGGCGGCGGCAGCCTCGCCGACCTCTGGGCTTTCTGCGACGAGACGCTCTGCCGCACCGTGGCGATGCTGCGCGTGCCGGTGATCAGTGCCGTCGGCCACGAGCGCGACTCGACCCTGATCGACGACGTCGCCGCGGTCGCCTGCTCGACCCCGACCCACGCCGCCGAGGCGGCGGTGCCGCTCGACTGCAACGCGGCGCGCGAGGCGCTGGGGCGCGACGCGGTCGGATTGCGCCGGGCGGCGGAGCGGGCGGTCGGCAGCCGCAGCCGGCACCTGGTCTCGCTGGCCCGCGGCCCGGCGCGGGCGCTGCGGCGCGAGCGCGGCGCGCTGAACCAGAAGACGCGCGAGATCCGCGCCGCCTCCGAGCGCGGCCTCGCCGAGCGCCGCGCCTTCCAGCGCCGCCTGGCGACGGTCGTGCTGGCGCGCGCCGCGCGCCGCGCCGCCGGCGCCGAAGCCGACAGCAGCCGCGAGGCCCTGCACCGGGCGGCGGTCGCCCTGCGCGCGCACGAGCCGGAGCGCACGCTGGAGCGCGGCTACGCGCTCGCCGAGGCCCCGGACGGGGAGCCGCTGACCAGCGCCGCCGCGGCCCGGGCCGCCGATGAGATTAACCTGCGCTTCAGCGATGGCCGAATCCGCGTCCGAGAAGCCTGAGTCCTACGAGGCCGCCGTCGAGCGGCTCGAGCAGATCATCGACCGCCTCGACTCCGGCCAGGCCGGCCTGCGCGAAACGCTCGAGCTCTGCCGCGAGGGCCGCGAGCTGGTCACCTACTGCTCGGCCGAGCTCGACGCGGTCAGCGAGGGCCTCGAAGAGCTCAAGCTGGACGAGCTGGCGGCGAAATTAGAGCGGGCCTGAGCAGAGGCGGCCCAGTGCCGGGCAGCCGCGGCAGAGGTCCCAGTCGCGGCGCTCGGGTGGGGCGACCGGGAACTCGCCGGCGCCGATCCGGGCGATGATCGCGGCGAGGTCGCGGCGGCCGTGTTCGATCGCCTCGGCGTCGAGCAGGGTGAGCACGGGATCGTCCGGGCGTTCGAGGAAGACGTAGGCGACCTCCACCTGCTCGGCGCCGCGCGCCTCGGCGACGGCGAGCGCGTAGACGGCGCGCTGGATCGAGTACTTGGCGGCGCGCTCGGCGGGGGAGGCGCCGCCGAGGCGGTCGGTCTTGTAGTCGAGGACCAGCGGCGGCGTCCCCTCGCGCTCGGCCAGCAGGTCGATCGAGCCGCGCAGGGTCGCCTTCTCGATGCCGAGCAGCAGCGGCACCTCGGCGCGACTGGTCACGCCGTCGGCGGCGATCCGCTCGCGCAGCAGGCGCGAGCCGAGCCAGGCGCGGATCGGCCCGAGCAGCCGCTCCGCCGTTCCGTCGGCCGGGTCGATGCCCGCGAGGGCCGCGTGGCGGGCGATCAGCTCCTGCGGCGGCTCGGCCCACCCGTTCGCCTGGCTCCACTCGAGCAGCGAGTGGACGGCGGCGCCTCGGGCGGCCGCCTTGCTCCGCCGCCCGGGCCCACCCGGCTCGTCGCCGGCACTCCCCCCGAGCGCGGTAGAGCTTTGCTCCGCCATGCGGTCGGAACCTCGACCGCGCTCGGTGAGATCGAGGACGCGCTCCATGTAGAAGCGGTAGCCGCATTCGCCGTAGGCGGCGAGCGCGGTGTAGGAGAGCGGGCGGTTGGGGACGGTCGGTGGGCGGCGCTCCAGCAGCGGCGGGGCGTCGGCGTCCTCGGTCGTCTCGGCCGCGGGCTCGCGCCGCGTCGCGGTCAGCTCGGCGGCGCGCTCCGGCGAGGGCAGGCTGACCCGCACGGCGATCCGCGACGGCTCGAAGCTCGCCTCCAGCCCCTCGCGCGGCAGCGGCGGCGGGATCTCGATCTCCGAGTCGCGCTCGCGGTCGACCTCGAAGCCGGCGAGGATGCGCTCGACGACCGGCGTCCCGGGCCTGCTGCCGTTGGCCGGCTTCGGCATCGCCACGCCACTGAGGATCAGCCGCTCGCGGGCCCGCGTCGCCGCGACATGGAAGAGGCGCAGCTCCTCGGCCGCTTCGCGTTCCTGGGTCTCCTCGCAGAGCTCGCGGTGGGCGTAGAGGTCGATCGAGGAGGCGCCGAGCCGGCGCAGCTGCAGGCCGACCCGCGGCTGCTCGCGCTCGTGGCCGAGGGTCAGCGCCGGCAGGCGCGTTCCGGCGAGCAGGCGGCGCGAGAGGTTGGGCACGGCGACGACGCCGAACTCGAGCCCCTTGGCGGCGTGGACGGTCATGATCCGCACGCCGTCGTGTCCCTCGACGGCGCTCGCGGCTTCCGCCTCGGCGTCGGCTTCGGCGCGGGCGAAGAGGAAGTCGAGCAGGCCGCGCAGGTCGCGGCCCTCGCGCGCCTCGAACCCTTCCGCGAGGCGCATCAGCTTGCGCACGTTGGCGAAGCGCGCCTCGCCTGCCGGCCGCAGCAGCGTCGCCAGGCCGTAGCCGGTCTCGCCGATCGCCGCCTCGACCAGCCCGGCGAGCGGCAGCCGTCCGCCGTGGCGGCGCAGGCGGTCGACCGTGGCGGCGAACTCGCGCAGCAGCGCCAGCTCCTCGGTCGGTATCTGCTCGAGCCGCTCGGGCGCCTCCAGCTCGGCCTCCGGCGCCAGCCCCGCCGCGCGCTCGAGCGCCGGCCAGGCGTGGCGCCGCCGTCCCGCCGCGGAGCGCAGCAGCCAGAGCGTGTCGGGCGTGACGGCGCAGGCCGGCGAGGCGAGGGCGCCGAACAGGGCCTGGTCGTCGAGCGGGTTGGCGATCGTCGCCAGCAGCGCGCAGACGTCCGCCACCTGCTGCTGGGACCAGTAGCCACGGCCGCCGATCGTGTAGGGGCGCAGGCCCGCTCGCTCGAGCGAGTCCTCGTAGGCGTCGAGATGGGTGAAGGCGCGCAGCAGGACGACCATCTCGCCGCGCTCGACGCCGCCTTCGTGCAGGCGGCGCAGCCGCTCGGCGACGAAGCGCGCCTCGGCCAGGTGGGCCGGCGGCGTGTCCGCGTCGGTCGCCGGCGCCAGCTCGATCCCGTCGGCGTCCCAGCCGTCGCGCGCGGTCAGCAGCAGCTCGACCGCCGGGCCGTCGCCGGCCGGCTGCGGCGTCGCCGGCAGGGCGCCGACGCGCAACGGGCGGAAGGCGTCGCCGAGCAGCCGCTCGCCGATCGCGTTTACCGCGGCGATCGCCTCGGGCCGCGAGCGGAAGTTGCCGCTCAGCTCCATCGCGACCGCGTCGCCGCTCGCCTCGACCGCGCGCCGCTGCTCGCGGAAGACGTCGAGGTCGGCGTGGCGGAAGCCGTAGATCGACTGCAGCTCGTCGCCGACCGTCATCAGCTCGGTGCGCGGGCCGCGCAGCGCCTCGATCAGCCGCAGCTGCAGGCGGTTGGTGTCCTGGAACTCGTCGACCAGCAGGTGGCTGAAGCGGCTGCGGTAGGCGTTGCCGATCTCCTCGCGTTCGAGCAGCCGCACGGCGCGCAGCTGCAGATCCTCGAAGTCGAGCCCTTCGCGGCGCTGCTTGACCGCCTCGTAGCGGTCGTCGAAGAGCGCCAGCAGCTCGGCGATATGGCGGTAGGCCTCACCGCCCTCGCCCGCCTCGGCAGCGCGCGCCACCGCCGCGTCGATCGCCTCGCAGTAGGAGGCCATGGCCTTCGCCTTGCTGTCGATGCGCAGCGAGGCGAGCCGGTCGAGGTCCGGTTCGGGTCCGGCGCTCTCCAGCTCGGCCAGCGCCCGCTCGAGCAGCTCGCGTTTCGCGTCGTTCGGCTTCAGCTCCTCCAGCGCCTGCGCCGCCGCCGCGCTCGCCCGGCGCAGCGCCCCCTCGATGTCGGGGGAGCGCGGCGCCGGCAGTCGCGGCCGGTCCTCGCCGCGGCTGCGCAGCTCGGCGTGGATGCCGCTGACGATCGCCCGCAGGCCGCCGACTTCGAACGCCGCCACCGTGCGCTCGCGCGCCTCCTCGCCGCCGGCGAGGAACTCGGCGAGGGCGTCGTCGAAGGCCTCGCGCGCCGCCCGCTCGGCCTCGGGCGCGTCGAGCACGCGGAAGCGCGGGTCGATTCCGGCGGCGACCGGGTGGGAGGCGAGCAGCCGGTTGCAGAAGCCGTGGATCGTCGTCACCCAGGCGCCGCCGATCGCCGCCAGCAACTCCTCGGCCCGGCGCGAGCCGGCGCCGGCTCGCAGCTCCAGCGCCGCGCGGATCCGCTGCCGCAGCTCGCTCGCCGCCTTGTCGGTGAAGGTGAAGGCGAGAACCGCGTCGGGGGAGACCTCGAGCTCGCAGAGCAGGCGGCAGTAGCGGTCGACCATGACGCCGGTCTTGCCCGTCCCGGCGCCTGCCTCGACCATGACGTCGTGGCCCGCGGCCTCGATCGCCGCGGCCTGTTCGGGGGTCGGCGTGCGCTCGCTCACCGTTCCTCCCACTCGCCCTCGTCGGCGTCGGCGGGCGCCCGGTCGCGGCGGCAGATCGGCGCGAAGTCGCAGAAGGCGGGGCAGACGTCGTGGCCGCGCAGGCCGGGGCGCGGGCCGGGGTCGCGGCGGATGTCGCCGCGCCGCATCCGCGCGACGATCTCACCGGCGCGGCGGCGGGCGTCGGCCAGCATCGCCTCGAACTCCTCGCGCGGGAGCAGGTCCTTGCCGTAGAGGTCGTAGGCCGCGAGCTCGGCGGCGGCGTCCTCGCGCACGGCGCCGCGCGGTCGCCGCGAGTTGGCCGAGGTGCCGCGCAGCGGGTGGTAGAGCCCGCCGGCCGCGTCGGCCCCCCAGTGCTCGGCGACCGCGATCAGGTAGAGCTGCAGCTGCAGCTTCGCCTGCTGCTCGAACTTGACCAGCGGCGTGACGCTGCGCGAGAGCTTGTAGTCGACGACGAGGGCGCGGCCGGACGCGTCGCGGTCGACCCGGTCGATCGCGCCGTGCAGCGCCCAGCCGTCGATCGCCAGCGGCGGGCGCTCGGCGCTCTCGTCCTCGCCGAAGCGCGCCTCCAGCAGCCAGGGCTCGAAGCCGGCCGGCGCGCGCGCCGCCTCGTCGGCGAGGAAGCGCGCCAGCAGGCCCTCGACCCGGCGCGTGATCGCCCGCTCGGCCGGGTGGGCGCCGAGCCCGCGCTCAGCCGACTCCTCCTCGACCAGCCGCCGGGCGCGCGCCGTCCAGGCGGCGAGCGAGTCGGGGCGGGGGAGGGCGTCGCCGCCCGGCCGCTCGCCGTAGAGCCGCTCCAGCACGCGGTGCATCAGGCCGCCCTGGACGAGCGGGTCGGGCGCCGGGTCGAGCGGTTGCGGGTCGAGCTCGTGGGAGACGAACCAGCGGTAGGAGCAGGTGTCGAAGCCCTCGAGCGTCGTGCCTCCGTAGGCCGGGACGGCGCTGAGCGCGGCGAGCACCTCCGGGTTGGCGATCGGCCCCGGCGCGCGGCTCGCCGCCTCGGCGCGGCGCGCGCGCTCCAGGCGGGCGGGAGAGGGGTGCAGGTCGCGCGGCAGGCGCACATCGGTCAGGTCGCGGGCGATCGTCAGCTCCGCCTCGACCGGGTCCTCGCCCTCCGCCGGCGGGGCCGGATCGAGCAGGCGGCGGACCTCGTCGAGGAACGGCGAGCGCGCCTCGGCGACGCCGTCCTCGTCGCTGTCGCGGTAGGAGAGGAAGAGCCGCCTGCTCGGCAGCGCCAGGCAGGCGTGGAAGAGGTAGCGCTCCTCGGCCTCGGGATCGCGGCGGGGGTCGAGCCCGAGCTGCAGCCGCTGCGCTTCGGCGAGGAACGGGTCCTCGCGGCGCTCGCGGCGCGGGAACTCGCCGTCCTGCAGCGAGGCGACGAAGACATGCTCGAAGCGCGAGGCGCGCAGCCGGTAGGGGCTGGCGATGCGCACGCGGCCCTCGACCGGGCCGCTCCAGGCGTCGAAGCGCAGCTCGCGCAGGGTCGCGATCAGGCCCTCGGGGGGCGGCGCGAGGTCGGGCAGCTCGGCGAGGTCGCCGAGCGCGCTCGCGATCGCCGCCGCCGCGCGCAGCTCGAGGCCGTCGCCGCGCCGCGGCTCGGGCCCGTCCCCCTCGCCGCGCAGCGGTCGCGAGGCGATCGTCGGCGCGAGTCTGGCCAGCGCGCCGGCGAGCGTCGCGGGTCCCGCGGCGGCGGCCTCGCGCACGGTCAGCAGGTCGGCGGGGAGCTGCTCGTAGCGCTCCTCCCACAGCTCCAGCGCGTCGGCGGCGCTGCGCAGCCGGCGGCGCCGCGTGGCGCGCTCGAACCAGTCGACCCGGGCGGGGGAGACGCCGGAGGGGCCGCGCAGGAAGCGCAGCAGGTCGCTCGCCCGGCCGGCGCCGAGCTCGGCCTCGAGCAGGGCGATCAGCGCGCCGCCGACCGATGTCGTCGCAACCGGCACCTCGGCCTCCAGCGCCACGGCGATTCCGTATGACTCGAGCACATCGGCGAGCAGCGGACCGCGCCGCGCCGGGTCGCGCACGGCGATCGCGATCGCCGCCGGGTCGGCGCCCGCGTCGATCAGCTCTACAGCCTGCGCGCCGATCGCCTCGGCCTCCGATCGCTCGCCGGCCGAGCGCAGCAGCACCAGCGCGTCGCCGGGCGGGCGCCGCGCCGGCTCGGGCCGGCCGAGCTCGCGCTGCAGGTGGACGAGCAGCGGGTCGATGCCGAACGGCGCCGGCTCCGCCGGGCCCGACATGGCCTCGGACTCCTCGGCGAGCTCGCTCAGGGTCGTCATCAGCGAGGCGCGCGCGGCGAGCGCCGGGTTGTCCTCCTCGTAGGCGAAGGCGACGCTGACCTCGGTCGCCTCGCGCAGCGCCGCCAGCAGCCGCCGCTGGTTGCCGGTCGGCTCGCCCGGCTCGTAGATGAATACCGGTCGCTCGCCCCAGGCGTCGGGCGCCGCCCGCAGCGCCTCGATCGCCGCCGCGGCGAGCCCGTGGACGTCTCGCATCCCGAGCCCGTCGCGGACCTCGGCGTAGGCGGCGAAGAGCGCGGTCAGGTCGCCGAGGTAGGCGGAGGACTCGAGCGTCTGCGCCCCCGACTCCAGCGCCGCCGGCTCGAGCCCGGCCGCCTGCAGCTCGTCGAGCAGCCGCTCGAAGGGGATCGCGAAGCCCGGCCGCGCGGCGGAGCGCCGCAGCGGCCCCAGCCCGCCGCGCCGCGCCGCGATCCCGGCCGAGACAGCGGCGAGGCGCTGGGCCGGCGTCAGCTCGCTCCCGGCCGAAGCCCCGCATGCCCAGGCGACCTCGCGGAAGAGGTCGGCGAAGGTCAGCACCGAGCCGCCGAGCGCGGCGCCGTCTGCGCAGAGGCTGCGCTCGAAGCGGAATACGTCGTCGAGGGTCGGTAGGACCAGCACCGGGTCGCGGCCGAGCGCGGCGCGGAACAGCGCCTGGATCCGGTCGGCGCGACCGGAGTTGGGGGGTCCGTGGATCAGCTTCAGCGGCATCGGCGGAACTAACCAGCATAGGTTCGGCTCCGGCGCGCTCGGTGGCCCCGCGGAACCGCCTCGGGAAGCCGCAAATGGCGGGTTTCCGCCCCCGGCTTTGCCGTCCACACGCGCCTCTAGATTGAGCGCAGCAAATGGCACTCTGCTTCGTAGACCCCGCCGACGCCATCCGCGCAATCGCCGACTCGATCGGCCGCGAGGCCCGTCGCCAGCTGCTCGGCGAGGCGGTCCGCGCCTGGGTCGACGAGATCCCCGACGACGAGCTCGAGGTCCACTACGCGAAAGCGCTCTCCGAGCTCGACGAGCACGACCTCTCGATGCTCGCCGCCTGGCACGGCT
>Ga0102953_1001856_pt1 | contig 13114 bp, 12 predicted proteins | sample SalPon2A_C_D2_MG_FD_78509 | JGI IMG/M metagenome (GOLD analysis project Ga0102953, IMG submission 78509) | Soil microbial communities from South San Francisco under conditions of wetland restoration - Salt Pond MetaG R2A_C_D2_MG | ecosystem: Environmental > Terrestrial > Soil > Wetlands | place... | reverse complement strand
GCAGCGCCTGGGTCATGTCACCGTTGAGCGGCGCGCTGGAGAAACCCCGTGCGACCAGTTTTTCGGCGAGTTCGACGGTGGCGATCTTGGTCCGGGCGAAGATGATCATGGCGTCGATCTCCTCGGCTTCGAGGATCCGGGTCAGGGCATCGAGCTTGTGCAATCCCTTGACCTGCCAGTACCACTGCGAGATCGCCTCGACCGTCGAGGTCTTGCTCTTGATGCGGATCTCGACCGGCTCCTGCAGGTGCTTGCGGGCGACCTTGAGCACCTCCTTCGGCATGGTCGCCGAGAACAGGGCGGTCTGTTTCTCTTTCGGGGTGTACTCGAGGATCTGCTCGACATCGTCGATGAAACCCATCTTGAGCATCTCGTCGGCCTCGTCGACCACCACGCAGGAGAGCTTGTCGAGCTTCAGGGTGCCGCGGCGCAGGTGGTCCTGGATCCGGCCCGGGGTACCGACTACCGCCTGGACGCCGCGCTGCAGCTGGCGCAGTTGCTGGAGCATGTTCTGACCGCCGTAAACCGGCAAGACCTGGAATCCCTTCAGATGCCGGGCATAGGTCTGCATCGCCTCGGCGACCTGCAGCGCAAGCTCGCGGGTCGGGGTCAGCACCAGGATCTGCGGGTGCTTCTGGTTCGGGTCGAGCCGGCTGAGCAGCGGCAGGGAAAAGGCCGCGGTCTTACCGGTGCCGGTCTGCGCCTGGCCGAGCAGGTCGCGCCCTTCCAGCAGCGGCGGAATACTCTGGGCCTGAATCGGCGACGGACTTTCGTAGCCGACTTCGTTGATGACCTTGAAAATAGCCGGGGCAAGCTTCAGCTGGTCAAAGCTGACGGTGGTTTCTTCACTCATGGAAAACTCTATGGGGAATGGCTCGGTAGTCGACGGAATGGAGGAGCGAGCTGGTTGATCACGGGATGACGGTGCGTTACTTTCCTTCCCAGCAGAGGGAAGACAGCCGATTGAGGCGTCACCATACCCCAACTGGAGGTAAGGAAGCAATGTACAATCGTCTAAATTGTTCGCTAAATCGGCATTTTAGTTCAATTAGGTCGATTTTTCCGGGCGATCAATCGAGCGCCCGGTACTCGACCTTGATGATCTCCAACTCCGCCCGGCCGCCGGGGGTGGCGAAAGCAACCTCATCTCCTGCCGACTTGCCGAGCAACGCCCGGGCGATCGGCGAGGTCCAACTGACATGGTTCCGTGTCGGATCGTATTCGTCGACACCGACGATGCTGAGAGTCTTCTCTTCGCCGTCCTGGTACTCCACCGTAACCGTAGCACCGAACAGCACCCGGTCTCCAGCCACTTCCGCCTGCGCGAGCGGATCGACAATTTCCGCCTGTTCAAGACGCTTGGTGAGAAAACGGATCCGGTTGTCGAAGCGCCGCAGTGCCCGCTTGGCATACTGGTAATCGGCGTTCTCGCTACGATCGCCGAGGCTTGCCGCCCAGGCGGCAGTCTTGACCATCTCCGGCCGATTCTTATAGAGCAGCTCCTTGAGTTCGGCACGTAATCGCGCCGCACAGGCCGGGGTCATGTAGATCGGGGTTTGCTGATTTGTGTCGGGTGCCATGGTCGCCAAGGTTCGAGGTTCAAGGATCAAGAATTAATGCAAAATCAGGCACGCAACCCAGCCTTTCGGTCAGCATCTCATTAAAAAACTGTGCATTCTCACAATCCAGCTCCGGTCAGTTTCGAAGCAGTTTCTGCCAGATACCTCCTGGCAGACAACCGGCGAATCGTCTAGTCTCTGACACAAGTCTGTCCAAGATCAGCAGCAAATTACCAGCATGATGAGGTCTCATGAAGCAGTATAGACTCGCCACCCTTCCCAGCCTGTTCCTGGTACCGGTTCCGGCCCTGGCTGCTACGACCGGGAGTCTCGACTTCTGGACGTTGGGTGTCTTCTTGACGGCCAATTTCCTTATCACAGCCGGACTGTTCGGCCTCGGCATTGTCCTTATTGGCCTATTCTACGACCGGTTCAAGCCCTGGCTGACGAATCGCCGACAACGCCGCGCCGGACAACGAAAATTTCCCCATCCTCCCGCCTATTAAGCCCGCTCGAAAGTAGTCGATATAGTCTCATAGAAATGCTGGCGGCCAAGGCTGCTCGACCCGGGCACACAGCACCTCGTCACCGGCCCCCGGTCCCTGGTCATGACCCAGTACCGTCCCGAGTTACGGCGCCCCTTGCGAGGCAATATCCAGCGCGGAGCAACCCACCGCTTTCCACTGGCGCATATCCGTCAAGTCCCACCAAGGGTATCGATGAAGCCGTTCTATAAATCGGATGCGACGGATGCGAGCCGCTGTACTAAGCCCGCTGATCAGCGTCTGCCGAAAGCGGCCAGGCCCAGGTTCATGGGGTCTAGGTTACGACCGAATCGGTGATGGCCAGGCGGACCAGATCCAGCACCTCCGGCAGGGGCAGGCGAGAGTAAGTTTTGGCCAGGAAACCGTTGACGTGAACAAAGCTGACCGCTGGATGGTTCTCAAGCACCCTGAAATCAACGCTTCGATGGTTTTCCAGACGAAGCATCTCCCAACCCTCACCGCGGATCGCGGGGGTTATACTCACCACGATCCTTTCGTCATTCAGGAACCGCAGGAAGAGTTCCATCGCCAGCTTGGGTTCATCGTCGATCGTACAGATGATCGCTTTGAGATGTTTCACCGAAACGATTTCAGCCTCGTTTTTCAGTCGCTCAAGACGCACCATCTTATGGCTGATCAAGGCAATCAGCTCCTCTCCCAGCGTCTTCATAAATTTATACAGCAGGTCGGAACTGCGCAGGATAGAGAGCCTGGAGAATAGTGACAGGACAAAGCCGTCAATGGGTGACGAAGAGGCAAACAGAATACTCGTGTCGACGCCGAGATGTTCGGCTGTCCGGTAGGGGCCCCTGACGTCCATCATGCTCATGTGCGGGTACCAGACAAACATCTTCTTGGCGGCATCGTGATGACCGAGATGCTGCATAATCAGATGAAAAGCACATGGAAGGGAGCGATCCTGATGGTGATCGAAATTATTCCGTTCAGGAGCGTATTCCATGCCCACATCAACCACATAAGTCGCAGGATCAGTCAGATCCGTGCCGGTCGGCTCGCAGCGAAAGACCTCTGCCTCTCCCAGAGTTGCAAGCAGGACACTCACAGTCAAAAAATCGTCTTTGTGGGCAGTGCCGGGGTGCGTAATGATTTTATACATTGAAATGAATTCTCAAGGTTCGATACGGAAATTATCGCCTGGGCAACTTCAACCAGGCGCTTCATGCAGTTGTCATCTTAACACAGCGGTCCGCGGAACGGAGAAGATCAGGTCTCTTTTTCCCGACTGTCTCGAGGGGAGTGCCAGGAGGTGTTCTTCCGCTGCCGGGCAAGGGGTTCCAAAAGTTTCAGGCTCCTTTCCACCACCGGCAAGATATTCCTGACCATGACGGCGATTCCGGCCGCGTTGGGGTGAATACCGTCCCCGCTGTTCAACTCCTCGCGCCCGGCTACCCCTTCGAGAAAGAAGGGATAGAACGGCACCCCGTGGCGCTCTGCCAGCTCAGGGTAGAGCCGGTCAAACTTGGTATAATAATCCCGACCCAGGTTGCGCGGCGCGCGCATTCCGACCAAGAGCGGCTGGACGCCGTGCTGCTTGAGCCGGCCGAGAATCGCGTCGAGGTTGACGCGGGTCAGCTCCGGGTCGAGGCCCCGCAGGGCATCGTTGCCGCCCAGCTCGACAAGCACCAGGTCGGGCCGACTCTCGAGCAGCCAATCGAGCCGGGCCAACCCGCCGGCGCTGGTATCGCCTGAGATCCCGGCGTTCTGTACCTCCACCCGGTAGCCGCACTGGCGCAGAGCGATTTCGAGTTGCGCCGGAAAACTCTGGTCTGCGGTCAGTCCGTAACCGGCGGTCAGACTGTCGCCAAGCACGGCGACCCGCACCGACCTTGCCTGGGCCGAAACAGGCAGCGCCAGCAGCAACAGGACAACACTCAGAAGAAATGGAGTTCGCATGTCTGAACCGATCGTCTCTATCAATGACCTTCATCTCAGTCTAGTCGGCGGGGCCGGGCCGGTCAATATCCTCTGCGGGATCGACCTGACGGTGAGTCAGGGCGAAACGATCAGTATTGTCGGCCCTTCGGGAGCCGGGAAAACCACCCTGTTGATGGCTTTGTCCGGTCTTGAGCGTCCCTCCTCGGGCCGGGTCAGGGTCGCTGGCGTCGAACTGGGCGATGCAGACGAGGATCAGCTTGCACGGTTCCGGCGCCGGCACATTGGCATCGTCTTCCAGTCCTTTCACCTGGTACCGACCATGACCGCCCTGGAAAACGTCGCTCTGCCGCTGGAATTTGCCGGCCGGCCGGATGCCCTGGAGCAGGCGGCCATTGCCCTCGAGGCGACCGGGCTGGCCGACCGGGTCGCCCATTTCCCCGGTCAGCTCTCCGGCGGCGAGCAGCAGCGCGTCGCCCTGGCCCGCGCCTTTGTCGCCCGACCATCGTTGATCCTCGCCGACGAACCGACCGGCAATCTCGACCGCGAAACCGGGCAAAAAGTCATTCAGCTGCTTTTCGACCTGCAGGCGGACATTGGCACGACCCTGCTGCTGGTAACCCACGACCCGCAGCTAGCCGGGCGCTGCCAGCGTTCGTTGCGCATGGCGGACGGGCTGCTCAGTCCGGATGACGGATCAGGCCGATGAGCGAACCGGCCCTGCTCAGACAGGCGGTACGCCTGGCCCGGCGCGAACTGCGTTCGGGCCTGCGGGGTTTTGGCGTCTTTCTCGCCTGCCTGTTCCTCGGGGTCTTTGCCATCAGCGCCATCGGCAGCTTTACCGCGGCGGCCAAGACCGGGCTGCTGGAAGACGCCAGCGCGCTTTTGGGCGGCGACCTCGAAATTCGCCGGGTCCACCGGCCCCTCTCACCTGCACAACAGGAGTTTCTCGATGCCCGGGGCAGGCGCTCCGAGGTCATCGAACTGCGCAGCATGGCCGGCAATCCGGAACGGGACCTGCGGGTGCTGGTGGAAGTGAAAGCGGTCGATGAGGCCTATCCGCTCTATGGCGAGCTGCGCAGCGACCCGGCTCAGCCGGTCTCCCGGGCGCTGCAACAGCGGGGCGCCCTGGTCGAAGCGGCACTCTTGCAGCGCCTCGAACTGCAGATCGGCGACCCGCTCCAGCTCGGCGATATCAGCCTGCGGATCAACGGCATCATCAAGCTCGAACCGGACCGCCAGCTGCGGGCCTTCTACCTCGGGCCCCGCCTGCTGGTCAGCAGGGCCAGTCTTGAAGCCAGCGGACTGCTGCGCCCGGGCAGCCTGGTGACCTATCGCTCGCGATTGTGGCTGAGCGACCCCGAGCAGGCGGAACCGGTCGTGCAACAACTGGAAGAGGCTTTTCCCGAGGCCGGCTGGCGATTACGAACCTGGCGTCAGGCCGCACCGCGGGTGCGCAACGTCATCGACCGGCTGGGCGCCAACCTGACCCTGCTCGGCCTCTGCGCCCTGCTGATCGGCGGACTCGGCGTCTCCGGGGCGGTACGCGGCTACCTGGGCGGCAAAGTCATGCACATCGCGACGCTGAAATGCCTCGGTGCCACGGGCCGGACTGTCTTGGGCGCCTACCTGCTGCAGGTGCTGCTGCTCGGCGGCCTCGGCACTGGAGCCGGACTGCTGACCGGCGCGGCACTGCCGTATCTGCTTGAATGGGGGCTCGGCGAACGACTGCCGATTCCGCTCCACCCGGCCTTTTACCCTGAGGTACTGGCGAAAGCAGCCCTGTTCGGGCTGCTGATCGCCCTGTTGTTTTCGCTCAAGGAGCTCGGGATCGCGCGACGCATCCCGCCGGCGATGTTGTTCCGCGGTTATGCCGAAACCGGCCACAAGGACCCGGGGAGCAAGATCTGGCTCGCCATTGCCGTCACCGCACTGCTGCTCGCGGCGCTGGCGATTTTCAGCAGCGCCGACCGACGCCTGGCCGGCTGGTTCATCCTCGGCGGCACACTCTGCTTTCTGGCGTTTCGGCAGCTGGCCAGCGGTCTCGTCGGGCTGTCGCGCCGCTTGCCCAGGCCGGTCAATCCTTCGCTGCGGCTCGGCTTGGCCAACATCCACCGGCGCGGCTCGCCGGCCACCAGCGTGCTCTTTTCTCTCGGCCTCGGCCTGACCGCGTTGGTGATGATCGCTCTGGTTCAGGCCAACCTCAACGATCTGGTCAGCGATACCTTGCCCGAGCAGGCCCCGGCATTTTACTTCCTCGACATCCAGCCGGATCAGGTCCATGCCTTCGAGAAACGCCTCGCCAACCTGCCGGCCGTGCAGCAGGTGCAACTCTACCCGACCCTGCGCGGACGGATCACCGCGATCAACGGCGTCCCGGTCGAACAGGCGAAGATCGCACCGAACGTCCAGTGGGCGGTGCGTGGCGACCGCTTCCTCAGTTATGCGGCAAACCAACCCGACTCCGCGCAGCTGAGCGCCGGTCGGTGGTGGCCTGCGCAGGGGAACGGCAAGGCGCAGCTTTCGCTCACCGCCGACCTGGCCAAGGGCTTCGGCGTGCAGATCGGCGATACCCTGACCGTCAATGTCCTCGGCCGGAGCATCACCGCCGAAATCGCCAATTTGCGGATTGTCGACTGGTCAACCCTGGAACTGAATTTTGCCCTGCTTTTCTCCCCGGGCGTGCTGGAGAACGCCCCGCAGACCTACCTCGCAGCCGTCCATGTTCCGGCGACCGGGGGAAATAGGGTCTATCGGACCATCACTGGTGAGTTTCCCAATATTTCGGCGATCAGCACCCGTGAAGTGCTGGTCAACGTTGCGCGCACCCTCAATCGGCTCGGCATCGCCTTCAAAGCCATGGCGGCCGTCGCGCTGCTCTCCGGCTTCCTGGTCCTGGCCGGAACGGTTTCCGCCGACCAGCACCGACGCATTCACGATGCGGTGATTTTCAAGGTCTGCGGCGCAACCCGACGCAATATCCTGCTGGCCTTTGCCGCCGAGTTCACCCTGCTCGGCCTGGCCGCCGGCGCACTCAGCAGCGTGACCGGTAGCCTGGCGGCCTTTGGCATTCTCAAGGGTCCGATGGATATTCGTTTCTCCCTGCATCCGCCAGTGGTCCTGACGACCCTGGGCATCGGCCTGCTATTGACCCTGTTGCTCGGCCTGCTGGGAACCTGGAAGGCGCTCGGCCAGAAACCGGCGGGTTATCTGCGGGATGAATAGCACTCCCTTGGGGAGGATGCCGTGGCATGGTGTCTTGTTTGTCCTCAGGTGAAACAGGATCCCCCTGTGTCAGCATAGTTGTCGCCTCTACCTGAAACCATCTGAGCCTCACCCAGAATCTGCACAGGCCAATCTTGGAAATTTCGGGCTTCCGTTGTGTTGTTCCCGGAACTGGTCCGGCGTCAAATTCCCCAGAGAAGAGTGTGGTCGGAACCCATTGTATTCCTTCCGCCAAGCTTCGACTTTCTTTTTGGCGTCGTCAATCGATAAAAACCAGTTGGCGTTCAGGCATTCATCTCGGAAACTGCCATTGAACGACTCGATCAGCGCATTATCCGTCGGTTTTCCCGGCCTTGAGAAGTCCAACGTCACACCGTTCTCATAGGCCCACCGATCCAACTCCTTGGACACAAATTCACTGCCGTTATCAACCTGAATCCGTTCCGGACAGCGGTCTTTAAACAGCCGAAGCCGTTCCATCACCGTCACCACATCTCGCCCTTTGATCGCCTGCTCGACGTGGATCGCCAGGCACTCGCGACTCAAATTATCGACTACAGTTAAGGCCCTGATCCGGCGACCGTTGAACAGGTTGACCGCCACGAAATCCATCGACCAGCACTGGTCGATACTGGAGAGTTCAGGACGTGTCATCCGATGTGCGGCCGCCACACAGCGTCGAGGGCGTTTGTGGCGCAGATTCAGGCCTTCTTCCCGGGAGATCCGGTAAACGCGCTTGTGATTGACGTGCCAGCCCTCACGTCGCAAGAGCACGTGGATCCGAAGATAGCCGTAGCGGACCCGAACTTCGGCGATCTCCCGAATGCGCTGTCTGAGCACCCGGTCATCCCTGACCGAGGTGTAGTAGTAAGTCGAGCGGCTACATCCGACCACCTCGCAGGCCCGGCGCATACCGACCCGGTAGGCCTGGTCCAGACGATCGACCAGGGGCCGTTTCTGGGCTGGCTTCAGAGCTTTTTTGACAAAACGTCCTGGAGCATCTGCTTGTCGAGGCTCAGGTCCGCCACCAACTTCTTGAGCTGGCGGTTCTCCTCCTCAAGCTGCTTCAGCCGCCGCAGCTCGCTGACACCGAGGACGCCGTACTTATTCTTCCAGTTGTAGAAGGTTGCGTCCGAGATCCCCATCTTGCGGCAGACCTCGGCCACCTTCGTCCCGGTCTCGGCCTGGCGCAAGGCAAAGGCGATCTGCTCCTCCGTAAACTTCGTTGTCTTCATGGCAAAACTCCTCCTGTCGTGAAGGTCTATTCTGCCCGAAAATTCTAGTTTTGGCTGGTCCAGTTTTCTGGGGGGGGAGGTCAGAGCGCGCTTAGTTCTTACTGATCCAGCATTCCAAGAAAAACCCCGCCAGGTAGCCTGAGCGGGGTTTCGTGTTCTATGGATCGTGATATTTGATACTTCTATGGACTAAGTCGAGAATGCCTAAAAAACTAGGGTCGATTCAGTTTTTCAAGTTCGTTTCTCATCGATCCGCCCTGTCTGGCGAATCATCTTGAATTGGGCGGTGCGAAAAAAGATGTTACAACGGCGGCAGATCCAGCTTCGGCTTAAATTTGAAGCGGAGGATCTTCAGGATAGAGATATCATTTAGCCGATATAGCGACGATGATATTTTCAGCCAATGTTTGATACGCGTCATTGAACCTAAGTAGCAGGAACTCTTCCTGGCCCTCTGTCCATGAATCGATATAAGTTGGTGAGCTCTCATATTCGAACTTTTGTGTTCGGGTCTGTTGCTGTCCAGCTTTATCAGGATAACTAATATTGACCGTTGCCTGCAGCACCAGAACGACCGGACCATCTTTTTCCGTGCGCAAACCTGCACCATCAAATTGCACAACCAGCTGCCTTTCAGCTGGAGCGGGTATGACCTGCCAATGATTTTTGGCACGATTGATGACCATGGCGAGAAGATCATCTTGCGGACTATGTTCCTGCAGATATGTCGAAATACTCAAATTGACCTGCTCTGCTTTCTTGGAATCCAATCCTTGGGTCGACCCTATCGCGACACCCGCACCCGCGCCAATAACAGCGCCACCGGTCGCGAAGATGGGTGAACAAATTATGAAAAACGGTCCGCAGACCAGTCCGTAGAGTGCCCCCGATACCGCACCGGTCGCTGCACCTGTTTTCGCACCCTCCCCTATGGCCTGATTTTGGATGTTGAGTGTGTTTTCGTTTTTGACATCATCAGGGGATAGTATTGCCACTGGATCAGCATCGTGGATGATATTCAGATGGGGGGAGGTCGAACAGGCACTGAGCAGCAGGGTCAGGAAATACCAAAAAGGCAATATACATTGTATTCTGAGCACGTTACCCCCCCCTTATTACATCATAAGTCTTTAAGGCACCCTTTAAGGCCCTCTATTTGTCGTATCCTGAGTTAAAAACACAACGAAATCAAGAACAATCTCGACCACAATAATCGTGAATTATTCGTCATTACCATGTAGCTCTTTTTGAGTCACAAATATTGTAGTTTTTTGGTTTTTTCGACGTGAATCGTCTTGGATTCTGTTCTACGTATTTTTAAGGACCAAAAATTGGAGTAGTTTTGAAATTACTGGATTCCCTGACAAATAAGAAAGGCCACCCGTTCCCAGGTGGCCATCATTTTCATCTCTCAAATACCTCTTTCAATAAGAAGCGTATTTTCCTCTCACAAGTCGAGATTTAATGAAGTTCGGTATTTTTCCCGGAATACCTCGTTACCTCAATCCATTCTCGTTAAAGCATTGGGCATATTTCTGATCACTACCGGCGATGTGTTTTTGGAGCCAATCACTCAAAAAGGCAATAACCGCCGGAGACAATAAAACCTTCCCTTGATCGTAATCAGACTTAAATTCCAAGACCTTTTGGACGAAATCAGCGTGCTCCTGCTTATGACTAACGGTATCTGGATATCCAAATTGGTCGAAATATTTCTCTTCTGTCGTAAAATGGATTGCTGCGTAGTCGATTAGCCCATTGACAGTGGCCTCGATGACTTTTTTACCCTCTCCGCGTTGCATAGCATCGAACAGACGATTGATCATGGACACTAGCTTTTGATGCTGTTCGTCAATTTCTGCGACATTGACACTAAAGCTTTCTTTCCATTCAATGAGTGCCATTTTGCCTCCCTGGTTTTGTATGTGGTTTTACCTTTCCCACTTAATTGGAAATTGTTGACCATGACCAGTACCGCCGCTGACTTCTTGAAAGTCAATGATTTCGAACCCCCGGGTTGCATAAAAACTGAGATAGCAGAGCACTAGGGGATGTGCCAATCTTCCGTAGACAGGCTCAATTCTGCGAACCATTAGCGAAGGGTCTGGTAAATGCCGCCAAATGGGCAAAGCCCGTCTGGGTTGCCAAAGGGGCTTCGAGTCTTCTGATCACCTTCCCCCCTAGATGAAGCGATGCATCATTTCAGCGGCCCAGGTTTCGACATTTTCCAAGGTTACCCGGTGGGCAACCAACACCTTTTTGGCATGGTCACGCAACGCCCGATCATCAAGATCGGCAAGCCGGGTGAAGATGCCGGTTCGACGGCCCACCATATAGAGCATCTGTTCCTGTGGCGGCAAGTCCAGAAAAGCCCTGATCGGAGCGGTCATCAGAACCCGGTCTTGCGGTAACCGTCCCTCCACCTCCTGGAACAGGTTGAGCATATGGTCACTCTTGACGATGCTAGCGATATCCTGAAGGTTCTCGAGGAACAACAGCAACTCCTCCGCCATCTTCTTGTCCCCCAGCGGCTTGAAGCGTCCCGTCTCAATCTCTTTATGAAGTTCGATCACCTTGGGGACCGCCAGCGTACGGATGCGAATGAAATCGGGATCGATCTGGTTCAGTGCAGCGGCGGATTCGAGGGCGTTTTCGCGCGAGAACTCTTCCCCCCCCAGGCCGGGCATGAAATATTCAGAGAGCTCAATGCCGGCCTTCTTCACCTTCTGTCCGGCGAGGATGTGGGTTTGTTTGTCGACGCCCTTGCGGATGAAATCGAGCACCTCATCACATGCCGACTCCATACCGACATGAATCCGGTTGAGCCCGACGGCGGCAAGGCGAGCCATATCCCCGTCGCTGATGCGCGCGATCGAATGGGAGCGGGCATAGGATGTCACTCTCTCGATTTGGGGAAACGTCCGGCGAAGGTGTTCCAGGATAACGACTAGCTCGTCAGGCTTGATGATCAGGGTGTTGGCGTCCTGAAGGAAGACAGACTTCATCCCGCAGCGCAGCCAGGTCCAGGCCGATTGAAAGGCCAATTGGTCTGCACTCGAAAGTCCGACCTGGAGCGCTGTAAGGTTGCTTCTGGTTTCCGCTGACCCGTTGCTGGCCTGAATGATGGCATCGACGAAAGTGCGCACCCGGTCGATATCCTGGCAGACATGCTCGACTGAGCGGATACTGAACTTTTCCCCCTTGTAGAGACCACAAAAGGTACATTTGTTCCACGGACAATTGCGCGTCACCCGCAGAAGGAGGCTGCCCGCTTCGCTCGGTGGCCGAATCGGACCGAGCTCAAAACCATGGTATTCGCCGTTTGTCTGACTTTGTTGGTTCATCCAAGTTTCCTGGGTTTTGCAACCGGCAACTCTCAACCTGCGCTCATATCTGCCAGTATGACAGATTCGGCGAGCGCTTGAAATGTCCTGTCATGTTGGTTAGGTCAGCCTGTCTGCTAATCTATACCGGATGTCCTGCAGGTTCGGACAAAACCAGAACGCCGAGTGACCCGAGGACCTATCCACCTCTTCACCTGCCGGTGAGAAAAGACAATCCGCCCCCAGACACTCCTTGTTGCTCGCCATGAAGATGCAGTCCGGCTGACGGCCGGTGGGGAGTCCCGCACCAAGGTGATTGTTGAGAAGCTCCCTCCCGCCCTGCAGCGCCAGGTAGCTATCCCGCCTACAGCAGCGCGGTCCGCCCGCTGTGCCGATTGCGGTCAGGCAGGCGGTGGTCATCAGATTGGCCAGCTGCTACGCATCCGTCTCCTGGGAGGCTCCCTGAGAAGGGACTGTAAGCGACCTTGACGCCTCTGGCGACGAAATGTCACAGTGGAAATCAGAATATTCCGGATACTTGCCAACCTTATTCCCCTGGAACAGGCCTGATCAGCGGCATGATCTGCTCCGGTTTGAGCAGCTTGCCCTGCGCGACGAGCGTCCCATCGATGACCAGGCCCGGCGTGGTCATGCAGCCGAAGCTGACGAACTCGCTGAGTTCGGTAACCTTTTCAACCTCAATCTCTGCGCCCAAAGTGGCGGCCGCCTGCTTGACATTGGCGGCCAGCGCATTGCACTTGGCACAACCGGTCCCAAGAATCTGAATCTTTCTCATCGTCTAGCTCCTTTCGTATATCCCGTTAATCATTCAACCAAAGGCGGCACCAAAAATAAGCCCGGAAATCGTCGCCATCACGATGACCAACAATACAAACACAACGGTTTTCTTGGTGCCCATCACGGAACGAATCACCAGCATGTTGGGCAGGCTCAGGGCCGGTCCCGCCAGCAGCAGAGCCAATGCCGGTCCTTTGCCCATACCGGCCCCGATCAAACCTTGTAGAATCGGCACTTCGGTCAGGGTCGCAAAATACATGAATGCACCGACCACCGAGGCGAAAAGGTTGGCCCACATTGAATTGCCGCCAACCAGATCGGCAATCCAACTCGACGGTATCAGCCCCTCATGGTCGGGTCTGCCGAGCAGGGCTCCGGCGATCAGGACTCCCCAGAGCAGCAGCGGCAGGATCTTTTTGGCGAAATCCCAGCTGGTGTCGAACCACTCCGCCAGTTCACCGTCGTCATCGCGGCCGGTGGTCAGCAGGACAGTCAGACCAATGGTTGCCGTCACAAAAGCCACTTGCGGGTGGCCT
>Ga0102953_1001855_pt1 | contig 13118 bp, 4 predicted proteins | sample SalPon2A_C_D2_MG_FD_78509 | JGI IMG/M metagenome (GOLD analysis project Ga0102953, IMG submission 78509) | Soil microbial communities from South San Francisco under conditions of wetland restoration - Salt Pond MetaG R2A_C_D2_MG | ecosystem: Environmental > Terrestrial > Soil > Wetlands | place... | reverse complement strand
TCGATGGCGAGAGCTACCGGATGCGGGCTCACCGCGAGACGCTCAACAAGCTACGGGAGGGAGTCGCAGGGGGTGGGGAAATTCCGTGATCGTAAGTGGGGAATTTTCGTGATCCTTGACAGCGCTATGCCAATGCGCATAACACCAGCTACAACGGCGCCTGCCTGCGCTTCGTCTTCGAAGCTTATTCCGCCGCCGGGGTCAACCTCCGTCGGTGGGTCGGCGCGCCGATCGGGTCAAACACCTACCCAGTTGACATCTGGGGCCACTTCAACCATGGGCGGACGGGCCGGGGAACCCCCCCGTATGGTGCGCTTGTCTTTTGGAAGGCGGCGAATGGCAATCGCACCCTGAGCCATGTCGCCCTGAGCCTTGGAAGAGGTCGCCTCGTGTCGACGTCAGACGGCGTTGCCGGATACACGCATTACGAGCGAGTTTCGCAGCATCGCTACGCGGTCTACCAAGGGTGGTGGCTTCCGGATCGCTGAGGGACCGGGTTGCGGTCAGGCCGAACGTGGCCGAGTAGCGCCCCAGCCGAAGCTCACCGCCGCGGTGCGCACACCGTTCGAGCAGATTTCGAGATACTTCAGAAATACTGATGGCTGATCCGCCGGCCCCTCTCTGCTTCGTCCTCATGCCGTTCGGCGTCAAGCCGGACGGGCGGGGCGGCTCGGTCGACTTCGATGCGGTCTTCGAGCAGCTGCTCGCGCCGGCCGCGCGCGAGGCGGGGCTGGAGCCGCTGCGCGCCGATCAGGAGCTGGTCGGCGGCGTCATCCACAAGCCGATGTTCGAGCGCCTCGTGCTCGCCGACTACGCGATCGCCGACCTCACCACCGCCAACCCGAACGTCTTCTACGAGCTGGGCGTGCGCCATGCCGTGCGTCCCTACTCCACGGTGCTGGTCGGCGCCGACCCGGCGGGCATCCCGTTTGACCTCGCCCCGGCGCGGGTCCTCGCCTACGCCCTCGACGCGCAGGGACGACCGCAGGACCCCGCCGCCGACCGCGTGACGCTGCTCGCGGCGCTCCGTGCGGCACGCGAGGCCGCCACCGACAGCCCCGTCTTCCAGCTGATCGACGAGCTGCCGCCCCCACAGATCGACCGCCTGAAGACCGATGTCTTCCGCGACGAGGCCGTCTACTCGGCGCAGGCCAAGCAGCGCCTCGCCGCAGCGCGCGCGCAGGGCGCCGACGCCGTCCGCGCGATCGAGCGGGACCTCGGGCCGCTTGCGGACGTCGAGGCCGGCGTCCTCGTCGACCTGCTGCTCTCCTACCGCGCGACGAGCGCCTGGCAGGACATGTGCCGGCTGGCCGAGGCGATGCCGGCCCCGGTGCAGCGCGCCGCCCTCGTCCGCGAGCAGTACGGCTTCGCCCTCAACCGCGCCGGCCGCGGCGATGAGGCGGAGCGCGTCCTGACCGAGGTGCTCGAGGAGCACGGTCCGAGCAGCGAGACGCTGGGGCTGCTCGGTCGCGTCTACAAGGACCGCTGGCAGGCCGAGCGCGCCGCTTCGCCGCTCAGCGCCGCCGGGCACCTCAAGCGTGCGATCGACGCCTACCGGCGAGGTTTCGAGGCCGACTGGCGCGACGCCTACCCGGGCGTGAACGCGGTTACCTTGATGGAGGTGCGGGAGCCGGGCGGGACGGTCCAGCAGGAGCTGCTGCCGGTTGTCCGCTACGCGAACGCGCGCCGGATCGAGGCCGGCGTCGCCGACTACTGGGACCACGCGACCCGGCTCGAGCTCGCCGTCCTCGCCTGCGACGCCGAGGCGGCCGAGAGCGCCGCCGCCGCAGCGCTCGCCGCGGTGCGCGAGCCCTGGGAGCCGCAGTCGACGGCCCGCAACCTGGCGCTGATCCGCGAATCGCGCGCTGCCGCCGGCGAGTCGCTGCCCTGGGCGGAGGAGCTCGAGCGCGAATTCGACCGGGCGGCCGGCGATGCCTGAGCCCCACGGCAAGGACGCCCAGCGCGCACGGGACTTCGTCGCCGGCCGGGTCGAGATCGACGCCGGCGAGGTCGCCGCGCTGGCCGGCCGCCTGCGCCGGGAACGCTGCTTCGAGCCGATCGCGCCGCTGCTGATCGAGGCCGGCCGCCGGGCGATCTACGGGGCCTGGGAACCGGCAAGGCGGGCGGAGCTGGCCCGGGCCCTCCGCGACCACGAGCAGTTCGGCTACGCGCGCCGGTTGCTCGGCAGGGTGCGGGGCGACGGGCCCGACTCCGAGGAGCTGCGCCAGCAGCACGCGCTCTGCACCTACAGGGACATGGAGCTGCCGGCGGCGCGGCGCCTCGACCGCGCCCTCCAGATCCTCTCCGAGAACGACGCGCCGCCGCTCGTCGAGAGCACCAGCGCCGAGACGCTCGGCATCGCGGGCGCGATCTACAAGCGCCGCTGGGAGGTGGAAGCCAAGCGGGCCGATCTCGAGAGCTCGCTGCGCTGCTACCAGCTCGGCCACGCCCTCGAGGGCGACCCGGAGCGCGACTACGCGGGCGTCAACGCGGCCTTCGTCGCCGACCGCCTGGCGAGCCTCGAGCAGCAGGGGATCGGCGACGGGGAGGAGGCGACCCGGCTGCGCGGCCTCGCCGACGAAATCCGCAAGGCGATCGTCGCCCGGCTCGCCGGCACGCAGGGGCCCTGGGTCGAAGAGACGCTCGGCGAGGCGCACTTCGGCCTCGGCGACTTCGCCGCCGCGGAGGAGCACCTCGCGCGCGCCGGCGCCGCCAGCGAAGATCTCTGGCGGCGCGAGACGACCGCGATGCAGCTGGCCGCGCTGGGCGCGCTGCGCGGTTTCGACGCCGCCCGCGTCGCCGCCGCCCTCGTCGCCTTCCTGGGCGAGACCGGGGGAGCGATCGAACGCGCGGACACCGGCAAGGTCGGCCTCGCCCTCTCCGGCGGCGGCTTCCGCGCCTCGCTCTTCCACATCGGGGTGCTCGCCCGCCTCGCCGAGTGCCGCGTGCTGCGCCGAGTCGAGGTGCTGTCCTGCGTCTCCGGCGGCTCGATCCTCGGCGCGCACTACTACCTGCGCCTGCGCGAGCTGCTGCAATCCAAGCCGGACGCGAAGATCGACGACCATGCCTACGTCGAGCTGGTCCGCGACCTCGCGCTGGACTTCATGCGGGGCGTGCGCGGCAATCCGCGTGGCCGCCTGTTCACCAACCCGGTCGCCGACTTGCGCATGGCGACCTCGAGCTACTCCCGCACCGACCGGGCCGGCGAGTTGTTTGAGCGGGCCTTCTACTCGACAGTCGGGGATGGCGGCTCGCCGCGGAGCGAGCCCTGGCGGATGAGCGACCTGTTCGTCACCCCGGCGGGCAGCGACGGCAGCTTCTCGCTGCGCTACGAGAACTGGCGGCGCTCGGCGAAGGTGCCGATGTTGGTGCTCAACGCGACGACGCTGAACACCGGCCACAACTGGCAGTTCACCGCCTCCTGGATGGGCGAGCCCGCAGTCGCCGTGGACGAGCGGGTCGACGCGAGCCGCCGCCTGCGCCGCTTCTACTACCGCGACGCCCCGCGGGAACGGCCGGCGCCGCGGCTGGGCACGGCGGTCGCCGCCTCGGCGGCGGTGCCGGCGCTGTTTCCCCCCGTCTCCCTGAAGGGCCTCTACGAAGACGTCGATGTCGAGCTCGTCGACGGGGGCGTCCACGACAACCAGGGCGTCGCCAGCCTGCTCGAGCAGGACTGCGCGACGATCCTGGTCAGCGACGCTAGCGGCCAGGCTCGCGACGACCAGCGCCCCTCGCGGTGGCTGCTCGGCGTCGCCAAACGGTCGAACTCGATCCTGATGAGCCGCGTGCGGGGCACGCAGTACGACGACCTCGCGCACCGCCGCCGCTCCGGCGTCCTGCGCGGGCTGATGGTCGTCCACCTGAAGAAGGGCCTGCCCGCGCCGCCCCGCGACTGGATCGGCTGCAAGGAGCCCTACAGTCCCGAAGACGACGCCCTGCCCCCCGGCAGCGGCGCCAACCGGCCCGACTACGGGATCTCCGAGGGCGCCCAGCGGGCACTGGCCGAACTGCGCACTGACCTCGACTCCTTCTCCGACGAGGAGGCCTACTCGCTGATGGCCGCGGGCTACGCGATGGCCAGCCACGAGCTGCCGAAGGCGCTGCCCGAGGACACGTTCGAGGCGCCGCTGGAGGGCGCGGTCAGTTGGCCGTTCGCCGCCTACCTGGAGCTGCTCGGCGATCCCGAGAAGGGCCTGCTCGACGCCCTGCGCCGCGGACACGCCCGCTTCTTCCGCCGGGTTGCGGCGGCGCGACAGCGCCTGTGGAACGTGCTGGGCCGGGATTGATGCGTCGTCCGGCGGCGGCCCCGGGGAGAGGGCGTACTCGACGGCTCACAAAGCGCCGGCTGAGAACGCCGCATTACATCGGCGTACCCAAGCTCTAGGCGTTTGTTAGAGCCAAATAGGGCGCTCTCCTCTGAAAAGGGAGGTCTAGAGAAACACGACCTTTTTCTTGACCCTTTGAATATCCCGTGTTTCACTCAGGCAGGCTCCATGTACGGAGCTGTTCAGGACCTACAGGGAAACACGAGCCACCAGGGGCCGCTAAGGGAAGCGGCCGGCAGAGGGGCTCGAGGGACAAGGAGAGAGCTACGTGAGACGCCACGTGAAGGCATCGACCGCGGGATCGACCCAGCGCCAGGCAAGCCGCCTCGGCCGCTTCTTCCGTGGGGGCCTCGCCACCCGTGCGTCCGCACACGGCGTCAATGGGAGTGGTGCGTCTTCAGCCGGGCGCCCCACCCCGGCGCGGAGCCTCTTCGGTCTCGCCTGCCTCGCGCTCCTCGCGCTGGCCGCGCTGCTCGCCGGCGGCGCCTCCAGCGCGGCCGGCGCCGAAGAATGCCCGAACGAAATCCGCCGCACCGAACAGGGCGTCGCGGCGGTCGCGTTGCCCGACTGCCGGGCCTACGAGAACGCGACTCCGGAAAGCAGGCCTCACGCGAGCTCCGACGGGTTGATCGAAGGCATCCGCGTGTCGCTCGACGGCGGCAAGGTCGGCTACAGGTCCAAGTATCCGAAATCCGGACAGGCGAGCGGCCAGATCTACCTCACCAGGCGCGGCTCCGGTGGCTGGGCGGCCGAAGTGGTGATCCCGCAGGAAACGTCCAGCACGGCCGGCACCTTCGCCTGCCTGCCCTGGGCCTTCTTCTCCGCCGATTTCTCGAAGAGCATTCTCGAAGAGGACTTCAATGTCTTCGAAACCACTGTGCAAGGGGGTCTTGGAGAAGGCTTTTGCGAAAGCAACCAAGCAGTTCTCGACCCGCGCGAAGTAAAGGGTTATCGCAACCTCTTCTCCCACCAAGTCGCAGACGGCACCTACGCAGGCTACGAACTGGTCAGCCTGAACCCGGCGGAAGGGTTGCCGGGCAACTCCTTCTTCGACGCCGGCTCTGAAGACCTGAGCACGATCGTCTTTCGCTCCGAAGGCTTTCTCACCTCCGACGCACCGCCCCACAGCGGCCCGCCGCCCGGGCAACACAACACCTACATCTGGTCGGGAGGGCAGGTGCGCCTGGCGACCTACCTGCCCGATGGCACCCCCGTCCAGGCCCCCTTGGCGCAGAGCCAGGGCGGCGGCGGCTACGAATTCGACAACGCCGTCGCCGACGACGGCAGCAGCCTCCTCTTCCTCTACAGCGGCGGCATCTACGTGCGCATCAACCCGACCCAGCCGCAGAGCGCGATCTCAGGCGGCGAATGCACCGAACCGGCGATGGCCTGCACGATGCGGGTCGACGAATCGCAGGGCCCCGGCGCCAGCGGCGGCTCCTACTTCGAATTCGCCACCGACGACGGCTCCAAGGTCTTCTTCACCTCCGACCACAAGCTGACCGTCGACTCGACTGCGGTCGCGGGCAGGGAGGACCTCTACGAGTACGACGTCGAAACCGGCGCTCTGAGCGACCTCACGGTCAACGCTTCCGAACCGGCCGGCGTCTGGGCGCTGAGCGACGCCAGCGCCGACGGCTCCTACATCTACTTCGTCGCCGAAGCGGCGCTTGAAGGCAGCGCCGCCGCATTGCCGGGCAACTGCGAACGCTACGAAGCGGGCAACGCCTGCAACCTCTACGTCCAGCACGAAGGCGTCACCACCTTCATCGCCGCCCTCTCGGTCAAGGACACCAGCGACTTCAAGGGTGATCGCTTCCTGCCCGCAAACCCGAACGGCCAACTGGTCGCACACCATGAGCTCAGCAACCTCTCTAGCGTCGAGAGCTCGCGCAACGGTCGCTACCTCGCTTTCAAAACCGTTCAGGACCTGGACGGCGAAGGAGCGGGCGTCTTCTTCTATGACGCCGTCGCCGACCAGCTCAGCTGCGTCACCTGCGGCCAGGGCGTGCAGTCCGACCGGGAGATCGACCCCACGAGCCAGTACGGCATCGCTCATACGGCCTGGCGGACGAATCAGGTCCTCGACGACGGCACCCTCTTCTTCACCACGAGCGGGGCGCTCGTGGGTGCCGATACCAACGGAGTCGGCGATGCATATGAGTACCGAGGCGGCCAGGTCCGCCTGCTCTCCACCGGCACCGACCCGAGCAAGTCCACCTTCGCCGGCGCCGACCCCAGCGGCGATAACGCCTTCTTCATCACCGCGGGCTCGATCTTGCCCAGCGACCGCGACGGCGGCGGCCTGACGATCTACGACGCCCGCATCGGCGGCGGCTTCCCCGAACCGCCGCCGCTGCCCGGCTGCGAGGGGGAAGCCTGCCGCGGCTCGGGCACCAGCGCCCCGAGCGCAGCGGCGACCGGCACCGCCGCCTTTCAGGGCGCCGGCAACCTGAACCAACGCCACAAGCGCAACTGCCGCATAGCCGCCAGGCGCGCCCAGAAGGTCAGCCGGGTCGCCAAGCGCCTGCGGCGCAAGGCAAAGCGCGTCCACAATCGCAGGCTCTCCAGGCGCCTGCGCCACCGCTCGGTCACGCTTGCCAAGAAGAGCCGGCGGCTCAGCAAGGGCGCCAAGCGCTGTAGGCGCGCCAACCGGAGGGCCGGCAAGTGATCGCCGCCCGCAACAACCAGAGGACCAACGCTTCCACGAGGGGCAAGGAGAACGTGAGGACGATGAGCACCGCCAAGACAACCGAAAACCCGAGAAGGCCGCAGCGCCTGGTCTGCGCGATTGCGCTGGCGGCGCTTGGTGCCCTGTTCGCTCTCGCCTCGCCCGCAGCGGCGAAGGTCGTCCACCTCTCCGAAGGCAGCTTCAGCGCCGGGGGCAGCGTTTCGGGCCTCGCCGTCGACAACTCCGGCGGAGCCGGCAATGGCGACGTCTGGGTAGCCACGGATGGGCTCTTTCAGGCCAATGGCGCCGTCAGGAAGCTCGAAGAAGACGGCACCCCGACCGGGGTCGAATTCACCGGCGCGATCACCCCCGCCGGCACGCTGCAGTTCCTCGACTTCGCCACCTTCACCTTTGCGGACTCGCTCGCCGTCGACAGCTCCGCCGGCGCCAACACCGGCGACCTCTACGTCGCCGACGCCGCCCACCAGGTCGTCGACCGCTTCAGTGAAGCAGGCGCCTACGAATGCCAGATCACCGGTAAGGCGACCCCCTCGGCGAGTGAGTGCGGGACGAACAGCGAAGTCCCGGGCGGTGGCGGCTTCACCCCCGCCGGGGTCGCCGTGGATCAGAACGACGGCCATGTGTTCGTGGTCGACGGCGTGACCCAAACGATCTTTGAGTTCAACGAAGCGGGCGAATACGAAGGCGAAATCTCCGACGCCCACCTGACCCTGCCGGGGTCGCTCGACTTCGACGCCGCCGGCGACCTCTACGTCGCCAACGGCTCACCCTTCCTCGGCGGCCAGAGCGTGGTCAAGTTCGACTCCAGCGGCAGCTACGAAGCGACGCTGACCTCGAGCGGCGAACCCTTCAGGCTCGCTGTCGACCGCGGTAACGGCCACGTCTACGTCGGCTCCGAAAGCCTGATCAGGGACTTCACCCCGGGCGGCTCGGAGGTCAGCTCCTTCGGCGGACCGACGGGTTCGCTGAGCGCCAACGGAACCAGCAGCCGCGTCTACTCGGGGTTTGGCGGCAGCGTCTCGATGTATAGCGGCCCGCAAACCGTCCCCGACCCGATCGCCAAGCCCGCCACCAACGTCGAAGAAGTGACCGCCACGGTCAACGGCGAAGTCGACCCCGATCTCGCCAACGGCGGCACCGAAGTAGAAAGCTGCGAATTCGAATACGGCACGACGACCGCTTACGGCGAAAGCACGCCCTGCTCGCCCGCCACCCCCTACGCGAGCACCCAGGCCATCTCGGCCGGCCTCAACAGCCTCGCCTCCTCGACCACCTACCACTTCCGGATCAAGGCCGAAAACGAAGACGGCATCGCCAGCTACAGCGGCGACGAAACCTTGATCACCAAAGGCCCGCCCTCGGTCGCCTCGGAGTCGGCTGACAACATCAGCCGCAGCGGCGCCGAACTGCACGCCCAGGTCAACCCGCACGGCTACGCGACCGAATACGTCTTCGAATACGTCACCCAGGCCCACTACGAAGCCGAAGGCTTCACCGGCGCCCAGACGACCGCTCCCAAAGCAATTGGCTCCTCGCAGAGTCCGGTCGCGGTCGCCAAGACGATCAGCGGGCTCAGCGTCGAAACGAGCTATCACTACCGCGCCAAGGCGACCTCTTCCCACGGTGCCGTGCCCGGTGAAGACAAGAGCTTCGCGACGGTTGCGATCGCCGAGATCGAAGCCCAGTACGCGGTCGTGCTGATCCACCGGGCCAAACTCGAAGTCGACGTGAACCCGCTCGGCCTCGACACGAATTGCCACGCCGAGTACGTCTCCGACGCAGCCTTCCAGGAATCGGGCTACGCCGGAGCGTCGACCGTCCCCTGCGAGCCCGAAGACCTCGGCGAAGGCAACGGACGGGTGACCGCCAAGGCCTACCTCGAAGGCCTCGACCTCACGAAGCCCTACCACTACCGCTTCGTCGTCCAAAACTCCAGCGGCACCGTCATCGGCGAAGACAAGGAATTCATCCCCTTCGGAATCACCGAATTCACGGTCGAAGCTCTGGAAGAAACTGAATTCGAAGAACCGAGGAACGAAGGAGAACACCCCTTTCAGGTGCATCCGGTCAACCCCGTACCGGTGACGCAGGCGGGCGCACACCCCTGGATCTTGCGCACCAAGATCGAAATGCCGAGTACGCCCTACCGCGAAGAATCCGACAGCATCACCGGGATCATCAAGGACATCCTCACCGAACTGCCGCCAGGGCTGATCGGGAACCCCGAGGCGGTGCCGAAGTGCCCGATCAGGGTGATCGAAGAAAAAGAGTGCAGCGGTGACTCGGAGGTGGGTGAAGCCTTTCTCTGGTACGGCAGGGAAATAAAAGGCGCCTACTCGCGCCAGATCGCCGATCTCTACAACTCGACCGCGCCGCAGGGTGTCGCGGCGCGCTTCGCGGGCGAATTCAACGTCTCGACCGATGGATACATCGACTCAGGCATCCGCACCGGAGGGGACTACGGGGTGAACGCCGGCGCGACCGACCTGACCAACACGGTGTCGCTGCGCGGGATCGAAGTCCAGCTCTGGGGCGTTCCGGCCGACCCGAGCCACGACCTGAAACGCAATTGCAACACGGGTCAGCCTGGCGGCTGCGCCTCCAACGCGGAACCAAAGCCCTTCCTGCGCATGCCGACCTCCTGCCCCGGTAGCCCGTTGACCGTGGCGGCGAAAGTCGACTCGTTCAACGAACCGGGGGAGTTCGTCCACGCCAGTTCCGAAATGCCGGCGATGACCGGCTGCAACCAGCTCGAATTCGCCCCGTCGATCGAAGCGAGGCCGACCACGACCGTGGCGGACTCGCCGAGCGGCCTGCACATAGACATCAAGAACCCGCAGAACGAAGACCCCTACGGTCTGGCGACTCCCGACGTCAAGGATGTCTCGGTGGCCCTGCCGGAGGGCATGCGGGTCAACCCGGCGAGCGCCAACGGCCTCGAAGGCTGCACCCCCTCCCAGGCCGACCTGCACAGCTCGGGCCCCGGGCACTGTCCCGACAGCGCGAAGATCGGCACCGCGGAAGTGGACACGCCATTGCTCGATCACCCGCTGAAGGGTTCGATGTTCCTCGCTACCCCGCACGTCAACCCGTTCAACTCGCTCCTGGCGACCTATATCGCGCTCGAAGACGAACAGTCGGGCGTGATCGTCAAGCTCGCCGGGGAGGTCAAGAGCGACCCGGACACGGGCCGGCTCACGGCGACGTTCAAGGACAACCCCCAGCAGCCCTTCAACGACTTCAAGGTCGACCTGTTCAGTGGAGCCCTGGCGCCGCTGCGGACCCCGGGAAGCTGCGGCACCTACTCCACCCACTCGAGCATCGTCCCCTGGTCGGCCCCCGACTCAGGCCCCCCCTCAACCCCCCAAGACACCTACAAGATCGAATCGGGCCCGAACGGAAGCGGCTGCGATGAATCCAACAGCCCGAGCTTCAGCTCAGGCACCGAATCCCCGATCGCAGCCAAATACAGCCCCTTCGTCGTCCGCCTCTCCCGCGATGACGGAAGCCAGGAATTCAAGGATGTGACGATCACCCCGCCCGCGGGACTGGTCGCACGGCTCGCCGGCACCCCGTATTGCTCCGATGCAGCGCTTGGCGCGGCAGCGGGCAGGTCGGGACAGGACGAGAAGGCAAACTCCTCCTGCTCCTCCGCCTCTGAGATCGGCACCGTCCACGTGGCAGCAGGCGCCGGCCCCTCCCCCTACTGGGTCACCGGCCACGCCTACCTGGCGGGCCCCTATCAGGGAGCCCCGCTCTCGATGGCGATCATCACCCCGGCCACCGCAGGACCCTTCGACCTCGGCACCGTCGTGGTCAGAAGCGCCCTGCACGTGGACCCGGTAACCACCCAGATCACCGCGATCACCGATGAGATCCCCCACATCCTGGAGGGGATCCCGCTCGACATCAGGCAGGCCAACGTGATCCTCGACAAGCCGGGCTTCACGCTCAACCCGACCTCCTGCGATGCCACCAGCATCGGCGGGCAACTGGTCTCGGTGCTGAACCAGAGCGCATCGCTCTCCGATCGCTTCCAGGTCGGCGACTGCACGAGCCTCTCATTTGAACCGAAGCTCGGCCTGCGCCTCTATGGCAAGACCAACCGAGGAGCCCACCCGAAGTTCAGGGCCGTCCTGGTCATGCCAGAAGGCGGAGCCAACATCTCAGAAGCCTCGGTGCGCCTACCCCGTTCGGAGATCCTCGACCAGGGCCACATCCGCACCGTCTGCACCAGGGTCCAGTTCGCAGCCGACTCCTGCCCACAGGGATCGATCTACGGCTACGCCAGGGCCTGGAGCCCGTTGCTAGACCAGCCCCTGCAGGGCCCGGTCTACCTGCGCTCCTCGTCCCACAAGCTCCCCGACCTGGTTGCTGACCTCAACGGCCAGATCCATGTCGAGGTCGCAGGGCGCATCGATTCGGTCAAGGGCGGCATACGCAACACCTTCGAAGCCGTCCCCGACGCCCCGGTCTCCAAGTTCGTCCTCTTCATGAAGGGCGGAGCCAAGGGACTGCTGCAGAACTCGACCAACATCTGCAAGGGAACCCATAGGGCCGTATCGCTCTTCGATGCCCACTCCGGAGCGGTCCACGACATCCGCCCGGCGCTCAACAACGGACGCTGCCGCCACAAGCGCAAGCGCCACAAGCGCCACCACCGCAAGGGCGCAGCGAAGCGCAGCTCGGTGGCGGTTGCTTCGCGGGCGGGGTAGGGAACCGCACGAAGGGCTTTGAGTGCCCGGGCGACCTCGTTGAGGGGTGGCCCGGGCCACCCCACCGGGAGCCCGACCACCGCGACCGCAGCAAAGTCGGTACCCAGAAAAACTGTTTGTTCCAGGGAGGGGAGGGATCGTGCCCAGAGGCAGGCTGACACTCATTGCATTCGCGCTCGCGCTACTGACCAGTGCGCCTGCTCACGCGGCCTCGCCGCCCGAAGTCGAAGCGCTCTGGGCCTCGGACGTCGCCGCCACATCGGCCCGCTTGCACGCCGACCTCAAACTCGACCCGACGCTGCAGACGAGCTACCACTTCAACTACATCACCGAAGCCGACTACCAGGCCAACCTGAGTGGCGGCAAAGAAGGCTTCGCGGGGGCGAAAATCCAGCCGCCCGCCGACGCCCACATCAGCTCCGGCAAAAGCCAGGAAAGCGTCGTCGTCCTGCTCTCCAACCTCTCGCCGTCGACGACCTACCGCTACCGGGTCGTCCCCAAGAACACCGCCGGAACCGCGCCGAGCCCGGTCAACACCTTCGTCACCCAGGCCAACGGCGGCGCCTTCTCGCTGCTCGACGGACGCGGCTGGGAGATGGTCTCCCCGGTCGAGAAAAACGGCGGCCAGGTCGACCCCCCCGGCGCCAACGCCGGCGGCGGCGTCCTGCAGTCGGCCGCCGACGGCCAGTCGGCCACCTTCTCCTCCTCGGCCTCCTTCGCGGGCGGGGAAGGGGCGCCGCCGGCGAGCCAGTACGTCTCCGGGCGCGGTTCCTCCGGCTGGACGACGCAGAACATCACGGCGTCGCTCTTCTCGGGCTCCTACGGGACCGAAGACGAAGGAGTCCCCTACCGGGTCTTCTCCGGCGACCTGGGGCGCGGGCTGCTGCTCAACGGCCGCCGCTGCCGCAGCGCGCCGGAAGGCTGCGCGGTCGCCAACCCGGCGCTGCCGGGGTCGGGTGCGCCGACCGGCTACGAGGACTACTACCTGCGCGAAAGCGGCGGCTTCCAGGCGCTGGTCGACTCATCCGACATTCTCGCCACGGCGCTCACCCCCGAGCTCTTCGAGGTGAATCTCGCGGGCGCCACCCCCGACCTCACGCATGTTGTGCTCTCCACCTGCGCGGCGCTCAGCGCCAACGCGGTCGAAGCCCCCGCGGGCGAAGGTTGCGACTCCGGACAGCCGAACCTCTACGAGTACTCGGGCGGCGGGCTGACGCTGGTCAACATCCTGCCCAGCGAATCGCAGAGCGCGCCGGGCGCCGCGCTCGCCGCCCAGGCCGGCGCGATCTCCGCAAGCGGCGCACGCGTCTACTTCGCCGACGGCGGCAACCTCTACCTGCGCGACGGCGCGACGAGCAAGCAGGTCGACCTGTCCCAGGGTGGCGG